>JAABUI010000461.1_pt1 | contig 31271 bp, 33 predicted proteins | sample 5559111 | NCBI WGS metagenome assembly JAABUI01 (sample SAMN10711870, study PRJNA513365) | rock metagenome | isolation source: Antarctica rocks | place: Antarctica: Victoria Land, Buttleship Promontory | reverse complement strand
TTTTTTTCCACTAGCGCCGTGGCCAGTGTTTTTGCAAAAAGCTGTATGCCGCTACACCTTGGGCTAAGACTACTGCTTCGTCTCTAATACTACACCTCACGGAGACAATGGCTCTTTGCGTGGCATGCCAAAAGCCATTGACGCTTTTGATTGAGCCTGAGGAGGAAGATGAAGATGAAAGCATGGGAGGGTCAAGTGTCGACGCAGGCTCATATGTTGATGATGATGTCCAATTGGAATGTGGGTGCCACTTTCATTGGTCTGTCGCTCTCCAGAGAACATTTTGATTCGATCTCTACCAAATGTGGACACTGATATCGCGCCGCCGTCTAGGCAATGCCTTTTGGATGCCTACTCCATGACCGAATGCCCCAACTGCGGAAAAAACCTCATCAAAACTACGAGTGTAGGGGAACAACAGCTTCTGTGTAATCTCAACAATGAAGGAGGGCTACAACAGGGGCTTGACATATTGCCTATCCTTACAGAGGAAAGCTACCTGAAGGCATACCCCGAAGAGCGCAAATGCCGAGCCTTCCTTGAATTCTGTCGGGAAGGGGACATAGAAGCTATTCTTGAACTCCTTGGCGATTCAGAGCATGAAGAGGACGTCGAGGATGTCGGTTCAGGACACAACGTAGACGTGCTAAGATATCAAGATCAGATTGGTTCCATGGAATCCGGCCTGCATCTTGCGGTCCAGAGCCAAAGAGTTGAGGTGGCTTGGCTGCTGTTGTTTATGACATCCAACTTTGGTCTCAAGCATTTTCCGCAAGAGGTGCTGAGAGCTTTGCAAAGCTCCGAGCTCCAGAGGGAAGATCAAACCTCGAGAACAGACATAAGACAGCTGAGAGATGCTGAGGGGAACACGGCTGAGCAACGAGCTGCGAGCATTGGAGGTATCTGGAATGAATGGATCGAAAAAGGGCGACTTAAACCACCTGAGCCATGAGTTCAGATCATGAATTGAGAAAGAATATCTCAATGTAACATGCGTAATGGCCGTGGCCGTCCATCTTGTGCTTGTCCCCATTCAAAATTGCCCACCCATCATCGCCTGAGCTAGGTCAGGCATTTAAAGCAGAAGGGGTTTTGATCTTCGCAATCCGAGTGAAGTCCAGACGTAATTGATATGATACGTAAGACGCAAAGAAGAATGCGGTTGTGCTCGGCATATATTATTGCTTCACATATTTTGTATGTGATCCTGTAGATACAACACTCGGTGTCCCGTCCTTTCCCAACTTTTTGATCTCCACCGTCGTGAACGCCAGCGTGCCACCAACTGTGCATTGACTTCGAGTATATCTCCTTCTCTTGCGGTAGACACAAAACTTATATGAATGTCTGTGGAGACACCACTCTTCCCCAAGCCAGTAGCAGCGATGGCGAGCCCACCAGCCCAGTCAGTGAGACAAGCAGACACGGTACCGTGGAGAGTGCCTTTGCTGTTCAGATGTACCGCTCCGACAGTCAATCGGGCAGTGATGGATCCAGGTTTGGCTGCGGAGAAGATTTCGACGTCGCTGAGGAGCATTTGGTAGATGGGGCTGCGGTCTCTCATGCCCGTCCATACTTTCTGGACGTGCTCGAGAGCGTCAAATGCTTCTGGTGGGTGGGCATTGGCCATTGTGTCATGCCGAAGAACAAAGAATTGATGACTGCCGAAATTGAATTGATTGTGCAGACGCTAGTGCGCTTCAGCCACAGGCCTGCGCCTCGATCTTCTTTCCCCTTTTCCGTCATTTCGACAATCTGGATCAAATTTTCAAGACTCGAGGTTTGGACACTATCAAGGATCACTCCTACTGCATAAAGGCATTCATGTGGTTGTGTAAATGCTTCAGAAAATTGCCAGAACTGGTCTACTTGTGAGCTATCGATTAGTGAAAGTGCTTGAGGTGAAGGGTCAAAGATTTCTTGTGGAATATATCAGAATTGGTTGTAGAGAAAGAACTTAGAACTTAGAACTTGGAAGCGTACGAAGTCTGTCCACTCTAAAGATTGGTAAGTTGTTTAAATACATCACCTCCAAGAACGTCTGCTTTGGATAACCTATTCATGCTCCGAATTGGTCAGACGATCGCACTCCTGTAAGACATTGTGTACTCATGCTCGAGGCCTTGGTGATGCAGAGCGCGAAGGCCATACAGCCAGCAGGAAACAAAGGCAAAGATGGCACCGAATCTACATTTTGCCATTCATCTGCTCTTTTTTCGTCCCTGCCAACTCGCAGACAAGTCAGCAAAGTTGGTATCAACAAGTACAGAAGACAGAGCCAATAGAAGGACCGGTGGTGGGTGAATAGTACCGACTGCTGACTTAAAAGATCTCACGATGATCCGCGGGCGAGGTTTATTGATGGAGATCGGGCTTACATACTCTTTTGTGTTGTACGAGGCGCCTAACATTGGAATAGAATTAAGATACAAAGCGAAATAGAGATGCTGAATGTGCTATGGCAGTAAGCATGATTGTCTGATTCAACAATGCCACCATCAGGGAATGAAAACAACGTTATGGAAAGTCCTGGGTATCAAAGATCCACTGTTATCCAGGTCAATTCATCCCTGGGATCACCGTGGTCTCGACACAGAATGATGGCCTTTCGTCTGACACTAATGAAGTTCTTTCATCAGATTAACACGCTCATAATTTAAGGACCAGCCATTCCATTGAACAACCTATAGCGGCCGAGACACTCGATTTCGTCTCATGATTCCCATCTCCACTGTTTCCAGCCTCAGTAAAATATACACGAGGCCCGCTACAGGGTCTCCATAGCCGAGTCCTTGACTTTTCGTTCTGTAGGACTTGATTTTGGCCACATGAGTAGAGACCCTGTGTATCACTTCGAAGAGCAGAAGTCAAAGTCGCGGCAAACAAGCACTGACGATCCCGATTGAGAGTTTGAGGTCTGTCCGGGTTCCTCGTTTCGCATCTGACTAAGATGGATCATCCATCGAAATTTGAGGGTAAGGAACCCTCACGATATTCGAGATACGGACGCTCGAGAAAGCCAGTCTAATCACTGACAGGAAAGGATGGTTGAGCTTTGCCTACAATCCAACAAGGAAAAGGAAAGCGATTTTTCGAAGATTTCGTTCAGACTCAGGGCATGCTTAGTTCCACAATTGTGGTATCAAGGCAGACCCAGACGGATATGCAATCAGAAGACAGGCCGGGTCCGTCGCTCCAGCCTTCCGGTGACATCAATCTAGTATTCAGTATTTCTTTTGGTTAAGAACTTAGCTTTCGTTGTCGTGAAAGCGGCGCACAACAAAATGTGAGGCACTGATAAGAAGCTGATCATTTTTGAAGACAACAATCAAGCTCGAGTCACATTATTAGTACGTTCAACTTACCACATGGCTAAAAAAAGCCTCAATGCCGAAGATGATCAAGTTGGTGTCAAAGGCGACATGAATTAGGATGTGTTCGATAGCCGGCATGAGGTAAAGTTCTGTGCAATTGTATCTGTGAGACCTCGGCCTGGTATTCTTTTCAAGTAAATGTTGATGTCCGATGCTTGACTGTCCATCAGTATTGTTGATACGCCACGCCGGCCATCCGGCTCTACCAATTGCATTCCTCCTGGAGTGGAGACAGCAATGGAAGTCAAGGGAGGCTGAAAAACCGCGCACCAGGTCAAGGGTATTAACAACATCTATAGAACGAAATGCCGTTTGCTCTGGTTTGCGTATCCATATTATGTCCATTGTTGCGTAAGAGATGTTTGGGGGGGTAGTTTGTCAGCGTGGCTTTCATACTGATGATCAGACAATACATATGGTGGAATATCGGATGATTTTTCCCATTTGATTGAAGAAACGCTCCAAGCACCAATTCAGCTATCAGCATGTAGTAACATTCGCTCCATTGTGACCTGAATCCCATCGTTCGTTCCTACTGTCGTTTCTCCTCCCGTCATTGCATGCTGGCCGTATCCCACGGCACATCCATTGAGAATGTCACTCGCGGCAATATGTATCGCGATCCATGAGCTCTCGTCCCGGCTTGGATAATCACGAGTATTTATCGAAACCTGACAAGATCCATGCCTTTTAGCATGTGGGAGACTATATGTGTCATACGGTTCACCAATGTGGAATATTCCTGAAGCATGATAGTATGGCAACCGGGCTATAGCGCGAGCGCAATCGGTATACGCATCCCGACGAGAACTGAACATCCGCCCTTCAAAGCACTGCAAGCCAATGCCTATACCAAAGCTGGAAGCATTGAAATCCGACGCGGTCTGGTTAGAGAGCTGTTGTAGTCCGATAGGCGACGCGCGCATGGGTGCAAAAATTGCGGTGATGGCGAAAAGGAGGTATTGCGAGAAGATTTCCATCTCCGCGACCGAGTCACACGAAAACAGTGTGCGCTCTCCAGAGCTGTTCTTGTAGCAAATGCTTGTAAAGAGTTGCAGAGATTGAGAGCTTTTGATACCTTATCGTTTACTCAAGAAAAATTGTAAGCGCATCCAACAGGCATGAAATCGCTTAGCGCGTAGGTCTCTGCCAAGCGGACCATAACCTCACAAGGCATTCCGTCTACCGATCGTTGAAAAACGTCTGGCCGTCTGGAATCTGCTAGGATGCAAAAGTGTTTTTGTGATTTTGGTAAATGCGGACATGCAAAGATATATTATGCTACTGGCCTGGGCACTCATCCAACCAAAACTCAGCATGTCGTTGTCGATTTCTTGTGTGATGAATCAAACCGCCAGACAGCCGTATAGACGAGTATTTATTATGAGTACTGGATACTTCAGTAAGGTTTGGTCAACCATCATGCGATAGTGATGAACTTACGTCAATGACCGATCCAAGTAATTATCGCTTGAATTGTAATGCCTGTGTTGCGGCTTTGAGTGTCGTTGAGATCTGCGCTGAAAGCAAGTCTGCAACGGCTCCTTGGTCATCGGCGAGCTGGTACACGTTGCTGCGGACTCTTCATGTAGGATAAGAATTGCGTCTGATGGGTAGATTGAGGCTTTTGCGGCTTCTTTACTCTACGATATCAGGACTATTTTTTCTGAGCTTATGGGGCAGCCTAATTCGTAGGTACTGCGACCATGAGCTCTGCTTTCTGTGCTTTCTACTCATCCTCACATGCAATCGCTTCTGTGCAAATGACTCCACCTTCGGTTGGATTGAGCAATTTCGGCCGTAAATCCTTGGCGAACTGACGCTTCTTGTGGATACTCCACCGAGACGGAGGTATGCTGTACTTAGCCTCGACGTCGTCGCAGACTACAACAGTCACGTGCTTCCAATTGACCCCTTGAAACGCGGCAAATGGAGGTAAGCACAGGAGTGTATAGGGGTTCGGTCGCTCTGGGTCACCATGGATCCATTCACAAAAGCTGGGGCGTTGCAAGAAGTGAATATGGAGTGTGCGGAGGCCCTTCAGTGGCCGCAACACTTCGGGAGAGATATGTCTACTGAGCTCGTCTCGTTCTGGATCGTCATAGCTTGATGCACTGATCTGACCTTTTGCTATTTTGCCTTTTTGGTGTGCGTTCAGTCGAGATACAAAGGCGGAAAACGTTTTGTATTCGTTGATGGGGAATGACAATATATTTGTATTCCAAAACAGATTAAATGCTTCATCGTAGATTTGCCGGCTTGCTCCTAGAATCTGTAGGTCGAGTCGACCCTGGGCTGTTGTTTTCTGGCGTTCACTGAGTAGGCAACCCATGTGGCGTCCAGCATAGGCAAAGTCTTCCTCGCCACCATTGCTGAATTCTTGATAAGCGTCATCCTCCGTAAATGGACAGACACAGATCGAATGTCGGATGTGGCGTTTATCGAGCTTGCAAGGCCTTAAGAAAGGTGACTCTAAAGAGTTTCTTCTGATTCTGGGCTGATTTAGTGACGACAAGCTCCCAGATTTCAGCGCTTTCTTACAGGGCTTCATGTGTAGCTGAATGCGTCATGGAAAACGCTTGTCGGTCCTGGCAACGCTACGAGCCACCACCCACCGGATTGACAAGGCTTCGTCCTCAAGGATCTTCTCCTTAGCCATTACGATAAATAATACTTGTATCTCCCCTTCCAATGTTTGATCTCTTTGAGGAAACTTCAAACCAGTTGGTATCTTCAAGATAAGGAGGCAAAGCAGACCTACTAGCTTCAAGATTCCTGTGTCTCTGCCTCAGCAATCTTTCAGGATGTTTGTGATTTAGGCTACGATATTGGAGAAGAGAAGACGACTTTACTACTGCAAACGAGCTCAGCTTTCTAGGGATGCTGGGACGTCATTGGCAAAGGGCTTCCAATTCAACAGAAGTCAAGCCCATGAAGTCGTATAGATACATGCCACGAGAAGATGCTGTAATGGTTGCCTATCACGTGTAAGGATCGAGAGGATCAAGTTTCCCTTGGTTGATGACAGAGTATTTATACGGGCAGGACATACCAGATTATGTTCTTGCTGCGCACCATCCGATTAGAGCTCCTCACTGTAAGTATCTCCACCTCGTGTTCATAAATGCCATGCCGAACCCTGCCGCTGACTCGATACAGGTATCAGACAAGGCCACATCCAAAGCAAACGCTGTAGCTTCCAAGTCCGCTTTAGGTGCTGCATTTCTCGTCCTCAACCAGATCGGATCCCGAGCCCTGACTTTCGTCGTCAACCAGCTTCTCTTTCGCTTTCTGTCTCCAGGTATCTACGGCGTTGCAGCTCAGCTTGAGCTGTTCTCAGTCTCGATTCTTTACTTCTCACGCGAGAGTCTGCGTAATGCTTTGCAGCGGCAGCGAGGTGAAGATACCCCCCAAAACGAAGATGGACACAAGACGGGGGAAACAGAGGTAGACCCAAAGCCGCCAAAGAACAGAGCTGGGCCCGGTCAGAGGCTGCAGGAGGCGGTCAATCTCTCCCACATAGCCATTGCTCTCGGTGTGCCGCTGACGACAATCTTCTCTTGGCTTTACCTACGCAAGGCCGACGCTGCGGTCCTACGAACCCGCCATATCCATCACTCTCTACATGTTTACGCTCTTGCAACGGTGCTGGAGCTCTTGAACGAGCCAGCCTATGCCATTGCTCAGCAACAGATGCTATACGGTACTCGTGCATCAGCAGAATTCCTAGGATCGTTCGCCAGGTGCATGGTGACATGTGCACTAGCAATTTGGGCCAGCAGGACTGAAACTGACGTGGGCGTGTTTCCGTTCGCTATGGGGCAGCTGAGCTACGCCTTGGTGCTCAACATCGTCTACCTCTCCAAAGTGCTCCCGATTTGCGCCCAAAATACAGTCTCCCTTCTTCCCAAAGACATCGCTCATAATGATGGCTATATCCTTTCGCGGCTTTCCCGCCCCCTTGTTACAATAGCAGCAACATTCTATGGCCAATCCATCTTCAAACAGTTCCAGACAAGTGGTGATGGCTATCTTATAGCAACCCTCGCCTCACTCCCCTCCCAAGGCGCATATGCTCTGGCGACCAATTACGGCGGCCTCCTCGCCCGCGTCCTATTCCAGCCCATCGAAGAATCTTCTCGCTCCTTGTTCGGCCGTCTGTTTCCTTCCCAGCCAAAGGCTAGCCCCGATACAAAAGCCACCGACCTCACAGCCATTTCCCAGGCAAAAAGCCACCTCACAAGATTCCTCCACCTCTACGCCCTCCTCACCCTGACCGCCATCTCCCTCGGCCCTCCCCTCTCCCCCCTCTTCCTCCAAACCGTCGCCGGCTCCCGCTGGTCCTCCACCGAAGCCCCAGCCGTCCTGGCGTCATACTGCTACCTCATCGGCCTCCTAGCCATCAACGGCATTCTCGAAGCTTTTGTCACGGCAGTCGCTACGCCGGCGCAAGTGGGTGTACAGAATATGTGGATGGCAGGGTTTAGTGTTGTGTTTGCGGGGACGGGGATTTTGGTGCTTAGGGTCTTGGGGATGGGGGCGAGGGGTTTGGTGGTTGCGAATGCGGTGGTTATGGGCTTGAGGATTTGGTGGAGTTGGGGGTTTGTGAAGGGGTATTTGGAGGGTTGGGGGGATCTGAAGGGATTGAGAATGGGGGAGATGATGCCGTCGGTGGGGACCGTGGCTGTGGGGTTCGGGACAAGATGGTGTCTCGAGCTGGTGCTCAGGGGGAAGATACATGTTGGTCTTCAAGATTTGATATATTGTGGGACGGTGGTAGGGCTCTTTGGGTTGGGGATACTGCTGTGTGAGCGTAAATTCTTGTTATCCATTCTACCAGGTTCTGTGCTGGAGCGGCTTTCGGTCATGAAAGGTCGCAGGGAGAAGCAGATGAAAGGAGATTCGAAGAAAGATAGATAGCTTGCTAATGACTTTAAGACTTGACTCTATTTCATCTATATGTCTATGTCCCCTTGCACGTTCGACGTACGTCGCTCAGAAGCTGATCAAAGGCAAAACGCCTATACATCAATCATCAAATTTAATCTTCGTCCCCTCCTTCTTCGCCGCAGCCCCCGCATCCTTGTAAAACGCCCCATAAGCCTCATGTCCCTTCTTCTTCACCGTCGTCCCAAATTTCAATAGATCCTCTGGGACTGGCTGGCCAGCCGCCCTCAGCACATTGATCAACGCCCCCGACTGCGCCTTGTCATGCTCGGTAAATAATGTGATTGCCAGCCCATTAGCGCCAGCTCGTCCCGTGCGGCCGATCCGATGCACGTAGTCTTCTACTGTGAGGGGGAAAGTGACGTTGACGACTACTTTCACCGCGGGGATGTCGAGACCCCGCGCTGCGACGTCGGTGGCCACGAGAAGGGGACAGCTGCCGGATTTAAAGCTGTCGAGACTGGCTTGCCGGGCGGATTGGCCCATGTCACCATGGATGCCGGATACCTTTAGGCCTCGTTGGCGGAGAAAGCCTTCGACGCGCGCGGCTTCCTTTTTATAGAGGCAGAAAACGAGGATGCGGTCATTCTTTTTGGCCGCGCCTTGGTGTTGCTTGAGGATTTGGAGGAGGCGCTGCTCTTTGTTTCGTGGGTCGACGACTTCGACGCGTTGTTCTATCTTGGTGTTGGCGCGGAGTTCGCCGGTGGGATTGTCGGCGCCGATGGAGATGTGGACGGGCTGGGTCATGAAGGTTGCTGCTAGTTCGCGGACAGAGGGGGGCCAGGTAGCTGTGAACATGAGGGTTTGTCGCCCTTCTGGGGATGTGGTTGAGATTATTTTGCGGATCTCCTCTTCGAAGCCCTTGTCCAACATACGATCTGCTTCGTCTAGTACGAGGTAGTTGACAGAACTGAGATCTGCAGCACCTTCATTGATCAAGTCGTTTAGTCGACCTGGTGTAGCAACCACGATGTGTGCCGTCCTCAGAGCTGCACGCTGCTGATCTTTGGGCACGCCGCCATAAACGCAGACAGTGGATAAGGAGGCTGGAGTTGCCAATTGCTCGATTTGAGTGTGGATCTGGACCGCAAGCTCACGAGTTGGAGACACTATGACTGCTTTCGCGGGGGAACCGCGTTTTGAAACGGGAGGCGATGCAGTGATTGAGCGTATACAAGGTACACCAAACGCCAGCGTCTTACCAGAGCCTGTCTCCGCCACTCCGACAACATCGCGGCCAGAGAGGAGGAAAGGCCAAGCAGCTGATTGGATTGGTGTGGGCTGCTTGAAAGCGGCAAAGGTAGAGTCTGAAGACCTCGCAGCCTTAGGAAGCTGCGAAAACTCTGTGATTGGTCGGAGATTGTCTGTTGTTGAAGGATCTTTAATGGTGATGAAGTTCTTGGTTAAGAAAGAATCTATGTCGGACTGAGGGAGCGCGGTAAGGGACGAATCTTCTTGATAGCCGCCTGCTGATGGTGGAAGTAGAGCTGTCTTGGTCTTTTGCGCCTTTTTGCCATTGGACTTTGACTCTGTATGTTTAGGTATTGGCGTCGTCTCTCTACCTCGGTTTTCCTCTGCTTTCCTTGCAGCTTTCAGCCGGGCTTTCTCTGCTTTACGGGCCACTTTGGCAGCGGACTTGTCTTCCTCTTCTACCATATCATCCTTGAGTGCCTTCTCATCGATATCCCCATCATGCCCATTTGCCAATTTCTGTAGCTTCTTCAACCTTTTGGCTTCTCTCCTCTCCTCCTTGGAGACCTTCGCTGCGACATCGTCGCCATTGGTTTGAGACTCTTCTTGAGTAACATCGCGCTTGCGCTTCTTGTGCTTCTTCACATGGCTTGTGCCATCATTGTTTTCTGTCATCGTATCATTAATGAATGTCTAATGAGCGCACACTCCGCCTCACGTAAATTTCGGAAATGGTCTCGAGACAGCACGCATCAGGCAGGTTTGCCGGCTTGGCGTCCTCTGCCGCTCCACATGCCGAACATCTGGAGAAGAAAGCATCAAAGTGACATTCGTCCTCTGGAGGCGCTTCAAGACGAGGGCCATGCAAGGTAAAAGTTTCAATCCTTCTATCTGTAGCAATATCTCTCTTTGGAAGGAGAATCGTAACACTACCAAACTGGTCTTTTGTCCTTTCCTCTCTCCAATTCAACCTTCTCAATTATTCCCAAGCATATTCGAGTCTAAAGAAACCCTGTTATTGTGAGCTCAAGCGTCATTGCCGATATCACAAAAGCTTTAGTCTACGCTTCCCAGAATTCTCTTCTCTTTCCTTTTAAGACTGCTTTTCTTTGCTTATAATCTCGAGCATCCCATTGTTCGCAACAGGCCATGAACAAAGAGACTTACTATGCAGCCTTTGCGCCCGGAAATTCTCCTCACACGTCTCCATGCATCTCATATGGCCTTCCGTATACTGTGGCCTGCGTCAAGCATGTTACTGAGACCTTTCACGCTAAACGCATCTACATATTGGCATCGGGCTCCTTGAGCAGCAATACAGATGCTCTGTCGAATCTTGAAGGTGCTCTCCACTCTAATCTTGACGAGATAGCAGTGGTAGGAGTGAAGAAAGGCATCAGACCCCACTCGTTCTACTCCGATATCCTGAACATTGTGAGAGAGGCCAAGTCAGCCGAAGCGGATTGCCTTGTCACATTAGGTGCGGGAAGTCTGACAGATGCTGCTAAGGTTGTCTCTATAGCTCTTGCCAATGATGCAAACACTGTCGACGAGCTTGAGACATTGTACTTCGACAGTCCTACCCTCCGCAGCCCTGTTGTACCGGCAAAAGTACCAATTTTCTGCGTTCCAACCTCTCTGTCGGCGGGTGAGTTCACTTACAATGCTGGCGCGACGAACGATGATACACATCATAAGCATTCGTTTCGTCATCTATCAATGGGACCTAGGTTGGTGATTTTTGATCCAGAGCTATCCAAGACAACACCAGAGCGTATTTGGCTGAGCACCGGCCTCAAAGCTGTAGATCATTGTATTGAGGCTATTTGCTCGATCAAGGCCAGTCCTGAAGGTGATCAGCTAGGTGAAAGTGGTCTGAGAAAGCTACTACCCGGTCTGCTGAAGACGAAGGCCAGCCCTGAGCAGGTAGAGCCTAGGCTGCAATGTCAACTAGGTGCTGTCGATGCTATCAGTACAGTCTTGCTAGGGATACCACTGGGCGCAAGCCATGGTATCGGCCACCAGCTAGGTCCATTGGGAGTCGGGCATGGTGAGACGAGTTGTATCTTGCTACCAAGTGTGTGTAAATGGAACGCCCCTGTCAATGGAGCGCAGCAACAGAAGGTCCTTGACATTCTCTGGACTGAACCCTCTATCAGTGACGTACTTGAAAAGGAAACACTAGATCGAGGGAAGGCTGATCTAGGTGATGTGCTTCATGCTCTGTTCGTGGAATTAGGCATGCCGAGAAGCCTGAAAGAAGTGGGTATTGGCAGGGAGAGGCTGCCGGGACTGGCAATAGGAAGTTTAAGTGACAGGTGGTGCAAAACGAACCCAAAGCCGCTTACGGGAAAAGAGCATGTGATGGAGATCCTGGAAATGGTGGTCGGTGACTGAGAATCCGCCTTTTGGAAGGACTCGTATGCGAATCAGCAAATCGCATCGAGGCAATTCCGACGAGTGACCGTATCGACACATCCTTAGATATCGTCACCTATAGACTTGGAGCCTGCAGGCATCGTGTGCCGCGTGGCTGCGCTTACAGCGTACCCGGTGTACCTGACATCGTGGGGATGGGTCGCGTGTCGCAACCCCAGCTTCCGACCAAACCGAATCGGCGAAACACCCTGTTGGCTATTTGCAAAGCCGACACATCTATTACTAGCAGGCAGGCTGCGTTACGGATCTCAAACAATGGTCGTTTTGATCGCATCTTGAACATACTGAATACGCCTTTCGAGACCACGTAAGCATGTCGAGAGAAGATTTGAAAGCCTAACATATGTGTAACCTTGGCTCAAACTTCTCTGTCATGAGCACCCTCTTCATCGACCCCAATGAGACTCCCCCAAGCTTTGAGCCTCTTTATACTGCTCACTCTCACCACCACGTCTCACGCCCGTCGCAAACTCGGCATCAATTGTCGCGGCTCCTCGCAATGCTCCAAACTCTTTATGAACGCTCCTTTCGGCAACGTCATTAACGCCTTGGACGAAGTCCTCCATAACGGCTCAATATCAAATCTTCCCGGCGGTCCTCTAAACTCAGGACTCCGGGTCTACGCGGGCGAAAAGATCGCTTGTGTGGAGAATGCGGTGTATGCCGCAGGATCCATCTGCATGTTCTTGCAAGGCAACGTGCCCGAGACGGGCGTCGATGGGTATACGATTGCGCAGAGGATTAGCGATTTGAATTATCATGGGTGTACAGTGTGTGGGAGCGTGCCGACGAGTGGGGATAATAATCCGGATGCGATGGGGATTCTGACGGTTAATTATGTTACGTCGAAGGGGTGCAATGGGCTTTGTGATGGGATTTATCAAGCTGGCTCGGATGCGCGATGACGATTATGTTCGCTAGGAAACGCTGGATGAGATGATAGTGAAAAGGCAAATTTGGGACAACTCAGCGCTCAGCAGCGGCCCAAATATCGAACTTGTCTTTCAAGACTCCCGAGGAAGCCTTTTGGGAGAAACCCAGCAGTCAGATTTACAGCAGCAGTGCCAAAAGCCCTCCGCGAAAGGGCACTAGTGGTCATTGCCAATCAAGCTATGCCCATCAATGCGCAGGGAAGAGGATCTAGCTTCTATCCGAGATGTGAGAGGGTAGATCAAAGGCGCTTCGAAATTGTATATTACATTAAAATAATCTCCAACCCTTTCCTGTCTTATTAGAACACTGCAGTGCTAGAAAAGCTATATACTGCCTAGTCAAACAGTCCAACTTCGTTTAGCCGATCAAGCGGTTTGACTTTCTCGAATTCCTGCGAACCATCGCAGTGGTAAGAGTTCGATAGATTCTGATACTCATGTTTGTCTTGATGTATTGGAATCATGTAGAGGTTCTGAGATTGCTTTATGCGGTCAGATGGAACGTACGTCTGGGAAATTAATATAGAAGGCTATGTCTTTGACTGATGAGATTAGTCGCTTGATGTTAGCAGAGGCCGTGCTTGCATATAGCTTGTAGGAGTGATAGCACTGGTGACTAGGACGGATCAAAGGACTCGGGGTATTGGCGGTATAGATGGATGTGGCGGTCAACAAATGCTTGGGTGCCCATAGTCTCCCGTGATTCACTTGTGAAATAATTCTGATCGCACAAGTTGGGATAGCCTAGCTAGCAAGCACAAAAGCTAAGACTCTACGTTTTCCAAATTGTATCTCGAATATCCGAGAGCGAGCAATGTCTTATAAAACATACACAAACTCCGGATTCTCTCTGTCCGTCAAATCTAACCACTCCTGATTTTCTAGCTTAGTATAACCCGGTTGAGCGCGAAATGTGGCTTTCTTCCTATTTTGGTACCGGCAGTACCAGTAAACGAATAACAGATCAATGATACATGCGCCCCAGCAGCAAATAATGGTGATCTCGGCGGGCACGTAGCGTGGTGCGTCTTTCGGTCGGAAGGTTTGCGGACCTAATAACAATTAGTAGTAGCCCTTGTGATGCCATCCTGATCGGAAATTTACCTATAATATTACCAACGCAGTAGCAAATCAAGTATAAAGCGGCCACGGTGGTCTTCTTGGTGTATCCCGCCACATTAGTGGCTATAAGAGACAGCAATGCTACAAATCCTGTGGGACTTGCTTGCGTCAAATAGTAGCCAGCCAACCTTCCACTGTCATTCGAAAGTGGCAAAGCAACGATCAGTATCATCCCCACCATGGAGACTACAAGGCCCGAGCAGCCGAACAGGATTCTGTTCCTGTAGCGGTCACCCAGATACCCACAAACGATCAGGAAGACTACTTCCACAGCACCTCCCGGAGTGCCGTAGAGCAGACTCTGATCGGGCGTGTAGCCAAAGGATACGATGAGTTGGCTGAAGAAGTTGCTGATACCGCCGTTCGGAATATCGGCCGTTAGGGCGAAGAACATGAAAGCCCATGTTAAGGGATCAAGTAGGGCCTCCTTCAACTGATAAAACTTGAAGTGCTTATTACCGATGCCTTGATTATTGACTCGCACTCTTTCAACAGCAAGTCTCCGGTCATCTTTGCTGAGCCATCGAGCGTTGAGCTGATTGTCCGGCATGAAAGCGAGGAACAGGCAACCCATCGCGGCCGTCAACAGGCCTATTACAAGGAACACGATCCTCCAAGCCGCGATTGCAGCGCCATGACGTTTGACGCCGATGGAGATACCGTAGGCGACTAAGCCGCCGAATATTTGTGCAAACCCATTGAAGCTGAACCAGATTCCCACTCGGGTACCCTGCTCTGCCTTGGTATACCATTGCGACGTGAACAGGGCGAATCCTGGGGTGACTGCGGCTTCGAAGACGCCGAGAAAGAAGCGTACGGCGATTGCGCCAGAATAAGTCTGAACCGCAGCCATACAAGCTAAGACTGCACCCCACATGATTATGCAAAAGGATGAATACTTGGCCAGTGGTAGGCGCTGGAGGAGACGATTCGTAGGGTATTCCCATGCCAGATAGCCTGCTGGAGTTAGACTTGCTGCAATGAAATTAGGGTGGCTACACGCGTACCGAAGTAAAACATGCTTGACAGCCATTGATAGTCGTCGCCTTTCAATCCGATGTCCTTCTTTATGCCCATCACGCTAGCGTATGATAGAGTTGTCTCTAAAAGTTGTCAGACACAATCAGCGGATGTATGTGGTAGTGACATACTGTCGAGATAGTTGAGGCCGTAGACCACGCACATCAGCTAGGACGACGTCAGCGACTGCCACGCCCAGCCTGCCATGATCACACTCGCAGGCAATATATTCCAATCGATGATGCGCAACAATCTTTTGTTTGTAGCTTCATCCAAGACCAAAACCTCTCCTTCATGGCCCTCGAAGGCCTTCATCGCTTCGTCCGCATCTTTTGCGTGTTTGAGGACCTTGTCTGGGATAACACTCCCAGAGCGCACTGGGATCTTCTCCATGTCCGCGAGGGACGATGTCTTGTCGTCGGCCATGTTGCTGGTACACAGTTGTTCGAGAAGAGCTGGCGAAGAGGAGTAGAAGGGCCATGTCGTCCGTGCTAGGATGCATGACGTAAATGGACATTTGCAGGAGGTTCAGCCAAGAGGATTGTCAGATAACGATCGACTGGAATTCTCTAGTCTGCCCTCTGCACGACTGGGAAGCGTCGCGCTTTGAAGCCAGAGATCTGCGGGCAAGAGGTGGGGGAATGTTTGAACTTTGATACGCGCATGTTCGAAAGCGGAAGGTGAGATGGTAGGGCTGGATGTTTGCCAAGACATCATCCAGCTTCAATGAATGCAGCTCCAATGGATGATGCTCATGAAGGCTTTGCTTTCGAAAAGACTGTCAACCTCGGGAAGCCTGCGCCAACCGAGACATTCATTTCTCTCAAGCAAAACATTCATTAGATGTTTAGCAATGGCTGTGTCCTTTCCCCCTCCAGCGGTCCGGGAACTTGCAACTGAAGTCTCAACCCTCCTTAAGGACCGCTCGGAAACCGTGTGCGTGGCCGAGACTGTATGCATTACTTACACCAGCGATCGTGATGTCTTCTCACGCTGATTCGCCTCTCCCCATTCCTAGGCTGCTGGCGGTATCATCTCTGCCTCCATCCTCTCGACTCCTGGCGCTTCGAAGATCTACAAAGGCGGCTTGACTCTATATACCTTGGAATCGCGTGTTGCATTCGCAGGATGGACTGAAGAGAACATCAAAGCGTATAGAGGCCCAACCGAGGATGTGGTGAAAGGATTGGCGGAGAATGTGCGGGGAAAGTTGGGAGCTACCTACTGTATCTGTGAGAGCGGAACGGCAGGACCTACAGGTGGAAACACAAGAAACAGGACACCGTGAGTGTTCGATTTCAATACCTGTGTAAAACAGGACAGCGTTTCCTCTAAGAAGATGAAGGGCTGATGTCTGTGCTGCTGAAGAGGCTATGTAGCGCTTGCAGTCTCGACGCAGAAAGGTTCATCCACCAAAGAGGTAGAGACAGGATTAGGAGGGGACAGGGAAGGTAATATGGTCGCTTTTGCTGTCGAAGGTCTGAAATTACTCAAAGATATCATTAAGGGCGAAACAAAGCTATAGCTTGCGTATCCTCTTGCAATCACCGGACCTCCATGAGTGAATCTTCTCAACCCTGCAGAGTCAGTCATACGTGCGAAAGTCCTCCCAGATAGCTTTTCAACTCGACGTGGCAATGTCTGCATCTAGCACAATTCTCGAACATTACACTATGCCACGACAACACTAGGACTCTCTCTATGTCTTCACTTCGTCAGCGCCTTTTGAAATCTGCGATTTTGGTATTGAAAAACACCTTAGATGATGACCAAGGGAATTGTAGTGGTAGTCTATCAATGTATATCACTGAGTCGTCCAGCGTCTTCCAACCGAACAAGCTGCTGATTGAACGCCATTATAGGCTTGTTCGTTGTTCTAGGGTTCCATCAAAGGATAGATTGCCGTGAATCTTCTTTACGAGGACTCGCCTTTCCCCTTTCCTCCGGAGCGGATGGTTCTCGCTCACGGCTAGCGTATCCGAAGAAGACTCAGCGAGATCGACTACGCTGTACCAAGCTGCATTAAACCAAATGAAATGTAGAAAATTTAATCGATTAGTGATGGAGGTTTTGAATGATAGAAACAGATCGTCGTAGGATAATTGTGGCAATGTTGGTTGAGTCCTACATGAAAACGTTCTTGCCATTTCTTGATGGTCATACGAATTTTTGTTCTTTCACTAGTGTGGTGGTTTCACAAAAAAACTGTAACATCGTTGAAATCTCATCTTTTCCCCTATTCTCGTCTGACTACCAGAACTCCAGTTGCAGAAAAGCGTGAGAGTGGACCGATGGAATTCGGACATGATCAAGAGTATGATTCATATGTTCGTACATGTCTTCCCTCCAAGACTTGAGATCTGGAAGTTGCACTGCAGGGAGGGAGGAGCACGTGACCTCGCTTCCGACTGCTTCGAAGCCGAAATTGTTTTGTTTCAGCATCATGCTAGACATGCCTCACCATCCTACCTCTCGCTGAAATGCCTGTAAAGCTATGATCTGAGAGCCAGGACATGGGTTTGGCGGTAAGGTTCCCCGCACTCCCTTTTCTCTGGCTTTAAGAAGTCAAAAGGTTTGATGATTTCGATTCTTGTATTTTCTGCGTTCCTTTCGATTTGCAGCATCAAATACGCTCTTTTATTTCACATCTATTCCAGGAGGCTGGATTGCCGCTCATTATCATTATGTCACTTCTGTGTGCCTTAAGGACACTGATCCTTTCCTTTTCACTTCTTGTACCTCATACGCATGCTACGGCAGTTGAAATGCGCTCTCTAGGCGCTTCCACCCCTCTGTCCTCAAAGTCTAAGGTTTGTAATGTCTTAGACTACGGTGCTAAGGCAGATGGGAAGACGGATATCTCTTCAGCTGTGAAAAGCACTTTCTCCCAATGCGTCTCAGGCAACCGTGCAACGCTCTACATCCCACCTGGCAGCTACTCTCTAGCAGCTGGTGTGACCCTAAGTGGAGCTTCGGGATGGGCTTTGAAGCTCGACGGTCTCGACACCCTTACAGCGGACGGTAGTTTTGGAGGCAATGCATTCGTTATCGAGAAGGGCAACGATATCGAGGTTTATTCTAGCAACGATTTGGGCGCCATCAACGGTCAAGGATACCTCAAAAGAAAATCGGGCGGAAGTCAAAATGCTCGATTACTGCTCTTCATCACGGTCACAAATCTCTCGGTCCATAACCTTATTTTGGTCGACTCTCCTACCTTCCATTTGATCTTCAATGGTGTTTCTAATCTCGAAGCCTGCTACATCACCATCCGCGGACCAAATATTGGCGGCACCGATGGTATTGACCTGATCTGTACGGACAATTGCCATCTCCACGACTTCGAAGCGACGAATCGCGATGAGTGCGTCAGCGTCAAGACACCTTCGCAAAACCTTTTGATCGAGGATGCCTGCTGCAATCACTCCGGTGGAATGAGTATTGGCTCCTTAACTGCCGACGCCACCAATCCACCAGAGATTTCAAATATCTCAACGTGCAACATCTACTCGTACAAGAGCACGCAAATGCTGATGATCAAGACATGGCCTGGTGCTACTGGGGCGGCGGGTTATGTCAAGGACTCTGTCTTTGAAAACTCCTGGTCGTATGACTATACTTATGGCTTCGATATTGATCAATGTAAGCCCTCCATAACAACGTATAATATTGTCGATGATAGGTTCAACAAAACTCACAGATTGGTACAATCACCTAACCCCTGACACCGGCGCTGTCGCCCTGAGCGGTCTCCATTTCAAGAATTGGACCGGTAATGTCGACAACGGCGTCTCTCGCGGCCCAATTGTCATTCGAGGCTCCGACATAGTCCCTCTCACTGACATCACGCTTGAGGATATCAACATGTGGACGCTGAATGGCAACAAAATCGTCAATCAGTGCAAAGATGTCTACGGCTCTGGCAGCTGTGTGCGATCTGAGACTCAAGGAACACCAACCTACACCACATCGCAAACGGTTACGGCTACGCCTACTGGCTACGCGACTCCCACCAAGCCGAGTTGGGCTGTCGAGGGTTACGGCACTGATATTCCTATCCCGGTCTATACCCTAACAGTTTTGTATCCTCTTGTATAGGAGGCGAGTGGAATGTTGAGACTAGGTGCCACTGCACTACGTTTCATGGTGCTTAGGGCTCTCGAGTACGATGAAGCCAATCAGTGAGATCGCCTGATCCGCCCATTCTATTTTCACTTCATGTACTTATATATTGTCTTGCCTTCTATGATGCTACCTATCCTGGTACATATGATTCATTGACATTCTGTCTGAGAAGATAAGAATCAAGCTCTATGTGCATACTTTCAGCAGTATCGTAAGTTTTGCTGGAATCGATGCATGCATTTTGAGCCATTCTCCTTGATTTGAGAAAGACGAGTCGGGAGAGAGACATGTGCCTTTGAGATCTAGCTGCACGGAAAAGGGGTCGAGGCAAGGCTGAGACTTCGATTAGCCTTCTGGGCACTCCCGCAATCCTTCCAGGCGCCCCAATGGCTGCCTGATCGCCTCATGACATACACTTTTCGTCGATGACCGCTCAAATTCTGTCAGGTCTGCAGTTCAGGACAGTGCTCAAATCGAATCTTCGGCCTTTTCCACCAAACCATCGGATTTTTTACTACAACGCCGTGAGCGAAGGCACCGAAACCCGGTCGACGCCCATGGCCTCCATTATTCAAACCGCACGTGGGGAGGATGTTGTCCAACTCCAGAGTCTCCCTTGTGAATTGATAGAGGAGATCTATGTGTACTCTGAAAATCTCAACATGGCAGCAACAAATCAGCTCTTTCACCAAATACTCAGCCAGGAAGTCCCCCGTCTCCGTGTCTGTTCGCACGTTTTCAGCAAAGCCTTCACAAGCTCGATCAGTTACTATGATTGCAACTTTTCCGCGAAAAATCAATACGATCAGAATCTAGTCAAGCTCCAGAACAGATTACTGAACCATCTCTGGTTCGACACTGCCTTTGCGCGAAGCCTTGAGGCTATCACTCCGGTACTTCAAGAACGGGCTGCACGTCGCAAGCCAAATTTCGAGGATTTTAGTTCGGTCTTCCTGGACCCGACAATGTTGGATGGCAACGAGAATAATCTTGGGCTAAGGGTCACGAATCGCAGCGTTTGGAGCCCCGAACCTCCCAAGAATGTCCACATGCCAAGGAGATGGCTTTTCGGGCCCTGGACTGGTGAAAGAGTTGAAATTGTTGATCGCTTACGGTCGTGGTATATCGGTCCAGCCACGTCTCGATTTCCTGATTCAGCGCTGCTATATCCTGCAAGCCAGAGGGCGATGGCTGAGGGGAGGGATGACATGAGGAATATTTTGGATTGGTGCTTGAGTTTGGAAGCGCTGAGAGGTGGACCTTTTTGTCTAGCAGCCTATACGGGCATACCTCTTCCTAGTCAGGCTATGCAACAGTGGACGAAAGAGTTGGCGGCGGTTCCGCCACAACCATTGCCTGAAGACGACGATGAGTGAGTCGTCGGGGTCCTCCATGTCGTTGCAGCTCTGGGCTTGATGGGCAATAGTCTAGTGGGAACGGGACAAAAGGTCTATCACATACGAAGGCTACCTTATATGCAGTTTTCTGGCAGCGCCTGGCTTTTATTGTGGCCTTCAACCCGCTTGAAGCAAACTCGGAAAGCGGTGAATGTTGGGACGGAATTCTTGCATCATTGGGAGCGGAATCAGGATGTCAGCATGTCGACAGATCAACTGATATCCTCACGTGATTGGCACAGCTTGGCATAGCTCGGTAGTACTTTGGATCTTGGCCGTATCAAGACATTGTGTCATTAGTGAAGCGTTTATGGGGAAACACGTGAGTGAACTGGACTAAGCTTATTTGAAGTTTCTCCACCCTATTCGCATCTCTTGATACTGCAGACGTTTCAATGACAGACATCATGCCCGCGGGGCTTAGCTGGACTTGTCCGAATGCTCATACCTCCTGATTAGGAACTATCAAGCGGTCTGTCGGTTAGGTGTAGACACAAATATCTCACATCCTTCATTGATACACAACCATCCTTTCGTCGATTGTCATTCTGGATCTAGGCGGAATAAGAAATCGGTCAGAAGTGGAAACAAGCTCCAGCCTTTTCAGGAAGTAGCGACATTATCTTTTCCCTCATCAGCTGCTGTCAAATCGAAGCCTTAGCCCTCATACCATCATCTTCCCCATACAGCCAAACCTCCAGCCCCTCATCCTTTCCCAAGAACGACCTTCCGCCAAAATGCGGTGCCGTGATAACGCACTCGACCGCCAGGTCAAACGCCCTTTCGACTATTGCCGCGAATGTCGATGTCTCTCGAAAATTGGGTCCGACTACATCAATTGCAACGACGCAATTTCCAGATTGCCATGATTCTGGTACCTCGAAGCCGGCGTCTGCGCTGTGAGCAAAGGTGATGGGGGCGAAGCCTTTTTCTCCTACTGGGATGCTTTGGATTGCTGCTTTACATCCTTTGTATGTTATGGGGAGTATTTGGGTCTCATTCGGCGGATTTTGGCCCCAGCAACCGAGGGTGGGGGCGGATAGAGAGGTATTGAGCATGGAGAGGACGGGAGCTAGGTTGACCATTTTGACCCTATTCGCTCTCTTGGAGGTTTGGAGATTTATCTATCTTCTACCTTTCGACGCAAAGCAGAGAGTAGCTGCAGCTCTTGCTCAGCAGTCGTAGGCGAGGGCATGCGCGACTTCTGACAGGCGACGGCGTGCGGCTTTTCAATATATCTGCCGCTGGACGGCCGCGCTTATAGTTGCCAAGCTAGTGCCTCTGAACGCTTTACTCTTCAACTCGGTGACCTCGGTGAAGCATCATAAGCTCGTAGCTGCGGCGAGTGAAGGATGCTGATCCTAATGACAGCTCCATATTCAATCATCAAATGGCCAACCCTCCGTCCAGATTTCCTTTTCGCGCTCGTTATTCGCATATAGTTCAATTACTTGTTCCCTCATCTGACGCAGGGCATCACGGCTTTCCTCGTATTGATCGTGCCGAACGACTCCCCGTTTCGGAAAGAGGTCACCTATACTCTCCTGGACTCCTCGCATTGCGTCCATACCACGCAAGGCTCCATTGAAGTCGGCCTCAATCTCTGCTTTTTCTTCATTCGAGAACTTGAACGGGGATGGCGGATCTCCGTGCGCCCTCACACCTGGCAGCTCGGCCCATTTTTCCTCCAGTTCCACCACCTGAGCCAGATATGTCGCTTCACCATCGACGAGAAGACTCCGGGCAACTAAGAGAAGATCGAAGCTCGAGGTCTCCTGGAAAGCCATTGCGCGATACAGGCGGGGATTCTGCTTATAGATGAGGGTCTTGTAGAGCACGGAGAGTGATTGGTGTTGATACAGGGTCTTGGCTCCTTTCTGGACTGCTAGATCGAGCTCCGCTAGGTTCTTCGGTAGACGGGGGCGCTCAAGCCCATTTGTTGGCGGCCCCTCATAATCCAGGAAATACGGTTGACGAATGTGCTCAAACAAAGGGCCCAGCTCTACTGATTGCCAGTCTATGATTCCCACTACTTTGGTAGGGTCATCAGGATCCACGAATATATTTTCAACGTGGAGGTCATCATGCCATAAACAAGAAGATTGAATGGAAGGGTCCGTTGGAAGGAGGTATCTGCACATCGCAAGGTAGCACTGCAGAGCCCTGAGCTTTTTATCCCGGGTTGGGTGATATGTTCCCGGGCCGCAAAGAGTTATTGGTGATCTCGGCAGTCGAGGGAGGCTCCGCACGCAAGCTGTCTCTCGATGGCCAATCGCCAACTCGTATTCTTCTAACGTGCTCCCTAGAAAGATATCAGTCGAGTGAGCGGCGTATTCGGCCCTTGGTCTTACATGGGCCTCTGTCGAATTCAATTCTCGACCTTTCGTCATCACTAAAGCCCCGCCCTGTTGACGGGCCGACGACAAACCTAGAGCTGGTTATTGGGACATCATTGCAATCGGTATACAAAGGGCTCTGGGTGTGTCCATCCAGATCTTCAGTGTAATATAGACTGCCGTAGTGATTGAACGAACATGACATCCAAGCTTTCTGGTAACGAGCAATAGCCTTGGCGACAGTAAATCGGTCTTGAATTTCCATTTTTGCCCATACGGCGTCTAGTTGGACCCCTGGAAGCTTCTCCATGATGATGTACTCAGCACCTACAGCATTCTCTTGAGCTCTGGAGCTCCACGCATAAACTTTCGGGACTGGAGTTCCGAGGACTGTCTGGACCTATATGTCCTTAAGTTAATATTTGGCGGAAAGACTCAATGAAACGTACAAATTCCATTGTGGCCACCTCGCTCGCGGTTGTATAGTGGGGTCGTCCAGCGTTGGGATTGGGAACTTTGGCAACAACTTGAGTGCCATCATCCATCGTCAATAGTAAGGCTTTGTTGTACAGCCCATCAGGATATTTGTTAATCTCAATGCAGCATTTCGAGCCTACAGCATTTGCCGCAACACGAGCTAGCTCCTGCAAATTGAAGCGTACATATCGTTCAGACATTTCATACTGTTCGTTGGAGACAAAGCGGCCTCTGGTGAAACGAAAGTAGTCTTCATTATGACATTCGTGTGGTCCAAATGCACGGCTGCATGGTTCGATCCCAGAGCACTGATTAGACAACAATCTGCGAGAGGCGTGCTGCACTGAAGGTATTGTCATTGTCGCCATGGAAGTTCCATCAAATGTGACAGAGGGGACATTGTATTGCAGCAGTCTCGGAAATCTTCCATCAGTGCCCAAGCGACGCCTGGCAATCATGACCGTGACTTGGGAAAACAGGACGATTTTTAGTTATCGCTTACAGCACGTGAATCAAAGCCTTCTCACGTCGCAGACCTTGGGTATCGGATATCATCCTTGGCTCTTTTTGCAACAATGACTTAGCTGTAGTATGATCTGAGTAATAGCAACAATGACTTACTGAGTGCTAGCCAGAGTCAAGCGATGTACCCGTCAGATTATCATGCACACAACTCTCTTAGCGTGGTGGATGAAACCGGTGCCTGGCTACGAACTGTGTAAGGTAGATGCAATAAACATGCTTCTGGCTTCCCTCAAGCCCCTGAAGCTCGGGCCCCCTTAGGCGAGGCATCCCGCCAAACCTTATCCAACGTGACACACACGTGCCCCGGACGCTTCATCGGGTTAGGCCGCCGCTTCCCTTCCCGCCTCCCTCGCGTAGAGAAAGTCAATCTGTAGTGCTAATCAAACAGAAACCATATTAAGCTTCTGATAAAATACCCCCCTTCCTAGAATGAATAGGATCTGTCTCTTCACGGGTCCTTCTTTCATCCTGTATGAGGCCTTCATGACAACTGCTGAGCACGTCTCTTGATTACTATCTGCGTATTACCTCCCAGAAACCTACACATCCAGTAACGACCAGTCAATATAGTTAACACAATCAACGACTCAGCTTATCTTCGAAGCTTCCCTGCAGCATGCTCCTGATCCCGTTTCTCTGTCTGCAACTTTGCATCCTCCTCGAAGCGAAGATTACATTCGCGGCCACAGCACCTCCACCCAAGACCTTGAACATCACAACCATCGCCACCAATGCCCAGAAGGAGTCCACGCTTGAATGTTGGCAATTGGATGCCCCCTTGCTTGCATCTGCTGCTGCAGGAACGGCTGGTGCTGTCTTTGCCCAGCTGGGAGAAACCGGAGCCACGAGCTGGGGCCTCATTCCGGCTGGATTCAATGGAGGCCTGCACAATGCGCCTGCTGTTCAGTGAGTCCTTCCATTATCTATTTTTGATTAGACAAGTATCTCTAACAGCAATCTTGCATCGAAGGTGGGTTGTATTCCTGGCCGGTGAAGCAGTTGTCTCGTTGCCAAATTCAACCCAAACAGCAACGATCCCAGGTGGCAGAAATGGTCTCATCCTGGCCGCGGATATCAAGAATGCCAGCACTTACGGGCATATAACCGTCTATCCAAATAAAAAGGAGACCATCGTCATGCAGATACCTACAGCGGACAACGTGATACCACCACATTCTGTCCTGCACGATGGGCCATGCGCGAAGAGCGAGAAGAACACTGGTGGCTGAAAGATACTCGAGCAATTCATCTGCATTCTGACTTCCAAGTTGTACGCGATTACCCGAACAAGGGTGCCAACAGGCTCAAGTAGTTCAGTCCCAATCAATGAGAGGGGGATGGGACTATTCATGCATGTGGTTCCATGGAAAAAGATTTCAAACGGTCATCGGAGAGGTTTCCCATCTTTCGCAATGATTAAATGTCACGCAAAGCCACTAGATCTGCGTCAAGTCGAGCCTGCGCGAAGTCGAGCAAGTGAAGCTTGAAGCGATCGACCTTATCAAACGACATGGATTCATGTATGGCTCTCGATGCTCTCTTTTGCATAATGGTGAGCAAGGCTGTTGGTCCACATAGCCTTCGCGAATACCTGCATATGCATGCAAAAAATCCTCTTGGCGCTTCGGTTTATACTTTATTGGATTATGCAATGCATCTCTACCTTCATCCGCGCCAAGAGATTTCCATTTCTTGCCAATGTGGCTGCGTAATCTTCCAATCGGGTTCCAGACATTCCCTCTAACTTGAGTGATGCCTGTCGTACGATACTTACGGCCGTACCTTTATTGACCTGCATGAAACCTCCCACAGAGATTGGAACAAAAAAAGGATCACCTGTACAGTTATGCGCCTTCCCGTGGTTGTGGCGCCCATAAATTGGCGAGTTCATAGACTCTGTTCGCTTTGGCGGAGCAAGATCAGCCGACTCTGCAGGAAGTCGGTTTTGCGGATTGCTCGTTGCTCTAGCCCTGCGGCCTTCAGATGGGGCGATTTACCACAATCTATTACGCTGCCAGGTTGCAGCCTCCTTTCATTTTGGTTGAAACCCCCATATGCTCTCACATGCGACGCCAAAATCCCCTGGGACTCAATGCCATATTCTTGGTTCACCACGGACGAACCATGATCACAGGGATGCTGTTAGTAGTGATCGCGGTGGCAGTCTTGGTCGTAGGTGATAGATATGCAAGACAAAAGTAGGTCTCGGCCACAGCCCATGACCTCGATACCGTGTATTAGGATCGCACAAGTTTTGGGACTTCTCGTTGCCTTGAGCGATCAGTGTGGCGGCTAAGGACAACTCAAAGCAATATTTCGACTTCACTGCGCGCTGCAGTATTTCGCGGCTAGAGCTCGCCCGTGATCCCTCTGTATTTGCACCGAACAAAAGCCGTCCAGCATTGGATGCTCCCTTAGACGGTACAAGGCTTGTACCCCGAACTAGATTGGATCTTATTACCTTCATTCGGCCTCCATCAAATTCTGCCTCGCAATGGTCAAAATCCGCCGGCCTCCCTCCCAGGGACTGGCAACCCTGCATAGGAATAAGCATGAACAAAACTCGCTATATGTGCATAATCCTCATGCAGCTCTCTTGCGAAGACATCAGAGATGAACCTGGTGAACCGTGGCCTGATATGAGTCAGCGAATATGATATGGTGGCTCGCCTTAAGGGCGCAGCTTTTCTCTTTAAATAACAGCACAAAAGGTTGATACCTCTGGAAAATCAAGATCTACATCGAGTAACTTGCTTGACAAACTCCTTGCTACTCTATTTCACGCGACAGTTGCACAAAGGCTACGGGACCTGAGGTGCTTAGCTTTAGCCTACCACAAATTTATAATGGCGACCTCACATATCGACCCAAACACCGTGCCGACAATACCAGCACCCCCTGGTCGTCACTCCAATCTCGTCGATCCATCCCAGCAGACTCTTCCTAATATTCTCTGTCTTGTTCTCGCCATTGTGCTATCTGCGCCATTTGTTGCGTTGCGGATGTACACTCGACGATACATAACTCGCAAGCTGTGGTGGGACGACTGTAAGTTTTCGACTTGCTAAATTACTCCTGGCTTTAAAAACCTGACTGTTTCTGTAGGGACATGTCTGTTAGGCTGGGTCTTTCTTGTCGGTCTCGCGGGCCTAATGCTGCAGGGTCTGAACTATGGAATGGGTACCGACCTTTGGAATGTTTCCAAAGCAAAGCATGTCCGCTTTACGAAGGTCAGTATCCAATACCAGGCATTCACTGGCAAATCGCCAGCAGCCCGAAGTCTTACATATTGTACTAGCTCTTCCACAACATCGAGATTATCGCACGAGTAGGAATGATGTTCACAAAAGCTTCTATTATCCTTTTATACCAGCGTCTCTTCGTACCCCATGGTACTCGGTGGACTGGTCTTTGGTGGTCTATCTGGCTAGCTTTCTGGTGGAACCTTCTCTACGCCGTTGCTCTCGTTCTGGCTGTCGCTTTTGAGTGTGTGGGTAAAGATGTCCTGGTGGCTCAAGGCAAGCAATGTGTGGATGAGTACGCAGTCTTGATCAGTGCGAGCGTGATCAATGTCACTACCGATGTCATAATCTTGGTCATTCCAATCATAGCGATCTGGGGCCTGCATATGCCGAGCGAGAAGAAGTGGAGACTCTCTACGGTATTTGCAGTCGGAACACTGTAGGTCTCGCTAATGCCGTTCTCTGATCGATTCATGAAAAGTGGCGCTGATGTTCCTTCCAGAGGCTTACTGGCTAGCATTGCTCGACTGGCCTATCAGATACCGGAAGCCGACAGACCTAACAAAACTATGATCGTGATGGTTCTGCTGCTTTTGAAGTATGGCCTAGCTCTATCATAACCTCAACGGTACACCTAATCGCTGACCCTGTTATTACAGCATTGGCGAACAATTCATCGGTATCATCGTCTGCTGCATGCCAATCCTCCCAGCCTTCTACCGTTACCTCAAAGCCCACCGCTCCCAGTCAGGCTCGTCGGGACCAAGCAGCCTCAGCAAGAAGATCACAAACAGTTTCCTTGATCACCGAGCGAGTAACCCAAAGGCTTTGAAGGCTCGACCCAAAGACCCATTTCCGCTCTATAGTACTAAGGGATACGAAGAGCTTGAGGAGATGGAGGCTCAGCGGCAGGCGAAGGGCTTGGGAGGTATCGTTAGAGGGACTGAGGTTAGCGTCGTTGTTGAAGATAGGGAGAGTGGAATATCTTGAGTTGAATACGCTGTTTCACAAATACAAATGCTTTTATGATTTTTGGAGGGGTGCTGGCGCTTTCGTCCATAGCTTTTCGATCAACTACATGTGTTTTCAAGTCGAAGATCACTCTGTGATAGTGAACTGTTTTTCTTCCCTTTAGGAGCTCTTACGAAATTCAGCCTTCTCGCCGATCGATTGAACTTCATGATTATCGCGAAACTTTTATTCAATCTGAAACGAAAGATAGGTTTTGTACTGCACCTTTTATCGAAGCATAAATACGAGGCACGCTTCGGGCCGCTTCCGGGTCAGGGGCACCCAAGCGCGGCCGCCAAACCCCTGCTCCACAATTTTCCTCTGCAACCTGATACATATCTTGACCTCCTCCTCCTTTCCTTGTCTACTACAAGGACGGAGGTGACCTACAACTTCAGTCCACGATGATTGTAGATAAAATGGAAGTGCGGTGATCAATGTTCGATTTGCCTTGTGGCATCATTCTTCAAGCGGGTTGAGGGAGTGCCCCTACCAGACATCATCCTTTCGCTGAGATTTCGGATTGGCTTTTCTCGTATTAAGCACCTACTTGGTTATGAGCGCTCCCTGTCTGGCCTGTCTGGTGGCATAGGATCTTGCTAACATCATTTACGATGGCATCTACTGCTCACCGAAAGTTGGTATGGCCTCGGAAGCTTTCTTTGACTTCTTTCCTTATTGGCTTTCTCATCACGTGCTCATGCATAAAGAATCCGGCATTGTCAAGGAATTAGTCATGGAGGATTGTGCCGAGAAACTTGTTTCCAGTTGTCTATTTAAGCTAAGTTTGGGTTTTCTTTGTTCTTTGATAATGGGAGGGGACAAGCATGTGAGGTCTGAGGTTCATTGTCGACAAGAGCGTAGCTTGTCAGTTCATTATGTGTGTCTTTTCATGAAGTCATAATTCTACTGCTTCCCAAAAGATCAAATTCTCCCACATGCTCCAGGAAAACCCAAGTCAACATTGAAGGCATAACTTCAAATTAAAGTAGATATTTGATCCAAAATGTTTTGCAAACCACTTAGCGACGAGCAGTAAATATTCTTTCTACTTTTGGATTTCTCTCTCTTGCGACATATTTGCGCTGAACTGAAGATTGACTTCCCTATAGTAAAGCTATCCTGGACCACCTCAGGTACCGGGATATGTATCCTATACTACGCGAGCAATTCGGCAAGAAATTTACTCCGTTCGACAAAGGTAGCTACCACTTCGATGATGGCGATCGACAGCATCCCTGGACTATGGGATTCTATCTTGTGTTGTTCTTGGCATTCTTTGCCATCCTCCTAAGGATCGTATACTTGAGCGATGATGATGATGATGATAGTTTAGCAGATGCGGCTGCAATGCAGAAAGATGGAAGCGTTAAGCCTCTTTCCAGAAAAAGAATCGTCCTGATCAATGGAAAAACCGGAGCGAAGATTGAATCTGCGGTAAAGACAAAAGCGAAAGCGGTCAGATTATCTCGACACAAGAGCCGCATGCTGAATTCCAGGTATCGATATAGCATTACAGGAGGTCCTGAGTCCTCTTATTCCACGCCAGAAGAATCAGTGAGAAAGGAATCCGCAATGACCGACCAACTAAGCAACCCATCAGAAGCTCCTATGCCCACAATCGAAGCCCCCAAGCCGAATGCACACCTTGGTACAGTTGGTCCCTCTGATGCCGAAGGAATCCGTGAGCCAGTAAACGACACCAAATCTGAGGTTGCCGTGGTTGAACCTCCAAATAACCTGTCCAAGTCAGGTCTACCGGGAGAACAAGAAAAAGTCTCTAATCCATACCAATCTGCGAGGTCCATATTCGATACTCTAAGTTCACTCGATGAGTCAATCAGGGATATTATGCCGGCTCCAATCAACGAAACTCAAGCAGGGGGCAATTTCGAGGCTTTAGAAATAGCTCAGGGGACCAACTCTGCCGAGCCCACACCGGACGCTACAGGCAGCGACTCAGCCTCTTCAGAACGGTTTCCGGATTTGATGACCGACGTTGACCAATTGCATCATTTGGGGAGTAGGGGTCATGCTGATCGACATTTTAGGGGAGCTTTGAGTCTCGTCATACCAGAAAATTTCACTGCAAGCTCGAGCAAAGGTAAGGACCAGGATGTCGAAGCAGTCGGAGATCCAATTCCAAGCCTGAATCAGGACTCAATGGCAGACGCGACAGCGACATCTCCGCCAAAGAGACCCACAAATTTGAAAATATCGATCCCCAAGTCAGATCCGCCCACATTGGGGCAGACAAATGCCACTTCTATTCCCGAAACTAGTGACAGTACGCAGAGATCTTCCGGGCCAAGTAGCACTCGGGGTATTCGAATTATCGCAAGAAACCCACATCACTCGGTGCTTGGCAGCCCCCGCAGACGAAGGACCAGAACCAAAACCCTGCAAAGCCCACAGTGGAATGCAGACAAGGAGCCAAGCTCTCCTACCAGCAGTCTTGTAAGCCCCAAGACCACACGCAAATCTCGTAAATCCTTCTATGGGCACGACTATCCAGGGAATGGGCCGCCAAGCTCAGGCTTCGCGTCAAATGGACACGAGTCTTTCACGAAGCGCGCACTGGACAGAATACGCGAAAGTGAACCGACTACTTCAGAAGGACCTGTTTTGCGAAGAGTTAGTCTGATGAACCCACTAGGACGGAAATTCGGTATCTTTGAGAATTACTCGGATCGGAGAGCCAGTTTGATCAACCCGGGCGGGACACTAGGACGGAAACCCAGTATCGTCGACAACCGTCCAGATCTCAAAATTTTCCCTTTTTCGAGGAGTGCGCCTGTGACGCCAAAGTCAGTGGCCCAAGCCGAGCGTGCAGCAAGCCTCCCAGAGATCCCAACCATGCCCAGCATCTCAGAAGCTCCACTGCAGCAGCCTCCGACTCCGAAGAACCCCCGAACGCCTGAATTCGATTATGTAGCACATGGGCAATTGCAGCCACCCTGGCTCCGACGAAACGATGTTCCGCGCAGCATCCCGAGCGTCCCACAGACTCCACCGGAAAAGCCAGCCACGCCTGTAAGACCTCCACCGCGCAGCTTCGATTTGAGAGGACAATTGCTCCCTTCGTACGACCCACGATACGATATTCCTAGAAGTGCACCATTAGATCCGAATG
>JAABUI010000459.1_pt1 | contig 31441 bp, 28 predicted proteins | sample 5559111 | NCBI WGS metagenome assembly JAABUI01 (sample SAMN10711870, study PRJNA513365) | rock metagenome | isolation source: Antarctica rocks | place: Antarctica: Victoria Land, Buttleship Promontory | reverse complement strand
TAAGCTTCGATGACCAAACCGACGATGCACCTTCCCCGATAAAAACCACTGAAAATGCGGAGATCGCGGAAATCGCCGACGATCATCAAGGACTTGTTCGATGAACAGTCATACCTGAAGAACAGGACCACATACACCCTTCCTGCCCATCCAGTTGGGAAGTATACTGGGTGAAGGCATTATCAGGAAGTATGGTGACTGAAGGATTACCTACCGGAGACGGGCCACCGGCATTTGAATCAAAGGAGAGAGAGAATTGATTGCCGTACAATCAAAGTGAGTCTTTCACAGATGAGTATGACTGCATTGCAAGTTTAAAATTGAAAATTGAAAATTTTTGCACTTATGCAGATCAAAATCAACAAGGAAACAAAAGTTTCTCAGCGCAGAAGAAAAAAATCATCAACTCAGACAGTAATTTGAGTAACAAATTAAAAAGCAAACTCAGATAAAAAGAACAAGTCATCAATCAACTTCAGAACAACAAAGAAAACTGCATGCTAAAGCAAAAATTGAAATCAAACTCTTTAACTTTTGCATTTTAAGATTGCACAGAGAACAACATTATTTCAGAGAAGTACAGCATATTTTATCAAATAACTATCTGTTTTATATTTTCTTGATGCGCAAGATAATAAGTTAAGATCAATCATTACTATTTTGAGTGAAATAACATGATTACTTTGATATCTGAAATATAAAGTAATTGCATCAAGCATTTTCTATCAAAAAGAGTTATGTAAACTCTTACCGACTAAATTTATAACATTTTTATCTGACGTAAATTAATAACAGAAGAGAATTTGTTGCAGATTTCAAGATAGAAATTGAAGAATCTTTACATCAAAGTTACTGTCTACATGAAAAGCTCTGAGTAAAAGATTGAAAGAAATATTTGAGTAATGTCAAGTGAATTTTCTAGAAGTTTGAAGTCTAAAACTTGAAAAATCTCTCTATGAAACGAAATGTAAAAAGTCACTTCATGCGCTCTTCTTTTTTTTATCTTGCAAACGTTGACGCAAAACTTAACAAAAACAATAGCTCAACATCAAAACTCAAAACATCAACAATAAAATTTAAAAAGTCAACATTAAAAATTGAAATAAATCTATAAAATGATAAATCTATGAAATGAACTTAACATGAGTTCATCAATAAGCACACAATTGCAGAACAACATTGTTGATTTATTTTGCAATCAACAAAAATCGTCTACATTAGCAAATAGAAAAACGTAATACACATTTAGCTCACTTGATGCATTAATGATCAATCCACAAACAGATGCAAATAATAGCAAGAATACAATCAATTTACGAAATGGAAATTCGCAGCAAAAAGAGAAAACATAAGCGATTGTGAAATTCAAAGAAATGAAAAAGCGAAAAGCAATGAAAAGCTCGCAAAAAGAAGTTAGCATTGAAGTCAGTATTAGTAAGTGCTGTGATAAAAAGATGCAAGTGAAAAGACTGCGCAAAAAAAGTGAATTCGCAGTCAATCAGCTAAAACAAGCAATATCAAAACGGAAAGAGAAATATAAATCATATCTTAATTTACATTCAAAAAGCATGCATAGAAAACTCGATTCAAAAGCAAATTAATTAACTTCAGAGTAAAATAAACAACAAACAGAAGATTATTCTGCAATTGATGCGACAAAACGCTGAAAACATTAAAAAGAAAAGCAATGCAAAGCAAATAATAGAGAATTTGCAAATCTTAAAGACGCAGATTTCGCAAACGTTGCAACTCATGCAAAATTCGCAAAAATCAATGCAAAAGCTTACATATGCGCAAAAAGCAGCTCAACTCACAAGCATAAATGCAAATACAGATGAATAAAATCTGATTATCAAAAAACTCTTATCAAAATCATAAGAAATATTATATTGCAAAAAAAGATTAATTGTCAATCTCAAAAGTGAGAACTTAACTTTAAAGACGATAAAAATGCGAAATTCAATGAATAATGCATTGAAAAACGCAAAAGTCAATCTGATAGTCATCACAGTAGTCAAAATGCAAAAGAAAAGCAACATTGTCTTCATAAGGCTGAAAAAATACATTGCAGATGTCTTACTAATGCAAAGAGCAATATGAAAGCATGTTTTTGATAAAGCATCAAAAATACAAGAACTGACACAAGATAATCATATACAGTTTGAAAATTGAAATAAAAAATCTAAAAACTGAATTAAAGTCTTTCAATCTCAAATTGAGACAATCTTATATAATTATTCCAAAGCGAAAATCAATCACGAAACAGACAGGCATTGATAATTTTAGCTTTTAAATTTAAGACAAAAGTATAAAAACATTTGAAAAAATGACTCTTAACTGCAAGATCAACATATTAAACGGCTGAATATTAAGATTATTAATCAAATAATCAATGTTAAAAATGTCAAATCTTTGAACATTTGCAAAATAAATGTAACAGATCATTAAGATGCTTGTACTGCGAGCGAAATCATCAGACATGAGATCATAAATGTCAATTATTTACATGCAAAGATAGACTGACCGCGTCGGGTCGGGTACCCGAGTTCGGGTTGGGTTGGAATTTTTTTGGAAAAGTGTCGGGTCGGGTTGAGAAGTTGAACCCGAGCACTCGGGTCGGGTTGAGAAGCTTGACCCGACAACCCGACCCGAAAACCCGACCCGACCCGACAAGATATTAGATAGATGTAAATAGCTTGGTCAAACAGCCTTCATGGTCTCCTTCATAGCTTCCTACCATGTTTCCCCGTCATGACTCCCTACCAAAGTCAAACGGCCTTCATGTTTTCCCTTCATGTTTCCCTTCATGTTCCCCGCCATGTTCCTCGCCATGTTCCCCTTCATGTTCCCCTTCATGTTTCTCTTCATGTTTTTCGTCATGAATTTCTACCAAACGGCCTTCATGTTCCCCTTCATGGCTCCCTATTAAAAGGTAATGCAAAAAGGTAATGCGAAAGCCAAAAACCGGAAAAATTTCTATATTTAGCCCTCTTGGCGCCAAGCTCGGGTCCTTGGCGGGTCGGGTCGGGTCGGGTCGGATCCAAAATGTCAACCCGAAACCCGACCCGACGGTCAGTCTATGCAAAGATGAGCAATTATGCAATCACACGATTTCTAAATGTTGCAACTGTCAAAATTCGCACTTTGCAAATAGCGCAATGTGCAAAACATATCAGGCAGCTCAGCCTATTAGCTCACAAAGAGATCATCTAGCCACGGAATTGTAATGAGTATCACATTCAAAATGTTGCAAAACAATGTAAATGACGAAAGTTTTGCAAACACGTCAAATATTTAAATTCTACAGCACAACTGCGCAAAATTAACGCAAATTATGCATACATGCATGACGTTTGCGAAAAACAAGACAGATATTGTGATACTACAAGAATCATAACTGAGAGACGAGAATATAACAATTTTGAATTCGTTGTTTATCTGCATCAAATCAAATATTCAGAATACTTGTGTTCGAGTATTGATGTTTGTTGTGAAAAACGCAAAGAAATTTAGATGCACATCAAGATTAAACATAGTCAATAGTGAAAACATGCAAGCAGTATTAATAGCGAACAGAAGAGATTTTTATTGTTTAATATTTACAACGAAAAGTCACAAAACACAGATAATGAGTAATTGTACAGGATTGAGCAAAAATTAGCAAAAGTTATGTTAAATTAATGAAACGCAAAAATCTCAAACTTTATTAGAACGAAAGCATTAATGAATTAAGTGCATTTACATAAGTGCAATCTGATTAACATTGCGCTTGTATGCGCATTCTATCAATGTGACTATTCAATGAGAAGATATAAAGCAACAATTTTGACTAAGTTACGTGTAAATTAGTATACACACAGAGTTTAGATAGTGTCATAGTCATAGACTGCATGCACTTAATAAAGAAGAAAAAATATTTAATTAACACTTCTAATATAGACACATATCACAGCTATTTAATGACAATTAAGCTCAATACTTGATTTAACTTTTGCATCAAAGAATATGTGCAATCTCATTCAAAATTGACATATAAACGAAAATGCAAACACAGAATTCAATTATGAAGTAATTCTATTCATTGAAAACTTATTAAATGCATCATACAATCTGCAAAAAGTTGACTGAAAAGACTTTGATAAGCATTTGCAAAAAGCGAAAGACAAAATGATTATCAAGATGCAACGAATCATGAATTTGAAAGCAAAAGTCATTTATTTGATGAAATGCATCAAGAATACAGTGAACTTATTTGTATTTAAATAGCGAATCGTCGAATATGCGCAAAATCAAAGCTCTGATGAAACAATAAACTCTTTGAAATGCAATAAGCGCTGTCGTTAAAAACGCGAATATGAGAGAGATGCAGAAATGATGAAGCCTTAAATTTTTTTATTTCTTCATTAAGTGCATGCAGTCTAGGACTATGGCACTATCTAAACGCTGTGTGTGTACTAAGCTACATGTAACTTGGCCAAATTCAATGCTTTATATCTTCTCATTGAGCAATCACATCGATAGAATGCGCATACAAGCGCGATTGCTTAAGATTCTTCAGTCGTACTTTCGTTTTCCTTTGTCTCTTCGCATAATTTGCATTCTAGTCTTTCGTTTCTAATAGTCATTTTTGAGTTGCAATTTAAATATTTTTCATGTACTCTAGTATTGCGTTTCTACCAATCTTGATAATAAACAGTGTCAGTATTGCGTTTGTGTTTTTGAGCTGAGCTTTTTCCTTAAGCTTTATCTGCTTTGATCTATAATGCTTGCAATCTAGTAGTAAATGCTTTGACGTTTAACTTGCAATGCATATTTCATAGCATTTATTCAAATTATTCTCTGATAATCAATGTAAAAAGCTGTTACGAGTGTATCAAGACTGGTTTGAATTAGTCTGAACTGTCAGGACCGTGCCTAGGTGAGTCAACCTACGAAAGTCAGGGTTAAATATATTTTGATCTTTAGAGGTATGTATAACTGAATATTAAGAATACAGAAGAATCTGAGTGCAAGAGCTTTCTTATATAATGTTTAGAGACTGCGCTAGTTTAAAAGAAAACGTGTTGTGACGCAGTAAAGATGTGTTGCGGAAAGAAAGATGTTTGGTGAACAAAAAGGGATGTTGAGGAACAAGGAAAGGGGTTTGGCCCTATGCCTGCGCTAGCTAACCCTAATTATTACGCAGAGTACGCGCTAAAGTTCACTGCGAATTGATTAGGGCTTCAGCCTTGTTCAGCCTTATTTAGCCTTACCATCCTTGGTACGCTCGTAACATTTTCTAGAAGTTCAAAGTTCAAAACTTAAAAAACTCTTTATAAAAAGAAATATAAAGAGTTGCTTCATACACTCTTCTCTTTCTTATTTTGCAGACGTTAATGCAAAACTCAGCGAAAGTAATAACTCAACATCAAAACTTAAAACATTAATGATAAAAATTAAAAAGTCAACATTAAAGATTGAAATTTTTTTATAAAATAAACTTAGCATGAGTTTATCAACAAGCAAACAACTACAGAATAACATTGTCAATTTATTTCACAGTTAACAAAAATTATTTACATCAGTAAATAGAAAAACGTAATACATATTTAGCTCACTCAATGCATTGATAATTAACTCACAGACAGATGTGCATAACAGCAAAAATACAATCAATTTGCAAAATGCAATTTTGCAGCAAAAAAAGGAAACACAAGTAATTGTGAAATTCAAAGAACTGAAAAAGAGAAAAGTAATGAATAACTTGCAAAAAAAAGCTAGTATGTTAAAGTTAGTACTAGCAAGTGCTACAAAGCTATCTTTAAAAAGATGCAGATGAAAAGACTGCGTGAAAAAATTAATTTTGCAGTCAATTAATTAAGACAAACAATATCAAAATAGAAAGAGACTATAAATTATAGCTTAATTTACATTTGAAGAGCATGCAACTGCAATTGATGCAAAAAAAAGCTGAAAACATTAAAAAGAAAATCAATGCAAAGCAAATAACAGAGAATTCACAAATCTTGCAGAAGACTGTCATGATGAATTGATACATAGAAATTAGATCAAAGGCGAGAGTCAGAAACTGAGTCAAAGATCAGATCTGAGTTAGCTCTGATTGATACTTTATGTCTCTGTCAAGACATCATTTAGACTACGTCATGTCTTTGCATTAATATGTTGAAGGTGTATCATGCTTCACTTGATAATAATCAATTGACAATACTTGACAAACTATCTATAGTTGTTCTGTTCTCTTGAATTTTTTTTTTCTTCATTAAGTGCATGCAGCCTATGGCTATGGCACTGTCTAGGCGCTGTGTGTGTGCTGAGTTACATTTAACTTGACCAAAGTCGCTGCTTTATATCTTCCCATTGGTCAATCACACCGGTAGTTTGCGCATACAAGCGCTCTGGTTCAAACCCCCGCAACCGTACTTCCGTTTTCCTTCGTCCCTTTGTCTTCCGTTCCTAATAGCCATTTTCTTGTCGCAATTCGAGTATTTTGCAGATACTCTAGTGTTGCAATTCTTCCGATCTTGGTGGCGAAGAGTGTCAGTATGATGTCTGTGTTTTTGAGCTGAGCTTTTTCCTTGAGCTTTATCTGCTCTGCTCTGTAGTGCTTGCAATTTAGTAGTAAGTGCTCCGGCGTTTGACTCGCAGTGCATATTCCATAGCATTTATTCGAATCATCCTCAGATAATCGCTGCAAATAGCTCCTGAAGTAGCCGTGTCCTATCTTCAACTGAATAAATGTGGAATATGTCAGTTTATCAACTTTCTGAAGCTCCTTTAGCGGTCTTTGCTTCAGGTTTACTTCCGATATGTATTTTCGATATTGGTTTCCCTTTTTGGTACTGCTGTTCCATGCGTTCAACCATTGTGCTTTTGCTTCTTTGGCTATCTGCTTTTTAATGAAGCCTATGGTCGTTCTTTTTCTGATACCGGCTGTTGCATTTTCCTGTGCTGCGCTCTTGGCCAATCGGTCCGCTTTTTCATTCCCAATAATGCCTTTGCGACTCGGTACCCATTGTATGTGAGTTTGACACCGATTCTGCTGCAAGTCGACCAAGTTTCGCCGTATGTCATCAAATAACTTCGAATTAGCATTACTCTTTGCCTTTAGTCTTTGCAACGCCATTTGACTGTCCGTGTACACCCAAATTTCGCTGTTTTTGGGTGCTTTTTCGCTGCACATTGCGATTGCATCGCTAATAGCTTGCAGTTCCGCTTCCGTTATGCTGATTTTGCCTGAAACGTTTGTCGCTTTGCTGCATCTGACGGACCCATGCGTGAATATCACTGCCGTTCCAGTTCCTGGTTCAGATTCTGCTACCTTTTTCCGAGATTGCAATGCATTGGTGTACACCACTATGCTTTTCGCCTTTCTGGTAATTCTCTGTAGTTCCCTATAGTGCGTATTGATCGTTTCGCGCATTTCGCATTATGCGAATTCGGTTTGCACTTTCGCCAGGTGTTCGATTTCTTGGCCCCATGGTTCCTTAAAGTGAGGTATTTCGATTTCTTGTATTGAACTCAGTGTTTTATGCACCTTATTCAATATTCGATATATTTGCGTAGGTTTGTCTTTGCACTTTCTGGCTTTTGGGGCAAATCCGCCGTCGACTCGTTCCAATCCAAATATTTTGCTGCGTCCAGGTCCAGATCTAATCCTGTGACATATTGAGGTGGATACGAAATGGGCGTTCTTTTCCTGATTGGGTGCTTTTCTGGCAATCCAACTGTTCTAATTGCATAGTTCTTGCATTTTTGGTCCAATCGTACTTCCACTGGCGGGATTTCGGCTTCGATTTGCATGGCGTCTATGGGCGATGTTCGGAATGCTCCCAGTATCTTTCGCAATGCCGCGTTTTGCAACTTGCGGAATTTGGCTGCATGACTCTTTTGATTATTCCACCAGATTTCGGCGCCGTAATCGCTAATGGGTGTAATGCATGTCAGATACAATTGTCTTCCTGACTTGGCATTTAGTCCCCACTCGCTGTTCATTAGTCTAAATAGCGAGTGTAGCGTTCTTGTGGCTGCGGCAATTTTCGTTTGCACATGAACTCTGAAGTTGAGCTTTCGATCCAGCCACGCTCCTAGCCATCGTACGCAGATCTTTGGTTTTATGATCGTGCCATTAGGTAGTATGACTGTCTGGTCGGGCGCCGCTTTGTGACTTCCAAAATGAATTAATTCAGATTTTGAGTCATCGAATTGCACTGCGTTATCTTTTGCCCATGTAAAGGCGATTTTTGCTGCCATTTCGAGCGTTTCGACATTCTTGTCAATATTTTTTCCTTCCACGTAGAGTGCTACGTCGTCAATGTAGCTAGGTGCCTGTAGATTTCCTATCTTTGCGCGAATTTTCGGAAATAGATATCGAATATAAATTAGAAATAGAATAGGCGAAATAGGTGATCCTTGCGGTATTCCTGTGGTTATTTCCTTTGATTTCTAACGTTCGCCATCAAATGCTAAGCCAATAACCCGGTTTTGTAAGAAGCATTTCACCCAATTGATCAAGTTGATCGGTATCTTCTGTTTAATCAATATTTTGACCAGCTGTTCTAACGCAACGTGGTCAAATGCCCCTTTAACGTCTAGAAGTAGACACGTAAGCGTGTTTCCGCGACTTTTTGCCATTTGTGCGTCATGTACTAAGTTTAGTACTGCGTCTATAGCTGATCTTTGCTTTCTGCCTCCCATTTGGTCAAAGTCTAGCAGCTTCTCATTAATTTCCGCTTTGTAGGACAGTCGCACCGCTATTGTTTTTTCCGCTACCTTGCCTAAGCAATTTAGCAGTGTAATAATTCTGTATGCCTTCGGAATTGAATAATTCGGCTTGTCCGGCTTTTTCAGAATAATTCCTGTGCCTTCGCGCCATATCTTCGGATGGTAGCCACTTTCGATCAAATTCGGATATACTAGGTTGAAGATTTCCGGTACACTTTTGTACGCTCGCTGCACGATTGCGAACGACATACCGTCTGGCCCTGGTGCCTTCCTGGGTGCTGAGGAGTTAATAGCGTGCTTAATTTCCCCTTCAGAAATTCTTGGCCACTGTATGCTTTCATCCGGTAGTAATTCTTCGTTGACTTGAATTTTCGGAGGTGGCGGGTACATTTCTTCCAAAAATGCCTCGCACTTTTCATTGAATTCGGTTTTCAATTCTTTTTGCGTGTTTTGTATCGGTGGTAGCTTTTCGATTAGGCGTGGTTTGGTGAACTTGTATGCCTGAAACACTTCTTTCCCTTCGGCGTTATTCAAAAAGTTGGTCCAGGATTGGTTTTTGGCCAGCTTTATTGCATCATAGTACGAATTGCGCATTCGCATTACCTCTGCCCATGCGTCCTCATTTTTGCACCTTTTCCACCTTCTCTTTCTCGTCGAAAGCGCTTTTCGCATTTCGGTGAGCTCATTGTTCCACCAGGGTTTTGATTTTTCGCATATTCGTTGTTTAGTTATGAATAGTTCCACCGCACTCTTGATGCATTCAGTCAAATAGATGGCTTTTTCCTCTAGATTCGTGGTTCTTTGCATTTTGACCACCATTTTGTCTTTCGTCTTTTGCAAATGCTCATCAAAGCCTTTCCAGTCGGCTTTTTGCAAATTGTATGGCGCGTTCAACGGGTTTCCGACCAAATTCACCTTTTCTGTAACTATTGTAAATAGAATTACTTCATGATCGGATCCTGTGTCTGCGTTTTCGTCTATATGCCAGTTCTTGACGTAGTTTTGCACATTCTTTGATGCAAAAGCTAAATCAATTACCGAGCTTGACCGTCCGGTATAGCTGTGATATGTGTCTATATCAGGTGTGTTAATTAGGTCGCAGTCATGCAACCTTACCTAATTTACTAATGCCTTCGTTCTAATGGGATTCGCGATCTTCGCGTTCCACCAGCTATGATGCGCATATAATTCTCCTGCAATAATCACTTTTTGATCGTCATTTAGCCTAATCTTTGCCAACTCTCACTCAATCGTGTATAATTGCTCCTCATCTGTGTTTTGTGCCTTTTCATTGTAAATATTGAATAGTAAAATTCTATTCGGAATTTTGCCGTTCGCTATTGATATCGCTTGTATGTCTTCGCTGTTGACAATGTCTGGTCTTGACGTGCAGGTAAATTCCTTTGCGCTTTTCGCAACAAATACCAGTACTCTGGCTCGAGCATTCTGACTATTTGGTTTGATGCATATAAACGACGGGTGCGAGATTGTTATATTTTCATCTCCAATTAAAATAAAAGTGCTTGACTTCATAAATAACATTAACATACTAATTTAGAATAAATTTATCAAAGAAATCTGTGCAATGTTAAACAAAATGCATGATGTCTGCAAGATGCGAACTTGAATTCATAATATCACATTCACATTGAAAAAGTATGAACTCACTCACTTTATCAAAGAATTGAAAAGATTCAACACGATAATTAGCATCAACATTAAAGACTTGATTATCAAATTGAAATTAAACATATGAATTCTAAGAATTCAATTGAACATGAAACTACAATAAAATGCACATCTTCGTCAAATTAAAATGAATTATGTGATAAGAATGCTGACTTTTAGTTGATTACTATCTTCACAAAAACTTATTAAGTGTACTCAACAATAATAAAATTAAACATGATGTTCAAAGTCTTGATGTGATATTAAAAAGATAAAGAAGAAGAGTTGTCAAGCAAAGAAAGAAGATTGAAAATTCTTTAAAATCAAACTTTTCATCATGTTGCAAACATCTTTAAAAGAACAAATATTGAAACATTAAAGATGAAGATTTACATAAGTTCTTTGCACATTCATGTAAATAAACTACAGAATCAGATTACTTTATGTAATTAATTCAATGACAGAATGAAAGAAAATAAATGCATATACAAGCTTATATGAACTCATTTAATAAATACTAACAATTTCTTTTCTTACTTTTCTGTTATCAGTATTTTTGAACGTCTTGATTGATCAAGAAACATAGAGACAACTTACATGCAAACTCATCTTTTCAATGCTTTTTACAAGCGATTGAATTGCAATAGCAAAATATCACAAAAGCAAATGGAATTTTCAATGAAAAATTTACAAAGCATATGTTGCAAACATCATAATCATTCTTGCTCAATGATCTCATCTGTTCAGCAAGTAAATGAAAATGAGAGAAAAGTTTCAAAAAGTTGAAAGCACTCTGACTATTTACATTAGAACTGAATGTATAAATCTAAGAGTTTATCTTTATTTAAGAAACATTTTGAATATGAATAACTTACAATGCAATTGCAAATGAAGTCATCAAATAATTAAGCATGTTCTCATGCATTATTTGACATTTTCAATCAGAAATGTTATGAAATGTTGAATCAATGAACTATTGAATTATTACTTTGATTCTGAAAAGTTTCAAGATGATGATCAGAATAATAATGAAAATGAAACTGTTGAAACAGTTTAAAGTGACAAGAACATTCATTCTTTAACATGCAATCATCATGAACAAATTTAATACATAGTCTCAATTCATCATTTTGATTGCATAAAATAATTATGTAAATAGCGAATGATTTTCTATCTTTAAAGAATTTTGTTCAATTAACATATGTAACATAAATGTTTCTCATGAGTTGACTTAATTGATGTCACAAGAACGTATAAATAATAATAATTATTATTATTCTATAGTTTTCTAAAATATCATGATATCATTAAATTGATCTTCAATTAAACGTTGCAATCATTTAGATTTAGATTTAGATTTAGATTTAAGTTCATACACCCTTGTGACATCGGTTTAGTCCGACCCATGGGGGAAACTATGCTATCTATATCAAACGGACAAAACCCTCTGGGGGAGAAAATCGCTCGCCGACTACACGACGACTTCGACGTCGCCGAGACAGTGAGTTTTGAGGCTATGTACCATGTAATGAACCTATAGCTTCTATCCAGCGCGTGACGCTCTAGTAAATAAACTCTTGGTGAGAGTGTCTGTGCTGTTTGGTTATGCCGCATCGTCTTTGCCCTGCTCTTCATTGTGACGGTATCCTTTACAAACGATGTTCCGGTCCGATCCTCGGTCCGAAGACGAAAGACGTTTCCTTTGCACCCGTGGTGTTCGTGGTTGTAATGTACGTAGAGCTGTGTTCTCTTGCTCAATGATTGCCATTTATTGAGCAGAGAAATATATGATGGAAGAGAGGCGCACACGATGGGAAGGTAGGGTGTGGTTGTACTGAATAATCCTTTCCTTCTCTTGATTTGGCTTGTGTCACGTAGACGTTGAATGAATTGTTAGTATAGGCGTGCGATCGCAATCGTTCGATGATTTGGCTCTGATCGATAGATGAGGATGCGTTCTGATCGTCCTCCTGCGCTCTCGATTTTCCACGTAGATAGATGTATGACTTGGCGTCAAGTAAAGAAGGTGGGCTCAAGCCCCTTCAGTATACCAGCGTGACCGACGAGTCACTACTCCTTCGGACACTGTAGTCACGCCTCTCAGACTCATCATCTGAAACGACTATTCTACCTGATATCTTTCCATCAATTACTCGGCGGCATTGTCGATGTGATGGAGACGTTTCAGTATACCGGCGTGACCGACGGGTCGCAAATCCCTCGACCACTTGGTCACAACTTTCAGATTCCTCACCTGGGTTGTCTAGCTTCTAGTATCTTTCCATCTCTTACTGACATCGACATGTCATTAATCTTCTTCGTAGATCGATTGTGGCTGTTAGAAGGAATGTTGTCGCGTAGGTGAAAACTCTGCACGGTCGGCTTTCCTGTTCACGCAACGTTTTAACATCGTTCGAACTGCGTCGGATTGAGATCTCAAGGCTCTTTTGACTTCTATTCGAAGAATAGAATCAAAAGGTTCGTAGCCGGCACCACGTACAGGTGAATCTCGTCGTCGACCACGTTGCAATCATATTATTGAAATCGTGCTTGAATATTAAATCATTATCTTTGAGAAGAACTTTGAATAATTAGAACAGTAATAGTCACAGTTTACACAAAGAGTAAATGATGTTTAAAGAATGATATAACAATGTGATACTTTAATCAAATGCAATAAAAGTATAATAAAAGTATATATTATGATAGAGCTAATTATTAAGAAATTCTCAATAACTTGAGAAAATCAAACAAATATAAAGAGTTTATTAAGCATTATCAATTGATTCTTATCAAATGAAACATGATATATCTTTAATATATTGATGTCAAAGCATAATGTAATTTGAATAATGTTTTGATGAAAGCGTAAAGTATTGATCAATACTGTTAGTTCAAATCTAATCTTCAATTCAATCTTTGACTTTAGTTTTTAATTTAACTTTTGTTGTCAGTTTATCATGATAATTATGCAAATTAACATTTAGTTGAAATATGAAATCAAACTTTTTCTTTTTCTTTTCTTCAACTTTCAATTTTTGTAATGTTAACGAGTATCAGACTCTGCGTCACGTCGCAAAGATGTTCAAAAGAGTAAGCATTGAGACTATGAAAGCAGAAACGTACACGAGTTCGCTGTATGTTCATCTAAACATGCTGCAAGACAAGGTCACGCTGCACAGTCAAGTCAACGATTGTACGCAGGAAACCAGGCAAGAATGCGAACTAATACGCGCTCGCCTAGTGAGTTTCAATCGCATCATTGCGATTCGCGAAGAAGCGAAAATACAGTCAAGACGCAGGCAATTAGCCCTCGCAGCGACGACTTTGACCAGTGACAGCATTGCAATAACGCAGTATCACAAAAGTCAGTGAGAGCATCGATGAGAAAAATACAGAAGATGCAGCGCAGATGTCAACGTCACCTTAGCACAAAGGTTGCATCTGTTAAACAAGACGATAAAGATGCAAAATGATTTTCAAAAGGCAGAAAGCAGTCTCGCTACTCACATTCAAACAGAACGCATAGACCTGAATGCTTATCTGCACTTTAGAAATGTTTCAGGCACAGACAACTCGAGATGCGATTGCGAATGAAGTCATCAGACAGCTAAGCATGTACTTATGCACTGCTTGAACTGGTCGCACCTGCGACTAAAGATGCTACGAGACGTTGACTTCTTGAACTATTGAATAATCATTGTCATCACGAAGAGTCTCAGAACAGCTGCAAAAATGAGGATAAAAACAAAGCTTTTGAAGCAATTTAGAGTGATTGAGTCACTTATTCTCTAACGTGCGATCAACGCGAACTAAATTAATACATAGTCTCATAATGATAGTTTTGGCTGCGTGAAGCAGTCATATAGACAGCGAGTAATTTTCTACTTCAGAGAGTTTTGTTCACTTGATATAGATAGCATAGAGTCTCTCATGAATTGACTTAATCGATATTACAAGAGTGTATGAATTTATTATTATTATTAATGTTAACGAGTTTGCAAAGATCAAATAGTGAATAAATTGTTCATTTTAATTTATCAAATTTAATAAATATTACAGTTTTCTTTTTTCTTCTATGTTTCTTTGTACTCAAAATAAATAAATTTCTTTCTTTTATAAACAAATAAATTTTATATCATTTCAATGATGATCAATGACGAGATTCATCTGTTTTGTACATAGTGTTGACTACAAACCTTTTGATTCTATTCTTTGAATAGAAGTTAGAAAAGTCTTGAGATCTTAATTCGATGCAATTTGAACAATGTTAGAATGTTGCGTGAGCAGAAAAGTTGATCGTGCAAAGTTTTCACCTACGCGAGAGCATTCCCTCTAACAGTCGCAATCAATCTACAAAGAAAATTAATGACATGTCAATGTCAGTAAAAGATGAAAAGATATCTAGTGAAATAGTCGTTCTCAGTATGAGAGTCGTGACTACAAGTGGTCGAAGAATTTTTATGTATTATCAACACTTTGACAATTGCACATAAAATAAGTTGTTTACAATCAACAGTTTCAATAATAGAATTGAGCTGTATTTCAATTACATTGCAATGGTTGATGACAGAAGAGTCTTGAGATCTCAATTCAACGCAGTTAGAATGTTTGTAGAACGTTGCGTGATCAAGAAAGCTGCTGTGCAGAGTTTTCATCTACGTGACAACATTTCTTCTAACAAGTCACAATCAATCTATGAAGAAGATTAATGACATGTTGATGTTGATAAAAGATGAAAAAATACTACTAGTGATTGAACAATTCAGGTGAAGAGTTTGAGAGTTGTGACTACAAGTGATTGAGAGAGTCGTGATTCATCAATTGCGTCGATATACTGAAACGTTTTTATCACATCAACAGTGCCGTTGAATAATTGATGAAAAGATATCAGGTAGAATAGTTATTTCAAGTGATGAGTCTGAGAGTCGTGACTACAATGCTCGAAGAAGTAGTGACTCGTTGATCACGTTGATATACTGAAGAGACTTGAGTCCATCTTCTTTACTTGACGTCAAGTCATACATCTATCTACGTGGAAAATTGAGAGTTAAAGAGAATGATCAGAACGTCTGGTCTACTATCGATCAGAGTCATTCATTGAACGATTGCAATCGCACGTCTATACTAACAATCTATTCAACGTCTACGTGACACAAGTCAAGAGAAGAAAAGAATTATTCAGTACAATCACACTTTACCTTCTCATTGTGCGCGCCTCTCTTTCATCACATATTTCTTTGCTCAATGAATGACAATCATTGAGCAAGAGAGCACAGTTATACGTACGTTACAATCACGAGCATCACGAGTGCAAAGAAAACGTCTTTCATTTTCGAATCGAGAATTGAATCGAGACATTGTTTGTAGTGAATATTGTCAATGAAGAGCAAAGCAAAGACGATGCATCATAATCAAGCAGCACAGATACTTATCAAGAGTTTACTTGAGCGTCACGCGCTAAATAGAAGCTATAGGTTCATTGTTTGGTACATAGTCTCAAGCCCTATTGTATTGACGTTGTGAAGTTGTCGTGTAGTCGACGAATGGTTTTCTCCCTCAGAATGTTTTGTTCGTTCGATACACATAGCATAGTTTCTTCCATGAGTCAAATCTAAATCAATATCACAAGAGTGTATGAATTACAATCTGCAATTACATTGCAATTTCTGTGAATTAACAAGTTTGCATTTGAATTCATTAAATTTTCTGATTTGATTTGAAAGATTTTATCATAAAGAAATGTAATTGATTCAAATGTGTAGTTTTCAGTATGAGTTGCTGTTTTATTGATAATAATAATAATAAATTCATAAATTTTTGTAACATTAATTAAATTGATTCATGAGAAACTTTATGCTATTTATATCAAGTGAACAAAACTCTCTGAGATAGAAAACCACTCGCTGTTTATATGATTGCTTCGCGCAGTCAAAACTATAATTATAAAACTATGTATCAAATTAGTTCACATTGACTGCATGTTAAAGAATGAGTGATTTAGTCACTTTAAATTGCTTTAGAAGTTTCGTTTTCATCATCATTTTTGCAACGACTTTGAAATTCTTTGTGATGATAATGATTATTCAATAGTTTAACAAGTCAACGTCTCATAGCATTCTTGATTGCAAATGCAATTAGTTCAAGCAATGCATAAATATGTGCTTAGCAGTCTAATGATCTCATTCGCAGTCACATTGCAAGCTATTTATGTTTGAAACATTTCTAAAGTGTAAATATGCATTCAAATTTATGTATTTAATTTGAATGTAAATAGTGAAATTACTTTCAATCTTTTGAAAATCATTTTTCATCTTTATCATTTTGTTAAACAAGTGCAATCTTTGTGTCAAGATGATGTTGACATCTGCAATGCATTTTCTGTAATTTTCTCATTGTTGCTTTCATTGATCTCTGTGATACTGTGTTATTGCAACGCTGTCAATAATTAAAGTTGTTGCAGCAAGAATTAATTATTTACATCTTGATTGCATTTTCGCATCTTTATGAATTATGTTGTTCAGAAGCATCACTTTCTTGATGATGAAAAAGTGAGAAATAATGCAATTGATACTCATTAAGTGAGTGTGTATCAATTTGCATACTTTGTTTGATTTTCTGTGTACAAACATTGATTCAACTGTGTAGCATGATCTTGTCTTGCAGCATGTTTAAATGAACATGCAACAAACTTATGTACATTTTTGCTTCTAAAGTTTCAAAGTTTACTCTTCTGAATACATTAATTAACAATGTGATGCAAAGTCTGATTCTGTAGCATTTCAAGTTTGCATTCTTTGTTTAACAGATCATTCTTTTTATCTTATTGATGTCAAACTGATGCTTTGAATGTAATGTTTGATCTTACTACTGCTGAGTATATCTGTCTTGCTTTTGTGAAGATTGCTTCTCATGTAAATGAATGCTAGCATTCATGTGACATGATTTGCTTCGATTTGATGAAGATGTGCATTTCATTACAATTTCATGCTCAGTTGTACTTCTAGAATTTGCACATCTGATTTCAATTTGATGATTGAACTTTTTATTTATATGCTAGTTATCATGTTAAATTTGCTTGATTTTCTGATAAATCGTATAAACTTATAATTCTTTGACATAAATGTTGCATCATAAATGTGAACTTAGTTCACATAGACATTGTACACTCTGCTCAGTGTCTTGCAGATTTTCTCAATGAATTTATCATAGACTAGGTAAAATGTTAATGTTATTAATGAATTTCAGCACATTAATTTTGATTCTCAGAGCTTTGCACTTTTCAATCAGACTTGCATTGAAGAAAAGAAAGAAAATCAATGAAATGAGAATTCTCTGCAATGTGTTTGCATTTATTTCATGCATCTCACTTGTTTATTCATTGAACATCAATGATGTTTCTCAATTCTTTAGAAAGTTGCATGCTCATTCAATTATGTAATTTGAAATCTTTTCATTCTCAAAGTATGTAAAAGTCTGACATGCAAAACTTAATTGATGATGTTTAGACTTAACATGAACACAATGTACTTAATTTTACAGTTTCAGATTTACCAGTAAATTTAATGATGAAATCATAAATCATAAATCACTTGCATCTCACTCTCATTTGAACGTTAAATAGCATGCAATAAATTTCAGTTATATTGCTAAGTCTTTTAATCTTAATTGACTTCAAAGCAAGCAAAGCAGTAAATCAATATGTTTTTGAATTGATGTAATCACTCTTTTTTGATACATGAAGTACTATCATTTAAGTCTTTTTAAACCGCTTCAAATGATATTTAAATGCTATGCATATATTAAATAAATTCATTAATGCTGAGATTAGTTTCTTAAGATCAGTTGGTAGTGCTTTGATTGAAATGTTTGAAACATCTAAAACTTTGTCTGTTTTATTCTTTTAATTATCTGTTTCATCTCATTTTCTGAAATGCATAAGTCAAATGATATTGTCAAAAGTATAAATGAGTTTGCAATGTTGTTAATGTTTGCTTAAGATTAAAAGAGAGAAATACTTTTCTTGCAACATTTTAATTTTGTCTTTAAATAATGTTGTCATTTGATTGATATTGTTTTGCTTTAATGATAAAAACTGAGTAAGTATTGTAAATAATTGACTTTCAAACTTAGTTCATTTTGCAAATCATCATATTGACTTAAATGCATCACTCAACTTATGCATTTATAATTTGAAATATGCGTGCTTTGCTTGTTGAATGATCTTGTTTTTATGATTATTGTGTCTCAGATATTCATGTCATGCACTCAACGTGCTTTGTGATTTTCACATGATTTTGCAAACATCTTGACTTCATTACTATCTTTGAGTAGTTTGAATTTCAGAAATTTCTTGCTTGAATTGATGACTTTGTTAAGAAAGCAAATTTCTCAATAATTTTTTATAACATCTTGATAACTTTACACAATTTGTTGTTCATCATCATCTTGCTGTTTAAAGAACAACTTGACAACAGATGCATTTGCAAATATGCTTCTGTGTTTATTTTCTTTCATAGTTATTCAGTTGAAAATTGTACTGAAGTCATTTGTAAATTCAGTTTTATGATGATTGAAAGATGATCTAATTCTTGATGCAGATCAATATGTATCTTGCACTTGCATATTTTGAATTATGTTTTCTCGCTGTTAAAGACTAAATCAATCTTCGTAAATTGATTGTGAGTCTTGCAAGTAATAATGTCTAATTTTAGTAGTAATTCAAGCTTAGCATTAATGATGATGTTGAGTAAACTATTAATTGTTGCATGTTGAGTGAAGGATTTTCACTTTTCTTAATGAGAGTAATGTAGATTAAAATCTTTCATGATTAATTGTTTGCAATCATCTTTAAGTAACTTGCTTAAGCGAGAAATAATTGATAATGTCTTTATAAATGAAGTAAACAATGAACATGAATTATAATCATTTATAAGTTGTAGCATTTGCGTTTCATCATCTGTGTTGAAAATCAGTATTCTGATCAAGCAGATGTTTGATTCAGCTGTTTTCACTACTCCTTGATTGAATCTTAAATGCTTGTTCACATATATGCAGATTCTTGACTAAAATAGTGTATTTTCTACTAGATAGAAAAAGTTGTGAATTACATTGAATGCTTATGTATTGTTAATGTTGCAACTCTGCTTCTGTATAATTACAATGTCAAAATTATAAACTTCTTTGTTAATCAGAAATGATTTTTGAATTTTCGATAATTTTCTGATGTTGTACTGCAGTATTCATAGAAAAGATTGTTTTATCATAAAGTTATTCATAATTGTTGTTGACTCTACAAAGAGAAGATTTTTTATATGTTTTCAATCATTGAAAGTCTGTCTTATTTTCTGATTAGATGTTTTGAATCTTACAAACCTTGCTTAAGCATTATCTTCTTCAAGTTGTTATTCACGTAAGAAAAGCAATTAATTCATCTTTTCTTGACTTTTACTATCTGTCATGTTAACTACTGAGAAACTAGATTGCATGTCTTCAACATGATTGTTGTTGAGTTCACAGAGTTTATTGAATTCAAAGAATTCGTTGAATCTAAAAAGTTCAAAAACATTATTTAACTTAAAAACTGTGAAAGTGCATAATTGTATTCGAGTGCTTCAAAATATTTGAATGATCTGTTTCTTTAAATTTCAGATGCTTGTTTCATTTGCTGTCATCACTTGAGACAAATGTGTCTTCAAGATTCATGATTTTCATTACAATTAATACAACATTTTCTGTTCAAAAATGTCATGCATCTTTTGATGTAATGTTTATCTGTGCACTTAATGTAACATTGATCTTTTCGACAGAATTTGATCATGTGATTGAACTCATGACATTGAAAGCACTGTATAATGTAACAGTTCTTTTCAAACAGTTCACATTTGCACTTTTAATATGCATTTAACACACTTACATTTATCAATTGATTCATCATTGTTTCAATTGTCATCTTCACTATAAGCAATGAATGAGTCTTTTCGCTCTTTGCTATCTTCTTGAGTCAAATTATTCTTAGAATGTTCAGATTCTTATGAAGTCTTTTGTTATCTTTTGTTAATCTTTTAATAATTTTTTTTTAATTGTTCATGTTAATTGTAATGTGCATTTTACGTGTTAACATTGCAAAGATTTGTTGCAATATGCACATCAAGTTCACAATTTCTTTTGCTTATTCTTGAGTCTTTTTCAGATTCACGCATGCGTTTGAGCTAATTGAATAAAGAAAAATGTCTTCACTGCTCAGCTTGTGAAAAGATATAATCAGATTTCTTTGATTTGTAAATATGTTTGCTATTTTCTGAAGAATCTTTTCAATGATCTTCTTTTGCATCTTTTTATCTCTTTTCTTTCTGTTATCTTGATCATGACTTCACATTCTTTGCAAAGCAATAATAAGTCATCTCTGAAATATTACTCTTTCATTGTAGTTTCATCTTTTATCACGTTCACTCATGACATTATTTTGAACAACAAATGCATGTTTTCTAAAATCTGCAACTGCTTGCTGAACAGTTGCATTCACGTTTTCAGTTTTTGCATGTTTTTCGCTATGAACATGTTCTGATTCATTATGTAATGTTTTTCTTCTGAATCGAGTCAAAGACAATGCATCAACTTCAATGCTATTTCTTTTCATGAATAATCTTTGTTCATTAAATCATTTCTTTCTTTAAGTTGATATTTTTATTAATAGTTCAATAATGTTAACTATTATCTTCTCATCGTTGCGTGAGCGTTGCATCTTTACGTTGCTGCTTTCTTGTGACATGTTAACATCACTCTTAATCATCTTTGAACTTGCATTGCTGCAATTCGTGCAATTCATTGTTGTTCAATTATCTTTTCGATTCACTTTGCCTTGAATGTAATGCTCTTTTCAAAAATTTGTTGCATGCTCATGTGATCGTTTTTTATTGATTGTTTCATTAATATTATGAACAAATATTATTTCAACATTTTATATCATTTATTTACAGTAAATCTCTTCTTGCAACACATCTGTAATAAATTCTGCAAAACTTTGTTTCATACTTATTACTTACATTGTAATCAAATGTTGATTCAACATCATTAATAATTTGTATACAGTACATTTCTTTGATTGCTATGAATATGAAACTATTTAAGCTTTTTATTCAAGTCAGCTTTTGCTGAAAACGAAGAGAACACCACGGACTTGAGAAAGCTCCTAGGAACCAGGAGCGCGGCGACAGCGGCCATCCGAATGGTACTTTCCACAAGCATACTGAACCAATTTCAGGCTGTGGCGCTACCGGAGAGCCAGATGGAAGAGAGGGGGAGTAGGGAAGGAACAAGCCCATAGAGTTCTCGCATTGGGAACAGTTACAGTATAGGGCGCAGGAAAAGCGGTAGTAGATACGGAAAGGGCGCTACGCTAGCGCAGTGCCCGCTACAATATATAGAACCTCGCATAGGCCCATAATGGGTGTTGAATCGAGTAAGAATCAAAAAAAAAAAAAAAAAGCTTTTGCTGCAAAGTAAGTAATAAATGATTGATAGAAATATTTTTATTTTTATTTTTGTAATTAAATAATTTCAATAATATTTGCATATTTTCTTTTTTGCTGTTTCATGGTTTAACTTTGCAACATATTAATTTGCTATTGAATCAAATTCTCTATACTTTTATTGCATGTGTAACTTAAGCTATGATATCAAAGCAGAAAGAAACTATTGATTAATAATCACTGTTTTTAATTGATTGATTGTGAATTCAACTTTTTCTCACAATCTTTTGACAAAAATCTTTTTATTATCAATCTCTTGATTTTTATTATTGTTATCTTTATCGTCGACTTCTTTGTGTGAGCTTTTCATCGCTTTTCACTTTTTTATTTCTTTTTATTTTACAATTACTTGCATATTTACATTTGCATTTCGTTAATTTACAGATGCATTAATTATTAATGCCTTCGATAAACTAAAGATGATTTGTATTCTTCTTTCTAATAATGTAAACAATTTTTGTTCATTGCAAAATGAATTATTCATGTTCTTTTGTAACTGTTATCTTATTGATAAACATCAATTACTTTCAATTAACTTTATGCGTTTCATCAATATTTTGAATTCTTCTTGAACTGTTATTCATGCTGATGTTTGAATTGGTTCTTTCTGCAAGAATGCAATTGACAAAAGTGAAATATGTATAAGCGCATTCAATCTCAAAGCTTTTTGCAAAAATTCAATTCTTGAAGATGCAAGACATTCTTTCATTCTTTCTTTTCACTTATATATTTCTTTAATCTTTTATTCAGAGTGTTTCACGTAGACAGTAACTTTAGTACACAACTTCGCTTTCGTTATAATAATGTTGTCAAAAAAGCTTGTTGCATGTAACGAACTCATGCGTAAATATCACTGTTATTGTAGTTTTTGATATGAATACTGCTATTTTATTTCAAGATTATGATGCATTAATGTACATCACTATGCTTTTTATCTTTCTAATAGTTCTCTGTAGTTTTCTATAGTGTGCATTGATTGTTTTGCACATTTTGCATTTTTCAAATTCAATTTGCATCTTCGTTAGATGTTTAAATTCTTGATCTCATGATTTCTTAAAGTAAGATATTTTGATTTTCTGTATTAAATCCAGTATTGAACAAAATGCATAAAACACTGACTTTTTGAGACAAATTTATCAATTCAATTCAGATATTTTGCTGCATTTAAATTCAACATAATTCTGTAACATTGAAATAAATATAAATTGTGCATATTCTTTCTAACTAAATGCTTTTCTGACAATTCAACTATTTTAATTGCATGGTTCTTGCATTTTTGATTCAATCATACTTTCATTGATGAGATTTTCACTTCAATTTACATAATGTATACGAGTGATGTTTGAAATGCTTTCACATTTTGCAACTTATAAAATTTGACTGCATAGTTCTTTTGATTATTTTATTAGATTCCAATGTCTTAATCACTAATGATTGTAACATATGTTAAATACAGTTGTTTTTTAACTTGACATTTAGTTCTCACTCGCTATTCATTAATTTAAATAGCAAGTGTAGCATTCTTGTGAGATATTTCTTGCAATTTTGATGTTATCTTTTTGATAATCAAATTTCCTTCGCTTACATTTATGTTTGCATTTGTATTGATGTTTCCAGCTGCAAATTGAGCTGTTTTTGCATATGTATTAACTTTGATGCAAATCTTTACAACATTTGCTTGTTTTGCATCATTTGTGAACTTTGCTCTATTTGCAAGATTTGCGCATTTTTCATCATTTGCTTTAAGTTGATCTCTATTTTAATGCTTCATGCATTTTGCTGCATCAATTGCAGAATAGTCTTTAGCTTTTGTTTATTTAACTTTGCAACATATCAATTTGCTGTTGAATTAAATTCTCTATGCTTTCATTGCATGCTTTTCATATGTAACTTGAGCTATGATTATTGATTAATAGTTTCTTTCTGTTTTGATATCATTGTTTTTAATTGATTGATCATGCATTCAACTTTTAGTTTTCTCACAATCTTTTGACAAAAATCTTTTTATAATCAATCTCTTGATTTTCATTATTGTTATTATTATCGTTGACTTCTTTGTGTGATGTAATCGTCAGAGTCTACCCTAGGGATAGACGGTGCCTAAAGAATGGTATGGCAATGTGATATTCTAAGCAGGCTCAAATAGAGGTAATGTAATAGAATATGTATTATGGTAGAGCTAATTGTTAAGGAATTCTCGATAACTCGAGGGGACCAAACGACTATAGAGAGTTTGCCAAGCATTATCAATGAATCATTATCAGATGAAACTTAGCATACCTTTGACATATTAATGCGAGGACATGACGTGACCTAAGCTGTGTCTTGGCGAAAGCGTAAAGTATTGATCAGTACTAGCTCAGGTCTGGCCTTCGGCCCAATCCCTGGCCCTAGCCTTTGGTCTAACCCCTATCGCCAGTCTATCATAACATGTGAAATTTTCATTACTTTTCACTTTTTCATTTTCTTTCATTTCACAATTATTTTCGTTGATTATATTTACATTTGCATTTCATAAGTTTACGAATGCATTAATTGTCAATGCTGATTCAATGAACTGAACATGATCTATGTTCTTCTTTCTGATAATGTAAATAATTTTGTTAATTGTGAAATAAGTCATTCATGTTTTTTTGTAACTGTTGTCTTGTTGATAAACATCAGTTACTTTCAATCAACTTTATACATTTTATCATCAATGTTTTGATTTATTTTCTTGAACTATCACTGATGTTGATGTTTAAATCAATCTCTGCTCTTTGCAAAAATACAATTGATGAGAGTGAAATATGCATAAGCGCATTCAATCTCAATGCTCTTTGCAAGAATTCAACTCTTGAAGATGTGAAACATTTTTTCATTCTTTTATTTTACTTATATCTCTCTTTAATCTTTTATTCAAAGCGTTTCATGTAAATAGTAAATTTAGTAGAAATATTTCTTGATAAATGTTTCATGATTTAAGTCTTTTTAAACAGTTTCAAATAATATTTATGTATCATGCATACGTTGAATAAACTTATCAATGCTGAGATTAGTTCTGCAAGATTTGTCTGCAATGCTTTGTCAACATGTCTGAAACATCTAATGCTGCATGAATCAGATGATACTGTCAAGAATGTAAATGAGTTTGCAATGTTATTGATGTTCATTCGAAAGAGTGAAGACAAGAGCTTTTCTTGCAATATTTCAGTTTTTCTCTAGTGAACATCATTGCCATTTGATTGATATTGCTTTACTTAAATAATAAAAATTGAGAATTTTTTTAAAGTAAAAGAATTGACTTTCGATTTTATTTTTTGACTTAAGTGCATCACTCAGCTTATACATTTGTGATTTGAAATGCATGCGCTTTGCTTGTTGAATGATCTTGTTTTTGTGATCAGTGTGTCTCAGATATTTATTTCACGCATTTAATGTAATTTTTTTTTTATATGATTTGCAATTATCTTGATTTCACTACTATCTCAGAGCAGTCTGAATTTCAGAAGTCTTTTCAAAAAAGTAAATTTCTTGATAATCTCTTGTAGCATCTTGATGACTTTGCACACTCTATTGTTCATCATTGTCTTGCTGTTCAAAGAATGATTCAAATAAAGATGTATTCACAAATATGCATTCAACGTTTCTGTGTTCATTTTCTTTCATAGTCAACCAGTTGAGAATTGTACTCAAGTTGTTTGCAAACATAGCTCAATGATGATTGAAAATGATTTGATCTTTGATGTAAATCGATGCATATCTTGCACTTGCATGTCATGAACTGTAATTTCTCACTGCTAAAGACTAAATCAATCATTGTAAATTGATTGTGAGTCTTTCAAGTAACAATTCTCAATTTCAACAATAATTTCAGTTTTGCACTAATAATGATGTTTAATAGAGTATTGATTGCTGTGTATCAAGTGAAGCATCTTCATCTCTTTCAATGAAAATAATGTAAATTGAAATTTCTTATAATCAATTGTTTGCAATCATCTTTGAATAGTTCATTCAAATGAAATATGATTGAAGATTTCTTTGTAGATGTAAAGAACAATAAATATGAATTGTAAACATTTATAAGTTGCAACGTCTGCATTTCATCATCTGTGTTGCAAATTAATATTCTGATTAAACAGATGTTTAACTTTGTTGTTTCTATTACTCATTGATTGAGTCTCAGATACAGAAAAATGAAATAGTCAGTATTAGAAAAAGAATGGTTATTGACTTCATTGAAAAGCAGATAGTCAAAGAAGTAAAAGCACAATGATTAAATGCATGAAACAGCAGTATTAAAAATAAGAATCAATATTGAAAACACATATCAAAAGTAAATCTGAAGCAAATATTGCTAAAGAAGCTTCAGAAAATTGATCATAGACTGATATATTTCACATTTATTCGTTGAAAATAAAACTTGATTACTTCAAGAGCTATTTACAACATTTATCTGAGAATAATTCAAATAAAAACTATGAAATGTACACTGTGAGTTGAATGTTGAAGCACTTACTAACTACAGAGCAGAGCAGATAAAGCTTAAGAAAAAAGCTTAGCTTAAAACTACAAACATTATATTGACACTTTTCATCACTAAGATCAAAAGAATTGCAACATTAAAGTACTCGAAAAATACTTGAATCGCAACAAGAAATTGTCTATTAGGAACGAAAGAGTAAAAGATGAAGAATGCAAAGAAATGATTGCAAAGATTTGAACTATGATTAATCTTAGCACACAGCATTTAGACAATGTTATAGTCAAAGACTCTATGCACTTAACTTAATGAAGAAAGAAAAAAAATCAAGAAAATCAAACAGCTCAATCTACTAGAGCTCAAAGAGATCATTTGAACATGAAATTAGAATGAGTATCATATTAAAAAACTTGCAAAACAATGCAAATGATGAAAGCCTTGCAAACGAATTGAGTATTTGAATTCTACAGCACGACTGTGCAAGATTGATACATGTATGCATGCATGAAATTTGCAAAAATCTGAGCGAATATTATTATTCTGCAAGAATCATAAGTGAAAGATGAAAATATAACAATCTCAAATTCATCAAATCAAATGTTCAAAATGCTTAAGTCAAAGTATTAATATATTTTGCAAAAAGCGCAAAGAAACTTATCTATACATCAAGATTAAACATTGTTAATAGCAAAGACATACAAGCGATATTGATAGTAAGCAATAAAATCTCAAATGAAACTTTATTGTTCAATATTTAAGATAAAAAGACATACAACACAGATTAGAACGTACGGGGGCAGGAAGAACTCAAGGCAGCGACGTCAAAGACATTCACAGGAACACCTACCAGTCTGGAATCGCTGGTGAACAACGGCTTGAAGAGAAAGCAGGGGCGCCCAACGAATGGAAGCCGCCCGCTCAGCGCAGCCGCCACCTCAGGAAACACTATACTGGACCACTTGGCCAAGAAGCCAAGACCAAATGAACCGGAGTCAACGCCAGCCACGTCGTTGTCAATGTCATCTTCTGTTGAGGACCTTACAGGTGAAGCAGGCGCTTCGCAGGCACTCAAGAGGACACTAAACAGCCTGGAATGTGAACTCTAATGCCTCAGCAAAAGGAGCTTCGAATACTACAGTACAACGTTCACAAGTCCAGGAACAAGGTGATGATAGCGCTACTACATGAGGAAAAGATAAAGGACTATGACATTCTGGTTCTTCAAGAACCCTGGCGGTTTGATGACATTTCCAGAGCATACTGCCCAGCAACGGCCGGCTTCACGCTGGAGGATAATGGAGGTAGAACCTGTTTCTACATAAACAAGAGAATCGACAGCAACACCTGGCACTCAACATGGCACTCCAAAGACGTAGGCACAATTACGCTACAAACACTAACAGGCGATGCACAGATGACTCAGGAAGCTATACACATTCATGGAGCATACAATCCGCCACCCAGAGATCACGGGGTCATTCATGAAAAAGGAAATCTTCCAGACATCGAAAAGGCGCTGCACATGCCGGGAGAAAGCATCCTTGTAGGAGACTTCAACCTGCACCACTCCACATGGGGAGGACCATCCTACCCAAGACAACATTTATTGTCGAATGAGCTAATTAAAATGACCACAAACATCGGTGCATCGCTTGCATTACCTCGAGGCACAATTACGAGGGATTATCAAGGATCTCAAACGACAATAGATCTGGTCTTCACGACAGACGGCATTATGAATCGATTAATACGATGCGGAATCGACGAAGAAATGGAAAACTCCTCAGATCATCTGCCGATACAGACAATTATAGATCTCAGAGCCTGCGAAGAGCCTGCGCGAAAACCGCGCCGCAACTGGAAGGCAATGGATGAAGAGAAGTTCATCAATACCCTGAGAGAACAAATGCCGGAACCACTGTCGGATCACGAGGCGGGGCGTCGGCGCATAGATGAGTACACCAAGCAACTGCTGGATGCACTGGAGGAGGCCGTCGAGATTTCCACTCCCTGGGCGAGACCACACGAAATGGCCAAGGCAGGATGGACGAAGGAGTGTACGGAGGTCGTCAAGAGTGTGCGGCGAATGAGAAGAAGCTGTCGAACCGTCGGCGACTGGGCAGAGTACATTCGAGCATGTGACAAGAAGGGCAAGATCATCAGAAAACAGAAACGCAGTGAATATCGGGAGGCCATGCAAAACGTCGAACAATCCTCGAGGGGACTGTTCAAAACCGCGAAATGGGCAAGAAATGCAGCCGCAGGCACACTGACTCAAGCGACAATTCCCCCCCTGGCCAAGCCAGGGTGCTCTGACACCGCCACAACAGCGCAGGATAAAGCGGAGGTGATGTTTCAGGCTCACTTTCCGCCACCTCCAGAGGTCCCCATGCTGGACACAATAGGCTTCGAGTACCCGCCCTCGGTTGAGGATGGCGCCCCGCTGACGCATCGGGAGATTAAGAGAGCCGCCTACAAAGCGGCACCTGACAAGGCGCCGGGACACACGGGATACACAAATAGGATAATGCGCAGGCTCGTCGACGGCGCGCCAGAACAAATACGCTCTCTCTTTGAAAGATGTCTACAGGAGGGAATACAGCCAACTCAGTTCAAGAGCGCAGCCACAATAGTGACGCGAAAGCCAGGCAAGAAAGACTACTCCAATGCAAAGGCATATAGACCAATTGCGCTACTCGACACACTGGGCAAAATACTGGAGTCCATCGTATCCGAACGCCTGCGGAATGCCGCAGAAGCTTGCGGCTCAATACCGGACACTCAGATGGGAGCTCGCAAGCACAGATCAACAGATACGGCTCTGCAACTAATTACAGAAAAGATACATACTGTATGGAGTGGCACGAGAAGAAGAGTAGCCTCACTGCTGAGTCTGGATGGGGAGGGTGCGTTTGACAATGTGGCGCACAGCAGGCTCTTACACGACATGAAGAAGAGAAAAGTTCCTAGACTGCTCCTCGGGTTTGTGAAGGACTTCCTGAGAGATCGACGCACCACGATTACAATTGGTGGCCACACGACGACGGAACGCAGCGTGAACGTCGGCATACCACAAGGCTCTCCGCTATCGCCGATATTATATCTGTTCTACAATGCGGACTTGTTAGAAGTATGTGACGACATCAAGCTGAGAACTAGCTCCACAGGCTTCGTGGATGACGTCAATATCTTGACATACGGAGAGTCTACGGAACGCAACTGCAGAGTCCTTAGCGAGATCTATGATAGATGCGAACAGTGGTCAAAAACGCATGGCACCAAATTCTCGATGACAAAGCATGAGCTGATTCACTTTACGAGGACTCCTAAATGGTTCAATATGAAAGTTGGCGTAGAGCTGGCGGGACATCAGGTCGACTCGAAATCAGATATCAGGGTCTTGGGAGTTCAACTGGACTCCAAGCTGAGATGGGCGGCTCACATGCGTCATGTCGAAGCAAAACTAGTGATTAGACAAAAGGCCATGCAGACAATCACCGGGTCTACTTGGGGCCCGTCAGTGGCGGCGGGTAAGCAAATATACTCCGCGGTGGCGCGCCCTCTGCTTAGCCACGGAGCCGCCATATGGTATACACCACAGGGGGTGAAAGGCCATCGAAAGGGTCTGAACGCCAAGCTGAGATCAGTGCAAGGAAGAGCATTGCGGCAGATCACCGGCGCCTATCGTGCGACATCAACAGAGGCCCTCCAGGTGGAAACAAACACGGCGCCGATAGATATTCACTTACGAAAGCTGGTACAAAGGTCGATAACAAACATGGACTCTCGAAAATCAGGCGAGGTTATCGAGGCGGCAGTGCGCCGGATTCGCAACGACTTGACACCCAAAAGAGGTCGGAAACCAAAGCTGCGCAAGACACCTCTACAGCTGAAGCGAAAGTGGATGAAAGGAACACTCGGGCAGACGAAGATGAACCGGAGTCATCCCTACACAGCGACCCCCTGGTCAGAGCCACCGAAGGTAGTTATAGCCGCAAACAAGAAAATGTCAATAAGACAACACAACCTCGACACGTCCGCGCCGAAGCAAAGAGTTTACTCGGATGGTAGCGGCAGCAGAGGCGATGTTACAGCGGCCGCGGTGGGAATGAACTGGGAGCTAGGTAAGAGACTGGGGGGACCGACTTTAGCCATCACCCATCATGGTGAGCTGGAAGGGTTAGTCGCGGGGGCGGAACATCTCGCAGGCGTAGCGGCAGCGGATCAAGAGTGTCATGGAAAGATATACAAAGTATACAGTGATAGTCAGGCTTCTCTGAAAACAGTGGAAGCTATGATATCAACAAAAGATCAGACACGTCTGCAACGAGTTCAGGCCGCGCATGAGAGCATTCGGTCTCGAGGAGCCACGCTGGAGCTACATTGGGTGGCGGGACATGCAGGAGTACTCGGAAATGAAGCGGCGGACAAGGTGGCTGACGACGCACATGATTTGCCTCTACCGCTGGCTGAGCGCCAGCGCACTGAAGTGGCGGCGAGACTGGCGCTCATACAGGAACAGGCCAGACAAACATGGAGGGTAGCCTGGAAAGAGGGATCCAACGCAGCTCATTTTCGGTATCTGGCACCAGAGGTGACATATCGGCACCTGCGGCTGCACAGGGGCCGTGCGAAGCCTCACAGCGCATTACTGACGCAGCTACGCACCGGGAAAATTGGCTTCAATCAATTTCTACATGAGAGGCGAGTACCCGGTGTCGCTACGGCGGCGTGCGAGTGCGGCAGAGGTCGAATGTCGGTCAAGCACGTTCTATTAACATGTCCTAAATGGAAGGCAGAACGAAAGGCGATGCAACACGGAGAGAACACCACGGACTTGAGAAAGCTCCTAGGAACCAGGAGCGCGGCGACAGCGGCCATCCGAATGGTACTCTCGACAAGCATACTGAACCAATTTCAGGCTGTGGCGCCACCGGAGAGCCAGATGGAAGAGAGGGGGAGTAGGGAAGGAACAAGCCCATAGAGTTCTCGCATTGGGAACAGTTACAGTATAGGGCGCAGGAAAAGCGGTAGTAGATACGGAAAGGGCGCTACGCTA
>JAABUI010000458.1_pt1 | contig 31610 bp, 34 predicted proteins | sample 5559111 | NCBI WGS metagenome assembly JAABUI01 (sample SAMN10711870, study PRJNA513365) | rock metagenome | isolation source: Antarctica rocks | place: Antarctica: Victoria Land, Buttleship Promontory | reverse complement strand
CACTCGTAATGAGAAGGTCGTCGGTTCGATTCCGACAGGCGGCTCCACGTTCGGCTGGGCGATACGCACGATTTCAACCTCCAGGGAAACCTCCAAATCGGCTCCAGCCCCACTATCGCCCCACTATCTCGGGGTGCTTTGCGCGGTTCTCGGAGTCTGGCGGGGACGTGAGCCTCGGCGGCCGAGTGGACGCGACCTTCGCTCGCAGCACCGGATCGACCCAGGTCAGGACCTTCTTGGGGTTTACGCTGGATGCGATGCAGTAGCTGCCGGCTCGGGAGGAGTCCGCTATGAACAGTGAGCGGGCGCCCGCGTCGCGTCGGGCAAAAGCCTTTGGCGCCCTCTCCCCGCGCACCACCGCGCGTGGGGTGACCAAGTATGAGGCGCGTGTCAGCGCGCCCTGCCAGGGTGCGGGGTTGCGGCGCCAATACGGCAAGATATTCACGACCGGTGCCGATGCGCAGCAGCGGTGGCTCAACGCCGAGCTTGCCCCCTGAGCAACGGTATGGCCAGCGCCGACCCGTCCATGACCTTGAAGCGCTGGCTGGAGAGCTGGCTGGCGCACACCAACCTCCGCCCGACGGGCGCGCTCGCCCATGGTGACTCGATCCTCGTCGGCCACATCGAGCTGTCGGGAGCCCGCCCCAAGGACAGGTGCGCCACGATCGGCATCGCATTCGGCCGCGAGCACATCGGCCGCGGTTACGGCACCGACGCGATGCGCGTCATCGTCGACTACGCCTTCCGGGAGATGGGCCTGCACCGGATCCAGCTCGCCGTGGCGCCGTTCAACCCAGCAGGAATCCGCGCCTAGGTGAAGGCCGGGTTCGTCGAGGAGGGCCGCCACCGCGACGCGGTCTGGCACGACGGCAGATGGTACGACGAGGTGATGATGTCGGTCCTTGATCACGAGTGGGCGGCACACCGCTCCCCAAGCTGACCCGGCTCGATCTCCCTGACCCACAAATGGGACGACCGACTGAGCCCGCCATCGGTCTCCGGGACGTCCGGGTGGCCAGTCAGGATGAGTTCTGGAGTCCGGACCGGTCGGCACACGCGACGAGCCAACACATCACGAGAGGACGGGAACGCCATGTCCCAGCTGATCTATTCCGCGCTCGCCTCACTCGACGGCTACATCGCCGATGAGGACGGGTCCTTCGACTGGGCCGTGCCGGACGAGGAGGTCCTGGACCACATCACCGGGCAGCTCCGCGCCGTGAGCACCTACCTCTACGGGCGGCGGATGTACGAGCTGATGACGGTGTGGGAGACCGACCCCGCCGCGGCGGCACAATCGCCGGGGTCGGCCGAGTTCGCGAGCGTGTGGCAGCGCGCCCGCAAGGTGGTCTTCTCGACCACCCTCGCGGCGGCGTCGACGAGCAACACCACGCTGGAGCGGGCGTTCGGCCCTGAGCGTGTCGCCCGGATCAAGGCCGAGCCGGAGGGCGACCTGACCATCGACGGCTCGACCATCGCCGCGCACGCTGCGGTGCAGCTTCACGCGGCGAAGTGGGCAAGCGCCCGCCAAATGGCTTCCGAACGATTCACGTTCTGACGGGCCGCCGCCGCATCGAGAGCCTCGAGCTCCTCGGCCGTAAGCCGAACCGCCACGACTAGCATCGGGTCGGCCCCACGACCCGGGCGGCCCCGGCCACGACGCTTCAACTCCTCGACGTCATAGCCCGCCTCGGCCTCGGTAACCCACTGCTGGATCTGCTCCTCGCCCACCATGAACAAATCGTATGACGAAAAACAGGAGGGTCGGTAAGGCGTACGACAACAAACGTGCGCAGATAGGCATATCCGGACGATCACGTGCAGAAGCCCTGATGTTCGATCGATCATCAAATATGTCCGGACGTCCCGATGGACGAACGTCGACGGACTTGCCGTCGACCGTGGACACGGCGGGCAGCCCGACGATCAAGATCGTCCCGTAGGACGCCCCGTGACCGGGCGCCTGCCCGCACGGAATCGCGCTCCGGGCGAGGGGCGTAATTTTGCTCGGTGCCTTGGTTCTTACGTCAAAGCTTCGTCTCCGATGCTCACTGGATCGCTGAGTTGCGCGCCGATGTTCTCGAAGCCGACCTGCGGCGCCTCGGACGCTACGGCCCGAATCGCGTCCGACGCCGGTTCTGCGATGCGTTCGAGCCGGACTGCACCCAAGTGATCGTCATCGATGACGATGACGCGGGATCCATCACCGTTCGTGAGACCGCAATCTCCAAGTGGATCGAGCACTTCAATTCTGCGTGGCCGCCAACTCTTCGATCGCGAGCGGCCCAGGCCGAGCCCTGGATCTGCGTATCGGGCCGCGGGGGCGCACAGTGAATTATTCGCGGAGCACGAGTGTCCGCGAGAACGTCGTCGCAGGACTCACCCTGCGTCGTCGGCCCATCACAGCGCAGGAGGTTTCCGATGGCAGGCAACAGAGGCGTCGCGTACATCGAGCCGGGCAAGGTCGAGGTGCACGAGACCGACTACCCGAAGCTCGAACTGTGCGACGGTCCCGGCGTCAACCCGGCCAATGTCGGTCGCAAGCTCAACCACGGCGTCATTCTCAAGGTCGTGACCACCAACATCTGCGGCAGCGACCAGCACATGGTCCGGGGCCGCACGACCGCGCCGCCCAACCTCGTGCTCGGCCACGAGATCCTCGGCGAGGTCGTCGAAAAGGGTTCCGACGTGGAGTTCGTCAAGGTGGGCGACCTCTGCTCGGTGCCGTTCAACATCGCCTGCGGACGGTGCCGCAACTGCAAGGAGGGCAAGACCGGAATCTGCCTCAACGTCAACCCGGCTCGCCCCGGCGCCGCCTACGGGTATGTCGACATGGGCGGCTGGGTGGGCGGCCAGGCGGAGTACGTCACCGTGCCCTACGCCGATTGGAACCTGCTGCCCTTTCCCGACCGCGAGCAGGCCATGGCGAAGATCATGGACCTCACCATGCTGTCGGACATCTTCCCGACCGGGTTTCACGGCTGCGTGACGGCGGGGGTCAAACCCGGGTCCACGGTGTACATCGCGGGCGCAGGTCCGGTGGGTCTGGCCGCGGCCGCATCGGCGCAGCTGCTCGGTGCTTCTGTCGTCATCGTCGCCGACCTCAACGAGCAGCGGCTTGCCCAGGCCCGCAGCTTCGGTTGCGAGACCGTCGATGTCTCCAAGGGGTCGCCGCAGGACCAGATCGAGCAGCTGCTCGGGGTGCCCGAGGTGGATGCGGCCGTCGACGCGGTGGGCTTCGAGGCCCGCGGTCACGGCGCGGGTTCCTCCGGGGAAGCGCCGGCAACGGTGCTGAACTCGCTGATGGAGGTCACCGCGGCCGGCGGCCAGATCGGCATCCCGGGGCTGTACGTGACCGGCGACCCCGGCGGTGTCGACGAGTCGGCAAAGACCGGATCGCTCTCGTTGAGTTTTGGCACCGGGTGGGCCAAGTCGCTCTCCTTCACCACCGGGCAGTGCCCGGTGATGAAGTACAACCTGGGGCTGATGAAGGCGATCCTGCACGACAAGGTCCAGATCGCCAAGGCCGTCAACGCGACCGTGATCTCCCTTGACGATGCGCCGCAGGGCTACGCCGACTTCGACAAGGGCGCAGCCCAGAAATACGTCATCGACCCGCACGGCATGGTGGCCTGATCCGCGCCCCGCTGGGTCAGGTCAGCGACGAGTGAGGGCATGACCGGTATGGTCCGTTCGGTACTTTGCGCGTAGTCGGCAAAACCAAGGTCGTGACGATGATGCAGACCCGGGATTACGTGGCTCCGACCTGGCGCTAGCCTGGCCAGCTGCAGCCGATGCACCTGGACGTTTCCGTCACGGACCTACCGGAAGCCGTGGTGCAGGCGGTGTCGCTCGGCGCGCGCGAAGCTGACCACCAGCCGAAGCGCGATCTTTTTCGCGTCCTCGTCGACCCGGCCGGTCACCCGTTCTGCCTTAACACTGTCACCCTCGACTGACGGCGCGCCAGCTCGGAGAACGCAACGCCTCGTTGTAGCCGCGGGATCGGGGGTAAGCCGGCCGCAACCGGATCTCTGCATTGTGGCGACAGCGCGAGGGCTGGGTGGCCACGGTCAACGCGGGCGGATCAGTTATCGGATCAGACGGACACGAATGGGTAGGTTGAGGTTGACCCACGCGCGGTCAGCGGTCAGTACCTCGGCCGGCGTGCTGCGGACTGCCAACGCCAGGCAGCAGCGGTCGCCCAGCGAGAGCGTTCGGCCGCCATCGAGCGAGCGCATCGCCCCGGCCAATTCCGCGTCCTCCTCCAGGACCGGCTCGATGGCGACTCCTGCGGCACCCAGCAGCTCCCGGAGCCGGCTCACGTCGATGTCAGCGTCGACCAATTTGCCGACGACCTCCGCCAAGTTGGCCGTGCCAAGGCGCGCCGAACCGATCTCGGCCGCGACCATGTCGGCACCGGGCTCGCCATGAATGAGTGCGAGCACGGCCGAAGCGTCCACGACGCTCATTCGTTGGCTGCAGCGAGACGACGCTCAGCGAGCAACTCATCGACAAGGGATCGTGTCTGTGGAACTTCTGAACCCATCCCACGCAATTCGGCGATCGCGTCCTGTTGGCGCTCAAGCACGAGCCGCCTCCCGGCAAGATGCAGGTGCAGGCGGTCGCCTGGAGCGAGCCCGAGCGCCGTGCGTACCGCGGCCGGGATGACGAGTCGACCCTGCTGACCGAGCACCAATGTGGCATCCATGGAACGATTGTGCCACCGAGTACCAATCAGTGCCACTGAATCGGTGATCGTGATGAGGCTGGTCAGGCCGCGGGGTGTTGGCCATCGAGAACGGCCTGGATGGTTGCCGCGATCTGTGCACGCGCGGCGATGTCCGTGATCAACCCGTCGGCGCCTACCGCTTCACGCGGGATCGGCACGTGGCGGCACGCATCGGCGATAATCCTGGTCTGGACGTAACCCAGAACCGTGGCCAGCGTCGAGTGCGCGCCATCGCCGCGGCGCTGATCCGCTGCCACCTTCACCCACGCGACTGGCTTGTCGGTGAGCTCGGTGCCGCCGACGGTCCAGTCGAGCAGGTTCTTCAGCGAACCCGGCAGGGTTCCCGCGTACTCCGGAGTGCAGAACAGCACCGCATCGGCCGAGGTAATGGCGCCGCGCAGCGCCGCGACGCCGGGTGGCAGCGGGTCGTGATCGTCGTCGGGATTGAACTGCGGTAGGACGCCGACGTCGAGGTAGCACTCGACTGCGACGCCGGGCGGCGCGCAGACCACGGCCGTTCGGCACAGCGCGGAGTTCGTCGAGGCGGCCCGGGTGCTGCCCGAGATGAGCAGGACCCGCTGCGTACCGGCATTCACAACAGCCACAACTGACAGCAGACAGGGCCTGTTCCCATAGCGGGTCGGACGGTCACCGCAGCCGGCGCCTGACTACCGGTTAGCCTCGGGGAATGACCGATGCCGACATTCATTTCTACTTCGATCCGGTGTGCCCGTTTGCGTGGATGACCGGCAAGTGGGTGCGCAAGGTCCAGACGCAGCGCGATTACACCGTCGACTGGCGATTCATCTCGTTGCGGCTGCTCAACGCCCACATCGACTACGACGCACACTTTCCCCCGGAGTACGAGGCCGGGCATACCGCCGGCCTGCGGCTGCTGCGGGTCGCCGCCCGCGCCCGGGCCGAGCACGGACGCGACGCGGTCGGCGCGCTGTACGCGGCGTTGGGCGCGCACATCTTTGACAGTGAGCCTGTACCCGATGACGCCATGAGCCACGGCCACCGCGGCACCCGGCAGTTCGTGACCCCGATTCTCGTCGAGATCGGTTTGCCTGCCGCGCTCGCCGACGCCCTGGATGACGAGTCCCTCGATGCCGAGATCCGCGCGGAGACGGACGAGGCGCTTGCGCTGACCGGCAAGGATGTGGGCACACCGATCATCCATTTCGAACCCCCTGCCGGAGTGGCCTTTTCCGGACCGGTGATCAGCCGGTTGCCGAGCGACGAGCAGGCACTCGAGCTTTGGGACCATGTCATCGGCCTTGCTCGTTTCCCCGGGTTCGCGGAGATCAAGCGCAGCATGCGCGAGCTCCCGCAGCTGCGGGCGCTGGGGGTCAGCGAGGACCAGGCCGGTGTGCAGCAGGACTGGCACGGCGGCAGCCGCCGACAAAAGAAGTAACCGGGCCCACGGGGATCGACTCCTTGGAGGAACTATGACCGACTCGGTTTTGCCGCCCGCGTACCAGGTGAGTACGCCGTGAGCGACGAGCAGATCGGATACGCCGTCGCCGGGTTCGCCGGCTCACTGCGCAGCCCGACGCCGTGCCCGCAATCCGGGCCGCCCAACAGGCGGGATTGCGGGTGTTCACCCTGTCCAACGGTGCGGCATCCGCGACCCGCAAGTTTCCTTGAGCGTGCCGGCGTCGCCGAGCTCGCGGTGCGGGAAGCTGGTGTGCCTGCTGACCGGGTCGCGCTGGTGGCGGTGCACTCCTGGGACGTGCACGGTGCCCGCCAGGTGGGTCTGACCACGGGGTGGTGCCCGCGCCTGGAAGGCGAGCAGACCCCGGTGTTCGCTCCGGCGGACATCACGGCCGACACCCTGGACGGCGTCATCGTCGGTCTCGCCGCACTGGAAGCACCGAACACCGGCGAGTGAGGATCGGTGTCTCAGACAGTCGGAACGCGGGTTACTTGCCGATGAATCCCTTGCTCTGCAACCAGGTCTTGGCAACGTCGGCCGGTTGCTTACCTGCGATGTCGACCTGGGTGTTCAGGTCCTGCACGGTGGCGGTATCCAGCGCGTCGGCGATCGGGTTCAGCACCTTGGCGATGTTTGGATTGGCGTCGGCGATCGACTTCTTGAGGGTGACCGCCGGGTTGTAGACGGGGAAGAAGTTCTTGTCGTCGACGAGCGTGATCAGCTGAAGGCCCTTGATGCGGCCGTCGGTCGTTGAGGCTTCGCCGAAGTTGCACGGGCTGCTCTTGGCGACGCTGTTGTAGATCGCGCCCTCAGCGAGGGTGGCGGTGTCGGGCGGTCGGGTGAACCCGTAGGCCTTCTCCAGTCCGGGTAGACCGTCGTTGCGGCCGACGAATTCACTGGCCACACACAACGAGGCCTTGGCGGGGTCGGTCTTGGCCAGCTTGGCGTAATCCGAGATCGACTTCACGCCGAGCTGCTGGGCCACGGTTTCCTTGACGGCTATCGCGTAGGTGTTGTTGAACGGTGCCGGCTTGAGCCATTCGAGTTGGTTCTTTGCCAGGTCCTCCTGCGCGACGGCCTGGTACTGCTGCGTGGGGTCCACGATCGGAGTGGTGTGGCCGAGGAAGGTGATCCAGGCGGTTCCGGTGTACTCCCAGTACATGTCGATCTGGCCGGAGGTCAGTGCGGTGCGGACGGTGCTGCTGCCGGTGAGCCCGCACTTCTCGTTAACCGTGGCACCAGCCGAGCGCAGCGCCTGGATGGTCATCTGGCAGAGCACGAGCTGCTCGGTGAATTCCTTGCCGCCGACGGTGAGGGTGGCGCCGCTGAGCGAGGCGCCCTGGGCGAGGCTGCCGGCGGGGACATCCTTGGAGCTGCCGCCACCGCCGATGGAGCAGCCGGCGGCGAGCAGGGCGACGGCCACCCCCGCGGTGGCTGTGCGCACGGAGAGTCGGCCGAGTAGCGGGCGACGACGCAAGAACGATCGCATGAGCATCTCCTTGGAGTGTTGTACCGGTGAACTTAGCGCGTCAGAGGCCGCGGGGGCGCAGGACGCGCTCGGTGAGGCCGGCGATCCAGTCGACCCCGAGCGCCAGGACGGCCGTGAGCACACTGCCCGTAAGCAGGATCGGAATCCGATTCAGGGTGACGCCGGTGTCGATGAGAGCCCCTAGACCACCGGCATTGGTGAACGTCGCCAGCGTCGCGGTACCGACATTGAGGATCAGCGCCACCCGAATGCCGGCCAGCATGACCGGGACCGCCAGCGGCAGCTCGATCCGGAACAGGATGGTGGAGCGGGCCAGTCCCATACCCCGTCCGGCGTCGATGAGGAAGCGGTCCACGCGGTCGAGCCCGACCATGGTGTTACGCAATACGGGCAATAAGGCGTAGAGCACCAGCGCGAACAGCGCCGGGCGAAAGCCGATGCCGACGGTGATCGCCAGCAGGACCACCACACCGATCGAGGGGACGGCCTGCCCGATGTTGGCCAGGGCCAGGACCGGGTTGGACAGCCGGCGTAGGGCGGGCCGGGTGAGCAGGATGCCGAGCGGCACCGCGATCGCGATGACCACCACGGTGGATACGGCGACCAGCTCGATGTGCTCCAGCAGCCGTTGCCCGATGACCTGGCGGTTGATGGAGCGGCGTTCGATGTCGTCGAGCTGCTGGTGGCGCAGATAGAGGTAGAGGGCACCGCAGGCGACGAGCAGCACCAGCGGGGTGATGAAGATGCCGGCGATCCCGCGGCCGCGCCGTCGACCCGAGGAGGCGCCGGGCGCGACCCGCAGCGGAGGAGTCTCGCGCTCGGACAGCGCCGTGATGGCCATTACCGATCCCCGGCGGCGGCCCGGGTTCGGCCGACCACCGCAGGCCAGGACAATTGGCCGAGGATTTGCTCGTCCTGCCCGAGCACCACCGCGGTGTCGTCCCGGGCGTTCAACATGGCGTCGATCGCGTCGTACAGGGTTTGGTCGCTGCGCACCACGGCGACCTCGTCGGTGGCGCCGTCCGACTGACCGGTCGATGGATGCAGCCACCGTTGCGGCCGCCCGGCGGAGTCGACGAGCAGGCTACGGCCGGAACCGGGGTGCGCGGGCGTCGCAGAGCCGTCATCGGCGTGGACCACCTCGACGGGGTCCAGCGGTACGGAGTCCGCTCGCTCCAGCCCAAGGCCCCGCACGGCGGCGCCCGCGCCGATGAAGGAGGCAACGAAGTCGTCGGCGGGGTTGGTCAGAATCTGCGCCGGGGTGTCGTACTGGGCCAGCCGTCCACCCTCGGCGAAGATCGCGATCCGGTCACCGAGCTTGATGGCCTCCTGGATGTCGTGGGTGACGAAGACGATGGTCTTGCGGATCTGCGACTGCAGATTCAGCAGCTCGTCCTGCAGCCGCTCGCGGGTGATCGGGTCGATGGCGCCGAAGGGTTCGTCCATCAGCAGCACCGGGGGATCGGCGGCCAACGCCCGAGCAACGCCGACACGCTGCTGTTGGCCGCCGGAGAGCTGCTTCGGGTAACGATCCCGATAGGTGCCGGAGTCCAGGCCGACCAGGGCGAGCAGCTCGTCGACGCGGTCGCGAATGTCCTTCTTGCTCCGGCCGAGTGCCTTGAGGAGTAGTCCGACGTTCTCCGCGATGCTCATGTGCGGAAAGAGACCGACCTGCTGAATGACGTACCCGATGCGGCGCCGTAGCTGGTCACCGTCCACGGTGGTGACGTCCTCGCCGTCGAGAAAAATCTTGCCCGCCGTCGGCTCGATGAGCCGGTTGATCAGGCGCATGGTCGTGGTCTTCCCGCAGCCGGACGGGCCGACGAGGACCACGATCTCGCCGTCCATGACGTCGAGCGAGAGTTCGGACATCGCGGGCGTGGTTTGCCCGGGGTAGGTCTTGCTCACCGCGTCCAGGCGGATCATCGGTTGCGGCGAGCCGCTGGCGGTGTCAGTCACGGAGGCCTCGCGAGGTGGTCAGGCGGGCGAACCCGACGAAGAGGAGGTCGATGGCCAGCGCCAGCAGCGCCACGCCGAACACGCCGGCCAGGGTGTCGTTGAGGGAGTTGGCGCTGCCGATGCGCGCGAGGCCGTTGAAGATCAGCTCACCAAGCCCGGGCCCGCTGACGGCGGCTGCGATCGCAGCGATCCCCACACTCATGATCGTGGCTATCCGGACACCGGTGATGATCACCGGCCAGGCCATCGGCAGCCGGATGCTGATCATCCGCCGAGCGGGAGTCAGTCCCATGCCGCGGGCGGCGTCTTCGATCTCGGCCGGAACCGACGCCAGTCCGGTGACCGTGTTCCGGAGGATCGGGAAGATGGCGTAGAGGACCAGCGCGGTGATGGTGGGCGTGGCACCCAGGCCCAGCAGTGGGATCAGCAGGCCGAACAGCGCGAAGGACGGGATGGTCAACATGGCACCGGTGAGGGCGAGCGCGAAGTTGGTCGCCGCGGTATGGCCCTCGACGATGATGCCGAGGCCGATTCCGACGACGGTGCCAATAGCGACCGCGATCAACACGATCTGGGCGTGCTCAATGACAAGTGGGAGGATGTCCGGCCATCGCTGGGAGAGGTATTCAGTGAAGGTCACGCTGTTCTCCTCCGGTGCGGCCAGGGCATCGTGCTGACGGTAGACGTTACGGGCTCGACGGCCAGGAACGGCGCTGACACGTCTGGGCGGACTCCCGGCCCGCACGCGCCTTGTCCACGTCGTGATGACCGGCTGACGAAAGTTACCCGCTGCTAGCGTGCGTGGCACCGGCGCAGAGAGGTAACCAGAGATGCTGTTCAACCCCAACACCTACGACCCGACCCACCTTGATGCGGAGTCGCGCCGGCTGCTGCGCGCCACCATCGACTGGTTCGAGGCCCGCGGCAAACAGCAGCTCATCGCCGATGACCTCAGCGGCGTCTGGTACACGGAGTTCCTCGATTTCGTGAAGCGGGAGAAGCTGTTCGCCACCTTCCAGACCCCGGCCAAAGAGGCGGACGGTGACCCGAACAAGCGCTGGGACGCCACCCGCAATGCCGCGCTCAGCGAGGTGCTCGGTTTCTACGGGCTGCAGTACTGGTACGCCTGGCAGGTCACCATCCTGGGCCTCGGCCCGATCTGGATGAGCGACAACGCCGACGCCCGGGCCAAGGCGGCAGAGCTGCTTGACGGCGGCGCAGTCTTCGCCTTTGCGCTCTCGGAGAAGGAACACGGCGCGGACGTCTACTCCACCGACATGGTGCTCACTGTCGACGGTGACGGCTTTACCGCGACCGGCGACAAGTACTACATCGGCAACGGCAACGTCGCGGGCATGGTGTCGGTGTTCGGCCGGAGGGCGGATGTCGAGGGTCCCGCCGGCTACGTGTTCTTCGCCGTGGACAGCCAGCACCCGAGCTTCCAGTTGGTCAAGAATGTCGTTGCCTCCCAGATGTTCGTCAGTGAGTTCCGACTACAGGACTACCCGGTGCGCGCGCAGGACATCCTGCACAGCGGGCCGGCCGCGTTCAGTGCCGCGCTGAACACCGTCAACGTCGGCAAGTTCAATCTGTGCACCGGTTCCGTCGGTATCTGCGAGCACGCGTTCTACGAGTCCATCACCCACGCGCACCATCGCATCCTCTACGGCAACCCGGTCACCGATTTCCCGCACGTGCGGGCCGGCTTCGTCGACGCCTACGCGCGGCTGATTGCGATGAAGTTGTTCAGCGACCGGGCCGTGGACTACTTCCGGACCGCTGGACCGGACGACCGCCGGTACCTGCTGTTCAATGCGATCACCAAGATGAAGGTGACCACCGAGGGTGAGCGGGTGATCGACCTGCTCTGGGACGTGATCGCGGCCAAGGGTTTCGAGAAGGACACCTACTTCAAGATGGCCAGCCGCGATATTCGTGCGCTGCCCAAGCTCGAGGGCACCGTGCAGGTCAACCTGGCGCTGGTGCTGAAGTTCATGCCCAACTATCTGTTCCGGTCGCAAGACCACCTGCCGGTGCCGAGCCGCCACGATGGCGGTGACGACGAGTTCTTCTTCCGTCAGGGCGCGGCGCGGGGACTGGGCAAGGTCACCTTCCACGACTGGCGGGCTGCCTACCAGCAGTTCGACCACATTCCGAACGTCGCGCGATTCACCGAGCAGGCGCAGCGCTTGGTCACCTTCCTGACCGAGTGCGCCCCAGACGCCGAGCAACAGGCCGATCTGGACTTCATGCTCGCCGTCGGGCAGCTGTTCACCCTGGTGGTCTACGGACAACTCATCCTCGAGCAGGCGGGGATGACCGCACTCGACAGCGACGTCATCGACCAGATCTTCGACGTCTTGGTCCGCGACTTCTCCGCCTACGCCGTGGCACTGCACGGCAAGGTCTCCTCCACCAGCGAACAGCAGGCGTGGGCGTTGCGCACCATTGGCAAGCCCGAGGTTGACGGCACCCGGTTCGGCCGGATCTGGCACCAGGTCGCCGGGCTGGCAGATGCCTATGAGATGAAGGCCTGAGCCGGCGCGGTACCGTCACACCCAGGTCACCACCGTCGAGGGGACACCCATGGTTGCCACCGTCAAACAGGTCGACAGCGACACGATCGCCGAGGTGCTGCGCATCCGGCACGCCATCGATCCTGCGGCGTCCGGGAACGAGGTCGACGACGGCGAGGCGCATCCCTGGATCGCACTTCTCCGTGGCTTCGGCCATCAAGACGTGATCGACGCGGTGTGGGCGCACTACACGCGCGAGGCGCGCGCCGTCTGGCCCGCCGACGTGATTGCGCGGATGGAGGCCCTCGCCGCCGAGCGGCAGCACGACGCGTTGTCGGCAAGAGAAGCGGCGCAAGAAGAGCAGGCAGACTGGTCGCTGGAAGACAAAGCAGCATGGAGCGTCGCCTGGGACTTGGCGATCGGCCGCGGAGCGACGGTGCGCAAGGCAAGAGCGGACGCCGACGAGACGCATCCCGAGCCCGCGCCGGAACCCGAGCCGGAGGCCGAGCCAGATACGGACGACGGGCCGGACACCGACGGCGAGGCTGAGCATGAGTCCGAGGCCGAACGCGACGCAGAATCCGAGTCCGACGCAGGTTCCCGAGGGACCGGATCGCACCGCTCAGACACCTGAGCGCTGGGCTCTGCGCCGCTCCCACGGAGTCACCAGAAACGTCAACGCGTACAAGCCGGCCGCCACGGCCACAATGGTGAAACTCGGCGGTAGCCGCGGAAACTGGTAGCTCCCCAGCAGCCCGAGCACCATCGACGTCACCGCCAAGCCCGGAGCCAGCGCCGACGCCACAAAGGGGCGATCGGTCAGTCGCATCGCCGTGCCGGCGGGGGCAGCGAGCAGGCCTAAGAGCAGCAGTGCGCCGACCGCCTGGGTTGCCTCCGCGGCCGTGGCACCGACCAAAGCGAGGAACCCCACACCCAGCAATCGCACGGGAACGCCTGCGGCCGCGGCAACTGCCTCGTCAATGCTGGCGAACAACAACGGCCGGGCGATGAGCAGCAGCACCACCAACAGCGCGCCCGCCACCGCGGCGGCCGTCCACGCTGCGCCGCCGCTCAACCCGAAGATCGACCCGAAGAGCACGCTGACCCCGACGCCGGCGTTGGTGCTGGACTTTCCACTGGCGGTGTAGACCGACAATGCAAGCACGCCGATCCCGAGTACCCAGGCAAAGACCGTGCCGATCACCACGTCGTCGGCGCGTCCGCGGTTGCCGAGCACGCCGAGTACCACCCCCACTCCCACGGTGGCGGCCACGAGCCCGATTCGGGCATCGACCCCGAAGGCCAGCGCGACCAGCGCCCCGGTGAACGCCACGTGACTGAGCGCGTCGCCGGTGAAGATCTGCCTGCGCAACACCATGAAGTACCCGATCAGCCCGGACAACGCCGCGATGGGAATTCCGGCGAGCAACGCGTGCTGCATGAACGGCTCGAACATCAGTGAACGCCCAACAACTTTCGTCCCCCAACGGCCGCCAGGTACACCGCGAAGGCGATGGCGGTGAGGAAGAAGCCGACGGGATAGTCGATGAAGTACGCGAGAAACAGGGCCAGCCAGGTGATGGCGACGCCGAGCAGGACGGTAAGCACCACGCTGCGCAGCGGGCTCGGGGTGAGCCGCTGCGCAGCGGCCGCCGGCACCACCAGCAGCGCGAACACCAGCAAGGTGCCGGTGATCTGGCTGGCCTCGGCGGCGGCCACCCCGAGCAGCACCAGGAAGCCGAAGGACAACGCCCGGACCGGTACCCCTCGCGCGCCCGCCACGCCGGGGTCGACCGAGGCGAACAACAGCGGCCGCGCCAGCCCAGCTAGCACCGCGAGCGCCACGGCAGCGGCGAGGAGTAACACCAGTACCTGCTGCGTGGTGATGCCGAGAAAGCTCCCGAACAGCAGGGCGTTCACGCTGGCGAGAAAGCCACCGTGCAGGCTCAGGAACAGAAACCCACAGGCCAGGGCGAATGCTTGGACGGTGCCCGTGACGGCCGACTGCTCACCGAGACCGGCGGGCACGGCGGCGATCAGCAGCGCGGCAACAATGGCGAAGACGAACAGGCCGTAGGTGGCACTCGCGCCGACCAGCACCGCACCCGCCGCCCCGGGAAATCCGACCACCGCCAGGGTGTGTCCGGCGAAACTCTGCTTACGCAGCACCATGAACCAGCCGACCAGTCCGCTGAGTACGGCTACTATGGCGCCCGCGCGAAAGGCGTTGACCATGAAGGGAAACTGCAGCACTTGGCGGATATCGGACACCAGGTTCCAGCTCAGCTGCGGGTTCATCAGTGGCGGGGGTGGTGCAGGGCAGGCGCTTCCGGCTGGCCGACGACGACCAGCCGCCCGTCGGAGGTTCGCAGTACCTCGATCGGGGTGCCATAAAGACTGCTCAGCGTCTCCCCCGTGATGACCTCCTGCGCACTCCCTGCGGCCGCGCCGTGCTGTCCGAGATACACCACCTGGTCGAGGTAGCTCAGGATCGGGTTGACGTCATGCGCGACCATCACCACCGTGACGTCCGCGGTGCGGCAGATCCGCGACACCAAGGCGGCGATCGAGGCCTGGTTGGGCAGGTCCAAGCTGTCCAAGGGTTCGTCGAGCAGCAGTAATCGGGGCCGCGAAACCAGCGCCTGGGCGATGAGTAGTCGCTGTTGTTCCCCGCCGGAGAGCCTGCCGATCGAGCGGTGGGAGTAGTCCTGCGCGCCCACCAGCTCGATCACTTCCTCGACCTGCGCGGCGGCGGCCCGTGCCCGGGCGCTGAACCGGCGCGTTCCGGGCAGCGGCACCCCCCAGCGGCTGCCGTCGAGACCGAGTCGGACGACGTCGACCCCGCGCACCCGCAGGTCGGGGTCGAAGCTGCGGCGTTGAGGCAGGTACCCGATCTGGCTGTTCGCGGCAGGCGGCACCCGGTCGAGCACGCGGAGCTCGCCCGCGGTAAGGCGGATCTGGCCGAGCACAGCTTTGACCAGCGTGGACTTGCCGACGCCGTTGGGCCCCAGCACGGCCAGGAACTCACCGGGCAGAGCGGTGACGTCGAGCCCGCTCCACAGCGTTCTGCCGCCACGGCGGATGGCCGCGTTACGCAGCTGCACGACGGCCGTCATCGTCCGGTCGCCGTGCGCAATGCATCGCGCAGTGCGTGCAGCTGGTCGGTCTGCCACTGCTGCCAGCTCTGCGCGCCTTCGGGCATCGTCTCGGTGATCGTGGCGACGGGAATCGCCTTCGACTGCGCCGCGCTGAGCTGAGCCTGGATGTCCGGCGTGGCGTTCTGCGTGTTGTAGACGTAGACCTTGATCGCGTTGGTGTTGATCTGCTGATCGATCGTCATCTTGTCCGCGGCGGTGGGCTCGGCCCCCTGGCTGATCGCGGTGAGGAAGCTCGGCGGCGTGATGAGGTCGAGCCCGAGTGCGGAGGAGAGCATTGCGAAGATGCTCTCGGATGCCCCGACGGGGATGCCCGCGTAACGCGTCCTGATGTCCGCGATCGTGGCGTGGTAGTTGGCCAGCGCCGTATCGGTGAACGCCCGATACTGCTCGTCAAAGTAGCGAGCGTCTGCCGGGTCCGCGCGCTGGTAGTCCGCGGTGATCTGCCTCGCCACGGTGGCGACGTCTGCCGGGTTGTACCAGCGATGCGGGTTGGCGTCGGCGGGGGCGTTGAGCAGCTTTCCGACGTCGAGCATGGTGCGGGCCGATGACGGGTTGGCGTCCGCGAGCTTGCCGGCCCAAGTGTCGTAGCCCAGCCCATTGACCAGCGTGAGGTCGGCGGTGGCGATGGCGCGGCCGTCCGCCGCAGTGGCCTCGTACTCGTGCGGGTCGGCGTCGGGGGAGTCGATGATGCTGGTGACCTTGACCTGATTTCCGCCGAGCTGTGCGGCGATACTGCCCCAGAAGTTCTCGGCCGCAACGACACTCAGCACCCTGGAGGTGCCCGGATCGGTGATGCTGCCAGCGGAGGACGCCGTGCTGCAGCCGGCCAGCACCAGCGCGACACACGCCAGCGCGACCCAGATCGCTCGGCGTCCTGCTCGCACGTCGCTCCTCCGTCGCTCCTTATTGGTGATGATAACGATAACCGATAAGGGTGGCGCGGGGCAACGGGGCCCAGCATCAGCGAGTGCGCTTGCGCATCTTCACCCTGCGCGCGGCCACCTTGCCCCGGGTGTCCGCCCGGTCCTGTTCATGCGCCTGTTCCGGCGTCGGCGCGCCCCCGCCCAGGCGCGCGGGGACCCAGAACGCGCCGGCCGGATGCCCACCCGCGTAGTCGCGCTGGACCCGCGCCAGCTGCTTGCTCATCTGCGCGTGCAGGGTTCTGGTCAGCTCCAACGCACTGCCCTCGGCGGCCAGCGGCGTTCCGACGTCGACCGTGATCGGCGTCCTCGTGCGCCCGAGATGTTTGGGCCGGCGCTTGGTCCAGACCCGCTGCGAGCCCCAGATGATGGTGGGTAACAGCGGAACTCCTGCATCGAGCGCCATGCGGGCTGCCCCGGACTTGAACTGCTTGAGCTCAAAGCTGGAGCTGATGGTCGCCTCCGGGAAGACGCCAACCACCTCCCCCGCGCGCAGTGCATCGGTCGCCGTCGTGAACGAGCCTGTCCCCGCCATCCGATCGACCGGGATATGGTGCATCCCCCGCATGAGCGGACCGGCGATCGGGTGGGCGAACACCTCCGCCTTGGCCATGAACCGGACGTCGCGTTTGGCCGGCCGCGCGGCGAGCCCGGCGTAGGTGAAGTCGAAGAACCCGACGTGGTTCATCACCAGCAGCGCGCCTCCTGCCCGCGGGATGTGCTCGGTGCCGGAGAGGGTGAACTGCAATCCTTGGGCGGCGAACATGCTGCGGGAGATTGCGATGACCGAGCCGTAGACGGGTTCCACAGTCGGTCAGGCTAGTGGCCACACTCACCGCCTACCCTGAACCGACAACTTCGGTCGACACCTGGAGGCTGCAATGCCGGACGCCGTGATCTGCGAGCCGCTGCGTACCCCCGTCGGACGCTTTGGTGGGGTGTTCCGCGACGTGGCGGTGCAGACGCTCGCCGCCACCGTCATCCGCGAGCTCGTGATCCGCGCGGGGCTCACGTCCGCGGACATCGACGACGTCATCATCGGGCAGGCCTACCCCAACGGCGACGCTCCCGCGCTGGGCCGCGTCGCCGCCCTGGACGCGGGCCTCGACGTCGAGGTCCCCGGCCTGCAGATCGACCGACGCTGCGGCTCGGGACTGCAGTCGGTGATTCAGGCGTGCATGCAGGTGCAGACCGGGGCGAGCGACCTCGTCCTCGCCGGGGGCGCAGAGAGCATGAGTCAGGTCGAGTTCTACGCGACCGGGATGCGCTGGGGGGTCAAGACGCCCAGCATTGCCTTGGATGACCGCCTCGCGCGGGGCCGCGTCACCGCCGGAGGCGACAACTTCCCGGTGCCCGGCGGCATGATCGAGACCGCGGAGAATCTGCGCGCCGAGCACCAGATCAGTCGCACCGACCAGGACGCGCTGGCGGTGCAGTCGCACCAACGGGCGGCGGCCGCGCAGACCAGTGGCCGCTTCGCCGAGGAGATCGTCGATGTCGCTGTCCCGCAACGTAAAGGGGACCCGAACATCGTCGACACCGACGAGCACCCGCGGGCGGACACCAGTGTTGAGGGGCTGGGCAAGCTGCGGCCCATCCGGCTCAAGGCCGACCCGGACTCCACCGTCACCGCGGGCAACGCCAGTGGCCAGAACGACGGCGCGGCCGTCAGCATCGTCACCACACCGGAGCGGGCTCAGGCCCTCGGGCTGCGGCCGTTGGCGCGGATGGTGAGCTGGGCGGTGGCGGGGGTGCCGCCGCGGACGATGGGCATCGGGCCGGTTCCGGCCACCGAGAAGGCGCTGGGACGCGTGGGTCTCAAGCTCGCCGACCTGGGCGTCATCGAACTCAACGAGGCCTTTGCCGCGCAGGCATTGGCCGTCATCCGCACTTGGGGGCTGGCCGCCGACGACGAGCGGCTCAACCCCAACGGCTCCGGCATCTCCCTGGGCCACCCGGTCGGCGCCACCGGGAGCCGCATCTTGGCCACGCTGCTGCGGGAGATGGACCGCCGCGAGTCGCGCTACGGCCTGGAGACCATGTGCATCGGCGGCGGACAAGGCCTGGCGGCGGTGTTCGAGCGCACGGCCCGTCAGACGACGTGATGCTGAATAGGGTGTGGCTATGACCGACACCAGCTGGAACCCCGTCATCGTCGAGCGCATCGGGGCGGTGGCCCAGGTGACGCTGGTCGGACCGGGCAAGAACAACGCCATGGGACCGGACTTCTGGCGCGAGATGCCGCTGGTGTTCGAGACCCTTGACGAGGACCCCTCGGTCCGTGCCGTCGTGGTCACCGGTTCGGGCCGGAACTTCTCCTACGGCCTCGACCTGGCGGCCATGGGGGGCACCTTCGCTCCGCTGATGAACGGGGAGGACAACCTCGCGGCGCCGCGGGCCGTGTTGCACGAGGAGATCAAGCAGATGCAGAAGGCGCTGAACGCGGTGGCCGACTGCCGCAAACCGGTAATCGCCGCCATCCAGGGCCGCTGCCTCGGCGGGGGAGTGGACCTGATCGCGGCATGCGACATTCGCTACGCCAGCGAGGACGCCAGCTTCAGTATCCGTGAGGTGAAGGTGGCGATCGTGGCGGACATGGGCAGCTTGCAACGCCTGCCCGCCATCATCGGCGACGGTCATCTCCGCGAGCTGGCCCTGACCGGCCGCGACATCGACGCGGTGCGGGCCGAGCGCATCGGACTGGTCAACGACGTGCTGCCCGACGCCGAGGGTGTACTGGCCGCCGCGCACGCCACCGCCACCGAGATCGCCGCCAATCCGCCGCTGGTGGTGCACGGGGTGAAAGATGTGCTGGGGCAGGAACGGGCCGGCCGCGTCTCGGCGGGGCTGCGTTACGTCGCTGCGTGGAACGCCGCCTTCCTGGCGTCGGAAGACCTCACCGAGGCGATGACCGCCGTGTTCGCTCAACGCGCCCCGGAGTTCCACGGCCGCTGAGGCCGCCCCTTCCGCCATGCTGAAACAGACCGCTCGCCACAAGTCCCGTCTACTGCGTAACGCCTACGGGAGCACCGCCGCCGAGGCGTTCATGATCGTGACCATCCTGACCATTTTGATCACCCGGCTCTAACTGGAGATCAGCGGATATCCCCAGGTTGGAGGCGGTAGCCTGCACATCGCACACGCCCTGTACGGGGGCGCGTTGATGATGGTCGCGCTGTTGTTGGGCTGGATGTTTCTTGGCTTCGGGGTCCGGGTGCTGTGCATTCTGGTCGGCGGTATCGGGTTCGGCCTGCTTCTCGACGAGATCGGCAAGTTTGTCACCAAAGACAACGACTACTTCTTCGCCCCGTCCGCGGTGGTCATGTACATTCTCGTCGCCTTTGTGCTTGTCCTGGCCAGGGTCGTTCGGGATGCGCGGCCCCCAAGTGCGCAGGAAAGTCTCGCGAATGCTGCCACCATTGCGGCGGAAGGCGTCGCGCGCGGGCTGCCCGAACAACGACGGGAGTGGGCGATCCGCATGGTCGACCGAGCCCAGGCCGACGGCGCAGACCTGGTGACCACGGCGAGCATCCGCACCCTGCTCGAACAGGCCAGCCCCGTCTCAGCCCGTCTCCTGGCGGCCCGCCAGTTCGCTGTGGGCTTGGTCCCGGGGTTCTTCCGGAGCCCGCGCTGGATCCTGATCGTGGGGTGGCTCTTGGTCGTTGTCTCGATGCTCGGAGTTGTCTTCGGTGCGCTCGGGGCCGTCTTCAACGGTGTGGTCTACCAGCGCGACGACGTGACTGTACAGGCGGACGAGCTGGGCCTCAGCGGAATCATTCTGCTGGTCAGTGCGGCCATCACCTTCGTGCTGGCCTTGCCCGCCATGATCGCGCTGCACCGCACCGCGCGGTCCTGGCCGTTGCGTTGCCTACGCGAAGCAGCGCTGATCTTCACAATGCTGAATGCGTTGGTCGACTTCGCCACCGAGGGATTTGCTGCAGTGGGCAACCTCGCGATCGGATTCTTTGCGCTGGCCATACTTTCCTACCAGCTCAACTTTCGGATTGCGCAGGCCGCGGCACCCGCGCCCATCGCGGCTACGCCGTAGGGGAGGCGAGGGCGGGGGCGCGCAGGCGGCCGTCGACGACCTCCACAACCGCGTCCACGGCGGAGAGGTGCGCACGGTCATGGGTGACCAGCACGGTGGCGGTGGCGATGCGATGGGTCAGCGTGGTGATCAGTCGAGGATCGCCGCGCCCCCTCGTGGTCCAGGGCGCTGGTGGGCTCGTCGACCAGCAGTACCGCCGGGTCGTTCATCAAGGCCCTGGCGATGTTGATCCGCTGGCGTTGCCCGCCGGAGAGTTGGTGGGGCCGCTTCCCGGCTTGCCCGCTCAGGCCAACCGATTCCAGCAGCTCCAGCGCCCGCTTCGAGGTGTTGCAACTTGTCGCCGACGGGCACTCCAACCTGCAGATCAGCCAGCAGCTGTTCTTGAGTCAGGCCACCGTCAAGTCGCACCTGGCGCACGTCTACACCAAGCTGGGGGTCGACTCGCGGACCGCCGCTGTGGCCGCGGCCACCACCCGCGGCCTCATCCGTCGCTGAATTTCAAATTCAGCGGCGACGTGCCCGGCGTCACAGGTCAAGAAGTTGCGGTCGACCGGGGGCAGGTGCATGCTTGCGTCCAGCAACTAATTGAGACGCACAAGCAAAAGGATTGGTAAAGATCGTGACCATTACGGATGAGCTGGTGGCCGTTGGGGTTGGCGCGGAGGAACTCGGCGTCGAGTTCGGGCGGCTGATGCGCATACTGGATCGCACCAACACCCATAGTGTCACCCGCCGCCGCGACGGGCTGGACAAGGCGGCCTTTGTGGCGTTGTTCAGGCTGGTCGAGGACGGGCCGCAACGTTCCAGCGCGCTGGCCGAATGCACACTCAGCGACCCTTCGTCGGTCAGCAGACAGGTGGCCCATCTGGTCGAGCTCGGGCTGGTGGAGCGCACCGCCGATCCAGACGACGGCCGCGCCACCCTGCTCGCCGCCACCGAGCGGGGACGGCAGACCGCGGCGAACATCCTGCGCCGACGGACGCTCAACCTCAGCATGTTGCTGGCCGACTGGCCCGTCGAGGACCGTCACCGGTTCACCGCACTGCTGTCCCGGTTCACCACCGATTTCGAACGCAACCGACCCCACTTCCTGGCAATGACCGATGCCATCGCGGGACCCGAAGGAGACTCATGAGCATCACTGCGGCAGCGCCGGAAGCGCCGCCCAAAGCGGATTCGGGCGTATTCACCCACCGTCAGATCCTGACCATCTTGTCCGGCCTGATGATGGGCATGTTCCTCGCTGCACTGGACCAGACCATTGTCGCCACCTCGGTGCGGACCATTGCCGATGACCTGCACGGGTTCTCGGTGCTGGCCTGGGTCACCACCGCGTACCTGATCACCTCCACCATCGCGACGCCGCTCTACGGCAAGCTGTCCGACCTTTACGGGCGCAAGCCGTTCTTCATGGCCGCGATCACGATATTCGTTATCGGCTCGATGCTCTGCGGCATCTCGACCTCGATGTACGAGCTGGCTGCCTTCCGGGCGGTGCAGGGCATCGGCGCCGGCGGGTTGATGTCCATGGCGCTGGCCATCATCGGCGACATCGTGCCGCCTCGTGAGCGGGCCAAGTACCAGGGCTACTTCCTCGCCGTGTTCGGTACCTCCAGTGTCCTCGGCCCGGTGCTCGGCGGCCTGCTCGCCGGCCAGGCCTCCATCCTGGGGGTCACCGGTTGGCGTTGGGTGTTCTACATCAACGTGCCTTTGGGCATCCTCGCGCTGGTCGTGGTCTGGCGAGTGCTCAACCTGCCGGTGCACCGTCGGGACGCCAAGGTCGACTGGTGGGGGGCCATGTTGCTCACCGTAGGGCTGGTGCCACTGCTGATCATCGCCGAGCAGGGGCGGACGTGGGGCTGGGGATCGTCCAAGGCGCTGCTGTGCTTCGCAGTGGGAATCGTCGGCGTCATCGCGTTCATCCTGGCCGAGATCAAGATGGGCGACGAGGCCCTGATCCCGATGCGGTTCTTCCGCAACCGGCTGTTCGCGCTGTGCATCGCGGTCAGCGTCATCGCCGGTGCCGCGATGTTCGGCGGCATCTCGTTGTTGCCGCAGTACCTGCAGGTCGTCAAAGGTTCCTCACCCACCCTGGCCGGTTACCAGACCCTGCCACTGGTCGGCGGACTGATGATCGCCTCCATCTTTTCCGGGCAGCTCATCTCCAGGACCGGGCGATACAAGATCTTCCCGATCTTCGGCACGGCCATGATGGCAGTCGCCATGTTCTTGTTCCACTTCGTCCACGCCGACACGCCGCTGTGGGAGACGATGATCGTGATGGGGATGTTCGGGGTCGGACTCGGGTGCATGATGCAGCCGCTGACCCTGGCCATCCAGAACGCCATGCCGCCCAAGGACATGGGCGTCTCCACCGCCTCGGCCACGTTCTTCCGGCAGATCGGCGCCACGCTCGGTGTCGCGGTGTTCCTGTCGATGCTGTTCACGCAGCTGACGCCGAAGACCTCCGACGCACTGGCCACGGCGGGCGCCACCCCGCAGTTCCAGTCCGCGCTGCAGTCCGCGGCGAAGAGCACAGACCCGACGCAGGCCGGGTTCGCTCAGGGTCTGATTAACCACGACCCGTCGGTGGCCGGCCGGGCGCTGGTCGACACGTCCTTCATCCAACGGATCAACCCGGTACTGGCCGCGCCGTTCAAGACCGGCTTCTCCGACGCGATGGACTACGTGTTCCTCGCCGTTGCGGTGCTGATGTTGCTGGGATTCATCCTCGTGTGGTTCGTCAAGGAGGTGCCACTACGCACCATGTCCGGGTTGGCGGCCGCGCAGAACGAGCGCGACGAGGCGGCAGCCGCACTGGCCGCTCAGCAGGGGGCGGTGGCCGGAGCCCCGGTCGAGGGCGAACTGGGCGATTCCCCGCGTGACGATGCGGTGTCCGCAGGAAGCCGTCGGGCGTCACCTGGCAGCTGACTCCCTGAACGCATTGAGCGGTCTGAACGTCGATTTCCGTCTCAGACGGTGACGTTCAGCCCGCTCAATGCGCAGGGGGGACCTCAATGGCCCGGAGTGTCCTTGGCGCGCTGGAAGGACGCCTCGATCTCCTTGACCGCCGCCGCCTTGCCCACCCAGTCGGCGCCTTCGACACTCTTGCCGGGCTCCAGCTCCTTGTAGACCTCGAAGAAGTGCTTGATTTCCAGGCGGTAGAACTCCGACACGTCGTCGATGTCCTGCATGTGCTCGAACCGGGGGTCGGTTGCGGGTACGCAGAGCACCTTGTCGTCCCCGCCGGCCTCGTCCGTCATGCGGAACATCGCTACCGCCCGGCACAGGATGAGGCAGCCGGGGAAGGTGGGTTCAGGCAGCAGAACGAGGGCATCGAGCGGGTCCCCGTCCTCGCCGAGAGTGTCGTCGATGAAGCCATAGTCCGCCGGGTACTGGGTGGCGGTGAACAGCGTCCGGTCCAGGCGAATACGGCCGGACTTGTGGTCCATCTCGTATTTGTTCCGCTGGCCCTTGGGGATCTCAATGGTGACGTCGAATTCCACGCGCCCTCGCTTAGTCAGTGGTCGGTCAGGTCAAAGGTGACTCGACGTTAGTCTGAACTATCGGGGTGGTGGAACGGTGAGCCAGGTGGGCGCAGAGAGGTGTGCGGGTGCGACGTAGTCGACGACTGGGCGTGGCCGCGGGCGTCGCCGTGCTGGCTTCGCTCGCGGTCGTCGTCGCGTTGGCCGTCGCCGGCGGAGGTGGGGCTGCGCGGTCGGCCGCCCCCTCGACGAGCCCGCCGCCGGCACCGGTGGTGCCTACCCCGGCCATTCACGGGGTGCCCGCCAACGCCCCCGCACCGACCCCCGCCGCCCTCGGCGCCCTGTTGGGCCCGCTGGCCGCCTCCCCCGCCCTCGGCACCCTCACCGGACGCGTCGTCGACCCGGCGAGCGGTGCGGTGCTGTGGGACTCCGACTCCGCCAAGCCGCAGCTACCCGCATCGACCGCCAAGGTGTTGACCGTGGCCGCCGCATTACTCACCCTGGGGACCCAGGACGTGGTCTACACCAAGGTGCTGGCCTCTCCGGTGCCCGGTCAGGTGGTGTTGGTCGGCGGTGGAGACCCCACGCTGTCCGCCGCACCGGTCGGCGCACCCGAGCACTACCCGGGGGCTGCGCGGCTGGACGATCTGGTGGCCCAGGTCCGGGACAGCGCGGTTCCGGTCGCCTCCGTGGTGGTCGACACCAGCGCCTACACCGGAGACACCCTGGCCCCCGGCTGGCACGCCGCGGACATCGGCGGTGGGTCCGCCGCCCCTGTGGAGCCGGTGATGATCGACGGTGCGCGTAAGAACCCCGCACTCGAGGACTCCCCACGCAGCGCCACCCCCGCGCTGGACGTGGGCCGGGCGCTGGCCGCCCGCCTCGGGGCGCCTACCGCGGCGGTGACCATGGGCAAGGCCGACCCCGGCGCGCGCCAGCTGGGCGCGGTCAGCTCGGCGCCGCTGGGGGTGCGCATGGAGCAGCTCCTGGTGAACTCGGACAACATGCTGGCCGAGTCCGTGGGCCGCGAGGTCGCGGTGGCCAAAGGAGAGCCCGCGTCGTTCGCCGGGACTGCGGCCGCGATCGCATCCACGCTCGGCAGCGCGGGGGTTGACGTCACGGGCCTGGCCATGCAGGACGCCAGCGGGCTCTCCGACACCGACCTGGCACCCGCGCGAGTGTTCGCCGACGTCTTGAGCCAAGCGGCGGGGGACGGCGCCCACGGTAGGACGCTGCGGCCGCTGCTCAGCAGCTTGCCCGTTGCCGCGGCGAGCGGAACCCTGGACGACCGCTTCGACCGCAGCGCGTCCCAGGTAGGAGCGGGCTGGGTGCGGGCCAAGACGGGCACCCTGTCCGGCGTGAACTCCTTGGCGGGCATTGTCACCGACGTCGACGGGCGTGTGCTGGTCTTCGCGCTGTTGTCCAACGGGACCGACTCCGGGGGTACGCGTCCGGCCCTGGACGTCATGGCCGCGCCGCTCCGCACCTGCGGTTGCCGATGACGGCGGCGTCGGTGGTGGTGGACTGGCCACTGGCCGGCCGGGTCGCCGCACGCCTGGTGCGGCCGGGACCGCGTACCAGCCCTGTGCCGGCCGCGGCTGTCGTGGCCGAGTTGCATGACGCGGCGCGGCGGGCAGAAGGCCCCGTCCGCGAAGTGACGGCGCTGGCGGACGGTGCGCCGGTGGCACCGGCGCAGGTGCTGGACCGAGCGCGATGGGCGCAGGCGGCGGCAATTTCCATCGGCACGCTCACCGGAACGGCGCAGCGCGAGGGTGGCCCGGGACCGGGCTGGGCCGGGCGAAGCGCCGGCGTGCAAGCCGGCGCGGTGTTGTCCTACCTGGCCGGCGCGGTCCTCGGTCAGTACGACCCCTTCGCGGTCGCCGCCGCGGGAAGTGCACCGGGCTCGCTGCTGCTCGTCGCACCGAATGTGCTCGCCGTGGAGCGCGCCCTGCACGTCGATCCGAGCGACTTCCGCTTGTGGGTGTGCCTGCACGAGGTGACCCACCGGGTGCAGTTCACCGCAACGCCGTGGCTGGCCGGGTATATGGCCGACACCGTGGACACCCTGACTGCCGGTGACGACTCCGACGCCCCGATGCTCGGCCGGGTGAGCGAGGCGGTACGCGCAGTGGTGCGCGGCGATCAGCGCCCGGACGGTGTGCTCGGTGTGCTCAGTGCGTTGCAGGCCGAGCCGCAACGGGAGGCGCTGGCGCGGCTGCTGGCCTTGGGCACCGTGCTGGAAGGCCACGCGGACCATGTGATGGATGCGGTGGGACCCGCGGTGATCCCCTCGGTGCACGAGATTCGGGCCGCGTTCAACCGGCGGCGAGCGCGCCCGAGCAATCCTGTGCACCGGCTGCTCCGGGCGCTGCTGGGCATCGACGCCAAAATCGCGCAGTACGAACGAGGCAAGGTCTTCACCGATGAGGTGGTGCGCCGTGCCGGGATGGATGCGTTCAACCAGGTGTGGACCAGCGCCGACACCCTGCCCGTGGAGGCCGAGATCGCAGACCCGCGGCGTTGGATGCGCCGGGTGCTCGCATGAGACCTGGAGTGCAGCGGTGAGCGAGCGAAGCGACGTGGGGATTCAGCGGTGAGCGAGCGAAGCGAAGTGGGGATCAAGCGGTGAGCGGACCGCATCCGGCGGTGGCGCAGACCCGGAGCGCGGTCCGGCGCTGGCTCGCTGAGTACGCACCGGACGCGCCCGTGGTGGTGGCCTGCTCCGGTGGCGCCGACTCGCTCGCGCTGACCGCCGCCGCCGTGCACGAAGCCGCAGAGGTGCACGCAGTGGTGGTGGACCATCAGCTGCAGCCGTCCAGCGCGCAGACCGCGAGCACCGCGGCGAAGCAGGCACAAGCTCTGGGCTGCAATCGAACTCAGGTGGTGACGGTGGACGTCCTCGGCGCTGGGGGAATGGAGGCAGCAGCCCGCCGAGCCCGCTACAGCGCACTGCGCTCCCTCGGCAGGCCGGTGCTGCTGGGGCACACCCTCGACGACCAGGCGGAGACGGTGCTGCTCGGGCTGGGACGGGGCTCGGGTCCACGCTCCATCGCGGGTATGCAGCCCTGGGACGTTCCGTGGGGGCGGCCGCTGCTCACCGTCCGGCGCAGCGTCACCCATGAGGCCTGCGCGGCGCTGGGGTTGACGCCGCATCACGACCGGCACAATGACGATCCCGCCTTCACCAGGGTGCGCTTGCGTCACGAGGTGCTGCCGCTGTTGGAGGAAGTGCTTGCCGGTGGCGTTGCGCCGGCCTTGGCGCGCACGGCCACCCAACTGCGCGAGGATGGCGAGGCCCTCGACGCCTGGGCGGCGGAGCTGGGACAACGGTCGCTGCGTGGTGCCGAGCTGGACGCCGCGGCGCTCGAGGGCGCGCCGACCGCGGTGCGCCGCAGGGTATTGCGTCGGTGGTTGCTCGCGCACGGCGCCACCGCCCTCACCGAGCGTCAGCTCCGCTGGGCCGATGAGCTGATCGGCGCCTGGCGCGGACAGGGCGGGGTGGCCGTCGGTGGTCAGTTGGTGGTGCTCCGTAGGCATGGCAGGCTCAGTACCGAGGTCCAGAAGGCGCCAACAGTGAGGAGTGCACGCGGTGTATGAGGGCGACATCCGATCGGTGTTGATCACCGAGGAGCGCATCCACCAGCGCACCAAGGAGCTGGCCGAGGCCATCGTCGCCAGCCAGCCGCTCGACGCCGCAGACGATCTCGTCCTGGTCGGGGTGCTCAAGGGCGCGGTGATGTTCATGACCGACCTCGCCAGGGCGCTGTCCGTACCGGTGCAGCTGGAGTTCATGGCCGTCAGCTCCTACGGGTCGGCAACCTCGTCCTCCGGGGTTGTGCGCATCCTGAAGGACCTCGACCGCGACATCACCGGCAGGCGGGTGCTCATCGTGGAGGACATCGTCGACTCCGGTCTCACCCTGTCCTGGCTGCTGCGCAATCTCGCTACTCGCAATCCCGCGTCACTGGCGGTCTGTGCCCTGCTGCGCAAGCCGGATGCGGTGCGCGCCGCGCTCGACATCGCCCACGTCGGCTTCGACATCCCCAACGAGTTCGTCGTCGGATACGGCCTCGACTACGCCGAGCGCTACCGCGACCTGCCCTACATCGGTTCGCTGGATCCCAAGGTCTACAGCAACTGAACGGCGTCGCCGCCGGCCCAAGGTAGCCTTGAAGTCGCTCTGGGAAGTGACCGGAGGCCCTGGCACCTGGAAGGACGAGGCCGTGACGGCCGAAGTTGTATGACACGAAAGCCGCTGTATCGAACCCTGGCCATTGTCGCTGGTGTCCTGCTGGTCATCTTCGCGTTCAGCTACTTCAGTGACAACACGAGGGGATACGACTCGGTCGACACCTCGGTCGCGCTGCAGCAGCTCACTGACAGCAATGTCACCACCGCGCAGATCGACGACCGTGAGCAACAGCTTCGGTTGACGCTGAAGAAGCCGGTCGACGGTTCGGGCAAGCTCATCACCAAGTACCCGTCGGGGGCGGCGGGACAGATCTTCGACGACGTCAAGGGCGCCAAACTGCAGAGCTTCTCCACCTCGGTCACCCAGGAGAACTTCCTGGTCTCCACCTTGTCGTTCATGCTGCCCGTGCTACTCATCATGGGGCTGCTGTTCTTCGTGATGAACAAGATGCAGGGCGGGGGCCGCGGCGGGGTGATGGGCTTCGGCAAGTCCAAGGCCAAGCAACTCACCAAGGACATGCCCAAGACCACCTTCGACGATGTCGCCGGAGCCAACGAGGCCGTTGAGGAGCTCTACGAGATCAAGGACTTCCTGCAGAATCCCGCGCGCTACCAGGCCTTGGGTGCCAAGATCCCCAAGGGCGTGCTGCTGTACGGGCCACCCGGCACCGGTAAAACACTGCTGGCCCGCGCCGTGGCCGGCGAGGCGGGCGTACCGTTTTTCACCATCTCCGGCTCGGACTTCGTGGAGATGTTCGTTGGCGTCGGTGCCTCCCGGGTGCGCGACCTGTTCGAGCAGGCCAAGCAGAACAGTCCGTGCATCATCTTCGTGGACGAGATCGATGCTGTCGGTCGTCAGCGTGGCGCCGGGCTCGGTGGCGGTCACGACGAGCGCGAGCAAACCCTGAACCAGCTGCTGGTGGAGATGGACGGCTTTGGGGAGCGCACCGGTGTCATCCTCATCGCCGCCACCAACCGACCGGACATCCTGGACCCGGCTCTGCTGCGCCCCGGTCGTTTCGACCGCCAGATCCCGGTGAGCGCACCCGACCTGGCCGGGCGCCGGGCGATCCTCAAGGTGCACTCCGCGGGCAAGCCCGTGGCCGCCGACGCCGACCTGGAAGGACTGGCCAAGCGGACCGTCGGCATGTCCGGGGCCGATCTGGCCAACGTGCTCAACGAGGCGGCGCTGCTCACCGCGCGGGAGAACGGCACCGTGATCGAGAGTGCGGCGCTGGAGGAGTCGGTCGACCGGGTGGTCGGTGGCCCGCGCCGCAAGAGCCGGATCATCAGCGAGCACGAGAAGAAGATCACCGCCTACCACGAGGGCGGCCACGCCTTGGCCGCGTGGGCGATGCCGGACATCGAGCCGGTCTACAAGGTCACCATTCTGGCTCGCGGTCGCACCGGTGGCCACGCGCTGGCCGTCCCCGAGGACGACAAGGGCTTGATGACGCGCTCGGAGATGATCTCCCGCCTGGTGATGGCCATGGGGGGTCGCGCGGCCGAGGAGCTGGTGTTCCACGAGCCGACTACGGGGGCCTCCTCCGACATCGACCAGGCCACCAAGATCGCCCGCGCCATGGTTACCGAGTACGGCATGAGCGCGAAGCTCGGTGCGGTGCGCTACGGGCAGGAGCAGGGCGACCCGTTCCTCGGTCGCTCGATGGGCCAGCAGGCGGACTACTCCCTCGAGGTGGCGCACGAGATCGACGAGGAGGTGCGGGCGCTCATCGAGGCGGCGCACACCGAGGCATGGGAGATCCTGAACACCTATCGCGATGTGCTCGACGAGCTGGCCGCGGAACTGCTGGAGATCGAGACGCTGAACCGCAAGGACCTACAGCGGGTGTTCGCCGACGTGGAGAAGCGTCCCCGGATCACCGCGTTCAACGACTTCGGTGGGCGGACTCCGTCGGACAAGCCGCCGGTGCAGACTCCGGGGGAGCGTGCGATCGAGCGCGGCGAGCCGTGGCCACCCCCGGCGCCGGAGCCGTACTTCCGGCAGCCACAGCCGGTAGGCGCCGGACACCAGGGTCCTTCCCTGCAGAAGGGGTCTCCGGACCCCTACGGCCCACCGCCCCAGACGGGCCAGTGGGGCCCGATCCCCAGCCAACCGCCGCAGCAGGGTGCGCCTGGTTCCTATCCCGCTCCGCCTGCCGGATCGCGACCGGACTACGGCGCTCCTCCCGGATGGTCGGCCCCCGGTTGGCCGCCGGAGCGCAACGGTGCGGGAAACGGCCGCGGTCACAACGGTGCGGGAGACAATGGCGCAAGCGAGAGCGGCGCAGGGGAAAATGGAACTCCGGAAAATGGGGCCCAGGCGCAGCATCGTAGTGACTGAAGAGCGTTGGTCATCAGCGCGAGTGCTGCTCGTTGAGACCATGGAGGCCGGAAGTGTCCACGCCCGCTGATACCGCCGCGGTGCCGGTGCGGGGCCCGTTGGTGCCCGGAGTCGACGCTTTCGACCACCCGCGCGCAGCCGCAGCGGTACGCGAGCTGCTGTTGGCGTGCGGCGAGAACCCGGACCGCGCCGGGCTGCTGGATACACCCGACCGGGTGGCCCGCGCCTACCGCGAGATGTTCGCCGGCCTCTACACCGAGCCCGACGAGGTGCTCTCGACCACCTTCGACGAGGGTCACGACGAGCTGGTGCTGGTCAAGGACATTCCGATGTACTCCACCTGTGAGCACCACCTGGTGCCCTTCCACGGCGTGGCGCACGTCGGCTACATTCCCGGCAACAACGGGCGGGTCACCGGGTTGTCCAAGCTGGCACGGGTGGTCGACCTCTACGCCAAGCGTCCCCAGGTGCAGGAGCGCCTCACCGGGCAGGTCGCCGACGCAATGATGCGCAGGCTGGACCCGCGCGGGGTGATCGTGGTGATCGAGGCCGAGCACCTGTGCATGGCGATGCGCGGCATCCGCAAGCCAGGAGCCACCACCACCACCTCGGCCGTGCGAGGCCAGTTCAAGACCAGCGCGCCCTCCCGTGCCGAGGCGCTGGCCTTAATCCGTAGCCGGTGAGCCCAGCCGCAAACCACGTGTCCCGGCGCTGTCTGGTCATGGGCGTCTTGAACGTCACCCCGGACTCCTTCTCCGACGGCGGCCGCTACCTCGACCCGGCGGCGGCCGTCGCCCACGGCGTCGCGCTCCATCGGGCCGGCGCCGACCTCATCGACGTCGGCGGTGAGTCCACCCGTCCCGGTGCCCAGCGGGTGGACGCTGCTACCGAGGCGGCCAGGGTGGTGCCCGTGGTGAGCGAGCTTGTGTGCGCTGGGGTGCCGGTCAGCGTGGATACCATGCGTTCAAAGGTGGCGGAGGCGGCGGTAGCAGCCGGTGCCACCGTGGTGAACGACGTCTCCGGTGGACTTGCCGACCCTGCCATGGCGTCCGTGCTGGCCGCGACTGGCGCACGGTGGATCGTGATGCACTGGCGGGCGCACAGCGACACCATGGCGAAGCACAGCACATATACCGATGTGGTGGCCGACGTGCGGTCGGAGCTGCTGGCCCGGGTGGACGCGGCCCTGGCCGCCGGGGTGGCGCTCGAGGCGCTGGTCATCGATCCTGGCCTGGGTTTCGCCAAGACGGCCGAACACAACTGGGCCCTGCTGCACGCGTTGCCGGGGCTGACCGCGACGGGTTTTCCGGTGCTCATCGGCGCCTCCCGCAAG
>JAABUI010000455.1_pt1 | contig 31810 bp, 27 predicted proteins | sample 5559111 | NCBI WGS metagenome assembly JAABUI01 (sample SAMN10711870, study PRJNA513365) | rock metagenome | isolation source: Antarctica rocks | place: Antarctica: Victoria Land, Buttleship Promontory | reverse complement strand
GCTCAGACACTCCGGACGGATCTATGCCCCGGGTTTCGGGTTTGCGGTCCATCATCGTGGTGCCCCCGTCGCGGGTCAGGATCCAGCCGCGCGACCGGTCCCACGCCACCGGCGGGGTCACATACTCGGGGGCCAAGCCTGCGAGGACGTGGTGGATCGCGCCTTCGGCCGGGTTGGTTGAGCTGTTCTCCTTGAACCAGAGCACCCCCTGACTGCTGGTGCACCTCCACACGGTCGACCACGCTTCCGTGCGGACCAGTTTCAGCCCCAGGATCGACTCGCCCACCGCTGAGCCGATCCAGGTGCGAACCGTCTGCTGCCAAGTCTCATCAGTCACCCTCGCCACGATAGGGCCGTCGCCTTGAGGGGGCCGGGCGGCCCGCAAGCCGATCGGTCTACGGGAGGATCTCCTGGTGACCAGTTGGCCAGCGTGGGCGACCGAGAAGGTCGAGGTGCGTGAACCCGATGCCGCGTGGCAGCAGCGAGGTGAGCGGGAATGTCAACTCTTGGCCAGCACGTTGTCGCCGTGGCTCGTCGCTCCGGTGGAGCACGTTGGTTCGACTGCTGTACCCGGGCTGGCCGCCAAGCCCATCCTGGACTTGCAGGCCGCCGTCGAAGACCTCGAGGGCGGGCTCAAGCCGGACCGCTGGGCCAATCAGCACCGGGAGGTCTGAGAACGCGTCCGTAACCAGCACAGTGGCCATTTGACAACCAGCACAGTGGCCATTTGACCCGATCTTCGGTCATCAGTCAAATCATTTCCGCGAGGTAAAGATCAAGGCCCACCGCAGCCGATCAGTGCCCGGTCATCGATCCTCCTGCGGGACGCCCCCAGCGCCCCCGCCATTGCGTAGACACCCCGCGGTGGTGACAACTACGCGAGCGAAGCCGGTGACAACTTCGCGAAGCTTCACAGCTGGGTAAAAAGGACACGCAGGTATGATCGGAACTCAGGTCCGAAAACTACGGCTCACAACCTCTAGGTCTGTACGTTTTCGGTCCGCTCCAGTAAAATCGAAGCGAATCGAAGCGAATCGAATCGAGAGAGAAGCGCCATGGAGCACGTCCGTTACTCCGCGCAGTACCCAGATCTGTTCGCACTGCTATCCGCCGAGCTGGTCTGGGCGGTTGAGCAGACGTTGGCCAATGGCCGCCTCGAGGGTTGGAATCCGGACCGCTGCGAGGTCGCAGATCTCATCGACAACATGCTGGGCCGGCTGACGTTGACCGAATATGTGGCGCGGGGGAGCGCACGTCAGGTGGCTGCCCGGACTCGTATCGCCCGCCGGCTGCCGGGGGCGGCCGAAGGGGAGCTCGCATCAACTGACCAACAACAACAGAGGTACCGGCTATGAGCAACGTCATCGGTTACGTCCGTGTCTCAACTCTGGAGCAAAACGCCGCCCTGCAGGTCGACGCGCTGACCGCGGCCGGCGCCGTCCGACTGTTCACCGACCACGCCTCCGGCGCCATCGACGACCGGCCGGCGCTGCGGGAGGCCCTGGCCTACCTGAACCCCGGTGACACGCTGATGGTGTGGCGGATCGATCGACTCGGCCGATCGGTGGCGAACCTGATCGAGACTGTCAACGGCCTGGCCGCCCGGCAGGTCCAGTTCCGGTCCCTGACCGACGCGATCGACACGAGCACCGCCGGGGGAGAGTTCATCTTTCACATCTTCGCCGCGTTTGCCCAGATGGAACGGCGCCTGATCTCCGAACGCACCCGAGCCGGCCTGCAAGCCGCTCGGGCCCGCGGCCGCACCGGCGGCCGGCCCACCGTGATGACCCCGGCCAGGCTGGCCGAAGCCCGCCGCATGCGCGACACCGGCCAGACGCTGGCCTACATCGCATCAACTCTGGGTGTCGGCCGCGCCACCGTCGTCCGCGCGCTATGTCAAGAACCCGCAACGGTGGGTCCAGCTGAGCGGCCATTAAAGGACGGTAACCAGTGAGTGTTCGCAGACCGTGGTCGTGCGGTTACGGTGGTCCCGGAATATTGGGAACCGGGGGAGGCCATGCATGCCGCCAAGGCGTCGTCAGCCGTCGCAGGATGGCGGCCAGCTTAGTTTTGAGTCCCTCTGGGCAGAATCGGAGAGTGTTCGCGATGAACAGGTACGGGCAGCTCGCACAGGAACATTGGCGGCGGTGGCTACCGACCCGGTACGCGACGATCCCCAATCCCGAGGATTTCTTTTCGACGTTGGGTCAGGAGACCGAGGACCAGGTATTCGATCTGACGGATCAGCTGGCCGGGCCGGATCCGCTGGGAGAGGGCTACCTGGAGAAGGTGGGCCGGCTGAACAACGCCCGGATGCGGGCCGAGGAGATCGTGCTGGCGGATCTGGTTCTGCTGCCGCCGGAACCGGAGACTCTGGAGGACGAGGAGGAGGAGACCTCGACCGCGGCGCAGGCCCTGGATTTGATGCGGTTTATGCAGGAACTTCATTCTCAGAGCCACGGCGACCAGTAGCAGCACTCGGAGACTCTTCCGAAAGGGTTGCGGGGCCTACGTTTTGCCCGACGCTCGGTATACAGCTTGCCCCTTCCGGCGAGAAGGCCCGGATCCGAGCGAATCTGGCGGCCATTCGCCTGTCCACCGAGCTGCAGGACGCCGGTCGACCGGCAACGCCTCCCGAGCAGCAGGTTCTGGCCGCATGGTCGTCGTGGGGCGCAGTGCCCGCCATCTTCGACAACACCAAGTCCGAGCACGACCAAGACCGCACGGAGCTGCGGAGCCTGTTGTCGGAGGCGGAGTTCGAGGCCGCACGCCGCACCACCATCAACGCCCACTACACCGACCCGCGGATCGCCGCACAGATGTGGTCCAGTTTGCGGGCAATGGGTTTCAACGGCGGACAGGTACTGGAGCCGGGGAGCGGCTCCGGCACGTTCATTGGCCTGGCCCCGGACCGGGCCCACGTCACCGGGGTCGAACTCGATCCCGTCACGGCCAGGATCGCTGCCGCTTTGTACCCAGACGCGACAATCCGCGCGGAGTCGTTCGCCGACTCCAGATTCGCTACTGGCACCTTTGATGCTGCGATCGGCAATGTGCCTTTCGCCGACGTCGCCTTGCACGACAAACGGCACAACGCCGGCCGCCACTCGATCCACGACCACTTCATCATCAAGTCCCTGGATCTGGTCCGCCCAGGCGGCATGGCCATGTTTCTGACCAGCAGCTTCACCATGGACCGCACCAACCCGGCCGCCCGCCGGGAGATGGCCGGCCTCGCCGATCTTGTCGGCGCTGTACGGCTGCCGACCGGTACCCACCGGCGGACCGCCGGGACCGAGGTCGTCACCGACCTGCTGGTTTTCCGGAGACGTGACCCCGACGAGCCCAACTCCACGGTGGCGGGGGAGGAGCACCCGTCGTGGACGATGACGCAGCCACGCCTGGTCGACGGGGATTCCCAGCACCCCATCCGCGTCGGTGGGTATTTCGCCGACCACCCGGAGAAGGTCCTCGGCCAACTGTCGGTCGGCTCCGGAATGTACGGGGCCCAGACAGTGAAGGTCGATGGCGACCTGAGCACGGTGCACGCTCAGCTCGAAGCTGCCCTCTTCGATATCACCGAGCAGGCGAAAGCCCAGCACTGGGTCTTCACCGACCGGCCGCTGGACCTTGGGCCCCGGCAGGCCGCGTCCGTGCCCGACGTCCGGCACTGGGCCGGCCACATCGCAGTCCACCCCGACGGCGGCTTCACCATCTTGTCGAACACCGATGGCATGGAACCGCTCCAGGTACCCACGACCCAGGCAGTGGAGCTTCGTGCACTGCTCACCCTGCGGGACTTGGGTACCGAGCTACTGACCGACGAGGCCGCGAACGTCGACGACACCCACGACATCACTCGTCTCCGAATGGAACTCGCCGACCGGTGGCGAAGTTATGTAGACAAATACGGCCCTATCAACCGCTTCTCGGTGACCTACAGCTCCAAGATCGACGCCGAGACCGGCGAACCGACCGTCACCCGACGTACCCCGCCCGTCATGCGCATCCTGAACAAGGACCCGTTCGCGCCGCTGGTACATGCACTGGAAAACTTTGACGAGATCACCCAGACCGCGCGGCCGGCCACGTTGCTGTCCGAACGTGTGGTTGCGCCACGCCCGCAGATCCTTGGCGCGGACAACCCCGCCGATGCTTTGGCGCTCACACTGAATGACCTCGGCAAGGTCGACCTCGACCACGTAGCCGACCTTCTCGGCGTTGACCCTGCAACCGCCCGAGCAGCACTCGACCAGCTCGTCTTTGACGACCCGACGGCCGGCGAACTAGTAGCCGGCCCCGAATACCTATCTGGCAACGTCCGGCTGAAACTGGCCCAGGCTCGTGAACTCCTACCCGAACGGCCCGAGCTGGCCGTCAATGTCAGTGCGTTGGAGAAGGTCCAGCCCGTTGACCTGTCCGCAGAGGACATCACCCCGCGGATCGGTGCAGCGTGGATCAGCGGCGACGATCACCAGCAATTTCTGCGCGAGCTGATCGGTGACCATGATGCCATCGTCGAGCACCCGGGCGGGACCATCTGGGAAGTCAAGGCGAACCGCTGGTCGGTCGCCGCCACCTCCGAGTGGGGCACCGGCCGCCGGCCGGCAGGAGATCTGCTGGCTGCGGTTCTCGAACAGCGAACCATCGTCGTCACCGACACGGAGGACGAACGGCAGGTCCTCAACACCACCGAGACTGAGGCCGCCCGCGAAAAGGCGTCCGCCATGCAGGAACGTTTCGGCGACTGGGTCTGGGAGGACCCGCAGCGCGCCGATCGACTGGTCACCGAATACAACCGCCGGTTCAACTCGTTGGCGTTGCGGGACTACACCGCCGACGGAGACCGACTCACCTTGCCTGGACTGGCCAAGAACTTCACTCCCCGCCCGCATCAAAAGGCAGCAGTCGCGCGCATGCTCGCTGAGCCCTCCGTCGGCCTGTTCCACCAGGTCGGTGCAGGCAAAACCGCCGAGATGGTCATCGGCGCGATGGAACTCAAACGGCTCGGCATGGCGAACAAGCCCGCCGTGGTCGTACCGAACCACATGCTGGAGCAGTTCACCAGGGAATGGTTGCAGCTCTACCCCCAGGCGAGAATCCTCGCCGCGTCGACCGACGACTTGGCCGGCGACCGTCGCCGGGAATTCGTCGCCCGGGCCGCCACCAACGACTGGGACGCCGTCGTGATGACCCAGGGAGCGTTCTCCCGCATCCAACCCTCACCGGAAGGTCGGACCGAGTACCTCAACCGTGAGCTTGACGACCAACGCGCCATCCTCGAAGCCGCCAAAGGTACCGACCACGGACTGACGGTGAAGCGCCTGGAGAAGACCATCCTGCGGTTCGAGGAACGTATGAAAGCAAAGCTGGACGGGCCGAAAGACCCCGGTATCTACTTCGAAGAGACTGGTCTGGACTACCTCATCGTCGATGAGGCGCACATGTACAAGAACCTGGCCACGATCTCCAACATCTCCGACGCCCAGATCGCCGGATCCCTCCGAGCGACCGACATGCACATGAAGATCGAGCTGCTCCGCGAACGCCACGGCGAGCGAGTGGTCACCATGGCCACAGCCACGCCCATTGCCAACTCGGTCACCGAAGCCCACGTCATGCAGCGCTACCTTCGGCCGGATCTGCTTCGAGATGCCGACGTGCAGAACTTCGATTCCTGGGCCGCAACCTTCGGCGACAAGATCACCGAAATGGAGATGAAGCCCGGCGGCGGCTTCACCGAGAAAACCCGCCTCGCTCGCTATCAGAACGTCCCCGAGTTGCTGCGCATGTGGCAGTCCTTCGCCGACGTGAAAACCGCCGAAGATCTGAATCTACCGACCCCGCTGCTCAAAGAGCGCCCTGACGGCCGGCGCTGGCCCGAGACAGTTCTCATCCCCTCCAGTCCAGAGCTCACTGAACACATGCGGTGGATCGGCCGTGAGATCGAGGTTCCCGGCGGCCGAGACGATCCCGCCAAGATGCTGCGGCTCTACCATTCCGGCCGCGCATCCGCGCTCGACCTTCGGCTGGTGGACAAGGGTGAAGCCACCGGCCCCACCAAACTGTCCGTCGCGGCAGACCGCATCGCCGACATCTATCAACAGGCGAAGGACAACGAATACTTGGACGACGCCGGCCAGCCCAGCGCGACCCGCGGAGCCTTGCAGATCGTCTTCTGCGACCTGTCCGTGCCAGGACCAAAGTGGAATGTCTATGACCAGCTCCGCAGCGACCTGGTGGACCGAGGACTGCCGGCAGATCAGATCCGCTTCATACATGAAGCAAAAAACGACGGAGAGAAGGCTCGGCTGTTCGCGGCCGCCCGCGCCGGCCATGTCTCGGTGCTCGTCGGTTCGACCGCCAAAATGGGAGTCGGCACCAACGTCCAGGCCCGAGCCATTGCGTTGCACCACCTGGACTGCCCGTGGCGCCCGGCCGACCTGGAGCAGCGCGATGGTCGCATCATGCGCCAGGGCAACCAGAACCCCGAAATCCAGACGCTCCGGTACACCGTTGAAGGGTCTTTCGACTCCATCAGCTACCAGATCACCGAGCGAAAAGCACGGATGATCACCCAGGTCATCCGGGGCCGGCTCGACGTTCGAGAGATCGAAGACATCGGCGACTCAGCCCTGTCGATGGCCGAGACGAAAGCCATCACCTCCGGGGATCCACTGGTTCAGGACCGAGAAATCGCAGCGAAAGAAGTCGCCCGCCTCGACCGCTTGTCCCGCGCTTATCAGAACAACCAGAGCGCACTGACGTTCAAGGCTCACGCCGCCGACAACATCATCGCCGCGGCCGAGCGTGACGAGCCCGCATTGGTTACGGCGATTGAACGGACAGTATCGACGAAGGGCGACGTCTTCCATGCCACCGTCGGTTCGCTTACCACCGACGAGCGCCCCGCGGCGGCGGACCAACTCAGATCCGCCATCACCGCAGGTGTGCAGCAGTACGGCCTGCGCCGGCCTGAACAACTGGACGTTGTCGTCCAACTGGGTGGACATGACATCGCAGCAACCCAGATCCCGACCTACGGTGGAACGCCGGACATCCGGTTCGAGCTCAGTGGTGTACCACGCACAGCCTGGACCGTGAAGTACTCCGACGTCGTCGGCAAGCAAGGGGTCGGGATCATTCAGCAGATGGAGAACCGCATCGGCACTCTGCCGAATACCTTGACCACGCTGGGCACTGAGCGGGCTGCCGCAACCACCACCGCAGCAGCCGCCCGAGAACAGCTTGGCCGGCCGTTCAAATACCGCGACCAGCTCACCGCCGCCCATGCGCAGCTCGACTCGGTCCGGGCGGAAATGACCGCCCGGGAAGTAGCCCGTAGAGCCGGCCCAGCCACCGACGGCGACGGGGGTGCAGCTGTAATCGATGGTCCCGCCGCGCAACAACCCGGCGAAGAGCCATCAACAACTCGGCCGCGGATTCCCGGCGCCTCCCAACACAGCGAGGCGTACCGAACCGCCAACCGTGAACGGCTCAACCATCTAGTAAGTAGTTTGTCGACGGTGGGTGAGTTGCCGGTTTCCGGTCGCGCTACCCGGGACACTGACGTCGAGGCAGATGACGCCGCGATCAATGCACATCCACAACATCACCACCACGTGGGGCCGCGGCTGTAGCCGTGAACCGTCTACTCAGGGTGCAAGGACTTCCACAACCATCACAGTTGTGATCAGGAGTTGTTCGGTGCTGTGTATCCGAGAGGTAGCTCCCATCGCCCGGCGAGCAGGAGTGGGGACAACTTCCTCGGTGCTCGTCACCAGGGTGGCTGCGCGTCAGTGAGCTGACCACAAACCTGTCTCGGTACTCCGTCACCGCTGCGCGCCACAGCTTCGCACGGCTTCCTGGAGAGCCAACATCAGCGTCATTGCTCATCGCGGTGGCTGTGTAGATCTCACTCTTCATCCGCATCCCCGACTTCATCAAACAGGTACCTTTGGTCGCGGTGCACAGGCGCCCACCCTGCTAACACCGCCGCATCGATGTCTTGCCCGTCCCTGGCTGCGTCGCGGATGGCCCGGGCACGTCCCCGCGCCCCTCGCCGGTCGGCCAGACTGCCGCGTACCTCGTCACGTCGCAGCGCGAACTCTCGACCGTTGGTGCGATGGTTGGAGTCACGCCAACACGCCGGGTTTTGGCACAGCGGGTTGTCGCAGCGGTGCGCGACGACCGGCACCGCAAGCAATGCGTCGACGCCGTAGTTCAACGCGTATCCGAAACGATGGGCGATGACGACGAACGTCTTGCGTTCGGACTGTCCGCCGGCTCCGCGGTGATAGTCGTGGGCGATCTGGAAACGACCGTGTCCCTTGCCTGAAATTGCACCGGTCCACAACCAGCATCCCGGTTTCTCCGGGATGCGAACGTGCGACCAGTACCGCGTGACGATCACCTCGTCGGCCACGGCGAGGCGCAACCGCTCCACGGTGCCCTTGCTCATTCTGGCCATCATCAACCCCGGCCGGTTACGCCGTTGCCTCGGTCGGCGCCTCACTGGCGGGCACCTTCGCCGCCGGACGGCGACGGGACTTCGGCGATCTTGCTTTCACCGATGTCGCCGGTGCCGGAACCCTGCCCGCAAGGTCGGATCGTTGTACGTCGGCGAAGTCGACCAGCTCGTCCAATGTCATGACTTCTGCGGCCGCCCGGACCGCCGCGGTCAGGTCGGTGTCGAGCTTGTCCAGTGTCGCTTGCGCGGCTGTGCGTCGACCGTGCGCTTCCGCTACTGCGGCTGCGCGATCGGCGCGACTCTCAATGCGCGCTTCGTCGGCGGCCTTGACGCGTGCCCTGATCGCATCGGCGGTGGTCATGTTCAGTTCGCTCCGATCATCGTGGGGTAGGCGACGCTCGCGTCGAACGACGCTGGGTCACCCATCGTCGTGACGGTAACAGCGCCTGGCATCAATGGGTCCGCACACGTGGCCGGAGCCGCGTCCGCTGGTGCAGCTATAAGCAAGACACCGGCACTGCCCAACACCAACGCACCGAACAGCCCCAGCAAGCATGGCTACCCGCCCGCCTCTTGCATATCCCGCCACCGTTGCCCTCCCCATCGCTCTCCGCAGCTTTCTCTGATGCGTACTCAAGGACCTTACCGCCGGCACCCGGCCCGCACACCTGTTACGCGCCGCGCCGGACCGCCACGAAATAGTCTGTCTGATGCGGACCAATAGCGCACCGCGGCCGCCCATAGCCTCACCGGCCATGCGGGCCGAGCGGGGCCCACGACCCGAACTTGCGGAACACCGCCGCGTCGGTTCACGGTCCCGTCTGGACGACTTCACCGCCACCTTCCACCGCCAACGACTTCACCGCCACCTTCCACCGCCAACCAAAAGCCAACCTACAGCCAAAACCGCCGACCACTCAGGGCTGACTTCCTACCCCGAGTGTCCGCTCTCGCGGACACCAACGCAAGGACCTAAAAGCCAACAGCACGTATGCTACCGACCTTCGGTCGGTAGGCAGCGGCCCGCCGAGCGGGCTACCCTCGCACCTGAAAGGCGCGCAGCGGGCACAACGGAGCGAGGTGGACGTCATCAAGGGCGGGATGAAGTTCTACCGTGGCTCAGGCAAAGCTGCACGCGCCTACGTGGAGGCTGATCACCACCGCGCCGATGACTACTACCTGGCCGAAGGTTCCGGTATCGCGCAGCTCATCGAGATCCGCGGCGCGGAAGGCGAGGTGCTACCCACCGTTGAGATGGATGGCGACACCTACGAGGCGTGGGTCGAGGGCACTGACATCCGCACCGGCGCACCGAAGGGCCGCCTCCGGCAGGATGAGCACGCGCTGAGGTTCGCGGAAGTGATCGTCAATGGACCGAAGTCGTGGAGTCTGGCCGCCGGCTTGCACCCGGACGTCTCCACTGCCTACGAAGCAGCCCAGGACAAGGCGGTGCAAGAGATCGGCCGGTACGTCGCGGCCAATGCGTGCACTCGTCTTGGACCGCGCGGCGGCCAGGTTCAGGTCCATGTCGACAGTGTCGAGATGGCCGCGATCCGTCACTACACGTCGCGGGCGGGTGACCCGCACCGACACATCCATCTCCAGTTCAACGCGCGGGTTCCGGTCGGGGAGAAGTGGCGCGGGATCGACAGCGCCGCGATGCTGCGGATGCAGCGAGCCATCAACGGCATCGGACATCGCGCGGTCATCGCCGACCCGGCATTCCGTGCGGCACTGGCAGCGCACGGGTACGAGCTGGACGCCGATGGTGAGATCGTCCAACTCGCTGCAGTGGTGCCGGCCATGAGCAAACGTTCCGCGCAGGTGGCGACCAACGTCGAGCGGTACGAGCGAGAGTGGCGCGCCGCGAATCCCGGGGCCGAACCATCCGCGGAGCAGATCCTCAGTTGGGACACTCGTGCGTGGGAGGACGCCCGGCCAGCGAAGGCGAAAAAGCCAACGCGGGGCGAGGACTGCGAAGACGAGTGGCTGACCGAACTGCGCACACTCGGTGTGGACATCGACGCACACCGGGCCGCCCTTCCCACTGCGGTCAGGGCGGTCACGATCGGTTCCGTGGACCGCGCCGCCGCCGCCGACCGTGCGTTGGCTGTCTTGGGTTCGGGTGCACGCGGCCGCTCCACGTGGTGCGTCTTCGACATCCGCGGAGGCGTCGAAGAAGTGCTGTCCAAGTTGGATGTGGTCGGAGACCGCGCCGGCTACCAGGAGATGGCCGAGGACATCGCCGCGCGGGTACTGGGCAAGTGTCTGTCCGTGGTCGACCAGCAGACCGTTCCGGAACACATCCGCCACCTCACGTCCGAGGCGGTCATCGAATTGCGACGCGACATCACCGGCCGGTTGGCAGTACGCGGAGCGGTCGAGTACGAGGCCGCAACGGTCGAGGAACTGGGCGCTGCGCTCGCCCGCCTGGAGGCCCAGCGCGGCGAGCCGTTGCCCTTGGACGAGGGTCAGGTCGCCGCCGTCCGGGCGGTCGTCGGCACCGGCCCGCTGGTGTTCATCGAGGGTGCCGCCGGCGCGGGAAAGACGTCGATACTCGCCGCCGCCCACGAGGTGATCCAGGGGCAGGGCCGGCAGATGCGCGTGGTTGCCCCGACGAAGAAGGCAGCCAACGTCGCGGCCGCCGAGATCGGCACCGACAGCAACACCGCCGCCGGCCTGGCCTACGCCTACGGCTTCCGTTGGGACGACGACGGCGTGTGGACCCGGATGGCCATCGGCGACACCGACACCGACGGCTTCACCTACCACGGTCCACGCGCCGCCGACCGACTGTCCGCAGGTGACGTGCTGGTCGTGGACGAGGCTGGCATGCTCGATCAGGAGACCGCCCGGGCGTTGTTGCACATCGCCGACGAGGCCGGCGCGAACCTGGTCTACGTCGGAGACCGACGGCAGCTACCCGCCGTCGGCATCGGGGGTGTCCTGGACATGGTGGCCACCTGGTCACCGCAGACGATTGAACTCTCCTCCATCCACCGGTTCCGCAAAAACGTGGTGGCCGACGACGGCGGGCTGGCCAACGTGCCGGACACCGAGTACGCGGCGCTGTCGCTGGAAATCCGGTCGGGGATCGACCCCGGGGCGACGTTCGACCGGCTCCTGGCCGGTGGCCACGTGCAGCTCTGGGACAGCGATGCTGAGGCGCTGGCAAACGTTGCTTTGACGGTGGTCGACCGGCATGTGGACGGCGAGACGCAGGCGGTCTCGGTGGCGACCAATGATGAGGCCGGCTTGATCAACGAGGCGGTCCATCAGCAGTTGGTCGACCGCGGGTTGATCGACACCGCCGTGACCGTCAACGGCGTCGACGGACTGGAGATCGGCGTCGGGGACCGGGTGATGACCCGCGAGAACAGCGCCCAGTACGGCGTCGCCAACCGCCAGGTCTGGACCGTCACCGCCATCACCGACGACGGCCAGATCGAGGTGGCCGGTCCGCAGCACGCGGCAGCCTCACTGCCAGCGACGTACGTCCAGGAGAACGTGCACCTGGCTTACGCCACCACCACCCACGGAGTACAAGGGGAAACCGCGAGCCACGCCGACCTGTTACTGTCCCGGGCCACCGATGCCGCCGGGGCGTACGTCGGTCTGACCCGTGGCCGGCACAGCAACACCGTCCACATCGTGGCCGACAACCCCGAACAGGCCCGCGACCAGTGGATCGAAGCGGCCGGCCGCAACCGCGCTGATCTCGGCCTGGAACACGCCCGGTACGCCGCGATCAACGAAGCCCGCAACTACCGGCAGACCCCGACCGAAGCCGTCGAACAGAGCAACGCTCCCGCGGCAGTGCCCGCAGCTCCCGACCGGGCACGCCGCAGCCGGTCTGCGGTCGGGGAGCGCCGCATACCCGGTACCGGGCGAGCTGACCCGAACCGGCGGAGCTTCGCCGACCGGATGCGTGACATCGAGAACGAAGTAGGCACTGTCCTGGCCGCCGATGACGACGCGGTCGTCGAGCAGCTGCCGAGCGACTACGACATTGACGAGCGGCCGGACCAGCCCCGGCGAAGCGGTCCGCGGCTCTGAGGAAGCGAGCGGATCAATTTGAAGGCGACACGATGACGCTCCAACCGTGTGGCTGTCAAAGGGTGTAGCGCCGCCGCGGCACCTTCCGTGTCACCGGCATCAGCTGACTTCGCCTGCGACACGGTCACGATGCAACGATTCGCTCGGTATCGGTCTCAGAGTCGAACGCATGGAACTAGAGATGACGTACGCCCGACTTGCCGTTCCCGACTGCTGGAACGAAGCTATCGCGCACGGCTTGAGCCCAACCGCCGCGCTGGAGAAGATCATGGCCGGCGTGCCACCTTTGGGCGATGCGGACGATTACGAGCGCATCGTTCAAGGCTTGCGCGCCCTGCACGCCCCGAACGTACGGTGCAGCTGCTCAGCCGTTCCTAGCGAGCCGGCGGTAGTGCCGCTTCCACCGTTTCAGTTCCCCCGGTGTGATGACGGCGAAGATGCCTGCGCCGGCCGGTAAGTTCTCCGAACCGATCCACAGCACATCATCGCGGTGGGTGTGCGGTCCCCAGCCGGTCGAGGTTCGGACCAACACCATCGACCCCGCTGTGATGTCCATGTACCAAAAGAACGCGTCCCGCGTCCAAGGCTGCCCGTCCAGCTGGACGTACGCTTTCGTGCCGCGCTTCACACGTTGGTAGATCTGGAGAATTAGTACCGCTTGGCCGCGGCTGGCGTAGGTGCTCGCTCGCTGACCATCGACCCACGCGGCTATCTCGGCGTCTCGTCCAGCCCTCCTCGCACCCCAACCGAACACGCTCGCTACACCGGGTGAATGTGGTCGAGGGCGCCGGTGGCGATACCAACGATGAGCACAGCGACGAGCAGAACCACGCCGACCACGAACGCCGCGAACACCAGCGGGTGCATCGGCTTCGGCGGTTCGGGCTGCTCGACCCGTTTTGCCCGCTGCGTCAACCATGCCGCGGTTTGTGCTGCGTCCATCGGCCCGATGAGTGTCAGGTCGCTGGCTGCCGCCCGGAGTGTCTCGGCTTGGCTGGCTCGGCGTTCAGCGTCGAGCCGTTCGTAGGTCCGCCGTTCGCGGCCCGTCTTGTGCTGCGCTGCTGTATCCATCACCTGTTCTCCGTTCACTGTTGTAGGTCGCTGCGTTGCGTGTTGCCGGGTAGGTACTGCCGGTCGGTGGGTTTTGCGGTGACTCGCTCCGCGATGTGCTTGCCCTCTTTGCAGTTGGTCGTCCGGTAGTGCCCGCCCTTCGCCCGTTGCCGGAACGGCCAGAACCACCGGTCGTGCCACCCGATGAGATCATTCGAGCCGGTCTTCTCTCCTAGCTCGTCGGCGATCTGCGCCCGCTTCCATGAGTGATACAAACCGGCAAGCTCCTCGACCATGCCGGGGTGCGCCGGCCAGCACGGCTGGATGTCGAACTCTGGGAGCGCGCCGTAGCTGGCCTGCATCCAGTCGACCCACGTCATCAACTCAGCCCATTGAGCTGGGGTCGCCCGCGCCAGCCAGGGGCGAGGCTCATGGTCTTTTTCGGGTTCCTTCTTGAGCAGCGGCGCCAGTTGCTCCCGTAGCTCCAGTACTGCCCTGCTGACCTTGTTCAGCGCGCCGCCGAAGTGATCCTCGGTCTCATCGAGCCGGTTCGAGACAGCTTCCAGTCCACTCGACAGCTCGGTCAGCGTGTATGGCTGGGCCTGATCTATCAGGGCGTCGGCATCGTCCGGTTTGGTCATCAGAACAACGGCCCCCAGTGCAGCACGCCCACGATGTTCAGGACGGAGCAGACGACCACGGCCAAGCAAGCCAGGACGGTCGTGATCGCGCCCAGAAGCATGACCCATTCCTGCTCCATCAGCGGGATAGCCTTCCCGCCGCGTCGCCAAGCGCGAAGCTCGGCCACCCAGCCGTATCCGTTCACCACGACGGACAGCACGCCAGCGAAAATAGGCACGACCAGGTTGTGGACGAGACCGGCCGTCATCCACACCAGGGCCGGTGTGCCGCACGTCAGCGAAGCGCCGAACAGCACGTTCATCGTCGCGCCCCGCTGATCCCTGAACCGGAAAGGGATACCGCGCCGGCGAAGCTGGCAAATTCCGATCAGAAGGCCAGCAGTCACCGTTAGCTCCAGCAGGACCATTGCCGGCGTCAAACCGTCAGCACCGCTCAACGCAACCGCGCCCCCCAGGAGTGGCCATGCCGCAACAGCGGCAATCGGCCAGCCGCCGCTCAGGGCCACCCGCCAAGGCAGCAACGGTCGCCGCGCGATGCCGACCGCCAATTCGCTCGGCCGGTTCATCGGCCAGACCAATGGCCTGATGCGCCCAGCGAAGTCTGAAGTGAAGGCGCGGGTACGGCCGCGGTCGGGTGACTCATCCGCATGGATCGGATGCGCTTGATGCCGGCCGCGATGTCAGGGCCGTCCTGGCGCCCCGTCCAGGGAATCAGGTCGACGATCATGGCCGGCGCATTGCGGTAGATGACCAAGGCACGCCCGTCGGGCAGTTGTCGGATCTTCTCCGGCGGCAGGATCCGCCGCTCAGTAGTGGATAAGTTGTGCCCGCTGACCGTGTTGCCGGCGTCCATGCTGGCAGAGACCTGCACCAGGTCGGCGGAGCCGACAAGCACCGAAAACCGTTCCAGTGCTTGCTCGTCCTGGAGGCCGCCGAGAATCAGTGACAAGTTCAGGTTGGCCATCAGCGCGCGGCCGCCGCCCTCACCCCACCGGGAAAGGATCTGCGCCATCGACTGGAAGGCCAGCCACCACTGCACACCGAACCCGCGGCTGTTTGAGATCAGCCCGGGGAGCTTGGGCAGAGGTGCGACGTTGCTGATTTCGTCACCGATTATGCGCAGCGGTGGGTCGAGCCGGCCGCCGGGGGCCGCAGCCGCATACCGCTTCGCCGCCGACAGCACCTCGTTGAGAAGCATCGTGGACAACGGTGCGACGTTGGTGTCAGCCTGGTCGTCGGTGATCAGCACCAGCGTGTCTCGCGACTGGACGAAGGTGAGCGGGTCGAACACCGGCACACCTGGTGTCGGCGTCATCTGCCGCAACACTTTGCGGGACAGCAGCGGCTCAACCTTCTGCGCCAAGGTCATCCGCACCGACGACAACGTTTCATCGGCCCCCTGCACGGCGGCTTCCAACGTACGGCCCCACATAATCTCCGCGCCGGCCTCACTGTTGAGGATGTCCCGCGCCTCGGTCGAACGTTCCAAGTCCAACGCCCACCCCAGCACGTCCTCAATAGGCCGGTCGACCAAGCTCGCCGCGTGCAGGAGCCGGGCGATGATGATGCCAGCCGCGTTGCGGAAGAACGGGTTAGACGAGTCCGAGGACTCATCGGCCGAGAAGCCGGCGGTGAACGCCTGCCCCCGGGAGACGGCCTGCTCGGAGTTCTCGGCACCCGCAACCGGGTTCCAGATCATCGGCTCTGGCCACTTTGCAGTGTCCAACGGATCGAACACCCAGATCCGTCCCATCCCGGAGCGGGGCTCGACGATGGCGTCCAAAATCTCCGGTGAAGTCGCGGTGGCCACCAGCGGCCCGGGAGCATCGATGCAGCCAGGGATCATCAGGTGCAGTGACTTGCCGCCGCCGGTCGGGGCAAACACCGCCATCTGATCTTCCAGCGTCATGATGATCGGCTCGCCGTCATCGTGCTTTCGGCCCAACTCGAAACCGACTTCGGCCAACGGGGCTGTTTCTGGGTTCAGCGCGCCGGAGGCGACGCTGGTCCGCCGCGTGTACGCCGCGAGTTCGCGGGCACGGATCTCACCGACCGACTGCCGAGCCTGCCGGCGATCGGCCATACCGACCGCCCGATGCTTGCGCCGGCCGGACAACCACATCCGCAGCGCTGCCCACGCGCCTCCGGTTAACACGAGTAGGCCGAGCCAGACCAGCAGAGCGACGCCGGTGGCGGGCGGCTCGTACCGCGGCCGCAACCCACCGAGTGGGTGCAGCGCCGTGAGGGCGTGGACGGTGACGTTTAGCTGCCCAAACGGCACCCCGGCCAACAGCACCACTGTGACGTGCCAGAGCACCGCGGCTAGCACCACCACCGCGACGAGGGTGATCGTCGCCTGCTGCCGGGCGGTGAGGACCCCGAGCTTCTGGTTGGTCCGGCTCAGACCGTCAGAGGGCGAGTTGCGGTTGACGCTCATCTCCCACCACCACCCCGGCGCTGGGTTGCGTGATCAGCGCGGAATCGGTTTCAGTGAAGACGATTTCGTTCGCGGTCCGGATGTGTTGGACCTTGATCTCCTTCTGCGTCCCCACTTTCAGTAGGTGATCGCCCTGCTGAAGGGTGCCCAGGCTCGTACCGTTGGAATGCTCCAAGTTGAAATACCGCACACAGTCAGCAATGTCGTCGTCGTGCTCCTGGCGGAACAGATGGATCGTCTGCGCTTCCTTAATCATCGCGATTGCCTCCGAGTCGTCGGGGATATCGGAGATGTGATGGATTGCCGCGACGATCGACAGGCCTAGGCCACGGGACAGTTTCGACTTGGAGCGGATTACTTTGCCGCCCGGGCCGCCGAGCAGGTGCCAGCCCTCCTCCGCGATGAAGTTTGTCCGCAACCCTCGGTGCTTGGTCAGCATCCCCATCAGCCACGCGTTTGCGACCACCATCACCATCGACGTGGCTGGCCCGTCCTCCGGAAGCGCTGAGATGTCGAAAGTGGTCAACTTCGGGTGCAGCACCACATGTTTGGACGTTTCCCGGTCGAACATTCCTTCCAGGTCCTCGCCCAACATCCGCTCGAACCGCAGCCGCATCGACCACGCCCGTTCCTCCACCAGGTCCAACGTGCGGGGCCGCAACCGGGCGAACTCGTCGCTGTCGACCACGTCCGCGAACTCCTCGACCAGGTCCGGCAGCACCGGTGCGGATCGTCCGGGCACACCCAGCTCGAACCGGCGCATCACTGCGCGGTATGCGCTTCGCAGCGACTTGTGGTGCCACTCATCCAGCTCCCCTGTGCCGGCTTGCTGGGCCATCGCGGCCAACAGTTGGACCTGCTGCGCCGGGCCGCCGCCGGCCAAGATCACCTCATCCAGAACGTTCATGCAGGTCGAGCCGTTGCCACGCTTACCTGGCTCGAACCGGAACGGCTCACCACCGAAACGACGGGTCAGGTCCGCGTACTCCCCCTCACCGTTGCGAGGTTTTTTGTCGACCACCACCGCCCGCCGGTTTTTCAGCAGTAGCGGCCGCTCAACGTACACCGTCTTGATCAGTGAACTTTTTCCGGAACCGATCATCCCCAGGACGCAGACATTGGGCGAGGTAATGTGTTTCGCCTCGTACGCGGTGAACGGATCGTGCGCGATCATCGCCGCCGAGATCCGGTCGATGCCGATGACGACGCCGCGCTCGTCGGTCGGGCTACCGATGATCGCCGTGTTCAGAACCTCCGCCTGGCGGGTCGTCGTCGGTGCGCCCTCCCGGACCACCTTCATGAACCCTCGGCGGGCGAAGCGGCCACTATGAATCTGTGCGCCGATCGGCGGGGGCAGCACAATCCCCGCCGCCATCACCGCCGGTTCCGCGTCGTCGTCGACCGTCACAGCAACCGCGCCAGCGGCAGCGTCGGCCGCACCGAACGGCAACACCGCCTCACCGTCGGCCTCCTGACCTGGCTCCAGCACAGCCACACTGCCGTCAGATGCATTTCGGTGCCTCGTCATGCCGAGATCGCCTCCTTGTTGGTCGAGGTAGAGAGCCGTTCCGCAGTCCGGACGGCACCCGACCGTTTCGGCGTGGCCATTCCCCGGCCGAGCGGCCAGGTCGTGGCCTGCGCCGCCGACTGCAACGTGTCCAGCCAGTCCAGCCGGTTGATTCCCGCCCCATCGGCTGCCTCCTCGACATGACTGCACGCCGCGTTCAGTTCGTCCTTCTTGCGGGCTGAGACGGTGATGAACGCGGTCCACACCGCGCCGTGGTGACCGCCGCCGTCGCGTAGATCCTCGAATCGGCGCACGGCCGCAGACAACGCCAATTCGGCGTCGTCGTCCACGATCCGGCCCTTGCGTTCCTGCGAGATGATGTCGGCCCGGTCGCTGGTGGCATCTCGGCGAGCGCCGATCTTGGCTTCCCGCGCCGGTACGAACTGGATGTGCGTGGAAATCGTCCGGACGATCTGCTCTTCCATGCCGGTGAGCAGCGGAGACATCCACAGTCCGTCGATCGGCCGAACCTCCAGGCCCTCGACCGGGATCGCCGCTGTGCGGTGCAGCCAGCCTGACTGGGCCATCATCAGATCCGGGTTCAGCGGGTCCGGTGATTCCGAGATCACCTCAGTGGAGGACCAGTCGTCGTGTGAGGGCAGCCAGCAGGAGTCGATGTTCACATCCGATGCCCGGTCGATCGGCCAGTCCGGGTGCTGGAGGTGCCGCAGCACCGCCCCCAGCTGCGGGCCGGACAGCGGATGGACCTTGGAATACATCGCGTCGACCAGCCTGCGGTGCACCGATGCGGTCTGCTCCTGTATTACCTCGAGGAAACCTTCAAGGCCGGGTGCGCGGCGAGAGGCCATCACAGCGAACCGGTTGTCCACGTTCCACCGGATCACCACGTAGTGTCGCTGCACGAAGCTGGCCGCGCTGAGCTGGTCGAGCAGCTCGCCGTAGCCGGCCTGCAACTCTTCCGGTGCCGCCGGATCGAGCTGCTCCTCTAACCACACCTCGTGGAACGCGCTGTCCGACGGCAGCACACGCGTCACGATCTGGATGCCGGAGACCAGCTTCTGAGATGCGCCCCACCCGGCCATGAGCTGACCGAATTCGTACTGCGCTTCCGCCACGAAGGTGTCACCGTGCAGGCCCTGGATCGGGCCGTCCACCGAGAACGCGACCGACAGGTAGGGCGACTCACCGACCGGACCGTGGTACGCCACGCAGGGCCGGCCCGGTCGGCTCTCCAGCCAGTACAGGCCATCGACTCCGTCGGGCCAGTCCCGGTAGGTGTTCCAGGTCCGTTGATTGCCCGAGCGTTCCTTTCGCGTCGCGCCAGCGGTGGCGACCAGATCATCGGGTCGCCACGACACGTGCACGAAGTCGTCGAAGCCTTGCCGGCGGCGGTACCGCATCCGCCGGCGGTCCTGGAGTCGTTTGAAAGGCGATGATCCGTTGCCCGGGTCCATCGTCATCACGAACAGCACCAACGCCGCGACCGCGCCGATGAAGAACCCGATCAACTGGAGAAACAAGATCAGCACGGCCGCGACCAGGCCGAGGATGATCCACGCGCCGACGACGCCGCGCGCCCGGCGGCCGCCCAGTAGTCCGCGCGACTTTGATTCGCCGCCGAGAATGCTGGTGCGACTTACCATTCCTTGTCCCCTCCGACGCCTTCAGCCACGCTGTGCCCCACCCGGTGCGCCGATCGGGTCGCTCCGGCGGTGATGCCCGGCGCAGCCTTCGCCGCCGCGCCCACGGCGCGGCCGGCACCGACCGCAGCGCGCCCGGCCCTACTCGCCGGTGGTTTCGCCGCCGCGACGCGGGCAGCGCCGGCCGACGGGGTCCCGCCGCCGTGCCGCCGGGTCCGGCCCAGCAACTGCCCGGTCAACGTCGAAGAAGACCGATCCCCACCCGCCCGGCCGGCCCGCGACGTAGCCGACGCCGGAGTATCCGAAGCGGACCCCTTCGCCAATGACACCGCACCCGCGCCGGCTGTACCCCCACCGGTGCTGGAGCTATTGCCGGAACCGCTGCTGCTGGCCGCGTTCATCGCCGTTCGGGCAACTCCACCGGTCCCGCCCGAACCAGATGAAGAACCACTACGTTGGCCCGGTAGCGTCCGCTGGGCGAGCTGGCCCAGCTTGCTCATGCCGCCGTTCCCTTGACCGCCACCGCGGCCGCCCATGTGCGCGGTGGCCGACGACGTCGCCGCCTCCATACCGTGTGGCGAGACCGGCGCGAACTTCAGAAACAACAGCGGTGCCAAGCCGGCCAACGCCAGCACCGTCACCGCCATCACGATTGTCGCCAGGTTCTGAGTCAGCGTGTCCGACGACATGGTGATCGCCTTCTTCACCAGCCCTTCGCCCAGCCCGAGCATGAAGAACAGCAGCGGCCGGGCGAAGCAGATCCCCACGAACAGGAACGGGATCTTGAGCGACCCGCCGGCATGCCGGGCAGAGACGAACCAGGCGAACGCGATCCCGAACACCGCCGAGGACAGGTAGATCGTCACGGCCTGCACCGCCAACGACAAAAACACCAGCAGCCCGCACAAGATCACCACGACCAGCAAGATCAGCGCGACGAGCGCGCCACCCAGCAACTGGCCCTCGCTGGCCCCGGTGATCGCATCCTTGATCGACTTGATGCCGTCCGTGGCGTTCGACCCGGTGGTGCTCTGGATGATGTCGCTGGCCAACGCCCCGCTGCCCTGCAACAAGAACTGCGCCAACGGAGGCCCGAAGATCAGACCGGCGAAATACCCCGGAACACGGAAGTAGAACACCTCCAGGAACTCTTGCGCGGTGATGTGACCGCGGACCTTCTCATAAAACTGGTACAGCAGGATCAGCCCGAACAAGATGATCCCGATCGCCATGCCCTTCTGATAGGCATCGATCCACCACTGCGCCGACAGGTCCGGCTGTGTCGCCGCGTTCGCTGTGTTCGAGATCCACGACATCACCCCCAGCGCACCGTCGCCGGCCTTCGCCGTGATCCACGCCAACGGGTCTTTCAAAAAGTCGACGGCACCCCTGACCACGCCGGCCACCGCCTGCGTCGCCTTGCACGCCCAATTCAAAATACCCGCGTCGCACTTCTTCACCACCGTTCCCGGATCGGATACGCTGATCCTCACCTTCGACCAATCAAACGTGGTGTCCGGCAACGCCGTGAACGCTGTCTTCGTCGCCGCGCTCATCCACGACGACCACACCGCATCAGGCATCTTCGGCTTCGAATCGCCCGTCACGATCGTCGCAATCCGCTGCACCACACCCTTCAAACCAGGCGACAACCCCGCATACGTCGTCCCACCCAGATCCGTCGCGACAGAATCTGCATCCGCGGGTGACCACGCCGGGATCGACTGGTGCTGTGCCACCAACGCGAAGGCCTTCGTGGACCAGAGCGTGGATCGCTTGGATTCCTTGTCCAGCAGTCGGCCGGTCTTCCAAGCCGTGGTCAACTGTGTCTGGTCGGCTGCGGTCAGAGCGGTCCACTGCTCGTGGCCGGCGTACACCAGGAAGCCCACCTGCTCCATCGCGGCCTGCGGATCAGCAGTCTGGATCGCCTGTCGAGCCGTCGACCCAGAGGACCACACCGTCTGCCACGCAACCGGTGAATACGTGGTGCTCAGCGGGTCCGGGTTCTTCGGCTCCATGTGCACCGCGGGCGCAGCCGCCGAAGCCGATGACACGAACGCGGACGACGACAACAGAAAAAACAGGGCCAGCACAAAAGCTTTCACAGTTCGCATCATCAGCACGCCCTCGCAAACGACTGCCACGGAACCGCCGAAGCCGGCGGATCTTGTTGGTTTGGAGGAGACCCGACGACCGTCCACACCCCAGCCGAGAGCTGCAACACCAGCTCCGTTGTCAGCGCCGTCTGCGACGTTTGCCCGGACGTGTTGGTCAGCTCCCGGTAGATCTGGATCTGAATGATCGCGCTGTCATCGGCTCCTCCCGTGGTGCCCGCCAACACCCGGTACTGCCCAAGATTCGGCAGCACCCGTCCCGACACGTAGCCCTGCGATTGCAGAGCAGCGTCAGCCTTCTGCGTCTGAATCAGCCCAGCCTCGGCGAACGCACTCCCCGGCGCCTGGAGTTTCGCCAGAACCGCAGGCGCGCTCGGATCGCTCGGGTAACTAGCGGCCCAACGAGCGACTGTGCGGGCGAACGCGGCCGCGCCGTTGTTGTCCGGGGTGGCGGCCTTCTGGGCCGCCAACACGGCGCTGAACGAGTCCGGGCCGCCGAGGCATCCATCAGCGAGGGTCCCGCTGACATTGTCGGCGCTGCGGGGCACCGACGACATCACCACCGGCGCGCTGCTCACCGGCGAGCTGGCCGGTGTGACCACCGCCGCGGTAGCCACCGGCTGGCCGGCGGTGCCCTTGTGCCGAGAAACGCCGACCACGATCAGCCCCACCACCAGCCCGAGGACCACGGCCGCGCCGACGATGAGGATGCTGCGGCCGCGGCGGCGCCGGACCGGTTGGGGGAGGTTGCTGGTCAAGGTCGTGCCCCTATCTGTCTTAGCGTTCCGTCCCGGCCGGCTCAGCTGAATACGGCGAACACGGCGAGCAAGATCCCGCCGAATCCGATCAGACCGCCCAGCGCAGATCCAGCCAACACGGCATGGGTTTTCGCCTCGCAGGCCCTGCCGGGAACGTTGCCGCTGGTGGCCCGGCGCATCTGCACCACACTCAACAGCAGGTACGCGCCGGCAATGATGATCGCCGCCACCCACACACCCACGAAGAAGTTCTGCCAAAAGGCGGGCAACTCATATAGGAAGATAGGAGGAGGAGGGGGCGGCATCATCAGGCGAACACAGCGAACACAGCGGCCATGATGGCCCCGAATCCCACCAATCCGCCGAGAGCGGACCCGGCCCACACCGCGTGGGTCTTCGCCTCATCCGCTTGGCCGGGAACATTGTTGTTGGTGGCCTTGCGGATCTGCAAGATGCTCAGCAGCAGGTACGCGCCGGCGATGATGATCGCCGCCGCCCACAGGCCGACGAATAGCTTCTGCCACCAGGAGGTGAACTGGGCCCCAAAGATCGAGAAATTTGGTACCAAATTGGCGAAGGGGTTGGTCATTGCGTTAGTTCCTTTCGGGAGCGGTGATCAGGTTGGTGGTGCAGGCGGCCGCCAGATGAGTCCAAGCGATAGTTGATTCGTGCGTGAAGTCCCCCAGAGTGATCGCTGTACCGGCCGCGATGACCGGCTCGAATGGAATGTGCACCACAGCACCGACACCCTCCCCGTGGAAGATCTCGTCCATGGACGCGGCCAGGCCCGGCGTCTGAGGACCGCGGTTCTCCAACACCGCCACCACCGCCCGCTGAAGCAGACCGGTCGGCGAGTCCTGCATCTTCCGCAGCAAGCTGGTGGCCTTGTCCACCGAATCCTTGGTGATCGTCGTCGGGACCACGACCAAATCGGCGCGGCTCATCACCTCCCGGAACGCCGACGAATGCGGAACATTGCCCGTATCAGCCACCGACAGCCGATACGACCGATCCAAGGCCCAGAGCACCCGCTGCACACTCGCATCGGTGAACTCCCGATCCTGCAACGACCCGAGAACATCTGCGAAGGAACTTTGCGTGGCCACCGCCGCCGAGATCGTCCCGGGCTGCCCGTAGCTCTCCGGATGCGCCTCCACTTCCGAGATGCACCGGCCCGGCCGACCCTCCGCCCGTGACCCCACCGTGCCGGCCGCATCGGCCGCGTCCCACACCACCACCCCACCGCCGCGGATCTTCGCCAGCATCCCGCCCAAGGCCACCGCCACCGGGGTCTTGCCCACGCCGCCCTTCGGGTTCGCCACCACGATCCGGGCGCACCGCGGCCACGAACCCTCACGTACCGCTCGAATGTTCTCCCGGTACTGCAGTTCTTCCTGTCCGGCCTTCGCATGCGCCAGTCCCAGGCTCAGGATTCGGACGATCTGCCGCTTCCGGCCCCACTCCGCCGGTTTTTCGCGCGGCGGGGGTGGGGTCCACCCCCCGGGATACACCGCCGGCTGTCCACCGCCCGCTACTGGTAGCTGTGCGGTGTTTCTCCATTGCTCTCCGGAGTCGCTACCCTGATCAGGTGTGATCACCGCAGGGGGTGAAGCAATGGAAGGCGGGGGCGTGACGTACAGCGAAGCTGTACCCAGATGCGGCGGGACGAGCGGCGGCGTGAACGGCACGACTGGGGACGCTTCCTCCATGGCCGGCTCATTGAACGCCTGCGCCCTCGCCGCCCCCGGCAGTCGACGCACAGGCGTGTCCGGATGCTCAGGTTGATTCGACATAGCACAACACCTCCTCTATAGGCTCACCCATTAGATCATTCGTCAGGCAGAGTGTCACGTTAAGAGCCTAAAGTCATGCTAGGGTTTTTGTATGCGCAGAGGATCACTCTTGGCGTCGTTGAACACTGTCAAATCAGGCAGGATGAGCAACACAACGACACTCAGCCGGAGGCCCAAGGCGATGAACAACCCGACCGATCCGGACCGTCACGACGAACGGATCATGACCACAAGCGAGGTCGCATCGTGGCTCTCTGTCTCCGCCGGACACCTGAACCGACAAGCCAAGGCCGGCGAGATCCCGTCCTCCTTCATCGGTGGAGAACGCCGGTTCTGGCGGCCGTCGCTGCTGGCGAAGTTGTTTCCCCAGGAACCGGCCGTGGATCACGGCGATGAGCCAGCAGACGTCGTCACCCCGGAGGAACTGGCCATCGCGCTGCGACTCACTCCGCAGACTGTCATCCGGCGCTGTCGGGACGGTTCGATCCCGGCATCCAAGATCGGCAGCATCTACCGCATCTACTGGCCCACGATCCGGGCGCGACTGGAAGCCGGGGAAGACTTCCCACCTCCCGACGAGCCGCAGCAGGACTAACGCGCTGCCCAATAGCTGCGGGCCCGCTCAGCTGATCTATGAGAACCCGCGATGACTGATCTGATGAACCGCGCCGCGACATCGGCCGGTAAGAAGTACGCGAAGAAGGCCGGCAAGAAGCTCGCTTTGTCTCTCATCGGGACGACGACGTTCTGGATCGTTGTCGTGCTGGCTTTGATCTTCCTGGTCATCGCGGCGGCCGGCGGCGTCTCGCAGCAGAACAAGGCCAGCACGGCCACTGCGATCACCAGCAACGGCAGCGGCGGGCAGGTCACCGTCCCGGCCGGAGCGGACGTGACCTTGGTCCACGCGGCCCAGATCGTCAACGTCGCCTACGGCCGCGGCCTTGGCCAGAACGGTGCGATTATCGGCGTCACCGTGGCCCTGGCCGAATCGAACCTCTACAACTACGCCAACGACGGCACCTCGACACAGCTGGGGCACTTCGATGACGGCCACCGCGAACTCAACGACGCCCAACGCGCCGTCGCCCGGGAAAGCCTGAACTACCCGCACGACATGGTCGGGCACGACTTGGATTCCATGGGATTGTTCCAGCAGCGGCCGTCGGCCAGTTGGGGTACCCCCGCCGAGTTGATGGACCCGGCCATCTCGGCCGGTAAGTTCTACGACGCCCTGATCAAAGTCGCCGGTTGGCAGTCCATGTCGCCGGCCACCGCCGCCCAAACAGTGCAGGGCAGCAACGACGCCTCCGGCGGCATCTACGCCCAGACCTATACCCAAGCCGCCGCGATCGTCGCGAAACTGGGTACCCCCGCGGCCGCCGGCGGCGCCGGAGCCGCACCCGTCCCGGTCAACGGTGTTCAGGTACCCCTCCCCGCCAAAGCCGGCCTGGCCGGTGTCATCAACGCGCCCACCCCGACGGTAGCCAAAGCCATCGCCGCCGGTCTGGCCTGGATCGGCGAACCGTATTCCTGGGGCGGCGGCAGCGACACCGGACCCACGCTCGGGATTTGCGGGCCCAACGGTGCTGAAAACGACTGTCACATCGTCGGTTTCGACTGCTCCGGCCTGACGATGTACATGTGGGCGCAGGTCGGTGTCCACCTGTCTCACTTCACCGCCGACCAATGGGCTCAGTCGACTCCGATTTCCTACGCCCAGCGACTTCCCGGCGACATGATCGGCTACGAGGGTCACATCACGCTGTACCTCGGCACATTCAACGGTGTCGACATGCAGCTGGAAGCGCCGTACTCCGGGGCGTTCGTCCGGGTCTCCTCAGTGCGAGATGGCCACCACCCCAACGTCTACCGCGTCTGGCAGGGAAAATGAACAGGAACATCTACATCGCCGGCGCGGCCGTCATGGCCGCTTGCCTCACCGCAGGCCTGGTCATCATCCTCGGACGGCCATCATCACCGCTGGTCAGCGCCGCGCCGGCCGGCACCACCACGGCCGCGGTCAGCGCCACCACCCATGCGCCCCCAACCATCATCGCCGCCGTGACACCGCTGCGTGCACCCACATCCACGCCCGCACTCACCAGCCCGACGCCCACACCTGCCCGGCCGGGTCACCCGCGCGTCTCGGTGCCCCCACTGCCGGCCGCGAAGCAGACCGACGCCATGGCCGTGGCCCAAACCCTCATCGCCACCATGTATTCCGTCGACACGGCCGTCGACAGCGACCGCACCGACGGTGCCCACCGCGCCGCCTACCTGATGACACCGACACTGGCCGCCACCCTGACCACACCACTCACCACCGGCACCGGCGTGCAGTGGCAACAGTGGGAGAACGCCGGCGCATACGTCACCGTCACCAGCAAGAAGATCAACATCCCGTGGACCGTCGCCGACAACCGGCTCACCGTCATCCGCAATGTCGGTTTCATCCAAACCGTGCACACCGCCGCCGGCTCGGCCGCCCTGCAACAGCAGACCCTCGCCGTGACGCTGGTCCGCGACGCCGACGGGAAACCGTGGCGAGTCAACAGCATGGAGACCCCCTGACGATGTCCAAGAAGATGGCCACCACCGGCGTCGGCACCGCCCGCAAGAGCAAAGGCCGTGGTTCACCGGCCGATGCCTACGCCAGTGCCCGGGCCGCGAAGCTGGACCAGCAGACCCCGAAATGGCCCGAGCTGCGGGTCAGCATCAGCGACAGCCACTCGAGTATCTCCGCGTCAGGTATCACCCACGACCTGACCTCCGATGACCCGCAGAGCGAGGCCGTCACCTTCGCCGCCGATCAGGCCCGGACCAACGGCAAACCGATCCGGATGACCGCCACGATGGCCACCGGCGACGTGCACCGGATGATCGTCACCCCGGAACGTTCCGTCGTCCTGCTCGACCACGCCCGGCCTGCCGGCGCGACCCCCGACGCCGCGCCGGCGACCACCGGCCGCAAGAGCAAAGCCAAAAAAAGCTCCAGCGGTCGCCCCAAATCTTCCGGCATCCTGAGCCGATTCCCACCCCGGCTCCAGCCGATCATCAAATGGGGCGCTCCAGCATTCGTTGTGCTGCTCGTGATCCTGGTCGGCGCGGCCATCCTCAAAGGCCCCAAGCAGCCCAGCACCACGACGACGATCGCCCAGCAGGAGCATCCAGTGCCGGCCCCGGGCGCGCTCTACACCGTCACCGCGCCTCCTGGCTGGTCCCAAACGGCCACCTGGACCGTGGCCCTGGCCGACCAGACCACCCCGTACACCGACGTCGACACCGGTGTCACCGCAGCGCTGACCCCCGATGACGGGACCACCGCGCAAACCGCGCACGACACCGAGCCGAACATCGCCGCGCACAAGGCCAACTACCTGTCCGTGCTCAGCCCCGACGGCAGCACCCGGTTCACCGAACCGCTCACCACCACCCCCGTGTACGGGCCGGTGATCACCACCATCGACGGGGCCAAGGTCGTCCTCCTCCAGGAGTCCTCCACCACCATCACCTACTGGCCCATTGCCGGCGGCCAGCCGACGAACGTAACCCTGCCCGACGGAGTCTCCGGCCAGCTCAACACCACCGGCCCATCCGTGATGGTCCTGCTCAGCGAGCAACGAGTCGCCTACCTGCACCACGGCGCATTCCAGACCCTGGAAGCGCTCCCGCTCACCACGCCGATGTTCGCCAACGACGGATCGGTCATCAGCGCCCAGCCCGAGACCGGCGCATGGTGGTCCCAGCAGATCGACGCCTCCCCCACCTCGATCAAGCCGACCCCGCCGGCCGGCACGGCCGGTATCGACCAGATCCTGGCCATCACCCCGCAGGACGCCATCATCAGCTGGAAGGGCACCCCGCCGGCCGGCAGCTACAACGCCCCCGACGTGGTCGCCGCCTACGACGTGGCCACTGGGAAGCTGATCGCTCACGCCACCAGCGCCAATACCCTCAGCCCCGCCACGGCGGTCTACTACAGCACCCAGCACAACCTCACCGCCGCGAACGGGTTCGTCCTCAGCACCCCCGCCGGACAGCCGGCCACCCTCACCCTCATCAACGGCCTCCAGGTCTCCGCCGTCTACGACCACGTCTACGGCCAAGACCAGAACCAACCCGCCGTCATCAACGCCGCCGGGCTGGCCCACCAGCTACCGGCCAGCGCGCTCACCCCCGTCGGAGCGAGCGCCGACCACCTCATGGTCGCCAGCCAGAATCAGCTCTACGCACTCCCCGCCGACCCCACCCACAGCACCACAGCATTGCCGGCGATCACCACCGCGGCGGCGACCAGCGCACCGGCCACCACCGCACCTGCCACGACAGCTGTACCAGTCGCACCGAAGCCGACCGTGAAGGTCGCGCCGACACCCGCCACCTCAGCCAAGGTCGTACCTATGACCACGACCAAGGCTGTACCGAAGACGACACCGAAGGTCGTACCCAAGACCACAGCACCGGCCAAACCGACTGCACCGAAGACGACAGCCAAGACCGCGACGCCGACGACGGCCCCGGCCCAAAAGCCGTGAACGGCCACGGCGTGTCTCCCCAACTACCAGGTAGATCACCTCTAGGGTCTGCACCTATGGCGCAACCACATAAAGGTGATCGGCGGCAACTCATGATGCGCGTTGACATGGCCGTGCACGACCGACTTGCCGCGCTCGTTGCGACAGGCCGGGCGTCGTCTGTGAGTCAGGCCGCCGCTGACCTGTTGGCGATCGCCACTCAACTTCCGGGTCACGCTCGGGAACTCACCGAGGCCCCTCAGTTGGGCCTCTGGGACACCGAGGAGATGCTGCCGCTGAAAACGGCCTGACCCGACGCGCTGGCCCGGGCTGACAACCGGCGCGCCGCCTGTACAAGTCCATAAATGAAGAAAGCGCCCCGAGGGGCGCTTTCGGGACCGGAACGAGTTAGCCGCTCAAAACCCGGTCAAGACCCCGAAGGATCTGTCTTGCCAGACACATCCGAGGATACCGCACACCCGGCATCAACACCAGTGCCGAATCACGTCGCAGGTACCTCGATCACGCTAGAACCCGTTACTTGTGCTCCAATCACCCCCGACGGGTGGGCTTTGACCCGCCGTGTCTCCCCGCGCGCCGTTGTTCGGCTCGCGGTGGCCGATGATGCCGGCCGACCGCAGAACCTCTACCCCGGCCGCGCGCCCATCGACGGTCCCGCCCCGAATCTGCCGTGGGCGGTGCCGCTGACTGATGAGCACCGCCGATTCCATCTGGTCGCGTTCGACCTGGACCTGGGCCACGGCGACGGCAACGTCATCCGCGACGCCCAGCAACTCACCGGCTGGCTCAATCAGCTCCAGATCGAACACACCGTCGCCCAATCCGGCCCATCCGGCGGCCGACACGTCTGGCTCTCCCTCCACGAGCCGGCTACCGCGGTGCTGGTCAGCAACCTCGCCGATCACGCCGCCGGCGCACTGCCCACCCTCGACCTGTCCGCACTGAAAAACGCCGCCTGGGGCTCCATGAGGCCACCTGGTGCACCGCACCGCTCCGGAGGGCACTCAGTCGTCCTGAGCGGCCCCGACGAGCCGCTGCGGCCCGCTGTCACTGCTGAGCAGCTCGCCCGGCTCACCTTCGTCATTGCCGCCGCGGCCGACGCTCGCCAGCCCCGGCCGGAACCCCTCCCCGCCGGTGGCCCACTCCCAGTCGACGCCGACGGACACCGATACCTGCCCGGGCCACGCCGGCAGCGCCCGCGCCCTGGACGCCGCACCCACTGACGCCAGCGCCGCCGCCTTCACCGTGCTCCTGGGCGCGGCCCGCGCCCGCTGGCACCTTTCCGACATCCTGAGCGTCCTGGACCGACCTGGACTGGAACACATCCGCTCCGAACGCACCGACAGCGGCCGCGCACAACGCAGCCCCCGCGAGCGGCAACGGCTCCTCGCCCGGCAATGGGACAAGACGATCGCCGCCGTCCAACGCACCCCGGACACCGTCATCGCCGCCGCCGACCCCACCTTCCCCGGCCGCGCGGCCGCCATCAACGCGCACGTCCACGCCGTCCAGACCCAAGCCGACGCAGCACCCGGCCGGTGGACCACCCGCACCGGCCCCGCCACCCGCCGCGTCCTGGACGCCCTGTGCCTGCTCGTCGTGACCGCGGTGACGGCCTCCGTCGAGGCCGACATCCGCCGCGTCGCAGCACTGACCGGACTGGGCCGCGAGACCGTCAGAGTCCGGTTGCACCAGCTCGCCAGCGACGGCTGGATCACCCTCACCGAACCAGCCACCGCCCGACGCGGACATACCTGGACACTCACCAAAATTCCACTACCACCAGGACAATCGAGTTATCCACAGGCTTCATCAGATACGCGGTCACAAGGCGTCCCGCCGCCCCCTCCCAGCCGCTCCCACTGGCAAAACAAGCTCCGAACCCGGCTCGATGACCAAGCCCACGACGTGTTCACCCCCGCCGCACTCGGGCACGCCGCCGGCTCCCTGTACGCGGAGCTGACCGCCCAACCAATGACAACTGCTGATTTGGCCGGCCGGTGCCGGCGACCAACTGACCAGATCACCACCCTGTGTGCCGATCTACTCGCTGCGCACCTGATCGTTCGCACCAGGTCAGGGTGGCGACGATCCAGCTCTGACCGGCGAACCAAGGCCGCCCAACGCCTCGGCGTCGATGGCACACTCGCCGCCCGCCGCAGCCGATATGAACACGAACGGCTCCTGTGGGCCTGGTGGTGCGACGAACTCGACTGGATGCGGCTCCCCCGCACCGACCCTGCGAAGAAGCGACGCGGCCGACTTGCAGTCGGCCAGCTGACCCTCGACGGCAGCCGCCCCCGCGGCCGATACCCACGCGACATCACCGGCCGCGCCGACCACCGATCAGCCACCAAACTTGCCGCCTAAGCTCCGACATCGAGGTTCAAGGGAGTTGACAACTGTAACCATCAGCTCGCCGCTGTCAGGGCCCAGCGTTACGGTGGGTATCGGCCCGGGACTCGGGAATGCCCGACGAAGTGCAGAGTAACTGTCTGTGATGGTTTACTACGTAGGGTTGATGTGGCGGTAGATGCTGGCGCGTGAGACGCCGAGGGCTCTAGCGATTTCGGTGGGTGTTTGTCCGTTGGCTCGACGGGCTCGGGCGGCGGCGAGGGTGTCCGGGGTCATGACGGTGGGTCGACCGCCGATCCGGCCTTCTTCGCGGGCGGCGGCCAGTCCGGCGAAGGTGCGTTCTTGCAGCATGTCTCGCTCGAGTTCGCCGAAGGCGGCCATCATGGTGAAGAAGAATTTGCCTTCACCCGTCGGGGTGTAGGTGCCCGCGAGC
>JAABUI010000454.1_pt1 | contig 31857 bp, 37 predicted proteins | sample 5559111 | NCBI WGS metagenome assembly JAABUI01 (sample SAMN10711870, study PRJNA513365) | rock metagenome | isolation source: Antarctica rocks | place: Antarctica: Victoria Land, Buttleship Promontory | reverse complement strand
CACGACCCCACACGTCGCACCTGCTCGATCCACTGCACCCAGCCACCCCGATCTGCCGCTCCGTCTGCCCGCACCCGCCGGTACCGGACACCGCTCCCCGCCGGCTCAAGCACCACCAACTCTGCTCAGAGGCGCCTCGACCTGCCAGTGGTCGGCGCGCTGCGCGACGCGGCGTGGGGACGCGCGCGGGCCCACCACATCCTGCGCAGCACCACGAGGGCGCCCACCACCGCGCGCGCACCAGGAGCGGATAGGCCGGCCCGGACGTCGGCGACAGCCACGCTCCAGGTCGCGTCGGCGTAGGTGGGGTAGGCGTGGGTGGTTGCCGCCAGATCCCGCAGCCGCAGCCGACGGCTGACCGCCAACGACAACTCAGCCAGCACCTCCCCCGCCCGCGGGCCCACCACCGTGGCCGCCACCAGGTGTCCGCGCCGGTCGCTGACCAGGCGGGTGAAGCCCGCCGTCGCCCCTTCCACCACGGCCCGATCCACTTCGGTGTGCTCCACCGTGCGCACCCGGCGGCCCGCGCTGGCGGCGGGCGACCCCGGGCCCAGGTCGACGGCGGCGAGCTCGGGGTCGGTGAACGTCACCCGCGGCGTCGCTGCCGGCACCCGCCGCCGCGTCCCCAGCACGGCGTTGGTGGCGGCAGCGCTGGCGTGCACCCCGGCGGTATGGGTGTGCCGAGAGCGCGCGGTGACGTCACCGGCCGCCCAGACGCGGTGGTTGGACGTGCGCAGACACTCATCGACGACCACCTGGCCCCGCTCGTCCACGTCCACCCCGGCGGCTGCCAGGCCCAGCTCGCCGGTGAGGGGTCGACGCCCGATCGCGGCCAGCACGGCGTCCGCCTCGCGCCTCGTGCCGTCGTCCAGGGTGGCCTCGTGCCGTCGTCCAGGGTGACGGTGGAGGCGGCCAGCGCCACCGCGCGCCGACCGGTCAGCACCTCCACCCCGTCGACGACCAGGGCCCGGGCCACCAGCGCCACCGCGTCGGCGTCCTCCCGGGCCAGCAGCCGGGCCCCGCGGTGGACCAGCACCACACGCGAGCCGAGCCGGGCGAAGGCCTGCGACAGCTCGCACCCGATGCCCCCGCCGCCCAGGACCACCAGACGCTCGGGCAGCTCGCGCAGGTCCCACACCGTGTCACTGGTCAGCACCGGCGCCCCCGATCCCGCCAGGTCCGGCAGCACCGGCGTGGACCCGGTCGCCACCAGGGCCTGGGAGAACGCGACCTCCTCCGGACCCACGAGGGCGCTGCCCGGTCCGGTGAAGCGGACCGAGGCGTGCACGACGCGGACCCCGGCCCCGGCCAGCGCCTCGGCGGAGTCCACCGGCGCGATGGTCCGCACGGCAGCCCGGACGTGGTCCATGACCTCGGGGAAGAGGACAGAGACCGGCCCTGCGTGCACCCCCAGCCGACCAGCGCGGCGGGCGGAGGCGGCCGCCGACGCCGACGCCAGCAAGGCCTTGGACGGCACGCACCCGGTCCACAGACACTCCCCGCCAGTGCGGTCCCGCTCCACGAGCAGTACCCGCGCACCCAGTACCGCGGCAGTCCTCGCCCCGACGATGCCCGCCGTCCCCCCGCCGACGACGAGCAGGTCCCAAGGACGGCTGGCACCCCCTACCGACCGGCCACCCACACGTCCCACCCGCCCATCCTCCGCGGTCGCTCCGGCCGCAGGGCGTGTCTCATGGATCTTCGGTGAGGTCACGGAGCCACATGTCGATGGTGGCGACGGTGCCGGTGTAGACGTAGAGCCGAATGTCGGTGCGTAGGGCGACGGCGCGGTGGCGCTTAAGCGCGGTTGAAGGTCCGCTCGATGGTGTTCTTGGCTCGGTAAGCGAGGGGATCAACGGCGGGCGGGAACCCGCCCGCCGCCCGCAGGGCTGTTGGTCAGGGTGCTGCGGACCGGCCGGGTGCGGGTGCACGCCGAGCTCGGGCCGGGCAGCGGGCTGCGCCGGGGTGACGAGGTGCGGGTCGTCGTCGATGCTGCGTACGCCAATGTGGTCGACCACCGCACCCGCCGCTCCGCCTGTCGGGCCGGCCGCGGCAGCCGCCCGGCCAAAGCCGAACGGTCCGGGCGGACCGGACCAGCCGGCGTTTCACCCTGTTGTATCGGCGAGACTGGACAGGTCGAGTCCGGCCGTCCCGAGGAGAGCTCATGCCAGCGCCGCTGCCCCGCCAGCCCGCCCCCCCACTCGACCTGCCGCTCGTCGGCGGCGGGCGCTTCGACCTGGGCACTGCCAAACCCGACCAGTTCACGCTCGTCGTGGCCTACCGCGGCGTGCACTGCCCGCAATGCAAGAAGCAGCTGTCGGAGCTCGACGGCCGGCTCGGCGAGCTGCGCGACGTCGGCGTCGACGAGGTCGTCGCGGTCAGCGGCGACGACCAAGAGCGGGCCGAGCGGGCCGTCCGCGAGTGGGAGCTGAAGGACCTGCGGGTGGCGTACGACATGGACGAGGCGACGATGCGCGCGTGGGGCCTCTACGTCAGTAAGGGCCTGACCGACAGCGAGCCGGCCCTGTTCGGCGAGCCGGGGCTGTTCCTCTTGCGCCCCGACGCCAGCCTGTACTCCGCGCACCTGCAGTCCACGCCGTTCGCCCGCCCGCGCCTCGACGACCTGCTCAAGGCCCTGGCCTTCGTCCGCGAGAAGGACTACCCGGCCCGCGGCGAGGCCTGAGCACCGCCCGCCCACACTGACCGCCCGAGAGCCCTGTGTCGCAGCGCCCCTCCGTCGTCGTCTTCGACGTCAACGAGACCCTGTCCGATCTGTCCCCGATGGCTGACCGCTTCACCGACCTGGGTGTGCCCGGCTCGATGGCGAAGCAGTGGTTCGCCGAGCTGCTGCGCGACGGCTTCGCGCTGACCGCCGCCGGCGCGTCGGGGAAGTTCTCCGTGGTCGGGGAGGGCGTGCTGCGCAGCCTGCTGGCGCCTGAGAAGCTCGACCGCGACCTCGACGAGGCCGTGCAGCACGTCATGAGCGGGTTTACCGCCCTGCCCGTCCACTCGGATGTGCCGGCCGGCGTGCGTGCTCTGCGCGATCTGGGCCTGCGCCTGATCACCCTCACCAACGGCCCGACCCCGGTCGGGGACGGGCTGCTCACACGGGCCGGGCTGCGCGAGGCGTTCGAGACGCTGCTGTCGGTCGAGGACGCCGGGGCGTGGAAGCCCGACCCCGCGTCGTACGCCTACGCCGCGCGCACGTGCCGAGTCGACGCCGCCGAGATGCTGCTGGTCGCCGTGCACCCGTGGGACATCGACGGTGCCTCGCGGGCCGGGCTGTCCACGGCGTGGGTGTCGCGCGCCGGCACGGACTACCCGGGCTACTTCCGGCCACCTACGCACACTGTCCGGGCGCTGCCCGAGCTGGCCGCCCTGCTGGCGGGGTGAGCGGCCCCGACGGCGTCGAGGTAGTCCGGCAGGGCCCGCGGTCGACGGCACGACGCTGTTCTGCCTGACCGCGGGCGATCCGTCCGCGCCCCGCCGCTCCTGCTCACGGCACGTTCTGAAGCCGGATTTGGCAGCCCGTCCTGCCGGCCCTGGGTGCCCGGCACCGCTGTGTCGCGCTCGACCTGCCGGGCTCCGGGCGTAGCGCACGTGAGCTCGACGTCGAGCAGGCCACCGTGCCCGCGCTCGCCGGCGTCGTTGCCCGAGCCGCCGAAGCGCTCGGCTGGGAGCGCTTCGATCTCGCCGCGCACGGCATCGGTGGCGGCGTCGCCCCAGCACCTGGCCGCCACCACCGGTCGGGTCGCACGGATGGTGACCATGAACGCCGTGATGCTCGACTCCTGGCCGGTCCCGGCGGTCGAGCGCTTCCGCGACCCTTAGGTGCGGGCCGCCACGACCGCCGCCGACCTTGTCGGGGCCCGCCGCGGCGCCACCCGCAAGGCGGTGGCCCGACAGCTGTCCGACGCCGAGGTCGGCGACTTCGTCTCGCCCTGGCACGACCAGGCCCGCGCCCGGGCGTGGACCGCCATGGCCGCGGCCGCCGATGCCCGGTACACCCAAGTCTGGGTCCCGGCACTGGTCGAGGCTGCCGTCCCGACCCGCCTGGTCTGGGTCCGCGACGACTTGTTCAGAAGATCGAGTACGCCAAGTGCTACGTGCAGACGGTGCCCGGCAGCGACCTCGTCGAGGTCGCTGGGCTGCACATCGCGACCGAGGACTCCGCGGCCGACGTCGTCCGGGCCGTGCTGGAGCACCTGACCGGCTGACCCGCCCGGGGTCGACCCGAGCGTTGCGACAACGACGCCACCTATGCCGCAGCCGCCCGGCCGCTACGTCGGCGTCTCGCCAACGGTTGTCTACGAGACGCGTTGGACGGGACAAGAGCTTCTGAACCGCAGCGCTTAGTGGCCTGGTTATTGCAGCGCTATGTGGCCAGCCCGGATTGGCCCGGTTGGCGCGTTCATGTTGGGGACGGAAAGGGGCTGCAGTTCGGTGACGCGCTGGGCCGTCAGGTGCGGTTCCGGTGCCGCAGCAGTACGGCGACGGCCGCTGAGGTGACCAGTGCGATGCCGGCCGCGGCGAGCGGCTCGCTGCCGGCCGCGGCGCCGGCTCCGGATGTGAGAGTTCCGGCGGCGAGCGCGAGCAGGGCGGTGTGGCCGACGCAGCACACGACCGGCAGCGCGAGCAGCGCCAGCCAGCCCGTACCGGCCCGGTCCTTGCGGCTGGGCGTCATGCGCAGCAGCTCGTCGGCTTGTCGCTGCGGAACAGCCCGGCCGCGATCCGCAGCGCCTCACTCATCGTCAGGTACGGCGCCCAGGTGTCGGCGAGGTCGTCGACGGTCAACCCGAACTTGATCGCGTAGGTGGCGGCGAGCATCACGTCGCCCGCGCCGTCGAGCGCCGCGTGTACCCCGAGGACCTTGCCGGTGCCCGCGTCCGCCACGAGCTTGAGCACGCCACGGGTGTCGCGGTTCACCAGCGCCCGCGGGATGTCCTGCCCGCCCAGCACCCGGCAGTCGCAGTCGTGCCCGGCGGCCAGCGCCTGCTGTTCGGTCAACCCGGCAGAGGCGATCTGCGGGGTGGTGAAGATGACGCCGGGCAGGCCGCGGTAGTCGACGGTCGACGGCTCGCCGAGGGCGCCGGCGGCGGCGACATGACCGGTCCGGGCGGCGACGTACACGTACTGCGGCGCGCCGGAGACGTCGCCGGCGGCGAACACCCGGGGGTTCGTGGTGCGCTGCTGGCCGTCGACCTTGACGAACCCGCGCTCGTAAGTCGCGATGCCGGCCGCGTCCACGCCGAGGTCGCCAGTGTCGGCGAACCGGCCGGTCGCGATCAGCAGCCGCTGCCCGCTGACCTCCCGCCCGGCCTCGGTCCGGACCGAGACGCCGTCCGCGGTCTGCGTCATGGCGACAACCCGGTCCTCGACGACCGCGATGTTGTCGTCGGCGAACACCCCGCGCAGCACCTCGGCGACCTCGGACTCAGTGTGCGGGGCGAACCGGCCGACGAGCGTGACGCGGACGCCGAGGTGGGCCCACAGCTGGGCCTGCTCCAGCCCGACGTACCCGCCGCCGACGATCACCATCGAGCCGGGAAGGTCCTGCTGCTCCATCGCGGTGGTGGAGGTCAGGAACGCGACCTGGTCCAGCCCGGGCAGGTCCGGGACGTGCGGCGCGGCGCCGGTCGCGACCACGTAGGCGGGGGCGCTCAGTCGTTCGCCGTCGACCTCCAGCGTCTGCGGGTCGACGAACCGGGCGTGGCCGTAACGGACCGGGAAGCCGTGCGCGTCGGCGACGTCGGCGTACTTCGCCTGCCGCATCCGGTCGAGGAGGTCCTGCTTCTGTGCCATCAGCGCCGGCAGGTCCACCCCGCCGGCGCTGGTCGGCACCATCGGAAAGCGGTTGGCCAGCGCGCGGTGCCCCTGGTCCGCGGCGGCGAGCAGGTTCTTGCTCGGCACGCATCCAATGTTCAGGCACGTCCCGCCCAGCGGGCCGTGCTCGACCAGGAGGACGGTCTTGCCGCGCGAGCGGGCCTCGATCCCGGCGGCCATGGCTGCCCCGCCGGTCCCGATGACGATCAGGTCGGCGGCGTGCTCGCTCGTTCCCATGGCCCGGACCGTAGGGGTTCCAGTGCGGTGGAAGGTCAAGTCCTACCGTCCGAGCATGCGCATCGGGGAGCTGGCCGAGCGGTCCGGGCTGACCGCGAAGACGCTGCGGTTCTACGAGCAGGCCGGCGTGCTCGTAGAACCGGGACGTGAGAAGTCCGGCTACCGGGACTACGACCAGGACGCCGTCGCGCGGCTGGCGTTCGTCAAAGCAGCGCAAGCCGCCGGGTTGACCCTGAACGAGATCCGACAGGTCATCGCCGTCCGCGAGCAGGAGGGGGCGCCGTGCGGTCACGTCGTGGCACTGCTCGACGCACACGCCACGGAGCTCGACCGTCGCATCGCCGACCTCACGGCACTACGCGAGCAGGTCCTCCGACTGCGCGAGAGGTCGAAGGACCTGGACCCCTCACAGTGCAGCGCCACCACCGTCTGCGACATCATCCCCGGGCCGACCGCCCTGCCCCCTCGCGGAGCGAGGCCATAGCAGCCGGTGGCCTGCGCCCGGCGGCGGACTTGGGCATCGCCTGAGCTTGACCCGTTCCGCCAGACCGTTTGGGTGGGTTGTCAGGCCGCGGCGGTGAGTGCGGTCGTGCATGGTCTCGTAGTCGGCCGGTGACTGGTAGCCGAGGACGGAGTGCCGGCGGGTGGGGTTGTAGAGGCCCTCGATCCATTCGGAGATCGCGGAGCCGAGTTTGGTTCGGGGGGTCCAGGTCCGGCGGTCGAGCAGTTCGCGTTGCATCGTGGTCCAGAAAAACTCCATCAGGCCGTTGTCGACGGAACTGGCGACCCGGCCCATCGACCCGAGCAGCCCGGCCTCGTGGAGCCGGTGCCCGAACGTCCCGCCCAGCCAACAGTCGTACCGAAACGGTCCACGGCAGCGTCCAACGCCCTTTCGGTTAGGACACGGCTTTCGGTACGGCCCAGATCGGTGTGTTGCCGTGTCGCGGTGGTCGTGTCGTTAACGATCGTTATCTGGACGTCGTCACCCACGGCCGGCCATGCGTTGCCCGGGTCGTCCGACGCGGCTGCACCGTCCCAGATACCAAGGAACCGATACGCCCCTCTCGTCAGCGGGCGACCGGCAAAGGGTTGGGGTGAAGGGCACAACCACACTGAGGAGGACCAGATGCCGAACCGCTACCGGCGCTCCGCGGGATCGCCGGCCGAGGTCGCGCCGAGCGCAGCCGGCCGTCTCGCAGGGGATGGCTCATCGGGGTTGCCCACTGCGGAGGGTGACAACGTCTCCGACACGGATGGTTCCGGCGCAACCAGAGCGTGCTTGCAGACCGAGCGCCGTGCCGTGGTGCGCCCCCAGCGACCTCAGGATCTTGGAATCAACGGTGACCCCGTCTTGAGCTTGGTCGACCATCACGCAGCGGGGCATGCCCGGCCCCACATGCAGGACCACCTCGCCACCGATAGCTAGCTCCGCGTCGGCCCAGTCATCCTCGACGTAGCCGGGCTCGGGACCGGTGTCGATGATGATGTTGGCGCGGAACCGACGGTGGTCAATGTTGGCGCCGACGAGGCCCTCGATCGCAGCGATGGACGAGGTCGTCAGTAGATGGACCGGGGACTCGTCGTGGTGCTGGATCGTTGTCTCCGACCGGAGCACGAGCCGCCGACCAAAGGCTGCGGTCAGTGCCGTGGACGCGGCTGGGTCATCGACTCTGTACTCGACCGCCGGCGGGCTGATCAGGACAGGGACATCATCGTCACCCTCCGCCCTGGACCGCCACCTCATCAGGCCGATCACCGGGCGAAACCGGCGGGTGCGTTTGCCGCTGGCGATACCGCCGTCATCGCAATAGGCCGCCCATCCACGATCGTGTCGCAATCCCTTCTCGGTCAGCTCAGCAGACGACAGCGATTGACCCGCGGTCGACTTCACTGGGTACCGGTAGAGCGCCTGCACAGTCCCGACCGGAGTCTCCTGATGCGACACCCCGGCATCCTCTCAGCCATCCAGACGATTCCCGGTAGCCGAACCACTACCGAGGCTCCGGAGCTCTGCCGTCCAGGTCGCGCCGAGTGCTGCTGGCTGTCTCACAGGGGATCCCCTTACGACAACGAGTCGGCGCGCGTGGGGCGGGGCAGCAGGTCAGCCGATGACAGATGTCAGGTCGGTGATCGGTGTGTCGGTGTGCTGGGCCCAGGCCTGGAGGGTGGCGGTGAGCGCGAGGGCGCTGCCGTAGAGCACGTGCTGGCCGCCCTGGCGGGCGATCAGCGTATCCAGCGAGCGGAACGCCCGTCGCTTGCGGGCGAGGGCGAGGACATCGACCGCGGCGCGTTCACCGACCCAGTGCCCGGCCGGGAGCCGGGTGCTCACGGCCAGGCTCGGTGGTGTCCGCGGGTCATGACCGGAGAGCCAGTCGTCGAGCAACCCCAACGCGACCCCGATGCAGCCGGCGACCGTCGGGGACGTGGCGTCCGGGGACTCAGGCTGGGCCCGGTCCAGGGCGGCTGCCGCGGCGGCGGTGTCTCCGACGGCGGCCGCCGCGACCGCCCGACGCAGCGTGTCGACCGCGAGCTCGCGGGCCGCTCCGACCGGGGTGAACAGGGCCATGTTCTGCCGCTCGACCGCACGCGCCATCGCCGCCTGCAGCGTCTCCAGGTCGGGCACCCCCTCCGGATCGTCGAGGTCGATGCCCTCCTCGGCCAGCAACGGGGCGAGCTCGCGGAGCATGTCGTCGGCCATCCCCGGCCGGTGCTCCACCCGTGGCGGACCCGACGAGGGCTCCGGGGTGCTGCGGTACATGTCGGCCACGGAGACCATGGTGACAGCACCATCGAGCTCTCAGCGAAGGCGCCCACCATTGCTGGCCCGCCGCAGTCAACTTCGGACGTGTTGTGCAGCGACGTGGAAGTAGGGCCCTCGCCTGGCAGACCACCAGCGGACCTACCGCCGGCGACCGTCCCACCTCGAACTCGGCTGTACCGCGCCCGAAGCCGCCCCCAACGGCACCCGGAAGAGCGCGCCCACGACCTTGACCACCCCGACGGGGGCGACGATGCTCGGGCCGGGCCGGGCGACCTCCCGTCGCACCCCCGGTGCTGACCCTTGCAGCTCGACTGCCACGAGGCGCCCGGCCCGCCACCGCTCAGACGGACCAACGCGGCGCGGACACGACCGCCGCCCCGTTGCCGTATGGGGATCGTCTACCGGCACGCGGGTCAGAAGTCGTGCACGTCGGTCACGTGGTCCAATCGAGTGGGCAGGGTAACCTGCACGGGTGGAGGTCGCGGACGCCGCCCGCAAGCACGGCGTCGACGGCTCCGACATTGAATACGCCGTCCGCAACGCCATACGCGTCGTCGACCAAGGAGACCGCGATCTCTACATCGGTGCTGACCGTGCGGGCCGGCTCCTCGAAGTCGTCGTCCTCGACGACGACGGCGAACCGGTGGCCATCCACGCGATGGCCCTCCGCCGCAAGTTCTACGAACAGTTGTGACCCAGCACGTGACCAGACCACGAGGTGATGACCGTGCCCCGCACCCGCGCACAGCTGCAGCAGGCCGCCGATGACGCCGAGCGGTGGCTCGACTCCCTGGATCCGGCAGCGATCGCGTCCCCGGACGCTGACGCGTCGCATCTGCGGCGCCTTGGAGCCGCGGTCCGTGCCGCTGCGACTACCCAGGTGGAGCTTGCCGACGCCGTTGCCGCGGCCCGAGACCACGGACACACCTGGACCCAGATCGCGACCATGCTCGGGACCAGCCGGCAAGCCACGCAGGAGCGTTACGGCGAACCGGAGTCGGCCGTGACCCGCGGGTGAGCTGCGGCGCACCTCCGTCACCGGCGGGACACCCCGAGAAGGATCCTCAGCCGCGAAGGACTCGCGGCTCGGCCAGGTGACGCTTGTTTGCCTGCTGGTCGAGCTGGCTGTGCCGGCGGGGTTGTGAGGAAGGGCGACGTCAGGCCCCGCGAGGCGAAGCGCGAGTCCGCCGCCGCCGGCCGGGAGCACCACCCCAGCTGCGCCTGCACCCCATCGAGTTCCTCTAAGCTGCCGGGTTGGCGTGGGCGGGCCCGGACCAGCCGCGCGCACCACCCGATCTGCCCGGCCGCTGCGCCGTACTCCTCGACGACGTCGACCGGGCGGCGGATCACTCCCCGGCCCTGCTGTGCTGCTCGCGTTCATCGCCCCTCCCCCACTGCTGTCCCGGTCGTTGGTGTGGCGCGGTGCAGGGACCGGGCCGGCTTCCGACCTCACCACCGGCCCGGTCCCCGCACGGGTCAGACCCGCGCCGGCTCCGCCGCCGCGCTCTCGGTCTGCTGGCGGGCGCGCTCCCAGTCGATCTTGCGCGGGATCGCCGCGCTGTAGGTGAGGCTCACGCCAACGACGTCGACCCACAGCTTCTCACCGGTCCGCGTCTCCCCCGTCGCCCTGTCCGGCCACACCTCGGTCCGCAACCGGCCGACCAGGACCAGCCGGGTCCCCCGCCGGGCCGACTCGGCCAAGTTCTCCGCCGAACTCCCGAACACCACGAAGTTCACCGCAGTGGGTTCGGTCTCCCCCCACTCCCCCGCCTCGTTCTGCCGGCGCTCACTGGCCAGCGCCCGGCCCTGACACGCCGCGGTGCCCCTACCGGTGAACCGCAGCTCCGGGTCCGCGGCGAGATTCCTCTCGATCACAACGGTGGTACTGGACATGGCGATCTCCTCAAGCTTGTGCGCTGGGTTTGTCCCGTTCGCCTTGTATACATGTGTTCTAGGCTATACCGGTATGTATCGCTAGGGTCGTGATGTGTTGTTCGGCGGGCCGCCCGAGGGCTGGTGTCCGGTGTCGCGACTGGTGAGGTCGTGGTCTACCTATCCCGCAGAGTGGCCGGGGGCGCGGGGGCGGAGCCCCCGGGTGGCTTTCCGGTCCCGTCAGGGACGGCTGCTCGTACCCCGCGGGGGCTTCAGGTGTGGGGCTGGTCGGGGTGTCCCTTGAGCGGCGGGCGGAGCCTGCCGGGCCGGGTCGGGTTCGGCAGGGGTTCGGGGCCCTCTGGGGTGTCCCTTGCCGGTTCCGAGCTGGGCTGGCACCGTCAGGCGTCGTTCACGGGCTTCCCCGGACTGGTCCGGGCCAGCCCGCACGACCGCGCCCGCCGCGCTGACACACCAGCCGGGTCGCAGTGGCCGGCGGCGGCGGTTGTCAGACGGGCCGGCCGACCCGCAGGGGTCGCTTGCGCGGAGGGAACGGCTTGCCGGCGTGGTGAGCGGTCCGAAGCCGGCCGATCTCCTGGTGCAGCGCACGGTTAACCAGGTCGGAGAGGTTGACCGGGCCGTCGGGGTCGTTGGCCAGGTACATGATGGCGTCGCGGGCTTCTTCGGAGATCGCCTCGTCGATGTAGCAGGTGAGCTGGGCGCGCCCAGCTCGGATGCTTTTGTTGCTGGCCCGCTTTGCGAGCACGGGGATGGCCTGCTCCCCCACCGCGGCGCTGGCGTCCCCACCGGCCCGGTCCTCGCCGCGGCTGTCCGTGGTCGGGATGACCGCGGGCATCCTGCGCCGTGGTCGGTCCAGCGGGTTGTCCCCCAGCCCTCGGGTGGTCATGCCGGTGTCCTCTCCCGGGTGAGCAGTTCGGCGGCAGCGGCGCGGTATTGGGCCGCCGCCCGGCCGGTCGGGTCGGTGACGGTCACCGGCGCACGGCGCGTGTAGGACTCCCGGATGCGGACGCTGCGCTGGATAACCGTGTCCAGCGTCGCCTCGGGGAAACGTGTCCGCAGCGCCGCGATGACATCGGTGTCCAGGCGCTGACGCAGGTCGGCCGCGACGACCAGCACGTGAGCGATGCGCAGACCAGGGTTCAGCCCGTCCGCGACCTCCCCCACGGTGTCGACCAGCTCGGCGACGGCCTGCAGCTCGACTCCGCCGGGCAACACCGGGACCAAGACCTCGTCGGCTGCGACCAAACCGCTGACGGTCAGCAGTCCGAGCGCCGGCAGGCAGTCGATGAGGACGACGTCGCGGTCACGGGCCTCGGCCAGTGCCTTGCGCAACCGCAGCTCCACCCCCGGCTTGGCCGACAGGCCCCGTTCGACCCCGGCCAGCTCGCTCGTCGCGGGGACCACCTCCACCCCGGGCACCGCGCTCGCGACGGTCGCCTCGTCCAGGCTCGCTTCCCGCATGAGCACGGAGAGCACGTCGAGTGCGCCGGTCTGCGCACCGAGCCAGTCGGTGGCGTTGCGCTGGCTGTCCAGGTCGACGACCAGGACGCTACGACCGGTCTCGGCGATCGCCGCCGCCAGGTTGACGGTCGTGGTCGTCTTGCCGGTGCCGCCCTTCTGGTTCGCGACGGCAATCACCCTGCCCTGCATGCGTTCACGGTAACACCTGTTGTACCGGTATTAACTGCTGCGCTCGGTTGGTGTGTCGACGGTGTTCCCGGCCCGGCCCGACCGGAGACCGACCGGTCGGGACGGGCCGGGTGTTACTCACTCGTCGTTGTTACGGACCGGGGAACTGCTCCTGGCCGGCGACGCGCTGTTCGATCTCGGCCAGGTCGTAGCCGACGCTGGCCAGGAACCCGAGGTAGCGGGCCGCGTCGGGGTTCACCCGGCGCCAGGAGTCGGCGGGCAGGGCGTCCTCGTGCGCGGCGAGCAGCAGCACGAGACTGACCTGGACCGCGCGGGCGTCGCTGGCGTCGGCCGCTGCGCGGGCCGCTGGTGCGCCGAGCAGCTCGGCGGCGAGGCGGTGCTGGCCCTCCATCGCCCGGCGCACCGGGTGGCTGCCCGTGGCCAGGGTCGCCGCGATCCACTGCGCGACACCCTTCGGGGCTGTGCGACGGGTGGCGAACTGCGCCACCCACTGCCGACGGACGCTCGTCGCTGACCTCCACTCCCGGTTCCCGGTGATGACCTCGCGTCGCTGCTCACGGCGGGTCTCCGGGTCGACCTCCGCGGCCTGCTGGGTCAATGCGCGCGACCAGCGCTGGTGGTGGTCGTTGGCCGAGGGGTCCAGACAGACCGCGGTCATCTCCCACCCGCTGGTGTCCTCGTCCAGCTCCGCGGCTTCGCCGCCGCCCGGCTCTGCCTCGTCCTGGTCATCGTCGTTGCCTGTCGAGGCATCCCAGCGGGTGCGCGGGTTCCACACGCGGCGCGCCATCACGGCGTGCCCGGGGCAGCCGGTGTGCACCGCAGGGTCCAGCTCGTCGCCATCCCCTTCGAGAAGTGACCGCAGCAGCGTGACCGGTCGCGGAAAGTTCATCGTGTAGGGCAGCACCGTCAGCCCTGCTTCGCGGGCAGCGTCCTCCATGACTGCCCGGTCGGCGGCCTCGGCGCGCAGGTCACGCAGCCGCTGGGCGGTGTGGGCGAACTGGCCGGATCCCGCCGTGCGCAGCAGGTCCGCAACGGCGCCGTCGTCGGCGTCGAACTCGGCCACCACGGCGGCCTCCTCGAGGGTCAACTGGTGGGCATCCGCTGTCTGGACAGCGACCTGGGACCGGGCCGCGGTCAGCGCGGCGTCGACGCCGGCGCGCGGGGTCTTGGTCCGTCGAGCGATCGATGCAGCCGTCAGGCCGAACGCGGCGAGCTGGGCGACCGCCCCGATCCGCTCTCCGGTCGACAGAGCCGCACGGTGCTCGTTCTCGGCCCACTGCTGCACGACGCGCTCGGCACTGTCGCCGTCCTGGTCGGTCCCGGCGATCAGGACCGGGCGCTGCCCAGCCCGACCTCGACTGCGACCAGGGTCCGACGGTGGCCCATCCGGACCCGGAGCTGCCCGTCCGGCAGGCGGACAGCCACGATCGGCACGAGGACTCCGTGCTCGCGGATGGAGGCGACCAGCGTCCGGGTCGCGGCGCTCGACCCGGACCGTCCCCGCTCGGTGAGGCCGGTGCGGGCATTCCGGTCCACCAGCAGCTCGGCTGGGTCGACGTCGACCAAGCCCATCGCGCTGTCCGGGGTCGCGTCGGGGTCAGCGGTGCGCGTGCTCGTCGTGTCCTATTGGTTGTCAGCTATACCGGTATTAACAGGAAGTCTGTAGATACTCAGGCCGCGAGGTGGGAGGCCAGTCGGTCGCGTAGCCAGGGCGCTCCGTCGGGGAGGAAAACGACGTGGCTGGCCTGCCAGTCGACCGCGCGGCGCCAGACCAGCGGGTCGTCGAGGTTGCGGCTCACCAGCAGCACCGTGGAGGTCGCGGCGTGGGCCAGGACGTCGGCCAGGCTGGGCACGAGCAGCAGGAGTCCGGCGCCGTCACCGATGCGGTCCGCGTCCGGCACGCGGGGGTCGTCGTCTTCGTAGCTGACGTGGTCCACGGCCGGGATCAGGTTGCGAATGGCGGTGGTCAAGACCGCGTCGCGGCTGACGAGCAGCACGGCGGCGCGATTGGTCCGGGCGGTCTGGGTGTCACCGAGCTTGGCCATGGGGGACTCCGTTCAGGTGCGAGGACATCGTCTCGAATACCTTTCGCCTAGGATATACCGGTATTAATGTCTAGAGATAGGTCAGGTGTTCTCGGTCGTGGCGGGGGAGCGGTGGCGCTGAATCTGGGCGTACGGGACGGTGTCGGTCCAGTCGTAGCCGGTGGTGACGGAGACGGTCTTGCGGTTGGTGCGGACGACCTCGACCCAACGGCCGCGGATGCACACCGCGTCGCCGCGGTGGACGGTGTCCTGGGTGTAGCCGGTCGCGGTCCCGCTGGCGATTTGGTCGGCGCGGACGGTCTGCCAGTAGGCGTGGTGGTTCTGGTCCCGGTCGAGCTGGGCGAGCAGTCGGGCTCGGTGCTCACCCTCGGCAGGTGGGTAGGTCTCGACGTACCCGCCAGCGAAGGTGTGGGAGTAGCCCGCCAGTCGCCGTTCGACGTCGCGGATCGCCGCTGCCAGGCGCTCGACCCGGTTCGCGACGGTCACCGGGCTGTATCGGGCGCCCGTGCCGGCGGCGGCCTGGGTGTAGCGGTGCTGAGCGTCGCGCAGTTCGTCGCGGGCGGTGACGGCGCGGTCAGACAGGGTCGCGATCCGCTCGCGGTGGTGGGTGTCGCGGGCCTGGGAGTGGTGCCCGACGAGGACCGGCTGTCTGAACGGGATCACGGCGGCCATCGCTGACGCGGTGGCTTCCAGGTGCTCGGCGTACTCGGCTCGGCGCTGTACGGCTTCGCCGAGGTTGGCGACGCGCTCGGCCTGCCGCATCCCGCGGTCGGCTTCGATCTGTGCGGTGTCCCGGTGTCCGGAGTCGATAGTGACGGTCACGGTGAATCCGGCGTCGCGCAGCCCGGTCGCGGTCGTCTCGATCCGGGAGGTGTCGGGCGCTGCGTCCCGCGACCGGGGCACGTACCAACTCCCGAGGTTGCGGCTCCACCACCAGGCGTTCGCCTTCAGGACGGGAGCGGACCCGTCCCCGCGGGCGGTCCCGGCGACCAGGGTGCCCTCCGCCGCTGTGTGGCTGATCACCAGGTCGCTGCTGGTGTGGGTCTGGTCGGACATCGTGGCTCCATTCATGATCGGGGCTGGCGACTAAAATAGTACCGCTATTATAGGTAATACCGGTATTGACGTCAAGCCGCTGACCCGCGGAAACGTGCTCCGAACGGTGGTGCGGGTGGTCGGTTGGCGGGTGTCTCCTGACTGAGGTCGGGGTGTGGGGCGGAGCCCCGTGGTCTGTGGGGGCCGGCCCCTTGGGGCCGGCGGTGACCGTCGGTGGGTGGTCGCAGTGGGGGTGGAGTTGGTGTCCCCGTCCCTCGGCGCGGCGGGGTGTTGACCGGGTCGTGGTGGTGGGGGCAGGGGCGCGTAGCGGCGTAGCGGACCCTTGCGGCCACTGCCGCGGGCTGGTCCCGTCGGGGCGGTGGGGGGCGGGGGCGCCGGCGACCCGGACCACCCAGCCCACCAGCGGACCCGCACCCGGGGGAGCGGGCCGGTGCTGCTGGTCCGGGTGTGGGTTCTGCGCGGTCAGGGGCTCTGCGGGTCGCTGGGCGGAGGGGTGAGGTGGGCGTCCGGGTCGTCGAGCGGTGCGGCGTGGTCGGGGGGTGCGCCGGGCGCGGCGGGGGGGTCCGGGGCTGTCCGCACCGCCGGCCATGGCACCGGGTTCCCGGCGGCCGGCGGTTCCCCGCCGTCGGCGGGGGACCGCGCGTAGGTCCCGGCGGCCCGGATGGCCGCGACCCGCTCCCGGTGCGACGGGGCCGGTCCACCGTCGGGGGTTCGCCAGTCCCGCATCCGGACCACGAGCCAGCCGGCGGGGTTGTGGATGGTGCCGGGTCCGCCGGTGGTGGGGGAGTGCCGGCGGGGGCCGTCGGTGGGGTGGTGGTCGATGGCGTGCTGCACGTCGGCGGCGGTCCACCCGGCGGTCAGCCAGGGGCGGAGCAGGTGGCGGAGCAGCCGGGCGCTGAGGGGGGTGAGGTCGGGGGAGGCGCGGCGCAGCTGGTGGGCGATGCGCAGCCGGTCGGCGCGGGTGCGGGCGGGCTGGTGGGTCGGCCAGGGCCCGCAGGTCGGGCACGGCCCGGACCTGGCCGGGGAATCGGCCGGGCCGGTCGATTCCGGCTGGTCTGGTGGGTGCTGCCGCGTAGCGGCGTTGTTCCCGCCGCGCAGCGGCGCCGCCGCTGGGGCCCTGGTGGCGGTGCAGTCTGGCGCGTGCGCGCGCCCGTTCTGGGTCCCAGCTTCGCTGGACCACTTAGGGGTGTCAGTTTCATCCACAGCCCCACCACCGGGACCCCGCCGGGCGGGGGCTGGACTGCTCGGGCCGGTGGTCGCGGTGGTGGGGTCGTCGGCGGCGCGGGGGTGCCGGGACCGGTCGGCGACCACCCGGCCGTCGTCGCCGACGGTGAGGTCCCCGGTGTGCCAGCGGGGGTCAAGGGCCACCAGCCCCGGGTCCGGGGGCTGCCGGAGCACGGGGGTGTCGGGTTCGCAGGGGACGTACACGGCGGCCTCGTTGACCGCCTCCCCGTCCGGGCCCCGGACATCACCGACCAGGGCCAGGGGGGTGGTGGTGTCCAGGCGGCGGCCGGTGGAGACCACCCCGAGCAGGGAGCGGGCGCGTAGCCAGGCCAGGAACCGGGCGACGGTGGACCGGGACACCCCGACCAGGTGCGCGAGGCGGTCCCAGCCGCCGGCGTAGGTCCCGGTGGCCACGTCCAGGTGCCGGGCCGCGACGGTGGCCAGGCCGATGCGCCGTTCGGCGGCGTCCAGGCGGAACTCGGCCAACGCGGTCTCCCGGACCCGGGCCAGCCACCGGTGGGCCTGGCCGGCGCGGCGGTGACCGGGGGGGATCGCCCGGGCGATCCGCAACGGGCTCGGGACCCGCCCGTAGGCGGCGGGGCCGTTGCCGACCCGGGCGGTGTCGGTCCAGGTCCAGCCGTGCCCGTCCGCGGAACGCAGCCGCTGCTCCCGCCGACCCACCTGGTGGCGGCGGGGGCGGCGGTGGGGGAGCCGCACCGTCTCCACCGGCCGCCCACCGGCTGCTGAGCTGCGGGAACGCGGGTCAGCGGGCGGGCGGGTGCGCAGCGCGGCGCGGGCCGCGAGATAGGCAGCGGTCGGCCCGATCCGGCCGGTGAGGGCGGGGGTGGGGTCGAACAGCGCGTCCAGGCGGCCCAGGGCCGCCGGGGCGGTCACCGCCGCAGGCGGCGCCGGCCACGCGCGAAACAGGGGACGGGTGGGGCAGCGGACTCACGGCACGCCGGTGACACGGCTGCCGACCATCCACGCCCGCCCGGACGGGGCGAGGTAATGTCTCCTCCTGCAAGGTCTCGAAGCCCTGCACCCGACCACAGCGGCCAAACTGAGCATTCGGGTGTGGGGCTTCGTGCTGTCCGGACGCCGGTCGGCGCCTGAAGGTGGGGCTAGGACGCCAGCAGCTCGTCCTGGTCGGTGTCGAGTGCCGCAGGGACCGCGGGACCGCCGTAGCGCTCCGCGAGGATCAGTGCGACGAGCTCGCTGTTCGAGAGGTCGAGCGCAATGCCCTCGGTCTCGAACCGCCTGTAGACCTCTCGAGGCACACGGGTCGTAATCAGATGGCGGTCGCCCTTGGAGGGACGGCCGGCGCCTTTTGACGGTCCAGGTCGTGCCACGCAGAGATCATGGCGCGCGCGATTTCTGATGCGGGGACCTCGATCGGCGTGTCGGCCCGCCGTTCTACGGTCATCGCGTGGTCGAGCGGTACGCCGTCGCCTTCGGCGTCGACCGCGGCTGGGACGGCTGCCAACGGTACGTGCCGGACTCTGGTGGCCGTCCGGAGCGGTGCACCGGCCAAGTGAACTGGGCAGGGTTCTTCGCCAGACCCGCCAGCGCCGCTGGTGGGTCTGGTCGTGCGACGAGGACCTCGACGGCGGTACCCACTGGACCGGCCATCCCGCCGGTGTCTGACCTGGCGGGGGAGTGGACCACGCCGGTCGGTACCTGATCGCTCGAGTACTGGTTCGGGCTGTTCCGGTACCGTCTGTCCGGTCGATCACCAGTGATGGTTGCCTGCTGACGGAGTCGGCCCGCGGCGTTCCCGCCCGGACCCGGTGGAGCGCTCCAGGCGGTGACGGATCGCGTCCCAGTGGGGGACGGGATCTGTAGCCCGCCCCCGTCGGGCAGCGTGAGGCGCGGTACCCGATGCCGGTCACCACCCGTCCCTCTGCCCGGTCCACCCGTCGAGCCCGGTCGCCGGGATCGCTGTACGCGGCGGCGCTTCGCACACCGGGCGCGGCCCGGTTCTTCGAGGCCGCGGTTCCAGGCCGGGTGGGGATCGCGATGACCAGCCTGGGGCTGGTCTGGCTGGTCCACCAGGCCACCGGCTCGTTCGCCCGAGCCGGGGTGGTGGTGGGTGCGTTCGCCATCGCCGAGGCCACCGTGGGACCACTCGTGGCCGCCGTCATCGACCGCCACGGCCAACCCCGCGTCCTACCGGTCAGCGCCGGCGCCCACCTCACCGCCCTGGCGCTGCTCATCACCGCCAGCCACCTGCACCTCGGCCTGCCGGTGCTGGTCGCGGCCGCGGTCCTCGGCGGATCGACGATCCCGCAGCTGGGAGCCCTGACCTCGGCCCGCTGGGCTGCGCTGCTCCCCGAGGGCCCCGTGCTCGGTGCCGCCTTCGCGCTGGAGTCCACCAGCAACGGGCTGGCCTACCTGATCGGGCCCGCCCTGGTCGCGACCCTGGCCGCCACCACCGGACCCACCATGGCCAGCGCCACCGCGGCAGCACTCGTCGCGGCCAGCAGCCTCGCCCTGGCAGCCCTCCGCTCCACCGCACCCGGCCCGACCGCCGCACTGCCCCCGATCGGCAGCCCGGAGGACAGTTCCCGCCCGCACAGGACCGTGACAGCACCGGCCGCGTCCACCCGGCAGCTGGTCACCCGTGGATTTTTGGCGCTGGTCGGGGTGAACCTGGCGATCGGGGTGTTCTTCGGCTCGATGCAGGTCGGGGTGACCGCCTTCGCTCTGCAACACCACGCCGGGCAGGCCGCCGGCGCCCTGTACGCAGTGATGAGCACCGCCAGCCTGCTCGGAGGCCTGCTCTACGGCCGCCGCAACTGGACGCTGGACCCGGCTAAACAGCTGCGCCGCGGGCTGTGGCTACTCACCGCGACCGCCGCCCCCCTGGTCGCGGTGAGCTCCCCACTGGCCCTCGGCGCCGCCCAGCTGCTACCCGGGCTGATCCTGTCCCCGGTCCTCATCCTCGGCTCGACCCTGGTCCGCCGCCTGGTGCGCCCCGGAGTCCGCACCCAGGCCTTCACCTGGATCAACTCCGCCAGCGCCGCCGGCATCGCCCTCGCCGCAGCGTTCACCGGCTACCTCAGCGACACCAAAGGCGCTCGGTCCGTCTTCGCCACCGCCGTCCTCGCCCTGCTGCTCAGCGCGGTAATGGCCAACGCGGTTCGGAAGCCCGAGACAGCACCGGACGCCGCCAACGGCGACAGCCCAGCCCTCACGGACACCTCGTGACCTGGCAGGGGAGCACTTTAGAAGTGGTGGATGAGTGAGGTTGTGTGTCCCGGACGGCCTCCGGGGCCGAGGGGGCTGCGGCCGGCCGGGTGCGTGTCTGTCCGGGCTGATCCGACACTGGGTCATGCCCCCGGATGCCGCAGTTGCCATCGAGCTGGTCGCGATCAACGACGAGCAGTTCGCCGAGCGCATACCTCGCGCGAAGGCGGCTTACGCTGAGCACCTGCGAGGGACCGGGATGCCGGCGGACCGGGCCGCGGCGAAGTCCGAGGAGGACCACGCGCGACTGCTCCCAGACGGCCGGCCCCGCTCCGGTGACCAGTTGCTCACAGTGATGGTGGACGGGTCGCCCGGCGGTCTTGTGTGGCTTGGACCACGAGACGAGAACCCGGACGCCTGGTGGGTGTGGCAGATCGAGGTCGATGAAGCCTTACGCGGGCGGGGTGTCGGACGCGCCGCCATGGTGCAGGTCCAAGAGGTGGCGCGTGCGAGCGGTGCTCAGTCGCTGAGCCTCAACGTCTTCGGTGACAACGTCGCAGCTCGCCGGCTCTACGACTCGCCCGGATTCCGAACAACAACGCTGCAGGTGCGGCTCGAGCTGTGAGCTGTCGGCCACCTGCCTACTGCTGGGCGAAGGCCGGCCGTGCGGCTGCTTGCGCAGTGGGCGATGACTCCGCGCGGGCGCACTTCACGGCCGTGGTCCCGGGGAGCCGCCCCAGTTCTGATGGATAAGTGCCGTTACGCATGACGGCCTCCCGTCGGGTGCCGGGGGAGCCGGTGGACCGCGCTGTCCCGGTCAACGACCAGGTCGTGACGGGTGCTCGACCGGAACCCGGTGTCCGTGGGGCGTCGGGCAGAGACGACCGCGGCGAGGGCCCGGTCGCCCGACGCTGTGGTCGAGTCGTGGAACGCACCGCTTTGGGGATGGCGCGCGTGCGTACCGTCGGGAGTCCAAGGCGGCACCCGGCTCGGGTCGGGGCTGCACGGTCCTATATCGGAGGTCGCGATGAGCACGGACGGCACGCTGGACACCGACGGGTCCGACGGGTCCGACGGCAAGATCGACGCTGCCGGCGACGAGGTGCAGCAGAAGTCCCAGGAGAAGTCCCGCGAGATGTCCGATCGCCCAGAACAGCGACCGGAGAAGAACACCGATGGCGACCCGGAGAGCGACCCCTCCTAGGGTTCGCCTGCCGCCCGGCCTGCCAGGTCGACGCCTGCGGATGAGCGAATCCGACGGGTATAGCTGGCGGCCGCTGGACGCGGTGGTCACACCGCCGGGGACCACATCACCCTGGACATCGCGGCCGGGTCCACCGTCGCCCTCACCGGGCCGAGCGGCTCGGGGAAGTCGACGCTGCTACACATGATCGGCGCGCTGGACCGCCCCGACAGCGGTGCCATCACGGTCAACGGCCAGCAGATCACCGCGCTGAACCGGCGCCGCGCCGCGGACTACCGGGCCGGGGTCGGGTTCGTGCTCCAGCGGTTCAACCTGCGCCGCCCTCACCGTCCTGGACAACGTCCTCGCCCCCTCCCTGCCGCGGAAGACGAGAGACCGCGGCGTCCGGCAGGACCGAGCCCGGCAGCTGATCGCGGCGGTCGGGCTCGACGGGCGGGAGAACACCCTGGCCACCCGGCTCTCCGGCGGGCAGCAACAGTGGGTCGCGATCGCCCGCGCCCTCATCAACGACCCCGCCCTGCTGCTCGCCGACGAACCCACCGGCAACCTGGACACCGGAACCGGCACCGAGATCACCCGGTTGCTGCTCGGACTGCGGGACCACCTCGGCACCGCCGTCGTCCCGCCACCCACGACCCCGCCCTCGGCGACCGCTGCGACCGCGTCATCCACCTCCGCGACGGCGTCGCCGCCTGACGGTGACGGTCTCTTGACCTTCGTACGGTGTGCGGGTGGGTGATCTCGGGGCGGAGTTGATCACCGGAGCCGTTTCCGCTGTGCTTGGGGGACTGGCTGGGCTGGCGACGTCGACGATCAACTACCGTCGCGATCGGCGCGCCCGCAGCGGCGACGACGCTGCCGCGAACATGCGCCGCGCCTCGGATCTCTCCGCCACGCTGCGCAGCAGATACCAGCAGGCCGCCTTGACGTCTCGGTGGCGGCGCCCGTCGGACCGAGACCTCGCGTCCGCTGAGAACGCGTTCCTCGGCGCGTGCGACGCGTCGGCATCGGACGAGCTCGCGCGGGCGGCGCGGGCCTACATCGGGGTCGGCCGTCTCTACGCAAGCCGTGACCTCGACAGCACGGCAGCCCAGGAGGAGACGGAGCACGACGAGCTGGCGGACCTGTTCCGCCGGTTGATCCGCGAGGCACAGGCCCCTTAGGCGCGATGACCGGAAGCCGGCCGACGCCTCGAGGTCAGCCGGGGATGCCGACGGCTGTGGTCACGCGCACGCGGTCGGTGAGACCACGTCGCTCCGCCGCCTCGACCACACGGTCACGGAACTGCTCGGACGGGCTGACCAGTACGAGCTCGGCCGCGGCGCGGACGTCGAGCACCTGAAGGACGAGTTCGTCGACGTAGGAGGCCGACGAGGCGACAACGTCGCGGCAGATGATCACGACGTTGGTCCCGGCGAGGTTCTCGGGTACATCGTGCTCTGCAAGCAGAGCGAGGAGGGCGTCCCGCGTCCCAGCCAGCCGCGGGATGGTGAGTTCGACCATCACTTCTCCGCTTCGTCGCTGTCATGAACGGGTACGGGTCCCGACCATCCCACCCCAGCGTCGCACCGGCAAGGCCCCCCGGCATTCCGGGACGTCGCCGCGCGGGTCACCGACCCGCGGCGGAGCGCACCAGTCCTTGGACAGCCGTCCCGTCGAACGCCTGCCACACCGTGCCCCGGGTAGTGAACCGGCCGACGGTCAGGTGCGCGTCGTCAGACACGAGGTGCAGGTGGCCGCCGCAGCGGGTCAGCTCCGTCGCGACCGCGTGGAGACCGGTCACCGAGCTCCCGTCCGGGCGCTCGGTGACGCCCTGCAGGACCGCGAGGTCCAACGCCTGGCTGGCGTCCCGGGCGCCTCGGCCCCGCAAGGTCCTTAGCATGCCGACTCCGCCGTCGGAGACGGCGAACAACAGGCTGCGAGCCTGGCCGACTTTCTGGGCGGCGAGGAACCCGTTGCGGCGCGGTCGGTCGGCTGGAGGGTGTCGTGCACCATCGCGGCGAGCCGCTCAACATCGCTTGATTCGGCGAAGGCGGTGAGTTCCACCAGCACCCCGTCCTGACGGTGTTCCTGGACGGTCGGCAGGTCGTGGTCGACCCCGAGGTCGGTGAGCACCCGTCCCAGGCGCATCCGCGAGAGGTAGCGGGCAACTGACAGCGACCGCGGACTGGTGAACAGGACCCTGCCCGCGTCCGTGGCACGGTCGACCAGCGCGGCGACGGCCACCAAGCCGAGCGGCTCGCAGAACGTCAGACCACCCAGGTCAACCCGGGCAACATCAGCACGGGCCTGCGGACGCAGGTACTCCAGGAAGCTCCGCTCCCCGCACGGACCGGCGACAACAAGATCCGGCACCCGTGCGTTCTACCACCCGGACCCCACAAGACAGCCAGTTGTCGCTGACCGCCATCGGGGCTCGCCGGCCGGGTCGACGGCCCGGACCGGCCACCGACGCCACCGCCGCCGCGGGGAGCGACTGCAGAATGATGGATGGTCCTGCTTGCACATGTGGCTGGCCGGCAGGGCAGCGGGGGAGTCCGGTGGACCGTGCCGTGCCGGTCCACGACGAGCTGGTCCACTGCTGGTCTTGCAATGCGGTGATCCGCCGGCCACCGCTTCACGTCGGGTGAAGTTGTTCCAGCCGGTTGCTGGTCACCAGTCGAGTGCGAGGTAGGTCGGCCCGTGCTCGGCGAGGGCTTGGAGGGTGGAGCCGGGGGGTGGGGGGTCCCCGGTGGGGAGGAAGCAGAGCTGGCAGCGGGCGTGGTAGGCCAGCACCCAGACGGCCGCTGCGGCGGCGGCTGTCCGTCCGGCCGCGGTGAACGAGCCGGGCCGGTGCTCGGCGTACTCGGTGAGGAAGGTTCCCACCTCCTCGGGTGTCGGGGCGCCGGGTCCGGTGGGGTGGCCCAGGGTGTGGCTGCCGGCTGCGAACCCGGCGATCACGGGCTCGGGTTCGGCGACGAGGTTGTCCCAGTCGTAGGCGGCGACGACCGTGTCGGCGGTGAACCGGAGGTTGCCGACGTACCAGTCGCTGTGGCCGACGAGGACCGGCCCGGTTGCTGTTGCCGCCTGGTGTGCGGCTGCGCCGGCGAGGTGGTCCAGCCACTCGTAGCCCTCGGGTGTGTGGGTGAAGTCGAAGATCGTGTCGTGCGGGGTGGGCCAGGGCCCGTGACGGAACCTCTCCCATGCGGGTGGGTCGGTCAGCGCCCCGGCCTCGTCGGGCAGGGCGGCCAGCAGGGTGATCTGCTCGGCCAGCGACGCGATGGCCGCCCGGCGGATCGGTGTCCGGCGGATGTCGGCGATCTCACCGATCTCGAGCAGGTCCTCGATCAGGCCCACCCGGCCACCGGTCATCGCCGGACCGTCCAGCGGGGTCGGACACCGCCCCCGATGAGCCCGAGGCGGCGCCGGCGACGCCGTCGCCGCTGTCAGCGGCCCGAGCATCGGGTTGCCGCGGGGAACCTTCACGACAACGTCGGACCCGTCGAGCAGTCGGAGCCCGTACACCGCGCCCACCCGGCCGGACCGGAATAGGACCCGGTCGACACCGCGGCCGAGCCGCTCCCGGACGTGCCGGTCCACCCAGTCATCGACCTGCCGGGCGTCGGTCCACCCGAACACCGCCTGCTCCAGACCTGACGCAGTCCGAGCAGTCATCCAGGCCCCTCGTCTGCGCGCTGGCGCCAGCGCTGGCGTGGAGCACAGTCAACCGCGGCACCCGCCACCATGGGCCCCCCGACCAGTACCCCGCCGCGTCTGGCCGAACGGCCGCTACCGTTCCGGGGATGGCGATGGTCCCGGGCGCGGGTGAACCCGTGGCCGGGCCCTGGCGGGTGCAGCCGCTGGGCGAGCTGGTTGCTCTGACACCTTCGCGGGGTTTCACTACCCATTCCCCGCCGAACCGGCACTCGATAGTACTGATGACCTAATGAACCCTCGTGGGGTGCGAGCGACCCTGGTAGTGACAGGGATCGGCACGTTTCTTGTCTCTCTTGATCTAACAATTCTGACAATTGCTTTACCGACCATCGGTCGAGCGTTGGACGCACCGGTAGCCTCCCTCATTTGGATGACTAACGCTTACGTTCTGGCGCTAGTCTCCGTCTTACTACTGGCTGGGCGACTTGGTGACCTGTTCGGCCAACGCCGCCTCCTGGTACTAGGTCTGATACTTTTTACTGTGGCTTCCGGACTATGTGCATCCTCTATTACGTCTGGGCAGCTAATCGCCTTTCGCGGACTCCAGGGCGTCGGCGCGGCCCTATTGCTCCCGCAAACAATCGCTATTATCTCCAAGGTGGTCCCCGGAGACCGACGTACCGCCTACCTTGGGGTCCTCGGAGCGATTGCAGGCGGCGCAGGCGTCAGTGCATTAACAGCCGGAGCCGCACTGATTGCCGCATTCGGATGGCGCTCCATTTTCATCATAAATGTTCCCATAGGCTTAGTCGGAGTGACGATCACCCTCCTGTACATTCCTCGGACCCGGGCAACAGCCCCGCCCCAGATTGACACGATTGGTGCACTCCTGATCTCGTTGACCCTCGTCAGTTTCGCATACATTTTGATGGAAGGACCCCAGAACCGGTGGCGGTTCTTTGATCAAACAGTTGGCCTAGGCGTCGCGTTACCCATAGCCGTCTTACTTGGGGTTCTCGCTTTTTTCTGGGAGGCCTCGCGCCAGCAAACTTTCCCGCTGATTGAACTCAGGGGACTCCGCTCATCCTCGTTTTGGGTGATGTCGGTAGTGGCATTTGGTGTATCTGTTGCTCTTATCGGTATCACCGTCCCGCTGTCCCTCTATTTACAATCCGGCACCAACCGGAGTCCTCTGTCGGCTGGGCTCTTTCTGCTCCCCTTGTCCATCCTGTCAATAATCTTCTCGCCCCTGAGCGGCCACTTGGCGGATCGATTCGGCGGTCGCCCGGTTCTCCTTGTCGGTCTCGGCGGGTACGCTCTGTCAACTGGTGTTCTCGGAGCGGTACTCGCTAGCGGGCAATCTTCGTACTTCCTACTCGTGCCGCTTGTTCTGTTGGGTCTCTCCAACTCATCTATATATGCGCCCGTCAACGCAATTGCCCTCGCTTCGGTCGACACCGGTTACAGTGGAATGGCGTCTGGAGTCCTTAATACTATTCGCCAGCTGGGGTTCGTTGCCGGAGGAGCCTTGGTCGCCGGTCTGCTTCCGGTGGTCGTCGAACACTCGATAGCAGTGGAGTCGTCGCAGGCAACATCCCGCTTGCCCACGTCACAGCGCGCTGCAGCCATGACGTCAATCTGCATTTTAACCCAGACCGGGAACTTCATCGTTTCTTCAAGCACTAGCATTCAGACACCAAACCCAGACCTGCCAGACGACTGGTTCAACGGGACAGCCCAACGAGCCGTTGTAACCAGCAGTAATCGTCGCTCGCTTCTCCTACTCCTGCCAATAGCAGGAATCGCGTCGACCTTTTCAGCACTCCTTGTTGGAGCCAATATGAAGCGTCGATGGCGACGTTAAGACGCTCAAGGTTTCCATCTCAATGAGTGGGACTTCGGATAGTTCCCCCGAATTTTGGTTGGTAGATCGAACGGGTGCCGAGAATACTAGTGCGTGACCCTTCCGCCGTGTTGCACGCCGGTCAACAGGTCCCAAGGGCGGTTGCGCCTAGATGTTCCGCATCATGACGTGGGGGATGGTGGCCGGGGCGAGGGAGGCCGAGGGCTGGTTGCGGCTTGCGGTATGGGCTCGGTGATAGTTCCACGAGCTCGACGGCGGCGGCCTGTGGATGCGTCACTCCGACGGGCGCGTCGGGGGAACGCTCGAGGTTGGTGGGTAATTACGGCTATGCATCAGACTTAGCGAGCCGGTGGCTTCCTGACCGACCGGCCCGCCCGTACTGGCGAGCCAACCGGACGCGGAGGGTCCTCTATTCGGTGAGGTACAGGCAGAACGGGTGCCCGGCGGGGTCGAGCAGCACTCGCACGGTGGGCTGTGGCTGGTGGGCCGCCACCTCGTCCCCGACGCTGACCGCGTGGGCAACCGCCTCGTCCAGGTCATCGACCTGGATATCGAGGTGCATCGACATCTGCGGCTGGCCGGGTTCGGCGGGCCACACCGGACGGACGTAGTGGGCCTCGGTCTGCAAGCCGAGGTTGTAGCCCGCGTGCCTCGAGGGCGCGACCGAGGCGCTGTCTCCGGTGCCGTCCTCGAACAGTTCCCAGTCGAGTAGGCGGCTGTAGAAGCGGGCCAGTTCGCGTACATCCCCCGGGGCGTCCAACGTGACGCCTCACCACTGGGCGCGCGTGCGGAGCACCATCGGTCGGCTCCCTTCCGCCCGGGGGGCCGGCCGGGGCCGGATCGCTCAGGAGGTACGTGTGGCGTGGAGCAGGAAGCGGTGGGAGTGCACGCGGAGCGGGCCGTCGGTGCGGATGCGGGCGTCCAGGCGGCGCAGGGCGCTGTCGTAACGGTCGACGGTGAAATCGGGGATCTGCCAGGGGACCATGCGCAGCTGGTAGACCACCGCGCCGACATCGGTGAACGTGTACAGCGGCCACCCCTCGCGGGCGGTGCCAACCCGGCCCCCGGCCGCGGTCAGCGCCGCATCGACACCGCGGAGGGTCCAGCTGCCGGGGCGGTGAGCCGGGGCCGCGCCGAGGGCGGTGTTCAGCCCGGCGCAGTCCTCGCTGCCGACCTGCTGGGTCAGCAGGGTCCCACCCGGGCTGAGGACCCGGTGGACCTCGGCGGGGGTGATGCGCCCGTGACGGCTCAGCACCAGGTCGAAGGCCCCGTCCGGGACGGTCAGGGGCGCGTCGGGCGGCGCCGGGAGAACGTCCACGCCGAGCCGGGCGAGCCGTTCGCGGGCGACCGGGAGGTTCGGCGGCCAGCTCTCGGTGGCCACCGTGTGCGGGGGCAGCGGGGCCAGGGACGCAGGAGCTCACCACCGCCGGTGTCGACGTCGAGGACCTGGGTGGACCGGTCGAGGGCCTCACGGGCCAGCTGGGGATAGGACCAGGTCGGATCCGACCCGAGCGCCCGACCGGCCAGCCACCCGAAGTCCCCGCCGTGGACCGGCGCGGCCAACGCCGCCGCCACCAACTCGTCGTAGTCCGAGGGCGGGGAGCCGGGGCCCGGAGGTGGCACGACGACAGCATCCCCGCGGTGACCGGTCGACACCACCGCCCGTCCCCGGCAGCGGTGACCCCGCCGTCCTCCCAGCCGCCCCGTCGCCGAGGTGCGGCACGACCCGGTTCTCGTGGTGGAGGTTGCGTCCTCTCCGGGTCCGGCGCCACGTGGGGGCGGCCGTCGGGTCGGGTGGTGGGCAGCCAGATCGTCCGGCTTGCGCGGAGGTGGTAGTCGATCTGCTGCCACGGCCGGACGCCGACGGTCCGGTCCAGGTCATGATCCGGTGAGTTCGTCGTCGACGAGCTGTCCCAGCCGGTGGGTCATGAGGTCCTGCTGGTGTTTCGAGCCGTGAAGGAGAAAGGACGGCCAGGCGACGAGCAGGAGGAGCAATTCAGCGACCGCGAGTACCGGTCGAGGGTCGAGGTCGGGTCGCAAGCCCCGGGTGGTGAGGTAGGCGTCCCACATGGCCTCCCGCGGTGGTGTGGCGCCCGCAAACTCGGCGCGCTGCCAGAGGAACGCCAGGTCCAGAAGACCCGAGCTCAGACAGACCTCCTGCCAGTCCACCCACTGGCGCATCAATGTGTCGACGACTTCGTCCACGGCGGGGATCGGGGTCCAGGTGATCCAACCGTGACATGGCCCCATGGGAACCTCCTCGAGGTCGACGGACACCCCACCGGGCTGGTCGACTGGAACCTCGCCGGCCCGTCCGCCCGGTCGAGGACCACCTACACCGCGCGGCAATTCGCCCCTCGGGGACGTCGCCGTCGGAGGTTGACCGGGCCGCGGCGGTCAGCGTCGACGCCCACCACGGTGACCCCACCGCCCAGGGCTGTGATACGATCACCGCTCGATCGAGGCCGCCGCCCGCTCGCTGGACTGGCTGGCCGCCCCCCGCGAGCTCCTACAAGCCGCGCTCGCCTGAACCCCCGGCCGGCGCGACGCCGCCAACTGCTCAAGCGGGAACCTCGGGGGACCGGGCGGCTTGTGGTGGATAGTTTGGGTTTACCGCGAAGCGCCACCAGCCCTGGGCACGACCGACTGACCGGGTCTCCTACGCGGGGGCCCACGGAGTGCATGACACGGACCCGTGGTGGCACCCCTTCAACTGTCACGTCCACCTCCCACGCCAGCGACGGCCTGACCGATGTGGAAGTTCGGTAGCTCCTGAACTTTCGCCGGCACCCCCTTAAGGACCGCATTGCTTTCACTACCGGCACACACGATCAACATCGGTATTCTCGCCCACGTTGATGCTGGGAAGACGAGCCTCACCGAGCGACTCCTGTTCGCACGGGGAGCCACTTCGCGCCTCGGTAGTGTTGACGGAGGGGACAGTCAGACGGACTCCGGTGAGCTCGAACGTCGGCGGGGGATCACCATCAGGTCGGCCGTGGCGGCGTTCGCGCTGGACGACCTTCAGGTTAACCTGGTCGATACGCCCGGCCACCCGGACTTCATCGCGGAGGTGGAGCGCGCCCTGTCGGTCCTGGACGGCGCCGTCCTAGTCATCTCTGCGGTCGAAGGTGTCCAAGCCCAGACGAGGGTCCTGATGAGGTCATTGATACGTCTGAAGCTTCCGGTGTTGATCTTCGTCAATAAAGTCGACCAGACGGGTGCAGACTACGGACAGGTTTTGGACGAGATACGCAGGAAACTCACGCCGGACATCGTGGCCATGGTGCGGGTCAGCGAGGAGGCGACCTGGGCGGCCGACGTCTCCCCTCGGTCTCTCGCTGACGAGGACTTCTCGCGCGAGGTGGCCGAGGTCCTCGCCAGCCACGACGAAAGCTTGTTCCAGCGCTTGGTCGAGGAGGCCATGCCCTCGCGTGTCGAGCTCCGTAGGGGACTCGTTGATCAGGTTCGCGATGGTCTGAACTATCCCGTCTACGCTGGGTCTGCGATGTCCGGTGCAGGAACGGAACCGTTCCTCGAGGGCGTCGCCAAGTTCTTCCCACGCAACCGGTCGATGCCCGACGGAGAGCTCCGCGGCACGGTGTTTGCCGTGGATCGGACCGATAAGGGCGATAAGGTCGCATATGTCCGGCTCTTCTCCGGAGAACTCCGCGAGCGACAGCGGACGACGTTCCGCCGGCGAGGCACCGGCGGGGTCGTGGAGGAGTACAACGCGCGCGCCAGTGGTCTTGAGGTCGTTGGCCCCGGTGGTGAGGGCAGCGGTGCCGGCAACCGACCCGGTCCGTTGACTCCGGGCAACATTGCACGGATCCGTGGGCTGCCGTTGGTGCGCGTCGGTGACCAGCTGGGCTCGTCCGATGGGTCGCGCGCGCCCGTGCACTTCCAGCCCCCAATCCTCGAGTCTATTGTCCGGTCGAAAGCACCCGGACTGGAGATGAAACTGCATGCGGCGTTGGCTGTGCTCGCGGATGAGGACCCACTGATCCGGACGCGGACGGTAGGAAACGGCGCAACCTCCGTACTCCTCTACGGAATGGTGCAACGAGAGGTTATTGAAGACCGTTTGGCCCGAGAGTTCGGAGTCGACGCAACCTTCGAGCGAGCCCAGGCGGTCTACTTAGAACGTCCCGTTGGCACCGGTAACGCATTGGTCAGGTTTGAGCCCCGCGGCCCCAACGAGTTCTGGCAGACGGTCGGAATCCGCATCACGCCAGCCGTACCGGGGTCGGGCAGTAGATTCACCCGCGATGTCGAATCCGGGCTCCTGCCGCGGGCCTACCACCAGGCTCTGGAAGACGCAGCTGTGGGCACCCTGCGTCAAGGCCTCCACGGGTGGGAGGTGACGGACTGCGCCGTCACACTCACGGAGGTCGGCTGTGAGGCGCCGATGACCGCGGCCGGCGATTTCCGGAACCTGACTCCGATGGTTGTCATGCGAGCGTTGGAGCAGGCCGGGACCGCCGTCTATGAACCCGGCTACGCCGTCGATCTCGAGATTCCTGGCGATGCCCTACGAGGCGTGATCGGGTTTTTGATGTCCACCGGATCGGACCTGACCCACACCCGAGAGACAGGGCCGGCTTGGACCGTGAGCGCCGAGATCCCGGCCAAATTACTCCAGGATCTCGCTCTGGCCCTTCCACGCCTTAGTCATGGTGAGGGAACGATCTCCTACGAGACCGGCCGTGACCGCCGAGTTCGGGGTGAGATCCCCACCAGACAGCGGTTCGACGGCAATCCTCTGGACCACGACGAGTACATGAGGTTCCTCTCGAACCCGAAGCCGGGGAGCGCCCAAGCGCCCCGGCAGAGTTGATCTGGAACGCATTGGTCGACGCCACGGGGAGGTGCCCAACGTCTGATGGATAAGGTTGGTTACCCAACTCAGAGCACCTCTGGCGACGCGATCAGCGCCGCGCTGAGGTGGGCGACGACGATCCGCCAGCCGCTGCCGGTCCGGGTCAAGATTACGAAGTCGGGGTCGGCGGCGGGGGGCCCGGTCATCTGTCAGGCCCCGCGGGAGGCGGCGGTGATCGAGTGACGCTGCCGAGCAGCCTCGGTGTCGGTGCGAGCGTGGCGTCTGTTCGTCCTCGCCGACGGGCATCGACCGCGTCCCGTGGAGTGGTGTAGGTGGTTCGCGTGTTGCTTCGCGTTCTTACTGCTGTTGATCATGCCGCTTCTGGTAGGGCCGCGTCAATGACTTCCGGGGTGTCGATTTCCTTTTGTGCGGGGTCGGGCTGGGGCTTCTTGTAGAGCTCGG
>JAABUI010000453.1_pt1 | contig 31872 bp, 27 predicted proteins | sample 5559111 | NCBI WGS metagenome assembly JAABUI01 (sample SAMN10711870, study PRJNA513365) | rock metagenome | isolation source: Antarctica rocks | place: Antarctica: Victoria Land, Buttleship Promontory | reverse complement strand
GGGTTAGCTTATGTTCTCCTGAGTCATATAGATAGCCGACTCTTCCCTTCTAGATACTTTCCTTCCTTAGCATTTATATACTCGTTACATTACACCCATATGACTCGCTCTATGCTGGCCCCTAACAGTCGTTCTCATCTTCGATCAGCAATATGATCGTCTTAACAAGTTTAATGTTCAATTCATGTCAGAATGATCATTGATTGAAAGATCATGTGCTTTTCTTATCAATTAAGTGATCATTAACTGAGAAACTCACAGTCTATCATTCTTTCAAAGTACTTCGTTCAGTACTCTGCAATTGTCTAGACTCATATCTTGACAAGTTCTTCTGTTTTGTTCTATGATTGTTTGAATATCAATACATTGTTGATTCATTTGATTTTCAACTATAATTCAATTCTGAATGAAAATCATCTCTTCGATTGAATCTTCATTAGCTTTCGATTTTTGTTTCGAATCTGAGTCAAATATGAGCAAGATCTGAGTCAAATCTTGATCATCTTCTATTAATTGCAGTTCAAATGTGCTTGCTGACAATAGCATCTGATGCTGATATAGCTTTCAATCATCATTTGATTCAACTGACTTGACATCTGACATTCTGATCAGCGCGTCTGCTTTCAAATTCTGCTTTTCTGACTGATATATGATTTTGAAGTTATATTTGAATAACTTCTCAGCTAATTTAGTCTGTCGTCTGATCAGTTTCTTGATGATCATGAAGTACTTCAAATTCAGATGATCAATGAAGATCTTGATTAAAATATCAGTACATTTCAATTTAAGATGTTGTTAGAATCATGTCTAGAGCAAGTCATAGAGATACGTGTAAATCAGATGATATACGAGTAAACGAGAATTCAAAGCTAAAGAGTGAGATCTACGAGTGCGAAGACTATATGTACAGAGAGAAGCGAAGCGCTAAGCTCGATAGAGTCTTAGCCTCGCTCAAAGAACACGTATCTCAGAAGAAGACTGAGCACGCTCGTAACATTACTTTCTTTTCTCAGTCAAGCAATGATCTCATTGCTTCAATCAGCTTCTTTCTATCTTGTTCGTTTCATTGAGCGTTTCAAGCTCATTTCATCAGACGTTTCAAGCCTATTTCTTCTTATCACATGTCATTGAAGCAGACTCACTTCTGATTCAGATCTATCACATTCGATAAAGCTTTGTTTCGTTCATGTCATTGTAGCAGACTCACTTCGAATGTCGTTCAAGCAGACTAACTATTCTTGTCATTCAAGCAGACTCTTTCTATTCAGCTTCAATATTTAGCGATGAATGAGTTTCAGCTCATATCTTCGTGTTTTCAGACATATAGTATATGTTTCATCTTCTCAAGACATATAGTATATGTTCTATTCTGTCTGCAGTACATATCATCTTTGCTGTTGTTGTCAATGTCGTGAATAGAGATAAATCGTAGATGTTAGGGGCCAGCATAGAGCGAGTCATATGGGTGTAATGTAACGAGTATATAAATGCTAAGGAAGGAAAGTATCTAGAAGGGAAGAGCCGGCTATCTATATGACTCAGGAGAACATAAGCTAACCCTGAATAGGGTTGGCCTCGGAACAACCCTATAGCCTAGCGGCGAGCGGCCGGCGATAGTCATCAACATAGCCACCAACATAGCTACCAACATAGGTGCGTAGCTAGGATCGTAACAAAGCGCTACATTCAAAACTGTTACGTTTGTCATAGATCAAAAGCATCGAGAGATCGAATCAATGAACTGCTGAAGTCATTGCTCATATTTGAGCAGCGATGACAGAACATATCATTAGACTTCATTATTGATCTTTCAGAAAGTGATGAAAACAACGCGATTCTGACAGTCATAGATCAATTGTCTAAGAAATGACATTATATATTGTGTTGATCAGATGACGAAGAAATCTCTGCAGAACAAACAGTCAAGCTACTGTTGATATGAGTCTTCAGAACTCATGAACTATCAAGATCAATAGTGTTTGATCGTGATTCACAATTCATATCAATTGTCTGAAAGTCTTTATGTCTGAAACTTGACATCAAGATGAAACTATTCACAAACTATCATTCGCAAATCAATAATTAAACAGAAAGAGCGAATCAGAATGTGAAACGATATTTACGAAGCTATCGCTCATACATGCAAGATGATTGATTCATCTGATTATTTATGACTGAATTCGTTGATAACAATGCTATTTCGTCATCAATTGAACAGTCAGCGTTCTTTCTGAATAAGAGCTTTCACTCTCGTATGAGCTTCGATTTGAATTCAACTGAATATGAAATCACTCGAGCTAGAATCGAAGCGAGCAAAGTAAAGAATATATTCGAACACATGAAATGATCACTAGCATTGATCAAGCAAGCATTAACAAGAGTCAGAGTCACAATGAAGAAACAGATTGACAAGCATCGAAAAGAAATGATTTACAAGATAAATGACATGATGTTTCTGAACTCAAGAAACATCATGATCTTAAGATCATCAAAGAAACTAGATGATAAGATGCTAGAACTCTTCAAGATTCTAATTGAGATCAAACATGCATATCGACTGAAACTGTCATTAACTATGAAGATTCATTCGAAGTTTGCATCAAATTTGCTGCAACTAGATTCAAAAAACGCTCTAGAAGAACAATAAAATGAGTCGTCTGATTCTATAGTGATTGAAGACGAAGATGAATGAAAAGTGAAGAACATACTGAACTTCAGACACTACGAACGAGACAAATGACTACAATATCATGTCAATTGAAAAGAATACGACGTCAATCTACATTGATACAACGTCGATGAAAGTGAATTCAAAGAATGCTTGAAGATTATAAATGACTTTCATGAACGATATTTGAACAAGTCAAGATAGAAATCGACTTAAGAAATGTCGATTGAACTGCAATAATGAGAACATTGCTAAATAAAGAGAAGAAGTAATGTTACGAGTGTGCACTTCGAGTTAATCTAACATAGATCGTGTCAGACTATCATAAACTAGTATAAAGCTGATGTTGACACGCTAGCGATCTAGCATGTCTTCGTGAGTAAAACTCACGACGTGTTGCATCTTCTTTCTTCTTCAGCTTTGAACTTCTAGTTAGAATACACTCATATGATTCGCTTTATGCAAACTCATAACAGTAGCTGCGTCAATAATGCGCTGTGAGACTTTGCATGATTCTTGTGCAGTCACAGATGTCAATGTGTCATCTCTGATGTTAGATATTGAAAATGAGCTGCGTTGAATCTTTCTTTTCAGACTATTCTTCATGTTTGTCTGATTTGTTTCTGTATGAGCGTCAATCTTGTTATCACTTCAATGCGTTGATGCTCAATCAGCGATAAAGACAAATCATGTGCATCGTCAATCATCTTGTTCATTACTTCATTTTCAAGTACTTCTGCATGTCTCGTCACTCAATGTAGCTTCAGCGTGACTTCTTGAGATTGAATGCTCTCATGTGCAATCTGAACTTGTCACAGACATGTCTGATCTTTTGTTGATATCATAACTTTCACTGTTTTCAGAGAAGTCTGACTATCACTATATACTTTGTATATCTTTTCATGACACTCTCGATTCTTTGTCACTACATCTGTAAGATGTTTTGTTCTTGCGATCAATTCTTTCAATTTTTCATGATGAGTGATGATTAAAGTCGATTCTCTCAATCTCTTATTTAGCTCTCAGTTAATTTTCATTGCAGTCATCATAACATCTTCTTTACTGTCATTATCATTTGAGTAAACTCTTTGCTTCAACGTGAATGTGTTGAGATGATGTTGACTTATTGACATTTTCTTGTTTGCAACTATAACTACTTTCAATGACTCTAATCAGAGAGTTATCATGTAGAGATGACTTCACTTCATCTTTGTCTATTTGAGTGTTTCTTTCATTCACTTTCACTTCAGCTGCAAAGATGTCTTATGCAGCTTTGATTTTCGATTTCTTTTGAATATCAAGTCATTATGAATTCAACGCATCATCATCTCAATAACTTCATCTGATTTTTGAAAGTTCATGTTCATTATCGACTTTTGTATCAACTTTCGTAAATGAATATTTATTGACGCTGTGTTTATTTCTATCTGTAGAATCTCTGTTGATGTTGCATGATAAACTTTGATGATTTGTCGTAATGCTCTTTCTTGTACTGATCTCAGCTTAACGTTCAAATCTTTTCAATGACTTTTCATTCTCTGTGACATGTATCATATGATGACTTCGTAACTAAGCAGAGAACATGTCATCGCGAAGTATATTTGTCTTTCTGTCATCATTGATGAGTCTCAAGTAGACTCAATGATTGTTTGCATGATCTTTTGTTTAATCACTAGTTTTGCTTCAACATGATGCATGTGAATCACTCATCTCAGCTTGAAGTTCAGTTGAACTCTCAAAATTCTGATATCTGATTTCGAGTTAATCTGATGTTTTATCAGCTCTACGTTGACGTTCATATTAAATCACTTAGAAGTTTTCATAAAGTGAATCAGCTCATGCTTTGTCTTTGAAAACTTGATGTCATACATTTTTTATCACTGTTCACATCTATCATAAATCTCGTTAAGAACTCTGCAGTTGCGCTTCATAAATTTCTTGTATGTTAAAATGTTGACGTCGTCTATGAAATCTGTGAAGCTTATTCTTAATCTGATGTCATCACATGCTTTTAGCAAGTTCACGTTGTAGAACAGATATAATATTGATGATAGCAAAGAGTCTTGTGATATGTTAACATTCATGCTACGTTTCATCGTCGTGTAATCATCGATTGTGATCGTGATGCGTCAATTTCTCAGAAAGTTCTTCACAAATTCAAGAAGCAGTTTGAGAACTTTTCTCTTTTTCATGTCATGCAAGAGTCTGCTATGTGCTACATTGTCAAATGCACTCTTCTCATTCAGATTCAGCAGTGAGACTACTCTTCTTCTTGTGTCACTTCATACAATGTATATCTTTTCTGTAATCAGTTGCAAAGTTGTATCTGTTGATCTGTGTTTGCGAGTTCTCATCTGAATGTTCAATATTGAGTCACACGCTTCTACAACATTTTATAAACATTCAAATATGATGAACTTCAATATCTTACTCAGCGTGTCGAGTAGCGCAATTGATTTATATATCTTTGCATTAAAGTAGTTCTTCTTGTTTGACTTTTGCATCACTATTGTGATCGCGTTCTTGAACTGAGTTGACTGTATTCTCTTCTGCAGACATCTTTCAAAAAGAAAGCGTATTTATTCTGATGTATCATCAATGAGTCTGCGCATTATTTTATTTGTATATTCTGTGTGTTTCAAAGTCTTGTTGAGCGTTATCTTGTAAACGACTCTCTTAATCTTGCGATGCATCAGCGAAGCATCATTCTCAATCAAGAGCAAATACTTGAAGTCTTCTGTATTCAGCATGAGAATCTCTGAAAATTATGAAAAGTGAATCTGAAACATCATCTTCGTCTTATTCTGCACTGTCATAACGATGTCAAAGCATTCTGACTTGATCAGAGAGAGAATTGTCGCTTGAGTCAGTGTGTCTGCGACTGCATTTCTTGTTCATTTCGCAGTTTTGAACAGTTTTCTTGAGAATTGTTCAACGTTCTGCATGATCTCTTGATATTCACTGCATTTCTGTTTTCTGATGATCTTGCTCTTCTTGTCACATGCTTGAATGTACTCTGTTCAATCATCAACGATTCAACAGCTTCTTTTCATTCATTACATGCTCTTGATGATCTTTGTACACTTCTTAGTTCATTCTGCTTTGATCATTTCATGTGATTTCGCTCAGAAAGTAGAAATCTCGATGATCTTCTTCAATGCATTCAGCAGTTGCTTAGTGTACTCATTTATGCGCTGACGTTTCATTTCATGATTTGACAATGATTTCAACATTTGTTCTCTCAGAGTATTAATGAACTTCTCTTCATTCATTGTCTTTCAATTGCAACGCGATTTTCACGTTGATTCTTTGCAGACTCTGAGATCTATAATTGTCTGTATCAACAAATGATCTGAGAAGTTTTTCATTTCTTCGTCAATTTTGCATCGTATTAATCAATTCATAATGTCGTCTGTTGTTATGATTCTAGTCTTCATCTATTCTTTCTAGTCTTTGTCTTAATTTTATTCTAATCGAGTCTAGTGAGCATTCAAGCTAGAAATGATGTCATTGAAACTCTGCATCATATGTGTAAGACGTCAATTCAATCGAGTCTAGCACAGAGCTGAGAAACACACATATAAGAATCGAGTTCTTTTCTGTAGATACTTTTCTCTCTTAGCATTTATCTATTAGTTAAATAACACTCATATGACTCGCTCTATGCTGACTTCTAACAGTAGATAAATGCTCATCAACTACTCTGCTATCGACGTGTAGACGATACGAAATAACCTACTTCGTTTATTCAGAAAATTCGCAAGAGATTCTTTGAATTACTTTCATCAAAACATACATTCAAATTTACTTAAATTTATCAAATCAATCACTCAATCTTATCACAATTAAATCTATCTATCTATCTTTATCTTTCTCACAATGACACGCGACTCTGAGTCAGTCGAGTCATGAACAGCTCACTTGCTTAGAAACATTGCAAATAAACGAGTTTCTTTACTATCTTTCAATATCTCAACTGAAGCTAAGAACGTCGAGATCTCATGAAACATTAAGATTGAAAAACAACTACGTCAGTGAGCTCTTAATCAGTCAAACAAGATCATCAAGATGTTAAATGAGCTAAGAGATCAATGAGACATGACTCTGAAATGCAATGAACACTGAATCGTTTTACAAATCAATCACATCAAGAGACTTGATGAGCTAAAAATCAATCAAACAACAATAGACACTCAAGAAGAGACTATCATTGAACTACGAGAGAAAGTATTGAGTCTAAAAAAGAAACAGCGTTCAACGAATCAGTCTCGATCTCGACAGTCTACGAAGTCTCGAGCTTCTATCGAGAATCATACTCGACGAAAGTCATTCACTCTATTCGACGACAATCATCACAAGTTCTTCAAGTTTTTGAACTCATTTATATTCATTAACGAAGATAAATCGACATGAGACAGCTGAAGAGTCAAGATAGACGATAAGCTTCAGACAAATGTTGATTACTTCGATAATGAGAATATCTGTATTATCTATGTGATATCTAGACTAGAAGATGATGCTGCTGAGCACATCTTCGTTCAACGTTGACATGATGCTTTGCATTCATACATCTTGATCAACGAGCTATTTGAGCATCTGAAAGAAATATACGATGAACTGAATAAGAATCGAAAGTGTCGTCGCGAGTACAACGCTCTGAAGCAGACAGACAAGTCTTTCAATGTCTTTTACTTCGACTTTATGAAGCTATTCAGCTATCTCGAATACGACGATCGCATTCTGATGAACGATCTTCAGAATAAAATCAATAATCGCTTGCAGAACGCTCTATCAGTCTGTTCAAAGAACTTTACTTCACTCACTCGCTTAAGAATCTTTCTTCAAGATGTGAATAGTAAACAACGAGTCAATTATCAGCTTCGCAGCGAACGTCACACTGTCATCGTCAAAGTCACTGTCGTACCTGATAAACGCGCTACTTCTCTGTCAGTAACAACTTCGATAATCAATTATGTTAAGTCGACTATCTCTTCTATCTCTGAGTCAGCAAGATCATTAATCATCTGCTACATCTGCAAGACTCTCGATCATTTGTTCAAGAATTGCTTTCAGCTGAACAAGATCAACACTTCTGCATCTCATGCATTCATTCTTCGTCTACATGAGATTGTCATTTCGAAGAATAAAGAGAATGAGAAAATGTCTTTCAAGAATAGCGAGACAAAAAACTAAAGACTTTCATCAAAGACGTGATGAAAGATGTGTTAATTTCTTCAACGATAAGCATGTCAAATGACTCTTTTGCTTCTGAATCTTTGACTACTGAATGTGTACTTTCTAGCAATGAAATTAATTACTCATTGAAGTCATTGATTGACATCGAAGCTGCTGACTATTCGTTCATTGATGAAGTGATCGCGCAGATTGTTTGTGATCAGTTGCAAATCAAGTCTCTGACTTTGATCAAAGCGAAGTCAATTCGAGAATTCGACGATCATTATGCTAAGAAACTCATTGTTACGAGCGTATCAAGGCTGAACAAGACTGAAGCTCTAATCAATTCGCAGTGAACGCTAGCGAGTTCTCTGCGTAATGATTAAAGCTAGTCAAGATCTAGTCAAGATCTGATCTGAATCTGACTCAGGTTTGACTCAGATATGACTCAGCATCTTTTTTCTTTTTCAGCATCTTCTAAATCAGCTTCTATTGCCTTCTAGGCAAACACACTTCTTTGTGTTATGAGTAGTTAACAGATGTCTATGACAAACACATTTCTTTGTGTCGCAAACATCTTTCGAACCAACATCTTTCTTGTGTTTCAACACGTTCTCTTTGAGACTAGCGTCGATCTGAGTAACTACTATATAGAGCGTGTTCTTCTTGCTTTTTGTACCTTCTTTCTTCTGTATTCTTAAAGTCTTAGTTATAGCTATCTTTATAGATCAAACATTCTAGTCACACACGCACTCTGATTAGTTTCTAGACACGATCTCAACACTCATTACTCATGTCATTTATTTGAATCTGACTGTTCAAGATCATACAATTGACACAGCTTCTATGTTGATCACTCGATTAAATCAACATTAAATGATTCTTGAAAAAACATGAATGAACAAAATCAATCTAGTGATAGATATGTGAATCGATTTTCTTCGATTTTCGAATTTCATCTTTAGTCAAAAATCAATTGTTCTATTCTCAAGTAACAAGACAATCATGAAGCAGAAGAGTTTAACTTCTACTCATATATTGAAGAGATCTTTCACTACATCTCAACTCAGTCTGAAATCACTCTCTTTCAATCAGTTCAATGAGAAGTCAGTTAAACTAATTGAACAGTTAAAATCGCGCGACGCGACTTTAACTAACGTCAAAAATTCTAAGTCAACGTTCAGTTTGAAATCATTCTCTTTCAGTTCAATGAACATAGCAATGATAAAGACAGCGACATATAAAATGTTAATCAAACGATCAGACGTCAAGATCTTTGTTGTTATCATCTTGAAAATCGATTGATTCATAACTATAGTTGAAAATAAGTTTGAAGAAGTAAATCTGCATGAGCTTTTTCACGTCAAGACTCTTGAGAAGATCAAATTCAAGCTCTTTCTCAAGTATCATGACTATCTAGACGTGTTCAATCGAGCTATGATCGATCAGCTATCATCTCATCGTTTCTATGATCACAAAATTGAGTTGATCAATGAAGAAATACTCTCTAGAAGCAGACTTTATCAGATGTTCAATCACAAACTTCAGAAGATAAAGAAATATCTGATCAATCATTTAAACAAAGAATTCATTTTCTTCAGCTTCGCACTCTACGTCTCGCTCATCTTGTTCATTAAAAAGAAAGACGATAGTCTGCATTTCTGCGTCGATTACAGAAAGCTTAACGCTTTGATCAAATGAGATTGCTACTTTTTGTCATTGATAGACGAGACTCTCACTCATATACAAGAAAGCAAGTATCTGACTCGATTGAACATCATTGTCACGTTCAACAAACTACGCATGCATTCAGATAGCGAAGATTTGACTATCTTTATTATCTTCTTCGACTCATACAAATATCATGTAATGTTCTTCAAATTAATCAATGAATCTGCGTTCTATCAACATTATATGAACGACGTTGTCGAGAAATAGAGTACAGATGCGATATAGAAAGTTGTATCGAAGCAACAGAGAAAGCAAACAATGAACACGTGCAATGATCGTGCTAGTAGAAAGATACTGTAAAACGTGTATGTTTCTGTGTCTATCTACAAGTCGCAATGACATCTATATGTACACTTGAAAAACGCTCTTCGACTCTTTTATCATTGACTCAGACCTCGATCTCTTCTCTCTTACTAACTATCTCGTGAGAATGATGCGAGCAGCTTCACGACATTCGTTTCTCATCTAATTAGTGATCGTCTCTTGATCACTACAGAAAGAAACAAGAAGAAAACAGAAAGAAAACAGTAAGAAAACAATCTATTTATCAACGTTCGAGAAAACAGAAAGAATACAATCTATCATTAACGTTCGAGCAATTGCTCTCAAACGCTTTCATTCATTATCTTTCATCGACTTAATATCATTCTTGACGCAGTAGAAATAGAATTTAGACTCATAGACTGCAATCTCTGTCTCTTTCATTCTTTCGTAAGTTCTTCTCACCTGATTCAGTGCAGATTTTCGATGAAATTCAACAAACTCTTTCACTTACTTCAGATTCTGATCAAACAAAAGACTTCTCTCTTTCAACATCTTCATCGAATTTCAGCTTCGAAGATCTATCAGCGCATTCGAAGTCAAACATACTTCTCGAATTTTCACGATGGCAGAATGATGAAACGATACTCTCTCTTGTTTATCATTTTCTAGTTCAGAAGAAGTCGCGTCAATGAGTTTTTGATCTCGTAGTGCGACGATCACTTCATTCTTAGTTTCACATTTTACAATTTTCATGTTGACTTCATCTTTGAAGATCGCTGTGTGATAGATGAACACTGCAATGCGTTGTTCATCAGATTTATCTCTATTATCATGTGATAAATGTGACATTCAGAAATGAACATTGTCTGCGAAGCAAGACTGATTCACTCATTTCAGATCTGATCTTCGCGAATCATTCTCATTGAACATCTCGAGTACTATGCAGTGAGTATACTCATTTGTTGCTAGATTTCGCTTGATCGCTTCTTTTCATCATTTTTTCATGCGAAGATGTAGATCAAGAATGAATTCATCATCTTTGTCAATCGACTTGTCTGCAAACACTGCTGTGCTCTGAATTCGACTTTGTTCTCTATCACTCATCAAATCATTGACATTCAGATTCACATGTCTTATGAGTTCTGAATTGTTCTTGAAAGTGATCTTCATGAAATATGAGAAAGTCAGAAGATCGATTTCATGATTTGATCAAAGAATCACAGTAATGAGATAGTACATTATATTCTGGTGTACTAGTTGTTGCAACGTGATGTACATAGTCGTTCTCAATCAGTCGTGATTTGTAAGATCTAAGTCATTTCTCTGATGTCATAAGTACATGTTTAGTTTCTCTCTTATCAAGATTCATGTATTGTCATTCAATATTCAATCAAACACATTTGATAGCATTATTGCATCGTTTTTCTTTCACTTCTGATACTTGATCTTCTTTATGAACATGTTATGAATCAGAGACGTATCAATCTTGTAGTTCTGTGACATATGCGATCGTAGTCGAAATAGTTGTAGTGAGTCAGTGAAGCGAAAGAAACGATTATCTCGACGAAATCAGTCTGCGAAAGTGACATCGATTTTCACGAAATCTAGTTGAAATCTATAGTCGTATATGATATTTATATGATCAATAAGTATTTCAAACGACAGCTCATTCGTCAGTAGCTTGAGTCTATTTCTCAGTCTCTGAAGATGTGAATGATACACAAACGTTTCTTCATTCTTAGTTTCGAAGCGATATTCTCTCAGAAACTTCATTGTCACGATTGAAGATATCGAATCAAGATAATCGAGTCTTTGCTTTCATGTATGAGACACTCGTATGCAAAAGCATGCTCTACTCTCTCTCATCTTTCAGATATTTTCGACGATTTGATAACGCGATCGTTGAACTTTCGATCGTACGCTTTCTATCGCTGTTGCAATGATAGCTTCTTCGCAGACACTCGCAGTATCATTTATTTCTGTTTCTAAGCTGTACTGTAGAAGAATCTTTTCGTTATTCATGATTACATTTAGCGAAAGAGCAAGTCTTTGCTCATCATATTCTGCTAGCTTCGAGAACGTTGAAGCGATCGAGATAAGAAAATGAAAAGACATAAGAAAATGTACGCGTGATGTTCTTGAAGAATTTAACGACGTGAACGAAGCGATCATGTCAGAAGAGATTGATGTGACAACTCTTGATGATTGATGAGATCTTATCATCAGACTTCGCATCGCTGACATCGATGAATTAAGATCTGAAGTCATTACTACATCGCTTGCAGTCAACATGAAGTGTGAGTCTTCGTTTTTTGACACTACTGACGAGCGTCTTGATTGCAACGACAGTATTGATGATCTTGATCTTCTTTCGAAATTGAATTGCAAAACTGCTGATGAGTCAAAAACAGTCTCGACATGATTTGTTTTCAAGATCATGTCGCTGATATGCTCACATAGCAAGCCAGATTCTACTCGTCTTCAGTTCATGTGATTTAGCTTCTCGTTCGTTAACATAACTTCAATCTGATTCGCGATCAATTTGTTGAAGTCTGTGAATTGTGAGAATGAGAAGATCGAAACTCGATCTCTGCTGACAGTTATTTGCATCGCTCTATGATATATTATCTGCTTTATCATCACTCTGATCAGATGCTCATTCTGAACTCTTGTGATTGCAGCATGCATTTTATTCATTGCTTCTCTTTTTACTGAATACAATGAAGAATCTTTCTTTGAAATTCAAAGATTCAGTAGCTTCAAGTCTCATCTGTTCATCATGATTCTTTTTGTCTCAGCTATATCTCTTCTCTCTTTTTCAATTCTTTCATGCTCAATATTCATCATCTTTCATTCTTCTTTCTCGCTAGTCATTCTTGAATAAAGTGAGTTGTTATCAAGAAATTTCACGAAGCTGTACATCAGATTCTCTACATTGACGTGTAATTGCATAATCTGATCTCGAAATTGATGAATTGCTGTCTGTCGTTCTTGTTCTGTGCACAGAGAGTTCAAGTAATTGACTAGTTCTTTTTGATCATTTATGAAGTGTTTCAGATGATGCAGCGTTATCACAGAGCTTGCTTTAGTGAGTGTCATTGAAATGATGAAAGTAAAGATAGTTGAAGAATTCGAATGAGATTCTTCTGAGAAAATGCATAAGAGCTTTCGTTGACAAAAGCTTCGATGTGAGCTTTTAATGTCTGAGAAAACAAATGTCGAGTGAAGAATTATGTAAAATGTTTAATCGTTTTAATGTGAATTCAAATAACAGAGATGATGAAATACGTGAGGTTTTTAGATGTTCTAGTGCGAGTTCGAATAAAAGAGATGATAACTATGTTGAAAGATAGAAAATACGTGCTGAGTCTTCTAGAACTCAGCGCTAGTAGAAATTGCTTGCAGTTTTGCAAATAATTCTTCTGCGACTTACGCTTGTCATAGCTGAGAGAGATGTTGATGACTCGATATTAGTAACAAATTTCTTAGCTGACTGATTGACTATTTTTCTACGCTATCTGCTGCGCATCACATGAATTAAATCAACTTGATGTAGCATCATGTTGTCTTGTCGTGTATCATTTGAGTCGATCTTGATATATCTTCGATCTTCAATCTTGATATATTCTCTGATATACAATCATCGATTGATTTTGATTCTTGCTCTAAGTTTTAGCTTTAATCATTACGCAGTGAACTTTAGCGCGTACTCTGCGAATTGATTAGAATTTCGCTTTGTTCATTCAAGACTAGAGCATTTTGAAACTTTTAATCTTCAGTACTGAAGTAATTCAGTACTGACATTGCAGACGTCTGCATCTTCACTCTCATTCTTCTTTTCATATGCTTAAGCAACTCAAAGCGACTTTATGACATTCTTAACAACTCATGATCTTCTTGCATCAACTTCGCTTCTTGACGATTTGACAAAGAAAGAGCTAATACGAGTGACGCTGTACAAGACAGTGCTATCGAAGCTGCATTCTTGAGTGTGAATAATCTTATCTCAACTCAACAGAAGTCTCAGTGACAGATGCTCTTTTCAAGTTTACAGAGACTTTCAGTTAATAGTGAATAAAATTCAGCGACGCATTTGAATTTCTGATTGAAACATTGATCGCAATTTCTGACACAATTTTCTCAATGAGCGTTGTCATCGATAGATTCTGATCTTTATTCTTCTGTTCATTGCTGATCTCACTTTTCGATGCTCAATTCACACGCTTCTTCAATCTATTTTCTGCAATCGTTTCTTTCAAGATTGCTTCGTCGAGCTCTGCAATTTTATATCATTCTTTTTCAGTGTTCATCTTCACTACTTGAAAAGATCTCAGTCATCTTCATGTCAATTTCAGCGTATGCATGTTGTTCAATTTGATGTCATGCAGCAGTACAAGATCATTCTTCAGAATTGAACTAGTATGAACATGTCTGTGATCATTTCATACATCTTTGTCGATCTCTCTCATTCTTCTCAAATGCAGCGTGATCTTCTTCAAATTCTCGTCTCTGCATTCGAGTTGTTGAGCACGAAGAGTCAGTAGCTCATCAGTCGTGTGAACATTGTTTCATGAAAGAATCTGTCAGATTGAAACATCAAGTTCTATAGAAAGAACGACATCGCAGTCATACAAGACACGATATGAAGTCATTTCAGTGAAAGTTCTCACGATGATTCTGTCTGCTCATAGCACACTGACAAAGCTTCTGATTCATTTCATGCTTTCATCAACTGTCATCTTGATTAAGACATTCACAACAGCTGTATGATCTCTCTTCACAAGATCATTCATCTGTGAATGATAAGTCGACATCATCACTCGCTTTATCTTATATTTCTCGATCAGCGTTTCTACAATTTCTTTGTTCTTCGATTCTTCGTTCATGACAAATCTCTTTGAACAGTCGTGTCTGCAAATCACATCTTCTCACAGAAATTTCGCTATCGCTTTCAAAGTTGCTGCTTTCAGAACTCTTTCTTTTATTCATCTTGAAAAGTCATTTCTTGTCAAGACAATATAGCGTTTTTCTTCGTTTGAAGACATGTGAATGACATTCATCTCAATCTTCTTTCAGACTTTTGAGATTCAGATAGAATGCAGAATCTTCTTCTTTCGTCTTGATGCTTGCAACTGACATTCTTCACAGAATTTTACATATGTGCATGTATTCTTTCATATCTTCTTTCATCAATATCTGTCGATCATCTTTCGATATGTTTTCTTTCTTTCACGATGATCACTTTCATCATGCAGTTTCTGCAGAATATTACTGCGTTCTTCTTGAAGATTCATCATTCTTCACACAGAAGCAGTCTTGTTGAATCTTTTAAACAAATGTTTATCTTGAATCATGAATTTCAGCGCTTCATGTTTGAATTTTCGAAATTCTTTTGTTGACATTTCGAACGAACGCGATAAGAAGATTAGATAACGAGCTATTTTCTTGAAGTATTCTGAATATGAATCTTTCAATATTGACATGTCTTCTTCAACAATTATACTGACTGAGCAAAGATGAATGAAATTTAACTGAGCATTAATGAAGTCATCTATGTCTTTCTCGTGAGTTTCATCTTCATCGTCTGAAGATTCTCTGAATCTGCGCAAGAGTTCATTAAGAGCATTATGCTTGCGATTGAAAACGTAATGAACATCAAAATCAAACAAGCGAATTCAAGCAAGTCATCGTGTCATTAATGCTTCTGATAAGTCTGATGCAGATTGATTCAATTGTGTCATCAGAATGTTGACGTCTATTTCAATAATGAACTTCGTGTCATATAGTCAGTAATGAATCTTCTTCAGTGTCTTCATCAGATCTTTGCATTCTCTCTTTTCAGCATCATATCTTGTCTCTTGCTTGTTTCATAATTCACTTTCGTATCATACAAAGTGTTGATTCTTAGAATTCAATGTTGTCTGCTGTAACATTGCTTTTCATTCTTGAAAACTTGCATTCACGATGAGAACAATTTCTTCTGTCTGCTCAAAGTAGTTCAGACTTCTCATGATCGATGCAGTGATCAGTGTCAGCTTCAGCTTGTTCATGACTTTCTCTTGTTTTCTTTCTCACACGAATTTGATCTTCTTTTTGAAGAGCTGAAATATTGATGCTGCGATCAAGACGAAATTCTCTATTCACATTCGATAATACACGCATACTTCAATGAACACTCAAGCAGATGTGACATCATGACAGAAACATTATTCTAGAATCTTGTCAATTTTGAAATCTTCTGATCTGCGATCATGAAAGTCACAAACAAATTTCACAATCTTTATGCTCGACATGCAGAATTGCAACTTTTCGTCAGATATGATGCAATCGATGAGTTCAAAGTTCAAGAATACGAAGTCAAGATTCTTAATGTGCTTCAGCACAAACTGATGCACTTCTGAAGCAATCTCTGCATTATCATAGATTGTCTTCGATTTCTTTACTTCAATATCATCGAGAAAACATCTGCATATCTCAAGAAGATTCTTCAATATCTTGATTATGATTCTGACAAACTGAGCAACAAAGTTGATGACATCTTGTGATAACGTCGTCTGTCGCAATAATCTCAGAGATGTCATGAATGCTGTGAGATCTTGATATATTTTTGTCAGCGTAATCTGATCGTACTCAGAAAACAGGTCTATCAGAAAGATTATAATCATATCGACGAATTCTTTGAAGAATTCATTCACATCTGAAAACAGATTAACGTCTCTGATGATAATCTTGTTCATATTCATCGCTGCATTGATCATGTGATACTGATTGAACTTTTTCTTGATCAGAAATCAGAGATTTCGATACAAATCATGACAAGATTTCAGTATGTCATGCTTTATTCAATTCTTAAGCATGTCTATGATGATCTGATGAAGTGTCTTAGAAACTGGGAAATTGAGTGTCTGTCATGCATCATGCGATATCATTCGAATTTGCTGCAAGAATGAAACTATGTCTTTTATCTTTTTCATTTCTGAGAAGTTTCAGATCATTGTCACTTCTCTGTTAAACAACATCTTCAGTAGTAAATTCTTCTCTTGCAGAGTTAAAGCATCGTCGCATATCATTCTCTTCGCTCGCTTCGAAGTCAATCTGAATTCTCGAGCAATTTTGAAGAATTTGAAAAACAGTCAATGATCGTACTTTTCTGACTTCATCTCTGTCAGATTCAATTTGACCTGAGTCAGTAAGATTTGTTTTCAGTTTGTCAAACCTTCTGATATTGAGTCGTTCAACTCTGATGAATTCACAGATTGAATCTTCTGAGCTTTTCTTTTGTATGCTGTCACTACTTTGACATGATCTATCTTCTCATGCTGACGAATTGAATTCAGGTCAAATCTTCATGTCATTCGCATCGCAAGTCTGTTCGAACGACATCATAACATCTGTGCACATTGCATGTTATCATTCGAGCAAAATCGTTGAACGAAGCTTTGATCTTTCTTTTTCTTTTCTTCTTCGATTTCAATGAACATTTCAGAGCTTTTCAAGCGCGCTAAATCGACAGTCTTCAAGCTTACACTTCTCATTGCAGATACGCTTTCAACAGAGCATTCATCTACTCATTTAAAGAGTTTTTCGCTTTTTCAAGAAATATTTTCAACACATCTCGATTGACAGAATTGTATGTTAAAATCAATTTAAAGAACATCATTCTTTCATCATCATCAATGACTGTCATTTCACAAGTTTCTTTCGAAGTATTGTTGATGCATAGACACGTCTTTCGCTCATATGATCTGCTCAGTATCAGAATGTACTCGTTGCTTTGAATTACAAATATTGAAATCACTGATTTTGCTTCGTCAATATCGATCTTCACGTCGTTGCAGCATTCAATGATGTTAGTCTTTGCTTCGCTGACTTCTATCATATCTAAATGAATGTCTCGTCGCATAGACAACTGAGCTCTTGCGACAAGAGTTTCAGACATAACGTTGATTTCAGCATCACTATCAAGTAGTGTTTTAACGTAAATCTCATCGCTCATCAGCACTCATGTTCTTGAACACGTCACTGCATACAGAATCATGTTCAACTTTTCGAGTGAAGAATCTTCAAATTTTACTGCTGTTACTTGCACGTCGTCAGTCTTTTCTGTTTTCTTTTTCTTATGTTGTTTTACTTGAGTGTAGAGAGCTCGAAGAAGAATAGACGAATGTGTAAGCATTTGTTCAATGCTCACGTCTTGCATCTTCTGATTCGCTATAATATGCATCACGTCTTCTGTGTTTATGTGTTTCTCTACTATGTTTTGTGTTCTCTTGTCTCGATTGTCTGACTTTATCTTGCTGTCATTTGAATTCTTTCTCGTTGATTTCTTCATTGTTTTTATCATTCTTTCAAAGACAGCTGCATTCTGCATGATCACATTCTTACTTGTTCACTTCTTCAAGAATGATTTCAAAATCAACAGATACTCTTCAGAGTGCAAATTCTTCATGCTCGACAGATGTTCTTCTTTTCTTACTTTTTTTCTTCAAGTTCAATTTGAACTCGTTCTCTGTTGTGTCACTGTTTTTGTCACATTCTCATCTGACTTATAGTCATGTCAAGCTGTGACAATCATTACTTCTTCGTTTCATTTCTGTTTCTCGTCTGTGTTCTCTGCTTTCTTCGTGATCGTTGCTTTTACACTTGTCAGTCTGATGACATTGACATGTTCTGTTTTCATTTGCTGATTCTGTTTCTTCAAAGCATTGTCAATCAGCTCTTTCTGAGAACAATTCAATGCGAAAGATGTCAATCTGTTATCTCTTTCAGCGAGTTTCATTCAGAGTCTGTTTGTTTCATTCACATGTATCTTTTCTTCTGTCTTATAGATATTCAGTTGACAACATCTGATCTTCTGACATTTTATTTCTTCACAGAAGAAGCATTCTTTCATTCTAGACATCGAAGACGCTCGCTCACTTTTCGAAAGTGAAAACGATTATGACATTGACATTGCTGAACGAGCAGACGTGACGAGTTCGCGTGAGGTATAGACGTTGAGCATCGAGACAGATGCTGTCATGTTTTGCATGAAAGATTCAATCTTCTTCGTTGCTGTCTGCAAAGAAAGCATCATCGTTTCAAACTTATTTATTATCTCATTCATTGTCGTATCGCTGAGCTGTGCTACTATCGAAGAATCGAAGAACTTGTCTGACATCGTTGATCGCTTGATCTGATATTCATTCACGAGCTTGCTGAGATCATCGAAATTCTTGATCGTGATCAAGAATTTCAACAGTGCTTTGACAGAGTCGCAGTAGATCACTATCGCGTCACTAGCTTTCTTGAAGTTCATGAAACTGAGATCTTCAGAATCGAGTGCACACTTTCGTATGATCTTTTCGCTTAGTATAGATGAAAGATTCTTGACAAATCAGCAGCATCTGATATACTCATTCATTTGCTCGCGTTTTATCAACGAATGCGATATGCTTTTGTATTGTCGACTGTACAGCTTCAGATCATTCTTCATGATACGAGACTTATTCTTGAAGATTTTTAGAAAAATTCAAGAATTCAGCTATTGATCAGTGTCATCTTTCTCGTACTTCTTCTTCATCGTCTTCTTCAGTTCTTGTCAGTCGAAGTCGATATATTCGATCATAGTCTTGATGCTATCATCAATGATCTTGTTGCAGTATCTTGACAGCTTGCGAAATCGATCGATCTGATTCAGCTCATAATCATCACAGAAGTCTTCATATCTTTCTAGAAAATCAGTCATGTTCTTCTCTTCAAAATACGAGACTTTCGAAGTTTTGAGCAATGACATGAGTATCAGATATTTCAAAAACGACATTGTGATCATGTTTATTTCTGAGCTGACTTGAGAGCTGATGAGCGTAGCACTTGTGTTTACAACAGATGTTTTCAATGAGCTTGTCATTTTGTCGCTGTGAGTTGATATTGAGAGCTGTGAGAATGAAATACAGAATAGCAAAAATAATAGAGCAGTCAAAAAGATCTTGTTATTTTGTTTTTGCTTCTCAACTAATCGAAGTTCTTCTTTCTTTCTTTTGCAGTTGTTACAACTGATCAAGATGCTTTTCTTTTTTCTTCTTTTATTTAATGAACAACGTTCAATCTTATGCTTCTGCTGAAACATGATTCACTGTTGAAATTGACGTCATTTCTCGTACTTCTGTCTACATCGCTTCGAATTCATTCTTTGATTCTCACTTTCGCTGTCTGTTTCTTGCAAGTCTTGAGATCAGACGAACTCTTCTTCTGATCAGAGCGTCTCTTCTGAGTGTCAATCATTCGCGAAAGTCAGTTTCTCTCTTCTTCGCTGTTGCATCTTCGCTCAAAGAGAAACAGTTTTCATCAGCTGAAGATACACATCTCTTCTAGTTTCAACTGTGAGAATTCTGTGACTTGAATAGCTTTCGTCAATATCTTTAAGCGAAATAAAGTCGCTATATCAATTTCTCGTATTTCAGAGTCAAATTGATTTTCACTTCAAATCTTTCGTAAATTCTCTGATTACTGTAGAGATGTCGTGTCATTCTTTGCTGTTCAGTCAACTGTTCTACTCAAGATATCATAAAAATGATATTTTTGCGTTGAGCTTCAATGTTGAGAGATAGAGTACAGATGCAATATAAAAAGTCGTATTGAAGCAACAGAGAAAGTAAACAATGAACATGTGCAATAATCATGCTAATAGAAAGATACTGTAAAACGTGTATATTTTCTGTCTTTATCTACAAGTCATAATGACATCTATATGTACACTCGAGAAACGTTCTTCAACTCTTTTATCATTGACTCAGATCTTGATCTCTTCTCTCTTATCAACTATCTCGTGAGAATGATGCAATCAGTTTCATGACAACGTTGACATGAAAAATAAACAGCTGATTGATTAAAAGATTGATTTACTGACGTGATAACTTTTGATGCAGCTTCTGCAAGCTGACTGCTGCATGAAGAAATTTATTCTTATCAACATCATGATATTTCATTGAAGTTGCATCATTCAAATTGATAAAATTATCATAATATTTAATCTGTCAATTACTTAATGCTATAAAAGATTCATTCAATCATTAATGAGAATGAAAAAGCAATATTGAGATTGAAAATTCTTGTATGCAAATGCATAAGAAATAATGTCTGCAAAGAAGTTCATATTTAATGTAAATATCACAGTCACATGAATCTGCAGTGATTAACTGAGTAGCGAACTTCTTGACTGCTATTCATTCAGAATTGATCTTTTCTAAATTTCAGATAATCACATGACTCACAAGTAATTGAAATGCTTCAAAATCAACAACTTGAGATTTATTTATATGAGATTTCTCATCAATTTCATGAATGAAGTAATATCATAGTTTTAGCTTGAACTTCATAAATTTAATGATATTTTCTAGAAACATTTGAAAGTTCATGATCTTGAAAATAGAATGAAGATTTTCATTTTGCTGTAAAATCATTGTTTCAAGATTATGATATCATCATGTATAACATAAAATCATCTGTTTTTTCTTGAAGTATCAATTGATTCAGAAGTAATCTCGATCAGATGAATGTAATAACATCAATAATGCTGCTCAATTAACTTGCAGTTCAGTAGTAATACTGAATTTCACTCACTGTCATGTAACATTCTTGATATTTTCATGATGTTCAAAGAAGTAGTTGACTTTGAATTTAATTATTTGTGCTTAAATATTTTTGCAAATATGTCAATTGCATAGCTGAAGCTGAATCTCAAACATAGATATAAATAACAAAGTCATCAATTTCTTGATTTGATTGACTATAATGATTCATGAAAACAAGCAATCATTAAATAGTTTTTCATGCATATATTGAATGAAGAAATTGAATATTTCTTCAAATTCTGATATGACAAATGAGAAGCAGATTGAAAAAATCATTGTCATGTTAATGACATTTATAGTCATGAAAAGAAGCATCTTCAATGCGTTGATATTAAAGATAGCATCTGTTTTCATCATAAAGTTGCTTATAAATCTTTTAAATAATTCTCACTGATAATTATTTAATAAAAATATTTGCTCAATATTTTTTTGAATTAAAATGTTAATGTCATTTAACATGTAGAAATATTGAATTTGAATGATGAACATTGAATTATCAAGATATTAAAGTAGTTTCATAATGATTTTCTCTTTGAATTGAATAATAGAAAATATCAAATTGTAGTACTGATTTTTAAATAAATGAAATTTCTGATCATTATTCTTGAGAATATTTTCTAGCATACACTCAAAAGCTTGATAAATGAGCTTGCTTAAGCAATTTGTTTTGATCAATTTGATTGTTTTTATTTGTTTCAACTGATGCTTTTTATGAATATTATAGAAAAGAAAATTGACAACAACATCATGACTATGAGTTTGATCTTGTATTCTCAGTATTCATGTTTTATTCTCAGCATCGCGATCAAAAGATTAATAGTTGATAAAGTAACATCATTTGCAATCTTTGACTTTGATCTTAGTGAGTTTCTGCTTGTAATTCATACTTTCGTCTTTGCTAGCATGATCATCGAGTTTTCAATAATTTTTGATATTGATCTTGTGATATATGCATGAATAATTTCTTCTGTTTACTTTGCAGAATTCAATGACTATTTGAAATCTCTGACTGAAAGCGTAGTTTTGTAATCTTTTGTATGTTTCATTAGATATGTCAAAAAGCTCATCATCAGCAGAAAATTCTAAATGAATCGAAAATATTCTATTGATTGTTCGCTGAATGATGAGTATGAGACTAGAATTCAGATTGAGATGAGATTGTCATACGATAGACATGACGATGAGGTCGATGACGACGTGAATGTAGATAGATAGATAGATAAATAGATAGATAGAGCGTAGATTGTTTGAGAAGAAGATTGTTTGAAAGAAAGATTGTTTGAGAGAGAAGATTGACGAAGCTCGAAAGTCATACTGAATGAGCGATGTGATGAAGAGTTTATGGTGAGGAATCTACATGTATTTGTTAGCAAACTACATCTAAATGAAGGTAGATCTCGTCTTTAGCGAAAGTGACGCTACTCGTAATGTGCGTCGTTAAGTTGCGCCCCCAAGACCTCTCGCGACATGATGGTACGTTAAGAGCGTTATGTAACTCTCAATGCTTTTCACTATTTCTTCCACCTTCTTATCTTGCACTATGCTCGATATTGCCTTCAGACCACGCTTCCATCTGAAAGATCCTTCTACAGGAACTACTTTGTCCAAAATGTCGTTCAAATCTTCCAGCGTCTTTCCACACTGCTGGATAACTGGTACTAATGCTTTGCATGTCGTTTCGCCCAATTCTCTAGCACGTGCTTGTTGCTCTGTTTTATGTAAGGTGCTCACAACTAAGGATACCAGAGTCTGAAGGGTTCGAAACGCTTTCGGCAAGTCCTGAGTATTTTCAAGTGCTTCTTTGACACGGTCGATCGCCTTATTGCTGAATTCGACGACGGAGAAAACGTTAGCTAGTATTCCAAGGACGACAAGAGCTTCGGTGCCGCTCATGGCCGATCGTGGAGATTAGATGGAGCTTCGCTGGTGGTAGTGACAATGTCGCAGATGGCTTCTTTTGACTTGTAGAGACGTTGGCAGTGCTTTGATGTTCGGTGCAATAGAACGTCGCTCTTCAGTGGCATAAATCGTAAGCATGGCTGCCTTGACCTACTGTAAGCCACCTCATCGGATGCCTGCAGCGAGACACGTCACGCCTCGCACAACGGAACTCCTAGGGCGATATCCAAGGCTATGGGGCCAAGCTGTAAGAGAATACATCGAAGCACGTGCCGCTGAAACCTAGCATTACATCCCAAAATGACCACAGTCCTACTGTGTACTACTAAGTTGGTGGCAGCGACAAAGAAACGTTAGCTACTGGTAGCCCGTACATATTAAATCTATGAGTGATGTACCTCCTCTCCTTCTTTTACGCTGCTGCCAAAGATGTGATCTAACGTTCTCTGTAGTCATAAAATGGTGTCCGGTCCACGCAGTACTCTAAACCCTGTCTTTACTTTGTTTCGCCATGGCCAGTCCTTTGGCGTTCTGGGAGTATGTCAAACGTGCCAATACCTCGTCCTGTTACAGTCGGTTGACTCCCCTTGATCGTGGCCATGGAACGTCATGTTTGCTTGTTTGGAAGCAGCGAAAGTTGAGGTAAACGGCCACAGACCCTCATGCCAGAGAGCACTATAACTGGGATTGGCAAGCAGTGCCTTGGGATCTGCTACCCGTAAATGTCACCAACTGCGTCCTATACAATCATACTAATTTTCAACCTCTACAGTGAGTGCAACACAAACGCTTCAGTGGACAGTACTATAATGACGCTACGTCTGGGCACGATGGATACTACGCCTATCCTGAAGACGGCAGTGGTAGGATCTGGGTACCGCCAAAGAATGCAACAACATGCTCTAGCTTCGACAACTGCGCGGAGCAACACGACTTTATAGATTGGACACATCACAGGCCTTTCGTTGAGTTGGTGGGCTGTGCTTTCACCTGGCTAGCGTTGTATGTTCAGCTCTGCGGGCACCGAGGTGTTACTCTAGCTAATGAGTCTTCTCTGCTACAGCATGTGTCACTTCGTTATCTTCTTTATGGCTTGCATCGACCTGTCGAAAGATCGACGAGAACATCCATGCGACTCCGCTAGCTCACCAATATGCATTCGCCGCCGCAGAGAAGGGCCCGCTACAACCAACAAGATATGCATAGCGGCTTCGAGAGGCAAATAAGGTATAAGCACAAACCGAGACAGCATAGAGCGCTGTCGGTCGAGCATCATAGCAGAATACGCTTGGATTCCATCAAGCCGCCAGGCAATCAATAAATGGCTACCTGCAACGGAAAAATACTCTTAAGCGACAGCGCTATGTAAGCCGATTTGGCGTTTGTGTCTCGGTACTGGTGTGGATTTCACCAATGGTAGTGGAAGGCTGGCGTGGAAGATGAGGGATAAACATTCGAATTTACGTGTTTGGTGATGCCAGGGGAGAGGGCAGAAGCGACTGGCAAGCCGAGAGGGCAGTGTGGCACTAGGCGCAGACGGAAACAGGGGAGTGGGGATGGGGCGTAATGATGATCCGAGAATCAGGGCTGGTTTTCAACGGCTGTGCTCTGTGGGTTGGTGATGAGGTAGGGTAGTGATCCGTTGGAGACTATAAAACTATCTATGCTCACGATCTTGGAGTCGAAGTTCCACCGCCGATGGCAGCAATGATCTGTCTGCTTTTCCGGTTATACCTCTCCAGTCTTCAAATCCATCAACAAGGTCACATTGTACCTGAACCGAATCAACATCGCTTTCCAAGACCGAGGACTAGGTACGACTTGACATTGAAATGACACGAGTGTTTCTCGACTTTACTAGTTGGACTTCATGAGATTGATAGTCCTGGTCGAAGTGTTACTTTTCTTGAATAGTTCGTGGTGGAAAAGTCTTCCAAAGCTTTAATGTACAAGCCTTAATAAACATTCCTCCAAGAACGACTTCTCTTTTGGTGCGTATATATATCATATCGTATCGTTCGACAGACTCTTCATTCAATTGTAGGTATTCAAGCATCATCTGTTTTGCTGTGGTGAAAGAGAGAAGTGTCCTTGCCTAAAACCAAATATCGATCTGTATTGCTATGATAGATCTAGTGCTCTACGTAGAGACGATATTGAAAGTAAGCCAAATAGAGATCTAGACGCTTCATGAAACGCCATCCCTCTAGAAGCCCCCCCATCTAAAACTCCATCCATCACCTTCACCCCCCCACCTCCTTTCTTCTTACCTCAAAACTTCTTTCCCATAACCGCAGCCCACTCCACCAACCCCGCAATCCCCTCACTAACATCTTTTCGTCTCGGCACATCATGCCCACCCCCATGGTCAAACATCCGCCTAACCCTCTCATCGCAAAACCACGCCAACTGCGTACTCGCTGGGAACCGCGGATCCATACTCCCAAACACATGCACCGTCGGGATCCGAATCTTCAGTCCCTTGGGCATACGCGTGAAATCAAGCCCAAACACATCCCCAGCCTTGATCTCGGCATTGGGATCGAAGGCGTTGACGTGCGGGCCCGTGGTCCAGCGATCCGCGCCCCGGGACACGATGGCCTCGGTGCCGGCCATTTCCTGTAAACCCTTCTTCGACCGCTCGTCCCACTCCCGCGCCTCCGGGGTGACATCCACGCCCAGATCCTCCAGTATAGCCAGCTGCACTCCCCCGCAAATGAAAATCGCGCACTTGAACGGCGGCGGCACCTCCGGCGCTTCGGCAGCGTGGCACAGTAGCATACTAGCCACCAGCGCGCAGCCCTGCGAGAACATCATCACGCCATCGTAGGGGCCGTCGCGGGCGAGGATGTCGGAGAGCCAGGTGTGCGCGGCGCGGATCTCGGAGGCGGAGGTGCCTTCGTAGAGGGAGTAGAAGGGGGGTGGGTAGAAGAGGTCGATGCCGGCGGCGGGGGTGGAGGGGAAGGGGCCGTCGATGAAGTCGAAGGTGTGGGCGTTTGGGGGAAGTTTGTGGCGGAAGGAGGCTGGAGAAGGGGGATTAGTTGCGGTCTTGAGGAGGTCTGGAGGAGGCGGATGGGGAACTGAATTGGGGGGTTACCGGTTTGGGATTGAAAGATTGAGGCGCTGGTGCCTTTGCCGTGAAGGCAGAGGAATCTCATGACTGGAAGGGGAAGCCTTTCCCTCAGATCATCGCGAAGTGCTTGGATGGATTCTATGGTTTGATGACTTGAACAAGGGCTAGAATCTAATGTCTGGAGAATGTGGCGCTTTCAACGGGGACATAGGATTATTTGCTGGGAAAGGAAATGAAGATATACAATTCTTTAGTAGACATAAATCATTTCTATAAGAGAGATAGTAAAGAGAATGAAGGAAAGACAGCAGAGGTAAAGAAGATGTTGAACGTCGCCGTCGATGTTCGGGGACCGAGGAGCGGCGGTCGGAACCGTCGGATCAAGGCTAGTGCCATTGCAAATTAGCCATGTCGGCTAGTTGAGAGGTCATTATGGTGGGAGTTATTATACGCAAAGGCAGATAGTGAGTTGCTGACGAGGTGTATATTGAGAGAAGAAGCAGACATGGATAATCGTCTAGATCTATGATATATATGTACATTTCGGAGCTGAAAGGATTAGAATTCTAGCTACAACATGCAACTGCCATTTCTGTATCCCATGCCGGTACTTGAAGAAACCTGGTTCCGATTCTGTGAAGAGTAATGTCGCAATGGTAAATCGTTGTGGCAAGTTTCAAGATTACACGATGTGGGACCTGAAACCCAGTTGATGGCCAGAAGCTGATAAAGGAAGGCGCGATTGTTGAGCAAGCAGTCGCGCCCCTTTAGTAAATGGTTCGAGCCCTTGATCCCAACATAGATAGAAAAGAAAACCGAGACCATTATCTTCAAGCTCTCTCGGCTGGAGGTGCTTGCCTCGCTTTCTTGACACTTTTCCATTCCATTACTAGGGCTCCAACAATAGACGCGCAAGACACTGCTAGTGCCACATCGAATGCGTGCGCCAATGCCTCGTTGTATATTGCAAGGACACCGCTCAACTGATCCGAAGTTACAACAGCCCTGAGATTGGTAGCCCCGGTGGTGATTACAGTCTTGGGGTTCAGTCCTGCGACTTTGGCAAGCCCAGAAACGAGGTCGTTGTCGAAGATGTTTTGGCTGACGGATACAAAGATAGCGCCACCAAGCGATTGCGCAAAGAACATCAAAGAAGCGCCAACTGGGATATCTTGCCTTGGGAGAACTGTTTGTGTACCAATGGCTGATTGCTGCATGCCAAGTCCGAGACCGCATCCGTAAACAACCTGGTAGCCGATTCACTCCGCATGACCCGTGTTTTGCTTGAACGTAGTGATAAGCGCAGCTCCAGCAGACATTATAATTGAGGAGGCAATCATAAACGGAGTATAATACCCAAGCTTAGAAACTAGACCTCCGCTGAAGATGCTAGCGACGACGAGGGCAATGACAAGAGGGATATTGTCGATTCCAGATTTGACGGGACTTACACCTTTGATAGCCTGAAACCAGATTGGTAAGGTGAAAACCATTACCTGCAAGGAGGCCCCAATGCAAATGGAATACCAGACGGCGCCGGCTATGCTCCGCTGTTTGATGATACGAGGAGGGACGGTGGCTGATTCCTGTTTCCATATTTGAATGGCGACAAAGGTGATGCTCAAGACGCCGAAGAGGACTAACAGAGCAATGATACGTTCATCACTCCAAGCATAAGTTGAGCCGCCCCATTGCAACGCCAACAGGAGACACACTGTGCTTGGGAGGAAGAACAAAGTTCCCAGTGGATCGAGTTGGATGAGTTGCTGTCGAAGGGATTGATTGCCTTTTTCGGGACTGGGTAGCTTGAGTATGACGAAGATAATGGCAACAGTAGCAGCACCTATTGGAAGGTTAATATAGAAGCACCATCTCCACGACACATTGGCTGTGAAAGCTCCACCAAGAACCGGTCCAACGACAGATGCTATTCCAAAGCATGCGCCAACGATGCCTTGGAATATTGGTCGTTTGTGAAGGGGAACAAGATAAACGATGATGATGATAGCTCCGGAGAAGACGCCAGCGGAACCTAGGCCAGCGATGGCTCGCCCGACGATAAAGGATTTGGAGTTCGGTGCAGCGCCGCACACAACCGACCCGATCTCGAACAGTCCAATGGCACTCAAGAAGACCCATTTGGGTGAGTAGAAAGTGTAGATTTTGCCGAAGAGAAGTTGAAAGGCACAACTAGTTATCAAATAGGAGCTACCGTACCACCCTACATCACCCAAAGAGTGGAACTGATCGGTGATGGTAGGCACAGCGGTTCCAATGATGGTTCGGTCCTAGGAACTGGTTAGCCCAAATCTAAAAGGCAAGGCAAAGGGAGATGGAGAGACGAACAAGAGCAACGAGAAATACAGCGAGGTACAGGGCTACCGATACCAGCACAACTTCTCTGAGAGGTGGGTATTGCGTCTCATCCGCCGCTGTAGGTATTTTGATGGACAGTTCTTCGGGTGTCTTCCCTGGGTCGACAACAGGCGACTGTTGGTCTTTTTCTGAGCTCATGGCGATTTTATCGGAATAATTCTACTAAGGAACGTGATGGTGGAAATATCAAAAGGTAAATATATTGGCGCTTCTAATGAATTCTAATGGACTGTGAAAGATATAACATAATGAGAGAAAGGGGGTCAGCGATGAAACCCACCTGTACGCGATGCTGGCTACGAACCTACTGTCTAGCTACAGTAGAGCCTAGAGGTTATCAAAAGTTTGAACGACATCGGGGCGCTGCGTGATGATGAAGCGCTGTGCGTTGACCGCGTGCAGAGTTTTCGCGATCGCGCAGACTTCGATAACCTCAATGCGCATGTTACAAAGCAATCTGCACGCAGATGAGAAAGTCAAATAGAACGCAGAACTACGAGGGAAATCGCTTATGAAAATCATTCGATTCAGCATCTCGTCGTCGCGATGACAAGAACTGAGACAGAACATTCTTGTGTTTGATCTGTTGAGAATGATTAGCAGAAAGAACTCGAATCATGAACATTCTTTAAATCTACGTGCTAACTACGTATAAATCTTGTTAAGACTGCGTGCCTGTTACTACGATACAAGCAACTCACGAGTCTCGTTAAGTTCGACATGAGCAAACTCGAGAATCTCGTTAATATCATTTAACAGATGTTCAGATACAGACATTCTATATGTAGATGATATGCTGATGAGAAGACTTCGTTAAAAGAAGAGAAACACAAGCGAATTAATAAAGAATGATCGAACTACGCTGTCTGATTAAAAGTGTAACATACAAACATCTTTGCAAGACATGATCGATCTGCATGAGAAAGATTTCTACAGATAACGCGAAACAGATGAATTGCACGCTTTACAAACGAAGCGAGCATCTGCAAGATGTGATATACAATGATGATGACTGTTGATCTCAAGAATCTCATCTCTTCACTGAACTCTGACTCTTGAATGTCTTGATGATAAAGTCAATCTTTAATTGAAAACATTATTTGTATAGTTTGAAAGAACAGTAACGCATGTTGATGTGAATAGAGAAGAAATCGATTGTGATATGCATGCGTATCACAGACGAAATGTCTGCGATTCATGCTTAAGAAGTAAACTGTCAAAATCTGAGCAGTGAGAGATTTCATTCATTTTGAACTGTAAATCTATCACAAGAAAACTCTCTGAGTAATTTCTTGAGTCTAAGAAGAAAATCAGCATAAAGATTGCACTTTATGTATGTTGCATGCAATGTATACAACATATTTTTGATAAATCGTCGTGCAGAATTTTCATTTACGTGACAACATTTCTTCTAACAATCACAATTAATTTATGAAGAAGTTGAATGACATATCAATGTCAATAAGAAATGAAAAGATACTACTAGTGAAATAAACAACTCAGATGAAGAATCTATGAGTTGTGATTACAAGTGATCGAGAAATTTGCAACTCTTCAACTGCATCGATATTGAAATGTCTTCATCACATCAACAGTGTCATCAAGTAATTGATGAAAAGATATCAGATAAAATAATCATTTCAGATGATGAGTTTGAAAGTCGTGATTACAGTGCTTGAAGAAGTAGTGACTCGTCAATCATGCTGATATATTAAAAGAGTTTGAGTTCATCTTTTTTACTTGACATCAAGTCATACATTTATCTACGTGCGATCTACAAAGAAAACTAATGACATGTCGATGTCAGTAAAAGATGAGAAGATACTAAGTGAAATAAACAACTCAGATGAAGAGTCTGAGAGTTGTGATTACAAGTGATCGAAGAATTCATGATTCATCAACTACATTGATATTGAAACGTCTTTGTCACATCAATAATATCATCGAGTAATTGATGAAAAGATATCAGATAAAATAATCATTTCAAATGATGAGTCTGAAAGTCGTGACTACAATGTTCGAGAAAGTAGTGACTTGTCAATCACGCTGATATATTGAAAGAGCTTGAGTTCATCTTCTTTACTTGATGTCAAGTCATACATTTATCTATGTGAAAAATTGAGAGTTCATGAGAATGATCAGAATGCATTCTTTACTATTGATCAGAATCATGCATTGTGTCACGATTCTAGCCTTGCCAGGCTCAGTCTTCTAGTCTTATCAGATCTATTCTCGCTTCGTCACCTTGACTAGTTTCTATTGAGCCTAGCGTCGGCTGAGAAACACACATATGTAGTCAGCTTCTTTTTCGTAGCTATCTTTCTTTCTTAGCATTTATCTTCTAGTTAAATGACATCTCTATCTGACTCGCTCTAGACAGATCTCTAACATTAGATAAATGCTCATCATCTACTATTCTGCTATCGACGAATAGACGATATGAAACAATCTATTCAGTAAGAAAAATTTGCAAGAGATTCTTCAAATTTGCATCATCATTTTAGATCGCAAGAAATTCTTCGATTCTACACTCATTTTCATCATTCTATTCGCAAGAAACTCTTCGAATAAAGCACTCAATTATTACCTGAAATTCACAAGAGATTCTTTGAATTTTCACTCATCAAAAAACATCAATTCAAAACATCAACTTCTCATCTACTCTTATCTCAACAACTTCTATCTTCTCTCATCATGACATGTGACGTCGAGTCAGTTGAACTTTGAACAACTCGTCTGCTTAGAAGCACTGTCAATAGAAGAGTTTCACTTCTACTCATCGATGCTTCAGTCGAAGCTGAGAAAGCTGTCATCTCATGAAACATAAACATCGAAGAACAACTGTTTCATTGAGTCAGCAATCAATTCGACGAAGTCATCAATATGCTGAACGAGCTTCGAAGTCAGCGAGACTTGACTCTACAACTCAATGAACACTGACTTCTTGTACAAGACGATCACAAAAAGAGAGCGAAACAACTAGAAGTCGCTTTTGATAAAAACGATGAGCTAGAGAAAAAGATCAATCAGCTACAAGGCGAGCGATTGAACTTCAGAGCGAAACAACGTCAAGC
>JAABUI010000450.1_pt1 | contig 32082 bp, 34 predicted proteins | sample 5559111 | NCBI WGS metagenome assembly JAABUI01 (sample SAMN10711870, study PRJNA513365) | rock metagenome | isolation source: Antarctica rocks | place: Antarctica: Victoria Land, Buttleship Promontory | reverse complement strand
TCGGATTCGGGTTCCGCAACTTCGACAACTACCGGCTACGCCTGCTCCTCCATTGCGGCACCACCTGGCACACTCACCGCACAACACGGATTAGGGGACGCTCACCACGCCTGATGTCGTAGAGCCGTATTACTACAGCAATGCACTTGCCGGCTATTTCGCGGGCGAAGCAATCAAGGTTTACTGCTCACAGTTTTCCTACCAGTTGAAGCCCAATTGACCTGCCTGAGTGTGGTCCTGTCGCCGGTGTGTCGGGCAGTGCTGTCCGGGGACCGGTGGTAGCAGCCGGCGGCGGAAACTGCTGGGGTCAACCTGCCTGTGGTTCGCCGGCCGGGCGGCGACTGCGAAGGTGCGGTCGGTGCACCGGGTTGGTGCTGGTGCTTGTGGTTGTGCTCAGCGCCTGTGGGAATGCGCCGCCCCCCGCCCCCGCCTTGGCTGTTGTTCCTGCGCCCAACCCGGTCACCGCTGCTCCTGCGCCCACCGCCCCAGCTCCTCCTTCTGCACCGCCGTCTGCCACGGCGCGGCTTTCGCCAGAGCCTGGGGTTCCTTCTCCGATGGTGGACGCGGGTCGGGGTGCCTGCGTCGACAGTCTCCTTGCGGTGCTCACCCCAGCGCAGCGTGCCGGGCAGCTTCTGATGGTCGGGGTGCCAGCGGACGACCCGACCGCCGACGTCGTTTCGGTGGTTGCCAGCGGTGTGGGTGGTGTGTTTCTGCGCGGCCGCTCCAGCCAGCCGAAGACGACGGTTACGGCGAACGTCTCGGCATTGCAGCATGCCGTTGCGGCGGCACGCGGGGTACCGCTGCAGGTTTCCGCTGACCAAGAGGGCGGTCAGGTGCGGACACTGTCCGGTGATGGGATGACCACCATCCCGTCCGCCCTCATTCAAGGTCGCTGGGACACCTCGCAGCTGGTCACACACCCACGCTTGGGCGAGCGCTCTCGTGCAGGCTGGGGTCACGCTCGATTTGGCCCCGGTGGCCGATGTTGTGCCACCGGGGACGGCATCGCAGAACCCACCCATCGGGGCCGTCGACCGCGGCTACGGCTCGACCCCTCAGGTAGTCGGAGCGGCCGTGCAGACGGTCGTCGCCACCGCGTCGCAGGTGGGGCTGCTGTCCACAGTGAAGCATTTCCCCGGCCTCGGCAGGGTCAGGGTGAACACCGACACCTCCACCGGAGCTGTCGACAACACAACCTCTCCTGCTGACCCGGCGCTGGGCCCGTTTACCCAGGCGATCAGGGCGGGAGTCGCCGCGGTGATGATCTCCTCGGCCAGCTATCCGGGTCTGGATGCCCGCAACCTGGCGGTGTTCTCACCGCCCATCATCACGGGACTCCTGCGAAACCAACTTGGCTTCGCAGGATTGGTCCTCACCGACGACATGGGCACAGCGGCAGCTGTCGCGGCGGTGCCGCCGGGTCAACGCGCCCTCCAGTTCATCCAAGCCGGCGGCGATGTCATCCTCACAAACCAACCGTCCGACGTCGCGCCCATGCTGTCCGCCCTCAACGGCGCTGCTGCACATGAAGACGGGTTCCGCAGCCGTATCGACGTTTCCGTGCGCAGAGTTCTCACCACCAAGATTGCTGCCCGGCTCATTCACTGCTGAATGCAGCGTCGGGTCTGCCCCCGGTTTGGTTGACACTCGGGGTGGGTGGTTCTCAGGCCGCTTCTGCGGCCGTGTAGATCATCTCAAACTCGGCTGGGGTGAGTTTGCCGAGGGCTCGTTGTCGACGTCGTCGGTTGTACTTGGTTTCGATCTAGACCACGATCGCCAGGCGTAGTTCCTCGCGGGTCTCCCACCTCTTGGTGTCCAGGACGTTCTTCTGCAGCAGGGAGAAGAAGCTCTCCATAGCGGCGTTGTCGCCGCAGGCACCGACGCGGCCCATCGACCCGAGCAGGTCGTTGTTCTTCAGCAGCCGGACCACCTTCTTCGACCGAAACTGGCTGCCCCTGTCGGAGTGCACAATCGTGCCGGCAGGAGTGCGGAGGCTGATCGCGTTGCGGATCGCTGAGGCTGCCAGTGAGGACTTCATCCGCGAGTCGATGGAGTAGCCCACGATCCTGTTGGCGTAGCAGTCCTTGACCGCACACAGGTACAGCTTCCCCTCGGCGGTGGGGTGCTCGGTGATATCGGTCAACCATTTGATGTTCGGGGCCGCGGCGGTGAAGTCGCGGGTCGGGCGGCCGTGCCCGTCGGTGACCTTCAGCAGGTCGTCGTGCACGGGTGGTCCAGGCTTGCGGTTGAGGCCACGCTTCTTGGCGTGCAACGAGAAGATCCGCTGGAGCGAGCACAACCGCCACACCCGGTTCTCTGAGGCGGCGATGCCATGCTCGGCGAGCTCATCAGCGATGAACCGGTACCCGTAGCCGGGATCGTCGACATGGATGTCGAGGGCGGCGTTGATCAGGTGGGCATCGTCCCAATCCCGCTGACAGATCGGGGCCTTGAGCCACTGGTAGTACCCCTGGGTCGAAAGCCCCAGGACCCCGCACGCCACCACGACCGGCACCCTGAGGCGGGCACCGGTCGCAGCCATCTCACGGACGAGCGGGAAGACTATTTTCCCGGCAGGTTCGCCTGGGACAGATAGGCAGCAGCACGTCGCAGGACCTCGTTCTCCTGCTCCAAGAGCCGGTTGCGTTTTCTTCAGCTCGCGCACCTCGCCCGACTGCTTCTCGCTCACGCCCGGACGGTTGCCGTCCTCGACGTCAGCCTTCTTCATCCAGCCGTGCAGGCAGCCCTCGGAGATCCCGAAGTCCTTCGCGATCTGGTTCAACGGAGCCTGCCCCTTACGGGCCACCGCCACGACATCGTCGCGGAACTCCTGGGGATAAGGCTTCGGCATGGCCGACATCCTTCCAGCGAGGACAATCCTCACAGGTCAGGTGTCAACCAAACTCTGGGCAGACCCGTCCTCGAACCGCCTGTCAGCGATCCAGGGCTAGATGTGGAAAGTTCCAGAGTGACAACGCGAAGCCTCGCGGCTTGTTGTCCAGCAACCCTCACCATCGGGGTGCTTCCGTGAGAAGAACTGGTTCGCATCACCTGGCGCGGGCAAGGATGGATCTACAGCCACGTGCATCGGGGTCCGTGACTGTTGGAGCGTGCGCCTTGACCGACCATTCACGATCGGCTATCGATTTGAAACCTGCGGCGCTGCCGGTGGTGCTGGCGGGGTCTTATGCCGATCGAACCCAGCTGCTGGCCATCGGTCTCGCCAGCGCCGTGGCTGACCTCGAGCCCTACAGGACGTTGGCGTTCGCGAGCACCTTCGGTGAGGCACGCCGCTTTCTTGGTAACTTAGAGCAGATGGACGGTGCCCTCGAGAGGTATATCGAGGGCGTGATGACACCGAATGACGACTGGGATGAGGATGAGTTGGTGCTGCGGGAGCGGTACGCCGGTGACGCCACCCCCTTTGATGCTGCGGAGTACTTCGGTGAGCAATTGGGGTGGATACCGCAGGCTCGGCTCACGAAGCGCGGACTGGCTCAAACAGTGCGCACCGCAGTTTTCAGTGAGTTCGCGCAGGAGGACACAGGCGGGGAATTCGACTACTATTCGGCACCCTCAATCTCGGCAGAGGACCGAGCGGAAGTGGAACTCGCTTTGACGGCCGCGGCCTTGCGGGTGCGTCACTGCGAGGACATCTATCTCGAACCACGACAGGACTGGCGCGACGTGGTGGCGGTGGACTCGCATGGCGGAGGACGCCGTCAGCCGTGTCTGAGCCACGGAGCTGTACGGCCGGGTTCCTTAGTAGCAGCCGGCGGAAACCGCCGGCGGGAAGACTGGCTTCGACCGGTGGACGCGACTCACGACGGGGGACGTTTTGCCGAAACGCTGCGGGAGCAACGCGACACCCTCGTTGACGCGCTACTCACGAAACCTGATCAAGACGATCACCAACCACTCGTCCTCTTCGACGGCGAAGGCCTCCGTGGGACGTGTGCCGCGCAGAGCTGCCGCTGCCTCGGTGCCTACCGGGAAACAATGAACCCAGGCATCGGGCGACGCCAAACGCCACCGTACAGCCCCCCAGCTGCGCGCGGTCGTCGATGGTGCCGACCCGACGCCCAGTGCCTAACGCCGTCCGAGCCACTTCGTGGAACCCGGAGACGTGCAAATCGACCCAGCGGTCTTCGTGGGTGAAGGACGGTCGTACCCTCGACGCGTTCGGAAGGTGAAAAAGATGAGCATCCTCGGCATAGGGCTAGCCGCCGAGCAGCCCTCACGCTTGCTGCCGCTTCAGCTGAACTGGGTTAGCGACCCTCTTGGGCAGGCCGAACTCAGTGTGGACGCCTGCGCTGAACGCAACGTGGTCCGGAGGTCGGGAGGCGAGGTCGCCGAGATCAACTGAGCGCATCAGGGAGTCGTCGAGATCGACAACGTCCGCATGGCGCAGTGGCCATGGAGGGTGGGCGTTGGGCACGTAGAAGGTGCGCCCGAGGTGGCGCACATGCAGTCCCCAGCGTGCGGTGAGGAACGTGTCTAGGGCGGTGGCCTCCCGCGGGGCGCCGACCCGGATACCGATCCGGCTTGCGGCGCGGGCTCCGGGCCAAAATAGCTGCGCGGTGTAACGGTGCGCGCCATCGGCGGTTGCGGTGTGCCGCATCCGGGCCCACCGTTAGGGCAGACCGAAGCCCAGCCGCGCACCCGCAACAATCAGTGCCCGATTGGTGTCCAGGCTGAGGAAGACGATCCCACGCCGACCGGTCTCGTCCACGGAGTACAGCCGCACGTTGGTCTCCAGGAACGTTCCCGCCCACGGCACCCCCGCTCCCCGCCTGAAGCCGGCGTTGACCATCCGGAACGGGATCAACCCCACGTAGCTGTGACCCTGGAAGGTGTCTGGGCGAACCCCTGGTGGCATAAACCTCTGCAGAAGCCTCGGGTCGGTCGCCCAGTGCAGGAACGTCAGGTCGCGCCAGTCCTGATTCATCATCACCGCACCCCGCAACACCGGTGCCTGCGTAGACACCGGTCCCGGCACACCCCCGCTACCTGACAAAGCCACTCCTGTCATCCTGCTCGCGCCCCAAGCCCCGCGCCAACGGGACGCACTGATGCCGAACCCGCACGTGCGTCAGTGCACGCTAAGGAACCAGGCAACCCAACGTTTACCCAACGTTTTGGACGCGAGCCAACGAAAACTGACACCAGTCGTCGGCTGCACCGATCGGGCATATGGCCAGCTCAGGGGTGGTTATTGCAAGTCAACGAATACGAACGAAAGCCCCCACCTGAGAAGCGAAGGGTCGCCGGTTCGATCCCGGCCCTGGCCACCACCACACGCCGGGCCTCGGCACCCTGTCCGGCGCGGCGTAAGTGATAGCTGCGCTTACCGGGTCAGCGGGTGATGGGCTGGCAGCGTACGGCGGGGGAGCCGACGTGTCGGGGGCTGGTGCTGGTATCGACCTGGGTGGCGACGCCCGCTTGGAACAGCAGGATGATGTCGGACCCGCCGAATTGGAAGTAGCCGAACTCGTCGCCCTTGCTCACCTGGGTGCCCTCTGCCGCGGTGAGCACCACCGAGCCGACGTGGGACATCCCCACCGGGACTACGGCGACGATGCCGAGGTCGCCCGCGGGTGAGCCGGTGGTGTCGAGGGTGAGCACGCCGCGGGTCTGGGAAAACTCGAAGCCGGTGGTCGTGGCGTCGCTGGAGACGAACTCGTGCTCGACGAGGTCGACCTCCAGAACGACCGTGCCCTGGATGACGAAGGACTCCTCGACCCGGCCGGAGACCGGGAGGTGGAAGCGGTGGTAGGCCCACGGCGGCAGCATGTAATGCGCGAAGGTCCCACCGGCGAAGGTGTCGGCGTACCGGCTGCCCTCCAGCAGCTGGCCGATCGTGCCGTAGATGTGGGTGCCCTTGAGCGTGGTCGCCGGGATTTCGGACCGCTCGCCGATGTCGTAGGTGTGCTGGAAGGTGCAGTCGGCCGGGGAGGTGACGACGAGGTTGCTGGCCGGGTCGGTGATCGGGCGCAGCCCGGGGTTGAGCTCGCGGGCGAAGAACTGGTTGAAGCTCAGCCACCCGCTGGGCGCATTGGGCCGACCGCCCACGAGCGACTCGCCGACGGTGAACTCGGGGGAGTTGGTGGTGAAGGAGTCCAGGATGTCCTGGCTGAAGGATTCCGGGGTGTCCAGGAAGGCACCCCACTCCCGGGCGTAGGCGGTGCACCACTGCCGGAAGGCGGCGGAGCTCTCGCCGATCGCCTTCCCGTCGTCGCCGTCCTTCTGATCGATGAGCCAGAAGAAATGCGCGAGTCGGTCGCTGATCTCCCGCGAGGATGACGTGCCCCCGTCCTGCTTGTGCCAGGCCCCGGACTCCTGCGGGATCCACCGGAGGAACCCACGCAGGTACTGCTCGTACTCGTCGAGGTCGCCGGGCCAGTCGAGGGCGTCGAACAGGTCGGGGTCGAGGTCGGCCTCGGCGCGCTCCCGGGCCCGGCGCACGGACTTCTCGAGCATTCTCGACAGGCCCTCGTGCTCGGCCAGGGTTGTCCCCAGCTGCTGGATGATGTCCTCAGGGGCGGTCACGGGTGCTCTCCTCGGTGCTCGGGTCCCGGTCGGGACGACCGGGGGACCTAGATGTCGGGTCGGTGGCCGCGAAGTGGTCAGCGGGGCCGGTGGCGGGTAGGGGTTGCGCGCTCGGTGCAGGGTATCGGAGGTGCAGGACCGAAACGCTCGGGTGGCCAGGCCTGCACGGGTGTTCAGGTGTGGGCGGTGAGGTGGATGTGGGCCCAGGAGTTGTTGACGTAGCCCTTGGGGTTCCACAGGTGCACGGGGGATTCGGGTTGGGCGGCGGCGGAGGTGTCCCAGGCACGGGCGGTGATCGTGGTGTGCCCGGCCGGGATGGTGAGGGTGGTGCGCCAGTGCCGCCACGCCCACGGGCTCACTTGTTCGTCGAGGTCAGCTTGCACCCAGCTGTGCCCGCCATCGAGGGATACGTCGACTCGGGCGATGCCGCGGTCGTCCCCGGCGAAGGCGTAGCCGGTGACTTCGATCGGGCCCGCGGTCACGGTGGCGTTGTCATCGGGCCGCAGGATGTCGGCGTTGACGGCGACCGCGCTCAGCGACAGCCCGTCACCGGGGCCGGCGGTGTCCGGGTCGGCTTCGGCGGGCAGCAGCCGGTAGGCGGTGGCCTGGAAGTAGTTGTCCGACGGGTGGGCTTGGGCGGTGATCGTCTGTACCCATTTGACGCTGCGCGCCCCGATGTGACCGGGCACGACCACCCGGACGGGTGCACCGTGCACGCGCGGCAGGGGGTGTCCGTTCATTGCCCAGGCGAGTAACACTTCCCCGGCTTGGGCTTTTGTCGCGGTGATGGAGGCACCGTAGGGCTGGGCGGGATTGGCGAGCTGGGAGACGTCGGGGGCGCTGAACGCCACGTGCGCCGCCTCGGGGCGCAGTCCGGCAGCAGCCAGCACGTCGGACAGGCAAACCCCGGTCCACTCGGCGGTGGAGGTGGCGCCCGGCCCCCACGGGTCCTCGCCGGGGATGTCCCGCACCTCGATCAGCCCGGCCCTGCGGTTGCCTGCGCACTGCAAGGTGGCCACCAGGATCTGTTCGGTGAACCTTTCGCGGAGCTCGGTCAGGGACAGCTCCAGCACGTGTTCGACCAGACCGTCGACTCGTAACCGCCATGTCTGCGGGTCCAGCTGGGGGATCGGCCCGTGGTTGCGGGTGTAAAACGAGTCCATCGGGGTCAGCACTTGATCCGCGAGACCGGCACGAGGCGGCTCCGCGTTATAGGGGTCCTCCTCGTGCACGATCATGTCCCCGCGCTTGTCCCAGAGTCCCATGTGTGTCCCTTCGTCCGCCCGCAATCAGGGTTGCGGGTAATCCTGTCAGCGTCCGAGTTTGCGCAGTAGGTCCGCGAGCTGCTTGCGGTCGGTGTCGCTGAGGACGCCGAAGAAGCGCTCCGCGTCTGCCTCCCGGGCCGAGCTGATCGCGCGGCTCACGCGGATGCCGGACGGGGTCAAGCCGACGAGCGTCGCGCGACGGTCGTGCGGATCGGGGCGGCGCTCAATGAGCCCGCGATCCTCCAGCCCGTCCACGACCTCGGTGGTCGAGCGCGCCGCGATGTGCAAGTGCTCGGACAGCTCGCTCAGCCGCATGACTCCGTGGCGCAGGAGGACGCTCAGTGCCCGTGAGTGCGAGGGTGTGATGTCCCACGGGGCCAGGGTTTCCCGCGACAGCCGCCGCAGCCGCCTGGCGACTCCCCAGAAGGCGTCCGCGAGCGTCTCCTCCTCCTCCGCCGCCACGGGAATAGCGTAACAATCCGTCCTGTTGTACCCTCATGTTGAGGTTACCTCAGCAAACGACACAACGAATTGGGGTGCACACGTGGACTCGCCCACCATGCATCGGGGCCGCCGCTCAGGCAGCTCGAGCACAGTCACCGCAGCCGAGAAGACCCAGGCGCGCGAAGTATCGCTGCGCCGCATCGGAGCGCTCTTCGCCCCGTATCGCTGGCAGCTCGCTGTCGTCATTGCGATCATCGCGGCGTCGTCGATCGTCGGAATGGCCTCACCGTTCCTGTTGCGCGCCGTGATCGACACTGCCCTCCCCACCCAAAACCTGACGCTGCTGGTCAGGCTGGTCATCGGCATGCTCGCCGTCGCCGCGGTTACCGCCGCGTTCGGGGTGATCCAGACCTGGATCAGTACCAAGATCGGCCAGCAGGTGATGCACGGGCTGCGGACCAGCGTGTTCGCACACCTGCAGCGCCAGTCGATCGCGTTCTTCACCCGCACCCGCACCGGCGAGGTGCAGTCCCGCATCACCAACGACATCGGCGGCATGGAGTCGGTCGTCACCTCGACGGCCACCTCCGTTGCCGCCAACTTGACGACCAGCGTGGCCACCGCCGTTGCGATGGTGGCCTTGTCTTGGCGGCTCTCGCTCATCTCGCTGCTCGTGATGCCGCCCGCGATCTACCTGACGCGCAAGGTGGCGCGGATGCGCCGGGCCATCATCACCCAACGCCAGCGCGAGCTGGCCGACCTCAATGTGACCATCGAGGAAGGCCTGTCGGTCAGCGGCGTGCAACTCAGCAAGACGATGGGTACCGGCCCGTCGATGGTGCAACGGTTCACCGCCTCCTCAGCCCGCTTGATCGACTTGGAGCTTCGCTCGGAGCTGGCCGGTCGCTGGCGAATGGCGTCGATGAGCGTCATCTTCGCCGCCATCCCCGCGATCATCTACCTCAGTGCCGGGCTACCCATGACGGCCGGCACCATGACGATCGGCACCCTGATCGCCTTCACCGCCTTGCAATCCGGGCTCTTCCGCCCGCTCATGGGACTGCTCAACGTCGGCGTGTCGCTGACCAGCTCCCTGGCCCTGTTCGCCCGGATTTTCGAGTACCTCGACCTTCGTGTTGAGGTCGACGATCCGGCCGACCCGGTCGAGATCGCGCCCCACCGGGTCGGCGGTCGCGTGCGCTTCGAGGACGTCACCTTTGCCTACCCGGACAGCGCGACCGCCGCCGTGGCCGGCGTCAATCTCGACATCCCGCAAGGAACCACGCTGGCCCTGGTCGGGGAGACGGGCTCGGGCAAGAGCACCCTCGCCTCGCTGGTCGCGCGCCTCTACGACCCGACGGGCGGTCGCATCACGATCGACGGCATCGACGTGCGGGACCTGCGGCTCGCCGACCTCGCCGCCGTGGTCGGCGTCGTAAGCCAGGAGACCTACCTACTGCACACCACGGTGCGGGAGAACCTGCGCTACGCCAAGCCCGCGGCAACCGATACCGAGATCGAACTCGCGGCGCGGGCCGCTCAGGTGCACGAGCTCATCATCGGGCTGCCCGACGGCTACGACACCATGGTCGGCTCGCGCGGGTACCGGTTCTCCGGCGGCGAGAAGCAGCGGATCGCCATTGCCCGCACGTTGCTGCGCAATCCACGTGTCTTGGTTTTGGACGAGGCCACCAGCGCGCTCGACAACGAGACCGAGCGCGCGGTACAGGAGGCATTCGACGCACTCGCCCAGGGCCGGACCACGATCACCATCGCCCACCGGCTCTCCACGGTGCGCGACGCCGATCAGATCGTGGTGATCGACCAGGGTCGCGTCGTCGAGTCGGGAACTCATGACAGCCTGGTCGAGCACAACGGCCGCTACGCGATGTTGGCCGCCTGAATACAGGTGAGCGATGGACGCAGCTAGCCGCGGGCGTCCTCGGGAGGAGCCCCGGCAGCGTCGGGGGGATCGAAGCGGCCGGCGGCGCCGTCGTCGGGCAGCACCACCTGGGTGCACCGCGAGGAGGCCAGCAGGATGCCGTCCGCATCGGTCAGCTCGGCCGCGGCGAACACCACGCGCCGGGTCCGCCGAACTATCCACCCCGACGCCGACAGCAGCCCAGGCTTGGTGGCCCGGAGGAATTCCACGCGCAGGTCGGCGGTGAGGAACGCCTGGTCGTGGTCGAGCACCGTCCACGTCGCGCCGCCCATCGCCGCGTCGAGCAGGGCGGTCACCAGGCCACCCTGCACCACGTGACCACCGCGGGTGGGGAAGCCGTACGCCGAGGTCGCGTCCCACTCGATAGACGTGCTCCCCGGCGCCCAACCGGTACGCCGGTAGCCCAGTGTCTTCCACAAGTGCGGGGTGTCGTCGTCCTCGCTGACCCAGTGATCACCGTCAGCGAACCGATCGCCGGGAGGCACCTCGGGGGGCGGCAGCGGTGCGGGCATGGGTTCTCCCTCGAGAAAACAAGCCTGAGCAGGGACGCTTGCTGGGCGCCGTGCCGCAGGCTAGCAGCCGGTGATCCACCCATTGACCGGCCGCCGGACTGGAACCGTTGCTTCCGGTCGATGGTGGGGCCAGGGTCCCGTCATCGTCATCGGAGCGCACTGACACGCCAGGCAGGTGAGCCCGTTCACCCACCGTCGGCGGTACCGTCGGGAAAATGATGCGGTCGTGGCCGCGCAGCGCCCCACCCACCCGGGCCCGTCACCATGAGGAGTACACCCTGTGCTTGTGCCCTCGTCCGCGGTGCGGCGGTTCGCCTGCGCGGTGGCCGTTCTCGCGGTGACGGTGACGGTGGCCGGTTGTTCGGGGTCCGGCGGACCCGGGTTAGACGGCGCGGCCGAGGCGGTGGGAACGACTAGCCCCGTCGAGACCCTGCAATCGCAGCTCGACACATTGGCGTCCACCTACGAGATGGACCCGGACACGGACGTCTCTATCGCCGCGCTGGACACCGTCACCGGACAGAGCATGCAGTATGGCTCATCGAGCGGGATGGTGGCCGCCAGCGCCGTGAAGGCGGAGATCCTCGTCGCCACTCTGCTGGACCACCAAGATGCGGGCACATCGCTCAGCGACGCCGACGACCTGCGAGCCACTCAGATGATCGAGAGCAGCGACAACGACGCTGCCAGTGCACTGTTCGACGAGGTTGGCGGCACCGCGGCCATGAATGCGGCCAGCGTCCGGCTGCATATGGGACACACCTCGATCGGCGATGACGGCTACTTCGGCTTCACCGTGACCAACGCGCAGGACCAGATCACCCTGCTCAAATCGCTTGTCGACCCGGCGTCTCCGCTCGATTCGAACGGCAGGGCGTACGCATTGGGCCTCATGCGCAATGTCGACACCGACGAGTCGTGGGGGGTCACCGCCGCGTCGGATACCGGGAGCACCCCGGCGGTGAAGAACGGCTGGCTGCCGGTGGACTCCGACGACGGGCGATGGGCCGTCACCAGCATCGGAGTGATCACCGCCGGTGGGCACGAAACACTCCTGGCTGTTTTCACCCAGCACCAGGCCGAGGAGCAGTACGGCATCGACTTCATCGAACGGGCCAGCAAGCTGGTGGTAGCGGGGCTGGCGACGACGCCACCGCGGTGATCCGGCTGTTACTCGGCTGCGGCGTCCTGCAACAGCGCGGGCAGGGCACCGCTGATCAGCCGCACCAGCTCGTCGCGCGGTAATTCGTCGTCCGAGAGCCAGCTGATCACCACGTCCTCGGTGAACGCGATCCAGCCGCGCACAGCCATCCTGGTGCGCGGCCCGGTGGGTATGCCGAGGACTGGCGTCTGGGACAGCGTGCGGTCGGCCATCTCGGCGCGGGTGTCGTCGAAGACCGTGCGCATCCGGGCATCGCCGCTGGCGGCCCCGCGAAGCAGCGACACGTAGCCATAGCGGTTCTCGCTGACGAAGTCGATGAACTCCGACAGTGATGCGTACAACGCGTCCAGCGGATCGAGGGACAGGTCCGGCGCCGTGCGCTCGAGCATGGCCGCAGCCATCTTGGCCACCACCGCCAGGTAGAAGTCTTGTTTGGAGGCGAAGTAGTGGAAGAGCAATCCCCGCGAGATCCCGGCCCGGTCGGCGATTTCCTCCACCGAGATCTCCTCGAGCCTGCGAGTGGCGAGCATCTCCGCGCCGAGCTCGATGAGCTGTGCGCGGCGCGCCACCGGGCTGAGGCGGGTTCGTTTCTCGGTGTGCACCCAGCCATCTTACTGAATCTCGCTCAATACTTATTGACTAGTGTTCAACAGCGGACTACGGTGCAACCATGACAACAGCCATTGACACGGCCGAGGCGCCCGAGAGCGCCGGTCCCGCGGCCCGACACGTCGACGTCCTCATCATCGGGAGTGGGATCGCCGGCCTCGGGGCGGCGATCAAGCTCGCCAAGGCGGGCCGCCGGGACTTCGTGGTCATCGAACGTGGCAGCGAGGTTGGGGGCACCTGGCGGGACAACACCTATCCCGGCGCCGCCTGTGACGTGCCCTCGCACCTCTACTCCTACTCTTTCGAGCTGAACCCGGAATGGACGCGGAGCTTCTCCCAGCAGGGGGAGATTCAGAGCTACCTGCGTGGCGTGGCCCGCAAGCACAAGGTGCTGCAACGGCACGTCTTCAACTGTGAGATGGAATCCGCGCGCTGGAACGCCGCCACCACCCGGTGGGACGTCACCACCTCCCGCGGCAACTACACCGCCAACACCGTCATCTCGGCGGTCGGCGCGCTGTGCGAGCCCGCCCTTCCGAACATTGCCGGCATCGAGAACTTCGCCGGAGAGATCTTCCACTCCGCCCAGTGGAACCACGATGCGGACCTCACCGGCAAGCGGGTGGCGGTGATCGGCACCGGCGCATCGGCCATCCAGATCGTGCCCGCGATCGCCGCGCAGGTCGGCCACATGGACGTCTATCAGCGCACCGCGCCGTGGATCTTGCCGCGGATGGACCGGGAGTACAGCTCGGTGGAGCGCTTTGCGTTCAAGCATGTGCCCGGTTTCCAGCGGCTGTCCCGCGCGCTGATCTATGCCACGAGGGAGAGCCAGGTCGTCGGCTTGGCCAAGCTGCCCGCGCTGATGAAGCCGCTGCAAAAGGCGGCGGAGATGCACATCGCGCAACAGATCGGCGACCGGGCGTTGCGCAAGAAGGTCACGCCGAACTGGCGGATCGGCTGCAAGCGGATGCTGATCTCTAACGGGTGGTACCCGGCGCTGCAGCGGGACAACGTCGAGCTGGTCATCGACGGTATTGCCGAGGTGCGCTCGGATTCCGTGGTGGCCAAGGACGGCACCGTGCGCGGGGTCGACGCCATGATCGTGGCCACCGGCTTCCACGTCACCGACTCCCCGGCCTACGACACCATCGTCGGCGCCGAGGGCCGCACGCTGAGTGAGACCTTCCGCGAGCACGGGATGCAGGGGTACAAGGGTGCCGCCGTCGCGGGCTTCCCGAACATGTTCTTCCTGGTCGGTCCGAACACGGGCCTGGGCCACACCTCGATGGTGTACATGATCGAGTCGCAGCTGAACTATGTGATGGACGCGATCGCCACCATCGCGCAGGACGACCTCGCCACCGTCGAGGTCCGGCGTGAGGTGCAGGACTCCTACAACTCGACGCTGCAGCGCAAGCTCAAGCCCACGGTGTGGATGACCGGTGGCTGCGCCAGCTGGTACCTCGACGAACACGGCAACAACACCACGCTGTGGCCCGGCTTCACCTTCGCCTTCCGCAAGATGACGAGACGTTTCGACGCCGACGCCTACCGCACCAGTACCCGCGCCGAGAACCCGGCCGCGCAGGAAAGCAACACAGACCGCCAGGAGGTAAGGGCATGAGCGAGCGAAGCGACGTGGGGGTACAGCATGAGTGACTTCACGAACAAGGTAGCGGTCGTCACGGGTGCCGGCTCGGGCATCGGGCGGGCCCTGTCCCTCGACCTCGCCGCGCGCGGAGCTCGTCTCGCGTTGTCCGATGTGGACAGCGCTGGTTTGGCCGAGACCCTGCGTCAGTGTGAGATGCTCGGTGCCGACGTCCGCACCGACCATCTCGACGTGGCCGAGCGCGATGCCGTCATGTCCTACGCAGATGCCGTTGTGGCGCACTTCGGTACGGTCAACCTGGTGTTCAACAACGCGGGCATCGCGTTCTCCGGGGACGTCGAGGTCTCGGAGTTCAAGGACATCGAGCGAGTGATGGACATCGATTTCTGGGGAGTCGTCAACGGAACCAAGGCGTTCCTCCCGCACCTGATCGCCTCCGGCGACGGTCACATCGTGAACACTTCCAGCCTGTTCGGACTGCTGGCCATGCCCTCGCAGAGCGCTTACAACGCAGCGAAGTTCGCGGTGCGCGGGTTCACCGAGTCGCTGCGCCAGGAAATGCTGATCAGTAAGCACCCCGTCAAGGTCACCTGCGTGCACCCCGGTGGCATCAAGACGGCGATCGCCCGCAACAGCACTGCCGCCGCCGGGCAGGACGCCAAGGCGATTGCGGACCTGTTCGACGAGCACCTGGCGAAGACCACGCCGGAGAGTGCGGCCCACACGATCTTGCGCGGGGTTGCCGCCGGTCGGCCGCGGGTGCTCATCGGTGCCGACGCGCGTGTGCTGGATGCGCTGGTGCGGATCACCGGGTCGGGCTACCAGCGCCTGGTCGCGCGAGTCGCTGCCCGGATGCTGCCCACGGCTCAGTAGCAGCGGCAGGGGATACTGGCCGACCGTGATCACCGTAACCGCCCACGGCCGGGCCAGTGTGTTGCAGATCGACCGACCGGAGCGCCGCAACGCGCTCGACACCAACACCTGCAATCAGCTCCGGCAGGGACTGCAGGACAGCGTGCAGGGTGGGGCGCTTGCTGTCGTGATCACCGGGCAGGGCAGCAGCTTCTGCTCGGGAGCCGACCTTTCCGGGGTGTACGGCGACGAGTTTCTGCTCGCCCTGCGCACCATGCTGAGCGCGATCACGGATGCGCCCGTTCCGGTGATCGCGGCGGTCAACGGTCCGGCCATCGGTGCCGGCACTCAGCTGGCCGTGGCCTGCGACCTGCGGGTGGCAGCCCCGACCGCGGTGTTCGGCGTGCCTACGTCGCAGCTCGGCTTGGCTGCGGAGGCGTTCACGCTGCGCCGACTTGCGCTGTTCGCCGGGGGTGGCGCTGCGCGGCGAATGATGCTGGCCGCCCAACGACTCGACGTCACCGAGGCCGCCGCGTGCGGGCTCGTGGACGTCGAAGGCGACCTGGACGACGCCACGGCCTTGGCGCAGCGCATCGCCACCTTGGCGCCGATGAGCGTGGCGTACTCCAAACGGGTGCTCAACACCGTGGCCGACGTCGACGACGACTGGGCCGAGGCCGGGTTCCTGCGGTGCTGGACCAGTGCGGACTTCGCGGAGGGGCAGCTGGCGCGCAAGGAGAAGCGTCCGCCGATCTTCGAGGGTCGCTGATGCTCGGGTGACGCTCCTCGACGCGGTGCTCATCGTCGCGGCCGGACTCGCCGCGGGTACCATCAACACCATTGTCGGCTCCGGGTCGCTGATCACCTTTCCCGCGCTGCTGGCGCTGGGCTACCCCCCGTTGATCGCCAACGTCAGCAACAACGTCGGCTTGGTGCCCGGCTCGATCAGCGGTGCATGGGGTTACCGCCGCGAGCTGGCAGGCACAGCTCCCGCGCTGCGGCGGCTACTGCCGTGGTGCGTGGCGGGCGCGAGCCTGGGTGCGGCGCTGCTACTGATCTTGCCTCCGAGCGTGTTCGGCTCGGTGGTGGTGGTGCTCATTGCGCTGGCGGTGCTGTTGGTGATCGTCCAGCCCCGGTTGGCGGTCCGGCTGCGCAAGCGGACGCCGCTGCAGTCCCATTCGCCAGGGTCGTCGTCGCCCAAGCATGGCGTCGCACTCGCCCTGGGCCTGTTCGGCGCCAGCGTCTACGGGGGTTACTTCGGTGCTGCCCAGGGCGTCATCTATCTCGCGTTGCTGTCGTTGCTGCTGGTCGAGGACATGCAGGTCGCCAACGCCATCAAGAACGTGCTGGCTGTAGTGGTCAACGGCGTGGCGGCCGTGGTGTTCATCGCGGTGGCGCATCCGGATTGGGCCGTGGTCGGGCTGATCGCGCTCGGTGCCACGGTCGGCGGTCAGCTCGGGGCCAGGGTGGGCCGGCGGCTGCCGCCCACGGTGCTGCGCGGGGTGATCGTGGTGGTGGGCGTGCTGGCGATCGTCGCTGTGCTGGTGCGCTGAGTGCCAGGGTGTCGGCGTACTTGGCCCGGGACTCCGCGTAGGTCATGGTCTTCACGGCAACACCTCCTGTGCGTACGTAAAACTGCACGTTGACCCTTAGAGCACGGAGGTATCGAACGCGAGGAACGGCGGCGCCCCGATTCCGCTGACCAGGTGGTGGCCCCAGAGGTCGCGCTCGCTCACAGTTGCCTCGGCTTCGGCGATGTCGCCGCCGTCCTCGGTGACCCGTAGCAGCACCGCTGTGCCGTTGGCGGTCTCCGGCAGGCCGCGCACCCGCCCGTACCAGGTGTAGCTACCGCTGATCGGTTCGAAGTGCCCGGACAACGCGAGCTTCACCTGGTGCTCAGTGTTCTCGACCACCGCCACTGCGGCGCCGTGGTAGCCATCCGCCTCCTCGGCGTCATGCGCGTCGGCTCCCTGAGTGTCACCGTGCTCATCCATCGAAGTTGTCCTCCTCGGTTGCTGGTGCGCCCAGTAGGCGCTGATCAGATGGGGTGCGATCGCGTCGAGTGAACTTGGCCGGTGATCCGTGGGCCTGCAGCACGCCCTCCAGGCCGCCCCAGACGAGCATGGTGAGGTAGTCGACGAGAGCATCCGCGGACATGGTTCGGTTGTCCACCCACCAGTGCGTGGCCAGCTGCACCATGCCGACCACTCCATACGCCCATGGGTGGGCGCCCCCGGAGTCCATGCCCATGCTGCGCAGCCGATCGCCGACCACGGCGGCCAGTGCCTCGGCCACTACGCGCTCGGTGGTCGCGACCACGCTGTCGGCCTCCTGGTTCTGCGCGAACACGTAGCCGTACAGCTCCGGCTCGCTCGCGATCGAGGTGACGTAGGCCTTGATCAGGGCGTGCACCTGGTCGTAGTCATCCCGTTGCACCCCGAGCTCGGCGAGCAGCGGCGGTAGGAGCACCGACTGGGCGATCTTGGTGAGGACGGCGTCAACGAGGTCGTTCTTGTCCGCGAAGTGTCGATACAGGACGGTCTTGGACACCTCGAGCTGCGCGGCAATCGCGTCCATGCCCACGCCGGGGCCGCCACGTCGGATCGCAATCAGTGCACCGTCGACGAACTCCTCGCGTCGTGCCCTTTTGTGCTCGTCCCAGCGCTTCTTGCGGCCGTCGATGGAGGCCTTCGCCGACCGGGTCTCGTTGACCACGGCGGCCGCGGTGGCGGCGGCCGTACTGACCGCGCTGACCCAGGTCGAGGGCACGCCGGGCAACTTGTCCGACCGCTCGCCCTTGACATCGGCGCCGTCGTAGTTCATGTCATTCATGTTAGCTGTTACACCCAAACACAGTATGTTCCTCGTTTTGGCATCGTGTCCTGCCAATGTGGCACACAAACCAAACTTCCCGGGAGATGACATGTCCACCGCCGCCACCGTCATCCGAACCACCGACCGCCAGGATATCGCCACGCGTCTGCTGGCGTCCTCGGCCAAGAAGGCCTACGACCCGATGGTCGAGGTCGACTGGGACGCCCCGGTGCCTGGCGATCTGTACGGAATGACGCCGGAGTGGAGCACGCTCTACGGCACCGCGCTGTGGGAGGAAATGAGTCTGCAGCAGCAGGTGGCGCTGACCAAGCACGAGGTCTCCTCGATCATGAGCACCGGTATCTGGTTCGAGATGATCCTGATGCAGATGGTGGTGCGTGACATGTACGGCACCGATGCCGCGCAGCCGCACTTCCAATTCGCGCTGACCGAGATCGCCGACGAGTGCCGCCACTCCATCATGTTCGCCCGCGCCGCGGAGCGCTACGGCTGCCCCGCGTACCGCCCCAAGCGGACTGTGCTGGAGCTGGGCCGACTGTTCAAGACCACGGCCACCGGCGCCACCGCCTACGGCGGCATCCTGGTGGCCGAGGAGATCCTCGACGTGATGCAGCGCGACTGGATGAAGGACGAGCGGGTGCAGCCCATCACCCGCACCACCAGCAAAATCCACGTGGTAGAGGAAGCGCGGCACATGCGCTTCGCCCGCGAGGAGATCATTCGCCGGGCTGGTGGGTTGTCCAAGCGCCGCCGGGCCGTCGAACGCGCCTACCTCGCTGCCGGCGCCGCCGTGATCACCGCGAACCTGGTGACGCCGCAGGTGTACGCCGCCGCCGGTCTGGACGTGGACCGCGCCGTGCGCGAAGCCAGGAACAACACGCACTATCAGCGCAAGTTGCGGGTGAGTGCCGCGAAGTTGATGGGCTTCCTCGACGAGGTCGGCATGGTCGGCGGGCCGTCGCGCAAGCTCTACGAAAACGTCAACCTGCTCTGAGTCGCGCGGCTGCTTCGGCCAGCACCTCGTCGCGCTTGCAGAAGGCGAAGCGCAACAGGGTGCGCCACGGCGCCTGGCCCGCGTTGGGAGGGTCACAGAACGCGGTGACGGGGACGGCGGCGACCCCTACGCGCCCGGGGAGGTCGCGGCAGAACGTGGCCGCGTCGTATGGGGTGAGCGGACTGGCGTCGGCGCAGACGTAGTAGGTCGAGGCGCTCGAGCGCACTGTGAACCCCGCGTCGCGCAGTGCCGAGGACAGCACATCTCTTTTGCTCTGCAGGCTTGCGCGCAACGCGAGAATCCATTCCTGCTCATGTGACAGTGCGTGGGCGACGGCGAGCTGCATCGGCGTTGCGCCGACGAACGTCAGATATTGCTTGGCCGTCTTCGTCGCCGCCACCAGTTCGGGCGGTCCGCAGATCCACCCCGTCTTCCAACCGGTCGCGCTGAAGGTCTTGGCGGCGCTGGAGACCGACAGCGTCCGTTCTGCCATCCCCGGGAGGGTGGCCAGCGGCGTGTGCACGGCGCCGTCGTACACCAGGTGCTCATAGACCTCGTCGGTGAGCACCACCAGGTCGTGCTCGCAGGCGAGCTCGGCGATGGCACCCAGCTCAGGAGGGCTTAGCACCGTGCCGGTGGGGTTGTGCGGGGAGTTCACCAGCAGCATCCGGGTGCGCGGACCGATGGCGGCGCGGAGAGCGTCGAGATCCAACGCGAACCGCTCGCCGTCGGCCACCAGCGGCACCGTTCGGCGTACGCCCCCGGCCATGGCCACCGCTGCCGGGTAGGAGTCGTAGTACGGCTCGATCATCACCACCTCCTCATCCGGCTCCACCAGCGCCAGCACCGCGGCCGCGATCGCCTCGGTCGCGCCCACCGTGACGAGCACCTCGGTGTCCGGGTCGTGGACCAAGCCGTAGCGTTGGGCACGGTCGGCGGCGACGGCCTGGCGCAGCGCAGGCACCCCGGGCCCGGGGGCGTACTGATTGTGTCCATTATGGATAGCGGCACTGGCCGCGTCGAGCATGGACGGCGGGCCGTCGGTGTCCGGAAACCCTTGGCCCAGGTTGAGGGCGCCGTGTTCGGTGGCCAGTGCCGTCATCTCCGCAAAGATCGTGGAGGCGAACGGCTGCAGGCGGGGGTTCAGTCCTCGAGGCGTCACCCGAACCATCATGCCGCCAGCTGTCCCACTGGCAGGATGAGCGCTGTGGACCTCACCCTCGATGAAGACACCAAGCGCCGCGACCTGCGCAAGATGAAGACCCTGGCTACGGGTTTTCTCGTGGCGGCGACCGCGGTGTTCCTCCTCGCCCGCTGGCAGGAGTCGGTCGGGGCCGGCGGCTGGGTGGGTTACGTCCGCACCGCCGCCGAGGCAGGCATGGTGGGCGCTCTGGCGGACTGGTTCGCCGTGACCGCATTGTTCCGGCACCCACTGCGGATACCCATCCCGCACACCGCGATCATCCCGCACAAGAAGGACCAGCTCGGCGCCAGCCTCGGTGACTTCGTGGGCGTCAACTTTCTGGCCCCGGATGTGGTGGTGGCCAAGCTTCGCACGGCGCAGATCCCACAGCGCCTCGGCGGATGGGTGGCCAAACCGGCGATCGCCGAGCGGATCACCGCCGAGGCCGCGGTGCTGCTACGCGGCGCGGTGACGGTGCTTCGCGACGAGGACGTGCAGCAGGTGATCGACGCGACCATCGTCCGCAAGCTCGTCGACCAGCCGTGGGGACCGCCGCTGGGGGCGCTCCTCGGGCAGGTGCTGGCCGACGGGAAGCACCACAAGATGGTGGATCTGGTGTGCGACCGGGCCTACGACTGGGTGGTGGCCAACCATGACACGGTGATGCGCATCGTCAGCCAGCAGGCCCCGACCTGGTCGCCGCGGTTCCTGGACGACATGCTCGCCGACAAGCTGCACCGCGAGGTGCTGGACTTCGCCAGGGCGGTGCGCGACGACCAGGACCACCAGATGCGCAAGGCCGTGGACAAGTTCATGGCCGAGTTCGCCCACGACCTGCAGCACGACCCGGCGACGATTGCCCGCGCAGAGGCGGTCAAGCAGCAGATCCTCGAGCACCCCGACGTGCAGAACCTCGCCGCCAGCGCGTGGGGTACGGCACGAACAATGTTGCTCGACGCCATCGAGGACCCCTCGAGCGAGCTGCGCGTACGGGCGCGCGACGCGATCGCCTCCTGGGGTACGCGCCTGGCGCAGGACGACACAGTGCGATCCAAGGTGGACGGCTGGCTGGAGCAGGCGCTGCGCTACGTGGTGAGCAACTACGCGGGGGAGATCACCGGCGTGATCACGGACACGGTGGCGCGCTGGGACGCGGAGGAGACCAGCCGCAAGATCGAGCTGCAGGTGGGACGGGACCTGCAGTTCATCCGCATCAACGGCACCGTGGTCGGTTCGCTTGCGGGGCTGGTGATCTACGCGGTGTCGCAGCTGCTGTTCGGCTGAGCGTTCGCTGTGTTGTGCGAAAGCGGCATTCGCACAGCATGAAGCGGCCGGGATTCGGGTGGGCCGCTGATGATGTTGTTCGCGTTCGCCATGTCCTGGGTCGGGGCCACGGCGGAGCTGATGGCTCGCAGTGTGGAGGTGGAAAAGCTGTGGTACACCTCACCTACCTGCGCAAGCAGAGTGCTTGCAACTGCTAGCACTGGTTGTTAGCCTGGGATAAGTCCTACAGCGGAGGTGAACACAGTGACTGACACAGATGGAGAGAGGCCGGAAGGGTCGGTCGCTGCGGACTCCTTGCGTGAGGGCGCTGCCGTATCCGAGGAGATCGTTGCTGTGGCAGGCGCTGCGGTGACCGCCGCGGTGCACGACCTCGGAGGCTTTATTCGCGCGCAACGCGAGTCGACGCATATATCGCTGCGTCAGCTCGCGAAGCGGGCGGGGGTGAGCAACCCCTACCTGAGCCAGATCGAGCGTGGACTGCGTAAGCCGTCCGCCGAAGTGCTGCAACAGATCGCCAAGGGACTTCGCGTCTCGGCTGAGGCGCTTTATGTGCAGGCCGGAATCCTCGAGCGTAAGGAAGCCAGCCCTGTGCTGGATGCCGTGCTCAGCGATATTCAGATCACCGAGCGGCAGAAGCAGGTTCTCATCGAGATCTACGAGTCCTTTCGCCGTGAGAACACCGTGCACGAGCCGACTGTCGCCTCGTGATTCAAAGAATTGCCCGCACGACCCATTCCGTACCACGTCAACTTGAGGAGAGCTAAGATGTCGAACCCCATCGACCAGGCCAAGACCCCCCTGCTGGCCGCCATCGGCGCCGGCGACTACGCCATCGCGGCCGTGACCGAGGCGCTGCAGAACGCCCGGTCTCGGGCCGAGGGCAACGTGGAGACCGCCCGTGAGCGCGTCGCCGACTTCCCCGAGGAGTTCAACACCCAGCTCAGCGAGCTGCGCGGCAAGCTCGACCCCGAGGAGCTACGCAAGGTCGCCGACGCCTACGTCCAGGCCGCCGCAGGCATCTACGTCTCGCTCGCCGAGCGGGGAGACGAGGTCATCGCCAAGGTTCGCAAGCAGCCGCAGGTCGGCCAGGCCATCGACCGGGCCGAGGACGCGGCCGACGACGCGCGCGGCCTGACCAACGAGGTGCTCGGCACCGTCGCCCGCCAGACCCGTTCCGTCGGTGAGCGCGCCGCCCGGACCACCGAGCGGGTGACCGGCAAGACCACCGATGCAGTCGCTGAGGCCGGTGCCGAGTCGGCGCACCAGCTGCGTTCCAGCTCTCGTAAGGCCGCAAACCAGGCCAAGCCCGCGAAGGGTGCCACCCGCACCACGCCCGCCCCGGCCGAGAAGGCGACTGCTGCGCGCAAGAACGTGGCGGCCAAGACCGAGTCTGCGGCGAACAGGGTGCAGGACTCGACGACCAAGGCGCGCAACACTGCGGCCAGGTCCGACTCCAAGGCAGCGAACTCCGCAGCCAAGTCTGCGACCGACACCAAGAACACCGCGGTCAACGCCCAGAACACCGCGACCGCGAAGACCAGCAACAGCTGATCGCTCGCACCGCCCACCGCGGCCCCTTCCCGTCCTCGGACCGGCAGGGGCCGCTGTGCTGTGTGGGGCGAAGAATCGTGCGGCACTCGGGCGTAGAACCCGTAACATCAACACCATGCTTCCCGGCGCCAGCTATGTCTTGTATGCCCTGCAGGCGGTGGGAGTCGTGGTCGGGGTCTACACCTTGGTGCACGCGGTGAGGCAACGGTCGGACGCCTTCACCGCGGTGGACAAGCTTACCAAGCCCAAGTGGCTCGCCATCATCGTGGCCGCCACGTTGCTGATGGCGTGGCGAGGACCGATCGATTTCTTCGGCATCTTCGGCGTCGTCGCCGTGGGTGTCTACCTGGCGGATGTACGTCCCAAGGTCGACGAGATCCAACGCGGCCCGCGCTGGTAGTCACTCGTCTTCGCCGGGCAGCAGCTCCAGTACGGCGCGGTCGATACGCAACAGGGCGAATACGGTGCTGCGCAGCAGGCGAGCGTGTCGGTTTGGTGGCCCCGGCGGCTGCGCGTCGAGCACCGCCCGCAGGGCAGGCAGCGCTGAGTGCGCAGGGACAGGATGGGCACCGTGCAACACCGACTTCAGCTGCGCGAGGTGTTCCTGGACCCGTGCACTGGCATCGAGCAGGGCCGCAGCCACAGCGGGTTCGGGCGCCGCGTCCGCGCCGATGACACCGGCGGCGAAACCGGCCCTGGCCAAGGGGCGCGCGTAGTGGTCGCACGCCCGCATCACCCGCAGCCACTCCTGGGTGCTCGACCGCGCGCGGGGAACGAAGCGGCTCACCAGGGGCGCGGCCGCGAGGGTGACATCACCGAGGGCCGCGTCCAGCTCACGTGATCTCGCGATCAGGTCGGTCTGCCCACGGGGGTGCACCACTTCCTGGATGCTGTCGGTCGCCAGCTGGTCGAGCGTGTCCAGATAGCTGTCCAGTTTTTCCGTGACCGTGGCGCGGGTGCCGGTGGGCAGCACCAGGAAGGCGGCGGTGATGCCGACCACCGCCCCCGCAGCGGTCTCGGCCAGGCGCAGCTCCAGCACGCCCACGCTGAAGGTGCCCAGCAGGCCGTACAACATGGCGAGCAGGACTGTGAAGAAGAAGACGAACACCGTGCTGGACAACGACGCCAGGTAGAACGCGGTGAAGACGCACACCACAATCAGTGCGAGCTGGATGCGACTGTCCTGTCCGACCAGGGCAGCCAACAGCACGCCGGCCACCACTCCGCCGAGGGTGCCGAGCACCCGCTGCCATGCGCGGGTCAGGATGTCGCCCCGGCTGGTTGTCCCGGTGAACACCACGAAGGCCGTGAGGACCGCCCAGTACCACCGGCTGGGGGAGATCCACTCGCCGACGCCGGTCGCCGCGGCGGTGGCGAGCGCCACCTGCAGCGCGGCCCTGGTGCTGGCGTGTAGGCCTGGGGTGGGAAGCCTCGTCGGTCGGGGTTTCGGCGGTGGGGGTCGGTGCCGCCGGCTTCGCTCTGACGTCGAGGACCTCGACGTCATAAACGGCCTTGTATGCGCTTACGGCGCGGGCCGCGGTGAACACCGTGCGACCGCTGGGCATGCGGGTGTCTGCGTCCTGGGCGTCCGCGGTCGCGGTGGCCACAGCAGTACGAAGCTCGGCGTCGGTGACGTCCGGACGCAGACAGCGGTTGACGGAGTCCATCGCACGGGCCAGTTCGGGCGACCACGGCTGCGCGGGTTCCATCTCCCGCAGGCCGGCCACCAGCTGCTCGGTGGCCAGCTGGGCGTCGAAGATCCGCAGGGACAGCTCCGGACCGTCCACCGCGAGATGCACGGCGGCGTCGTGGGTGTCCAGCCAGTCCTCGATCAGCAGCGCGGTGCGCGCAAGCCGGTCAAGCCTGCGCCGCACGGTGGTGGCCTCGGGAGCGAGCACCCCACGATTGACGTCCACCGCGGCGGCCAGTACGGACCCACATGCCCGCCGCAAAGCCGAACTGAGTCGTCGAAGGAGCACCCGAGGCCGGTTCGGCACCAACACGGTGCGCACCACCAGCGCCACGACCACACCAACGACAATGCTGACCCACAACGCGGGCAGCTGATGCAGCTGTGCGTGCAGGAACAGCACGAAGAAGTACGAGGTGAATGCCACCATGCCCAGCGCCATCCCCCGCGCCCCGAAGCGACGAACCCAGGTCGCCACGAACAGCACCACGATGAAGCCGACGTCCGCGGCGATTCCGTAGCCGTTGAGAAAGGCGCCCAAGGAGGCGGACGCACACGCCGGCAGCGGCACCAGGGCCGTGGTGATGATCCGATCGCGATTGCCCTTATCGCGCACCACCGACGAGGCGAAGGTGGCGACGACGGTGCCCAGCATCGCGACCGGCAGTCCCTGTCCCAGTGCCTTGCTCAGCGGCACCAGGACGGCCAACGCGAGCACGAGGGTGAGCGTGGTGGAGGCTGCGCTGCGCAAGCGCACCAACCCGGGGTCGGTGGCGGCGAAGGCTCGGGCGAGCCGGCGCCACCCGCGGGCGCTCAACCGGAGGCCGGGCCTCCACTGAAGGGTGGGGTTCAACTGAACACGACAGTCTTGGCGCCGTGCACCAGTACCCGGCTTTCCAGGTGCCAGCGCAACCCACGCGAGAGCACCAGGCGTTCGATGTCGCGGCCCTGGCGCACCATGTCGGCCACGTCGTCGGCGTGGCTCACCCGGATCACGTCCTGCTCCACGATCGGGCCAGCATCGAGGTCGGCGGTGACGTAGTGACACGTGGCACCGATGAGCTTCACCCCGCGCGCGAACGCCTGATGGTAGGGCCGGGCTCCGACGAAGGAGGGCAAAAAGCTGTGGTGGATGTTCAGCGCCCGCCCCGCCCAGTGCTCGCACAGCGCGGCGGGCAGCACCTGCATGAACCGGGCGAGCACCACGGCGTGCGGATCGTGCGCGTCGACGAGCTCGCGGACCCGTTCGAAGGCCGCGGCGCGCTCGGCCGGGTCGCGCGAGAACGGCACGCAGGCGAAGTCCACCCCGTGCGCGGCGGCGACAGGGGCCAGGTCGGGATGGTTGCCGATGACCGTCGCCACAGTCGCCGCCAGCTCCCCGCCGGTGATCCGACCCAGTAGGTCGTGCAGGCAGTGAGCTTCCTTACTCACCAGCAGCACGACGCGTTTCGGCTCGCCCGAGTCGGTGAGGCGCCATTCCACCTCGGTTCCGAGCGTGGCGGCGACCGCGGCAAAGCGGGTACGCAGCTCAGCGAAGGAACAGCCGATGGAGGAGGCCCGCACCACCTGCCTGGTGAAGAACCAGCCCGAGTCGGCGTCGGCGTGGTAGGCGGCCTCGGTGATGGATCCGCCTTGGGCGGCCAGAAACGCGGAGATGCGCGCGACGATGCCGGTCCGATCGGGGCAGCCCAGGCAGAGCACGTAGCGGCGGTCGGTCATGCCACCAGTGTCCCAAGGGGCGCAACGGTCGACCACGGGACGGTCAGCACACAGTCGCGAGTCTTGGTCGGGTCGTTCAGCACCGCAACACCATTCGCCTGTGCAAGTGCAGCGGTACGGCGCCAGCGCACCCGTGGACCGAACGCGGCGTGCGGCGCGGCCGTCGCCCAGCAGCGGTCGAGGGTGCGCAGCAGGTGATGTACCGCCTCCCCGGCCACGTTGTGATGGATGAGCGCCTTCGGTAGCCGGGCAGCCAGCTCGGAGGGGGCGATGACGTCGAAAGGATCCCAGGCCAGCGTCAGGGTCAGGGGTCCGGCCGCCGACAGCGTCACCCACGAACATCGTCGTCCGAGCTCGTCGCAGGTGCCCTCGATGATGATTCCCTGGGGGGCGAGTGCGGCTTGCATGCGCCGCCATGCGGGCGCCACGGCGTCCTCGGGGTACTGACGCAACACGTTGAAGGCCCGCACCACGCCTGGTCGCAGACCCGCGAGCTCGAAACCGCCGCGTCCAAAGTCCACCGTCGCGCTGCGTGCCGATTGGGCAGCGGCCACGCGTACGGGGTCGATCTCCAGGCCGACCATCGAGAGGTCGGCATGCAAGGGTCGCAGGCGCGCCGCCAGTTCCACAGTGGTCACCGGACTCGCGCCGTAGCCGAGGTCGACCACCAGGGGGCTCGACTCCAGGGCCCGGTGAACCTCTGGATGGTGTAGCAGCCAACGATCGCTGCGCCGTAGGCGATTGACGCCGGTGGTGCCGCGGGTGACGCGGCCGTCCGGGCGCGTCAGTGCTGGGTGAGCCACTGCTCGGTGAAGTGCTGCTCGAGCCCGAGAAGCGCAGTGAGGTTGTCCGCGATGACCTGCTCGATCTTTCCGCCGATGAGCGGCACCGCGACCTGGGCCGCTCCGGTGGTGCGGACGGTGCATGTCGTCCCGTCCCCGCTCAGCGCGTGGGTTCCCCGCATCCGGATCGGAGTTCCGGTCACGGCCGCGGTGAAGGACCCCGCCGCGGTGTCCGAGTCCAGGGCACCCCAGATCTCGGTGCGCTCGACGAGCAGATCACCGGACTTGACCTTTTTCACGATGCTGGGCAGATGCTCCTCCGCGATGGCCTGCATGAGCCGAACCTCGACGCCTCCGCTCGCTACGTCGATACCCTCCAGCCGTGCACCGGGCCCGCCCACCGCGCTGATCCGGGCCTGCCAGTAGTCGGGGTCGACGAACGCGCCGTGCACCGCTACCGGAGTGCCGGAGTAGCTGGCCGAGTGCTCGATGCGGCGGGACATGGAGGGCACGCTACCGTCTGCAACTGTGCTCGATCCGACGCTGCTCCGACAGATCGAAGCGGCCGGTGCGCGAGTTGAACCCGATGTAGCGATGGCGAGCCTGACGACGCTGCGGATCGGCGGCCCGGCGAGCACCGTGCTGCACTGCACCAGCACCGCTGCGGTCATCGCGGCGGTACGGGCGCTGGACGACGCTGGGGAGCCGTTACTCCTGCTCGGCGGTGGCTCGAACCTGTTGGTGGCCGACGAGGGCTTTGCCGGCACCGTGGTACGTGTGGGCACCAGCGGGACCCGGATCGCGCAGGACCGCGCCCGGGTACTCGTCGAGGCCGGTGCGGACTGGGATGACGTGGTGGCCGCCACGGTCGCCGCGGGCTGCGGCGGCTTGGAGTGCCTGTCCGGCATCCCCGGCAGCACGGGCGCGACTCCGGTGCAGAACGTCGGTGCGTACGGCGTGGAAATCGGTTCGCTGCTGCATCGCGTGCAACTGCTCGACCGGGCCAGCGGCGACGTGGCCTGGGTCGACCCCGAGCAGCTCGCGCTGGGCTACCGCACGAGTGCGCTCAAGCACACGGATACGGCGGTGGTCCTGGCCGTCGAGCTGCGGTTGCGCCCCGACGGCAGCAGTGCCGAGCTGACCTACCGCGAGCTGACGTCCGCACTCGGCGTGCGCGCCGGACAGCGACTGCCCGCTGCTGACGTGCGCCGCGCAGTACTTGGTCTGCGCGCCGCGAAGGGCATGGTGAGCGACGCGGCCGACCACGACACGTGGAGCGCCGGTTCCTTCTTCACCAACCCGGTGCTTGATGCCGTGCAGTTGCCGCCCGTCCTGGCCCGAACGGGACCGGCGGCACCACAGTTCCCCGGCCGAGACGGCACGAAGCTGTCGGCGGGCTGGCTCATCGAACACGCCGGCTTCACCCGCGGCTACCCGGGTCCGGATGCCCCTGCCCGCTTGTCGACCAAGCACGCCTTGGCCTTGACCAACCGCGGCCACGCCAGTGCGTCGGACTTGCTGGCCCTGGCCCGTCAAGTGCGCCAGGGGGTGGACGACGCCTTTGGCGTGGTACTCGAGCCAGAGCCGGTGCTGGTGAAATGCGCGATTTTCGGCTAGCCGGCCGCACACGCAGGTAACCTGACGTGCATGAGGGGATCACTGCGCACTGCGCGCCGCCGCTGTGCGTTTCCCGTCCTGGTGGCGTTGACGTTGTCGCTGGCTGCGTGCACGGCGGCCCCTTTGGGGGCTGGTGGTGCAGGTGCGGGCGGTTCGGGTGGCCAAAATCACACTTCTACGGCTTCCGTCCCCGTCCCTGTCACCAGAGTCGCCCGGCGACGGAACCAAGGACGTCCCACCCGCGGCGCCGGTCTCGGTATCAGCCAAGGGCAGCACGCTGCACGATGTTGCGCTGACCAGCCCCACAGGTACCAAGGTGAACGGCACGCTGTCCCCGGCGGGTGACTCCTGGACCGCGAGCGAGGCGCTGGGCTACGGCAGCGCCTACACCTGGGCAGGGACGGTGAGCGGTCCCGGCGGCAACAACTCACCGATCACCGGGACGTTCAGCACCCTCAAGCCCGACAAGATCACCAGCGCAAACATCAACATCGGCGACAACGACACGGTCGGTGTCGCCATGCCGGTCATCCTGCAGTTCGCCGGCAAGGTCAGCGACAAGGCGGCGGTGCAGAAGGCGCTGACCGTCACCACCAACCCGCCCACAGCGGGCTCGTGGGCGTGGCTGCCCGATTCCCCCGGGGGCGCACGGGCGCACTGGCGACCGCAGAACTACTACGCCCCAGGCACCGTGGTGGACGTCAGCGCCAAGCTGTACGGCCTGCCTCTGGGCGGCGGTGCTTACGGCAAGGCCGACCTGACCTCGCACTTCACCATCGGCCGCAGCCAGATCGTCAAGGCCGACGCCAGCAGCCACCGCATCGTGGTGATCCGGGACGGCCAGACCGTGTTCGACTTCCCGGTGAGCTACGGCAAGGCGGATCTGGCGCGCAACATCACGCGCAGCGGCGTGCACGTGGTCAGAGAAAAGCTCGCCGACGTCTACATGACCAACCCCGCAGCCGGGTACGCCAACGTGCACGAGCGGTGGGCGGTGCGAATCAGCAACAACGGTGAATTTATCCACGCCAACCCCAACACGGTCGGTGTACAGGGCGAGTCCAACGTGTCCAACGGCTGCATCAACGAGTCGACCGCGGATGCGCAGAAGTACTTCAACGCCGCGATGCTCGGCGACCCGGTGGAGGTCACCAACACCTCCATCCAGCTTTCCGCTGCCGACGGCGACATCTACGACTGGGCCGTGCCGTGGTCACAGTGGCAGAGCATGTCCGCCCTGTAGGGGGCGTAGGCCTACTGTGGGCCCGGTGCACTCGGGCGATGTGGTGAGCGTGGACGGCACCGGCATCGCGTACCTGGTGGGTGGTGGTCCCGGCGCGCCGCCCCTGGTGTTGTTGCACGGCTGGGCGCAATCTGCGGACTGCTGGGGCTCCGAGGTGCTGGCGCAGCTCAGCGAGCATCATCGCGTCGTCGCCGTCGACCTGCGCGGTCACGGACGCTCCGGCAAACCCAGTGGCGGTTACGGCGACGCGGGTCTCTGGGCAGCCGACGTCGCTGCTGTGGTCGGTGCTGCCGAGTTCGCCGGACCGCCGGTCGTGCTCGGCTGGTCCTACGGTGGGCTCGTCGCCTGTGACTACCTGGCTGATGGTGGACGAGCCGCCGGGCTGGTCCTCGTCGGTGCGATCACCGGGCTCGGCCGAGGCAAGGAAGGCGGCCGGGTGGGTTCCGCGATGCGTGGCGCCCTTCCCGCGGCGCTGGCTACCGACCCGGCGACGGCGATCCCTGCGCTGGCCGGCTTCAGCAGTGCGTTGGTGCAGGACGGCGCCGCTGCGCAGGCCTACCTGGGGGCCGCTCTGAGCACCCCGCCGCACGTTCGTGCGGCGTTGTTCGCCCGTGAATGTGACCACGATCGGATGCTGGGCGCCCTCGACATCCCGGCGTTGGTAATGCACGGCACCGTCGACACGGTGGTCGATCTGCGGGCAGGGGAGCACGCCGCCGCGCTGCTGCGCGATGTTCGGACGTCCTACTGGACGGATGGTGGACACGCTCCGTTCGCCACGGATCCGCAGCGCTTTGTCGCCGAGATCACTGCCTTTGTCGCGCATGCCCATGCTGCGGCAGGCAGGATGGAGCGGTGATCGACCCCCAACCCCTGCCGCGCAGGGTGGCCGTGCTGTCGGTGCACACTTCTCCGCTCGAGCAGCCCGGCACCGGTGACGCGGGCGGGATGAACGTCTACGTGCTGCAGACCGCGCTATGCCTGGCCCAGCGGGGCGTGGAAGTAGAGATCTTCACCAGGGCGACGTCGTCCTCCGCTCCTGCGGTCGTGCGGCCGGCTGCTGGCGTGGTGGTGCGCAACGTGGTTGCCGGTCCCTTCGCCGGGCTGGACAAGGACGAGCTACCTGCTCAATTGTGCGCGTTCACCGCCGGGGTGCTGCGGGCAGAGGCGCGCCATGATGCCGGGTACTACGACCTGGTGCACAGCCACTACTGGTTGTCCGGACAGGTCGGCTGGCTGGCCCGCGACCGCTGGGGGGTGCCGTTGGTGCACACCGCGCACACTTTGGGCAAGGTGAAGAACGCGGCACTGGCCGCGGGGGACACTCCCGAGCCCAAGGTGCGCCTCATCGGCGAGCAGCAGGTGGTGGATGAGGCCGGTCGCCTGGTGGCCAACACGGCAGCCGAAGCTCGCCAGCTGGTCGAGCTCTACGGCGCGGACCCGGCACGGGTGGACACCATCGCCCCCGGCGCCGACCTGCAGCGTTTCCGGGTGGGCGATCGCGCTGCGGCGCGCGCGGGGCTGGGCATCGCCTCCGATGAGGTGTTGCTGAGCTTCGTCGGGCGTATTCAACCGCTCAAGGCTCCCGACGTCTTGCTGCGTGCCGCCGCTGAGCTGATGGGCCGGGATCCCACGCGGCGACTACGGGTGCTGATCGTGGGAGGTCCCTCGGGCAGTGGGCTGGACCAACCGCAGGCACTGGTGGAGCTGGCGGGGGTCCTCGGAATCGCGGAGTCGGTCACCTTCCTGCCGCCGCAGCCGCCTGAGCTGCTGGCCGAGATCTACCGGGCTTCCGACGTGGTGGCGGTGCCCTCGCACTCGGAGTCCTTCGGCTTGGTCGCCCTGGAAGCCCAGGCCTGCGGTACGCCGGTGGTCGCTGCGGACGTCGGAGGACTCGGCGTGGCGGTCCTCGACGGCGTCACCGGGCTGTTGGTGCCCACCCACCGCACGCAGGACTGGGCGGACGCGTTGGCGCGCGTCGTCGATCATCCCGGCCGACGGCATGCCTTGGCCGCGGCGGCACCCGGGCACGCAGCCCACTTCTCCTGGGAGCGCACGGCGGAGGCGTTGCTGCACAGCTACGCCCAAGCCCGCTCGGCGATGACGCCCCGCCCGACGACGCCGGTGCTGAACCGTCCGCGTAGCTTGCGACCACGACGATCGACGGGGGTGCGCGCTTGAGCGAGCGAAGCGACGTGGGGGTGTCACCTTGAGCGAGCGAAGCGACGTGGGGGTGT
>JAABUI010000449.1_pt1 | contig 32099 bp, 28 predicted proteins | sample 5559111 | NCBI WGS metagenome assembly JAABUI01 (sample SAMN10711870, study PRJNA513365) | rock metagenome | isolation source: Antarctica rocks | place: Antarctica: Victoria Land, Buttleship Promontory | reverse complement strand
ACTAAATAACCAGCCCAAATATTGAAGTTCCCCAGCTGAATTTGATGGTTCAATGGTTGATGCAGGTGGGGTGGTGATTTGGTTGGGGAGCGCACGCGAAGACTTAGTGCGGGGTACTGTATGTACACTTAGCTTAAGTACTTCAGTACCTCCTATCGATCACCAACTCAACCAATAAGGGTTGAACGTTTCCGCCAAAGCGAGTATCACCACAGCTACCTCCGTAAAGTCAAAGGCATTCCACATTATCCACTTCCACTGCGGATATTTAGGGGGCGTTGGAGTCGTCGCCACCTGCCTTAGCACCTCATCTAGCTCCCCATAGAGAGAGTAGGCTGATACCTATCACTTGGTCAGTTACTGTGATTATCCATCAAAACAACCTACATACAGTATCTATCCCACCCACATCAACTCATCCATCCATCCATCCAAACTCGGCATTCCCCCTCCTTCTCATCAGTACACGAAGCCGTCATGCGATTTTCACCTCAAAGCTTGAACTGCCACGAGAAATTGAAACCGAATTCTACTTGTCAAGTGATAAGGTCGTAACAACATACGGAATACCCGGAATTGAGAACCTAAAAGTACCGTAGTATTTGCCACGCTACCTACCTTGAGGTACTTAGCAAGCTTGCGGGTACAGCCTTTTGACAGGCCGTAGGGTCATTTTCCTTGACAGATCACAGACTTCACAGTTGGCAGCATCGACTGGTGTCCGCCCTCTGCTGGCCAAATAATCGATTAGACAATCCCCCCTCCCCCCCTTCCCCGCCCCCCCACCCCCCCAGCTTACCTCATCCAGGGTTCAATCCCCCTCCACTCTTTCGAAGGTACAGTACCTTACGCACCAAGATTAGAGTACTCCGTACAGTAATCCCATATAAAACCGCGGCTAGTAAGAGATAAAGGTGGAATTGCGTATAAGATACCTTGTGGGTTTTCTTTTTGGCTCCCTGGCCGCCGGCCGGACACACGCGCGAAGTTTACGTGTTTCTTTTTTCGATTGTGAAAGGAAACGCACCTTGTGATTGGGTTGAAAAAAGTTTTATCAAAGCGGATCCTCCATGTTTTCGCCATCGAGTCGCAACGTCCCGTCGAAATGTCCGTCAGTCTTTGCATCATGATCAGAGCTTCGTGTCAAAACGTCTGCGAGCTAACAACCTCGAGTATATGAGAGTTTGATTTGTCTCGGGCGACCTTTTACTGATCATTGTCAAAACAGTCTAACTGATCAAACCTGGCCGCTTTCCTGTATCAGGCCCCGCATTTTCGTCTAGTTTGTGCGCCGTCTACCATTCTATAACACCGTATTTTAATGTTTCTCGGCGACACCAGTAGCTGTGATGTGGCGGTTGCACAAGAGGTGTTTCCCCACATCTTGTGGTTCAAGTTGAGCCAAGAGACCGCAGAAATCGTATAAGATTGCGTTCTTGTATGCCAGATTATGCGGTAGCAAGGTAATATGTACCTTACACCTTAACGTATGCATGGCGCGCAGCTACTGCTGTTCGTGCATGCCGGTGCCAAACACCATAATGCCAAAGCTCCAAAACACTTGGTCTCGGCCTCTGCGGTCCTCCACAGTCCCCACGTTTCATGACTTTTGTCTCTTCCTTCTCATCTTCAGTTCCCTTGTTCGAGCCCTCTCTGTAATGGTAATGAACTCTTTACAAGCTCTAAGAACAAGTCCCTACCACTTCGTCGACAAGTAAAGTGGAGTATTTCCGATCCCTCTCCTTCCTCATCATGAATCCCCTTAACCATCCCGGCGCCCACCAAATCCCCGAAACCGACGTTGAGAAACGAGGCGAGCTGGAAGACTCCGCAATCAATGTCTCCAGCCTTGGCAGCGACAGCCCCGGGGACAACACCAAAAACTCCTTCAGCTCTCCAGACTATCATGACATCCCTCCCACACCCGTCCTCCTCAAAGGCAGGCTCGCGAGATGGAACGCCAAAGTAGAAGGCCTGGCCGGCCTCGAAGCTCGCGGCATCACGCGTGTACTTCCGGAAGAGAAGCATGGCGGGAGCTCAATGGGGTATCTGCAGATGTTCGTGCTATGGTTCAGTATAAACGTGGCGGCGACCAACCTGGTCGTTGGGTTTCTTGGGCCCCTGGTCTTCAATCTCGGCTGGGTGGATTGCGTCTGCATTGTCATCTTCGCCAACGCTCTCTCATCCTGTGGACCAGCTTATACTGGCACATTCGGTCCGCAAAGCGGAAATCGAACCATGGTATGTCTGCCCACGGAATGCATATCCTACTGTCGTTCATAATAGTAGAGACTTCGTTTGCTGATTGGATATGGTGCTTACATGCTTAATAGATCCTCGGTCGATATTTCATGGGATACTGGCCGTCCAAGATCACCTGTATTCTCAATATAATCCTTCAGTTGGGCTGGGGTATCATTGGATCCATCATCGCCGGACAAATGTTCTCAGCCGTCAATGGCGCGGGCCTGAGCATCGCCGTCGGCTGTGTCATCAGCGCTCTTTGCCTTGGCTTGATCGCCATCTTTGGTATTGCCATCCTCCACACATACGAAAGGTGCGCCCCCTTGCCACTCTTCCCCAAATCAAAACGAAGGAACCAAAAGCTCACAGCAGGATAGATACGCCTGGATACCGCAAATATTCGCCCTCCTCGTCCTCATTGGCTCCGCCGGCCACAACTTCAACACCTCCCTGCCATCCGTCGGTCCCGCTGGCACAATCACCGCCAACCGCTGCTCCTTCTTCGCCCTCCAATTCTCCATCGTCATCGGGTTTTCCGCCGTCGGCGCCGACTTTTACGTATACTACCCCACCAATACGAGCCGGCGCCTCACATTCCTGATGACCTGGGCAGGCACGTGGACGTCGCTCATCTTCGTCAACCTCGTCGGCGTGGGCATCGCGACCGGCGTGGCCACAACCCCCACCTGGAGCGACGCCTACAGCACCTCAACCGGCGCGCTCCTCCTAGCCTGCTATGACCGCCTCGGCGGCTTCGGAGGGTTCTGCGTCGTTATCCTTGCCCTGGGTAGTATCGCCAACAACGCACCGGGCACATATGCCGCGGCCTTGAGCTGCCAGGTTTTGGGCCGCTACGCTAAAGCCATCCCCCGTTGGATCTGGTGTCTCGTGTTCACGATCATCGAACTCGTCCTCTCTGTCGCTGGCCGCGACCATTTGTTCAAGATCTTTGAGAATTTTCTGCCTCTCATGAGTTACTGGCTCTGCCCCTGGCTGACGATTGCGCTGGAAGAGCACCTCCTGTTCCATGTGCTGCGGGGCGTGCCTTTTGACTGGACTGCCTGGGAGGACAAGAATAGGCTTCCCATCGGGGCTGCGGCGTTACTTTCGTGGCTCATTGGTTGGTCTGGTGCGATTGTTGGGATGGATCAGGTCTGGTATCAAGGCCCTGTTGCGGTAAAGATTGGGAGATACGGGGGCGATATTGGAGCATGGATGTCGATTGCTTTTGCGTGCGTGGTTTACCCGCCGTTGAGGTACTTGGAATTGAAGAAGTTTGGCCGGTAGAGAGGAGGATGAGCAGAAGAGTCTGCGCTGGTGCCGTTGCTGTCGTTGGCACATACCAGCATAGCGTTCGTGAGAATAGGTGGTCTGTCGCTATCCGACATTCTTGCATGATGAGCGGCTGTATTCGAGATTCTCTTTGCACTGAGGTATTTCGTTGATATAAAGATACTTCATTGCTCTCGGCGTCATGGAAGGTCAACTAAAGTAGATGACCTCCCGTCAATACCGCAACGCGTAAAAATTGGGTCGGTTTGATAGACAACCAGACGTCCACTATTTCATGGCTTTGAACTGTGAGAACAATATGTCAAGGCAGATGGCCAGGCTCTTAAGAAGACATTTCAGCGGCTCAGCATTGTCTTTCCCCTACCTATTCCAGTTAAATCATTTTCCGAATCTGACGAGTGACCTGCCAGCATCAGGCAAAGCTTTTGCCATTGAGAACACCCGTGAACATAAGTACGCTTCCTTGACGGAACAAAAAGCATCCAATGTGAGACCGAATAAAAAGAGCAACATCACCGCCCGAGACGGCTAATTCTTTGCGATGACAAGAATCCCAAAATGCGGCGTCACCTTGTAACTCTCAAGTTCTTCCACACTAGCACCACCCTTGCGATCTTTCAAGAATTCCTCAGGTACGGTAGTCACGCTCCACGCTACCTCGCCACGAAGCCCCCCTTCTCTCGCAGCAGCCTCAAAGACCTCCTTTCTCAAATGATAACAATCAAAGTCCATATCTCCATGTTTCGTGTCAGCATACGCATGGAAAGTGATTCCATCCTCCACGGCTCCAGAAGCACTGCAGAGCAAGCCACCCGATCCATTTGGTCTAGCCTTCCTCTCTGCTTCGACGAACGCTGTAGGATCTTGCGTCGGCGGCGGTGTCACGCCGACGAAGTGTCCGCCGTCTTTAAGGTTGATTGCAATATTGCGAAACATATCCACCATCTCCTTGCCGCTGGGTGCGTAGTTCAGCAGCCAAGCGCCGAGAACAACGTCGAAAGGACCGCCTTCATACGCCACTGATTTCGAGCAATCGGCCACCATGAACTTGATCGTCGCGCTATTCGAAGGCATGTGAGAGCTGGCAGCCCGTGCCTGCTCGAGCATAGCGGAGGAGATATCTACTCCGACAACCTTGCTGGCTCCCCACTTCAAGAAATCATACGAGTAGAAGCCTGATCCGCAAGCGAGGTCGAGGACAAGCGCATCTTTGATGAATGGTGCGACGGTTTCTTGGACGTTGGCGCGCTCGATAAGGGCGATGGAACTTTTGCGGACCTCGTCGTAGGGGGCTTGAATGGTGTTGTATTGAGTCGACATCTTGCTCCAATAGTAGGCTGTGATGATAAGAAGTATAAAGGCTGTAATGTTCAAAAGCCAGCGCTGTAGTCGATATGCAAGTTGTATAGAATGTAAGTGTTCGCCTGTTATGAGTTCTCTAGAAAATAAGATAAAACGTTCAATACAAGTACCACAGTGCTATTCACCGTGCCACACACTCGAATGCGTGGCATCGTGGCACGATTGACACTTGAGATGCTAAAAATAACAAGTGAGGAGACTGCGTAAACCATTTCAAATCAGACGCCTTTTCACCTGTACACAAATGTACTTGGCATTGACGAAGTGATGAATTCTTCTGCATTCAGTCAGAATCTCCTCCGTATGTTGCTCAAGTGAAACACGTAGACTTCCAACAATGTATTGACGTACAAGCCATTGAAACTACAGTACTGTACTCTCTATCATACGGATTATACTTGAGTGATTGATTGGGTTTTCACATGTTCTTTGTGTTTGGGCGTCATCCGCCGCTAGTGAATCGAAATCAAGTTACGGAACAAACTTGTTCTTTCGTGACGATTTGCTCACCGTCAACAACACAGGAACAACCACCTACTTTATCGTCCTTCAGAGCTGCTTTGTACCTTCTCATACATTCCAGTTACTGTCCAGAACTACATAACTGCCGAAATGTCTGATGCACCTCCTCAGCTTGGAGAAATTCCGCAGCAATCCGAAATGAGCGTTCCGACATTGTCTTCAAACATGGACAGCAACACCACTGCAAATGGCAATAGTTCGGTACAGAATGCAAAAGACACCATGTACAACAGTCAGGTAAGCTCCTAGTACTTGCCCCAGCTTCATACCCATTGCTAACCATCGTGTTCGCAGTGTTTCTAGAGCTCGCGTGACCACGTCTATATCATTAACCTCCTTTACAGATGCCCAATACGCAATGAACACTGTCCAAAGCCACCCAGTAACACAAAATGTGAAAGAGTCTGTTGCCAATGGTTAGGTACGAATCTCTATACGCAATGTATGTTCGACCACTAGCTAACTATGCAAATTCTAGTCAACCTACCACCTTGCTTCCTAATGCTATGCTTCCTAATGCGATGACTTACATCAATCAGGCCCTGTTGCGGAGACTCTTAGGAATGAGCATGCAAAGGTGACTGCAGGGTTTCAGAATATTGCGGATTCTCATGCACCACCCAGCCAGCCCGCTGCAACTGGCCAAACCTTGACCAGTACGTCAGTTGGCCCACTGTTCTGGCTCAGCCGTGCTGATACATGCCTTAGAATTCCACGGTTCCTTTTATAGGCTCCTCAGCGTGAGTTTCAGTCACAAGACCTTACAATTACTATACTGACAAACACTAGTGGAAGGAGCCTCGTGCCACAGCCACCGCGTTTGCGTCGATGATAGCCTTTATCTTTGCCGCTCGCTACCTGCACATACTTCCCATGATGATTAAGTGGTCGCACTATGTTCTCGGAAGTAGGTCTACCTGATCTTTGTGGGGAGTACTGGCTAACGCGGATCAAGCTATGGCGCTCCTTGAAATCCTCGGTCAGGCTGTTTTATCCCAAGGTCTAGCCTCCGCTTTCCGACCAAAAAAGTATTTCACAATTCCACGTGAATCGCTCGAACGGACGCTCGAGGATGTTGAACAATTGATTAACTTCTTCGTCATCGAAGTCCAGCGCGTCTTGTTTGTGGAAAACATCAAAGTCTCGCTAGCCGTCTACCTATCATTACTGCTTTCTTATCAGCTCATCAAGATCGTGCCTTTCTGGGGCCTCTCTCTTATCGGCACCTCCACCTTGTTCCTTGCTCCATTGATTTACACAAGTAATCAAGCATTCATCGATGAGCATGTTTCCAAGGCTTCCGAAGTTGTCAACTCGCAAACAGCCCAAGTCAAAGACATGGCAAGCCACCATACCATTCGTGCCTCTGAGACCGTAAAGGCTTACGCTGGAGACTACACCGCAAAGGCCCAGGAGTACATCGGTAGTGCCCGTGGCCGTTCCACCTCACCTGAAGTCAACAACAAGTCTGCCGCGAATGCTCCAATGAAAGCTGGACCAGGAGATGCCCCACAGTACAACTCTTCTGACTTCCCGCACGCTCCAAAGCAAGAGCCGACTCCTGGCGTGACATCCCATCAAGAGCAGTATGAGAACTCCCATCTCGGTGGGCAGGCCCAACCTGCCTACTAGATGGCTGCGAGAGCCTGTGTCTAGAACTAGATGCGAGACGTGGGGAAAGGAGAAAAGGGTATGAAATTTTTGTGCCAGCAGCCTGGGGGAGAGAGGACTGCAACGGGACTGTGGAGAAGCAGCATTACTCTGCAGCAATGATGGTATGATACTAGACAGGAAGGACGGTTGATAATGGGCATGTGCAGTAACGGCTGTCCACACAGTCACGATATCATGCGAGTCCATAAACGTGCGTGGTGTTTCCTTCAAAAATACTTTTTCTTGTAGCAGGTATCATACGAGCTTTTCTCACCATTCTTCTCGATTTGAGGTCGACAGTTTTGCTAGTGAATAATTTAACTCTTTATTATGGAAGATTGTGAGCAACGACGGGTTTTGGATGAGGGTGGCGCGTGTGGACAGTGACTGCTCGAGTTTGTGCCACACCGACTGGAAGCCTTCACCTAGGTTTCTTCTTTACAACCCCCTTCCCCTTCCCCTTCCCCTTCCCCTTCCCCTTCCCCTTCCCCTTCCCCTTCCCCTTCCCCTTCCCCTTCCCCTTCCCCTTTCCATTCCCCGTTCCCCCCTCCGAACCCCAACGCCCTCCACAGCCGACCCACCTTCTCGTCCTCCCCATCCCTCTCTCCATTAAATTCCCCCACCCCCACTCCAATCGAACCTAAGAACCCCCCCGGTACACCTCCCCATCCACGTCCAATATATGTAGGTCACCAGGTTCAGCAACGAGCAAGCAGCACTGAGGATGGGGGCATTGGCTCTAGGTTGTATAGGTTAGTTGGGGTAGGGGGTAGGGAGGGTGGAAATATGGGCGAAGAGGTTGGTTGTTTTATGGGATTGATGCGTTGAGTTACTTTTTGGGGGGGGATTTAATCAGGTGAGGAGGGGTACGTATGGTAGGTAATTGTATGATGAGTGGCGAAAGGTTGTGGTTTGCCTGGTGTGGGGGTTGAGGAGATGGCGGGGTGAGTAGGTAGGTAATTGGGATTTAAAAGTTGGTTGTGGGTGGGTGCGTTGGTTATATATACAGTACGTGGCAGGGGGGATATTTTGGTGGATGGGTGTGCTGAGATCTCGAATTTTGAGGTTCGTGTGTATCACGGGCTTTTGAGTATCCTAGGAGTCGAGCATTTTGCAAGGCATGAGCGTCATGAATGATATGACGATACGGAGGCATTGAAGCGTTTCGAAGCATACAAGCAAACGCAAGGCCGGACGCCTATATGTAAGCCTGAGGTATGGGTAGCATCAAAGCTTCTTATATGTACAGCTTTGGCATCGGGCCTTACCCTCACCTCGCCATAAGAAGCGCACTCGGTTCTTCAGTATTGCATAGGACAAGAGTTGGCTAAGATACCATGGCGATAGAGCAATTTGCTTCAAATGCGAGCTGCAGCATGAGATTCGTGCTTGAGACATGAGGAGCTATAGACAGGCTATTCTGGCAAAAGGTACTCAACACATCTTCTCCATTCAACCTTCGTCGATGTCAGAACCTATTCCTCAGCACTTTTGTACCCATTCGAAGTTCAGTCAAGGTATCTCCTTAACGGCGGTGTGAGACTCACCCTCCAGTCACTCGTGTCAAGCAATACTAAAGCCATGATATCATTTTCTGGGGCTTGCCAATGCTCTTCAAGACAGGGTGGCGATTGATGCATCCTGCTTTCGACAACAGCTGACAGCTTTTCCTAGAAGAAAGCTCCTTTGTAAGCATACATTGTAAGCAGAGCTATATATGTCAATCAGTAATCTACCACGAGTATCAATCTATAGTGCAGGCTGAGACCCACTCTACTGTATTGGTGTCTGTAGCGTTCCTGTCCCCATCACGATAAAAGGCGCTCATTGATAATAGCCAGAGCATCCCGAATCCCATCTTCTGCTCTTGTAAAACACTCGTTAAGGTCCGAAAGGCTGTCCGTCACGGTTTGTATCTGTAAACTTGTGTCCATCTCCCACCGGTTGCGTAATCTGTCCCGATCCTTATCAATGGACTTCTCAGTGTTTTGAAGTCTAGTCACGATCTTCTGCAAAACGTTGGTGGTGCTGTTTCTCTGCTCCAGCTCGTCTTTTGTCATAGCTTGCTCTTCCTTGTTTTCCTCCTTGGTCGCTTTGCTGTTTTTGTTGCCTGGCGCCAGAGGAGTTTGCCGTCGAGTAGACGAGTTTTCGGTGAGAGCTTCAAGTTGGCTCGCTCTGTTTGTTATGTTGGATAGCGCAGGTCGTAGAGTAAGAAGTTGAGTGGGTGAACGCATAACAGGAGTGCCAATGGGAATTTCTTCTGTCAGATCTATGACAGTGCGGCCGTCGATGGTGGAGGGATTTGCAGCTTCGAGCTTGGGCTTCTTGCTTGAGGCTGCTTGATAGTCAATCCCTCCAATCATACGTTTCCTTGCAGGATGAATCTGCATAGCATTTTCGCTACTGAAGTTGGGATACCCAAGATGGTCCGTATTATTGGCTCGGTCCATGTTGCGGATTATTTGGTCTGCACTGATCACAAAAGGGGGCACGGAAGGGAACATCCTAGCTCGATATGCTTGTAGAACGCCTTTTCTGGCTCTATGTTCGTCCGCAGGCTCCCAATGATCACGTCTTCTGATGGGCGAGTTCCCATAGACGTTTGCAAAGGAAAGATCAGAAGCCGCGTCTCGTACTGCACTCACAAGCTCTATCACGTTATCCAAGTTTGAGCAGTCGAATCCTGCCCGCTGAGCTGCTCGAACAATGCCTGCGTTCCTGCCCGAAATGATGGCAGGCTCTGCACTTGTGATCAGCACAGCCGTTTCTCATAACAGAGGCAGGAATACTTCAGTTGGGTAAAGATGAGGTGGAATTTACCGCGATAGGAGACCTGTAAACCTTGGATGAGTCCTGTGTCGAGGTGTGCAAAAAGACAATCGTCTTCGTGCAGCGTGCAGGTCCCTTGATTCCAGGCAAGGCAAGTCAAAGCCGCTGGTGGGGACATTACTCCCGTGTTGCGGTGAGAATATTTACACCGTAAGGGTCCATCGTAGCACCCAACTGGATTCAGTTTCCACATCCGGCAGGTAAGTTGTTTGTAAGAAAATGCCATCCTGACTACAAGAGTCAATGGGGCAGGACGAAGTTCACGAGAGTTACGAAGGATTCACGGCGGGAAAGGTTGAATAAAGTGGAAATACGAAGGCTGGGTTCTGAATGAGATAAAGATTTACTGATGCAGTGTATCTGCGCAGGCGTGATTGACCTAAGGCTTGGCTGACAGTGATGGAACCGCATTACCTCGAGATCAAATACCTTGGCTGATTGTGCTTTATCGACGACGAAAGAAAAGTGCTATAAGAAAAGAAATCTAGAGAGTCTAGGGTTAACTTGGAGTTCATGCTTGCCATGATTCACTGTTTCTCAGGACGCGCCTTCCACAGTCCATTCTCGGCCCATACCACCTAGCATCATTACTTCCACATAAGTACTTTGACTCCTTTTCCGGGCGGATGCAAATAAATATTCTGCAAGCAATATCTTCACCGGCAATGCTTACCCCCTGAGTATGCCTTTTACTAACTTGTGCCGATTTGGAGATGTTGTCCTTGAAAGAATAGGGGAGTGTAGTTTCTGTGGGAGTGCTCTAAGAGGGAGACCATTCAAATATTGCATCTCGATGTACATGTGATGAGACATAGCGATATAGCGATATGGCAAGATGGTTATATATTCAGATAGTGGTCTGGCACGCATCAGTGCAGACACTTTGACTTCGCTTCGACGATTTGGCCTATCGGTTACGCCTAATGCCATGAATTCGTCAATATTTCTAATAGCTTCTTGGAAGTCCCAAGACTTTTTCCGCAACATAATTCATAATCATTTCCTGCAAGAATTTAGTCTCCGTTTTCTCATGAGGATAGTTCCATGACCTTACTCTGCTTACAGGCGCGATGCGTGGGACAAAACACTCCCTCAAATACCTTTCTACATGATACTCCTGTGCGTAACCCATACCACCATGAGCCAGTACCTATTGATGTCAGCTAACAGTCCCTACGAGTTCTAGGAAAGCGCCCAAATTGATCGAGAACTTGAGATCTGTGGTTGCTAGGGTATCTGGCAATCACTCACAGATCTTTCACAAGCGGAGAAAGCGGCTTCCGCCGCCAGGTATTTGGCAGAATTGCATGCGACTCCGACAGCATGAGAGGTTACACTAGGATCCTTGCTGCTGGCGTCGTATATTCTTGCAGCATGGTAAGTAGCGAGCTTGGCAGCTTCCAGATTCATATATGCAGCAGCAAGAGGATGCTGTATGCCTTGATTTTGACCAATAGGCCGTCCAAACACTACACGCTCCTTAGCATACTTCGATGCCTTCTCCAAAGCAGCATAACCAAGACCGAGAGCTTCACCCGCAATTAAACAGCGCTCGGCATTCATCCCGTGTAGCACCTAGTACATCAGCAACGGGTAAGTACCATCATCGTGGCAATAGACACTGAGAGCCTTGCTTACGATCTTGAAACCTTGCCCTTCTTCACCGATCAAGGTATCGGCAGGTACCTGGTAATGATCAAAGAAAATTTCGTTAGCATCAACAGCCCTCCCCCCCATCTTCTTGATCCTCCTGAGATCAAGTCCAGGGGCGTCCTTATCGAAGTCTATAAAAAAGAGCGACAGACCCTCCGATGGCTTCTTAACTTCCGCCAGAGGCGTCGTTCGGGCCAACAGTATCATCTTCGATGCTACTTGAGCCGACGATATCCAAATTTTTTGCCCAGAGATTTGATAGTAGTCACCTTCGCGCACAGCTTGCGTCCTGAGCTTAAGAGTCTCTAATCCGGTGCTGTTTTTCATAATCCATATCATCAACGTTTGGACATCTAGACATAGGGAAATTAAAGATGATCGATAACGATCGATGCAGGAACCAAACGCGCTAGGGAGTCTCCTAACCTCGGTTCTGTGACCCCAAAACAGGCCTTCCACTCTCCACTAATGAGTCTGGGTAACATTTTCTTCCGCTGTTCTGCCGTGGCGAATTTGGCTACCGGCTGAGTGGCATACACATTCGCATGTATGGACTGAGCACCTGCTATTCCAGCTCCGCTCTGCGAAATGGTCTGCAGCATCATCGTTGCCTCCGAAATGCCAAGACCGGCGCCACCTAGTTCTTCAGGCAACGCAATTCCAATCCAGCCATCTTTTGCAAGCGCTGTATGAAGCTCATGTGGGTATTCACCAGACTCGTCACGAGCTGCCCAGTAGCCATCTGGATAGTCAGCGCAGATTTTTGAGATTGCGTCTCGAACATCTAATTGCTCCTCAGAAAATCCTGTGAGCTCCATGATACGAGCCTTAGGACCTTGGGAAAATGCACGGTTGGTAATCCATAGTCTTGTGGCTCGCTTTGAATTTAGAGGACGGGATAGTGGTGCTGTACGGAAGTTGAATGAACGTAACAAGGATCGCGAAGCCATATGGCGGATCCTTTCAGACAGATTGGAAACGGACTGTAAACACTGAATACAAGACGCATATATTCACAGAGGCCCGACGGAGTGTTGGATGATACAAGATTTCTAGTTCCCTAGACAGTAGCAGTAAGAAGGTCAATCAAACGTTATCCTCCTTAAGGCTTTGCTCGTTGAATGCCTCTATACACCATTGATCCGTGAAACTACGGAGAAGAAAATAAGTCAAAAGAGCAGGAACTCTCAGAAACACTATTATACGCTGTTGTCCACTCGACTTGGAGTTGAGGTTGGTCCGGCGTCCTTTCTCGGCATCGGAAGAGCAGGGATTCTTAGCGCGAATCTCAATCAAAACAAAGCGTCTCCCAAACACCCGAGCTTAGCAACGAGCAATTGCCAGAACGAAACCTGCGCCCACTGCCAACCGAACGGCTATTGACCTTCGCCACTACAGTTACTCGATACAGTGTTTAGTTCTCATGCATTACACGGAAAAAGCACGTTGAAAGCAGCTCCCGACCCGCGCCCACCCTCACAACAACAATGGCCGCCGTTCGTTCTAAAGCGCAATTGCCTGTCGGATCTGCGCAATGGATCACGGATGAGAATCAGCAAGTTTCGCTATTCGGTGTGCAGGAAGCAGAAGACTTTGCTTTTTCTGCCCGCAATGAAGTTGAATGGCTAAACGAGCACATGGCGGGGATCTTCAGCAAGAACCAAGTGTATGTTGGTGCCTTACCTTGGCCTGACTTGCGCTGACAACGACCAGAGATGTCACCGAAATATTCAAGACGCCAGGAAAATTACGTGGCAAGACTCCGAGAACGGCCAGGAAACGTAATCCTTTAGAAGTTCGAGAAGTATGTTAACATGGAGCCAAAACCCTTGTATATTTCATGTTGCGACTATTGACCACTCCTCTAGCCTTTGACCGATATCTTCTCAACGAAATCCAAGCCACATAAAATTCCATCGAAGGACACAAACTTCAACAAAGAAATTGCAAGGTTTCAAGTGGCAGATGATTCGAAAACTGCTGTACTCGTACAACATAGCAAGGCGAATACAGACTCGGGCTACCATGGTATGTCAGAGGATGAGATGGGTGTGGATGAGCCGACTGGTGCCACGCAACCGGTCACAAATCCGCGGACTTTCGAAGAAGATCCAATCCCTCCCAAACCGCCAACTCATGCGCAACCGTTTTCAAGCACGCATTCGGAGGAACGCAGCCCCGTAGATGGGTCATTTGAAACGGCAAAAGAAGACATAACCAGTCGAGAGGTTTGCAAAGCAGATCCGCAACCGAATGCGAATCATCATGCGGCTATAGAACTTGGGGTTATCGATCCCCAAATAATCGGACCATCTTTGACGAACGGACCCTTGGGAGAACCTGGTGTCCCAGAAGATGCAATGGATTTGGATGAAATGGACCATGATTCTATACTGGATGACGCTCCAATTGACGACTCACGTTCGCCATCTGAAGGATCAAGTCCGGCAAAACCCTTGGTGCGCAAGAGTAGTCTCACATTTGCTGCCCTGCCCGCACGAGAGCCTCTCACAACGAAGAAAAGCATAGGGTCTCGAGTATCGCGGACCAGCCATTTAGATCAGTCTAAGACTGCCATAAATCGAGGTAGCTTCCTAGGTCGATTCACGGGTGGCAAGTCTTTGGGCGGAGTGCGACAGCCCGAACCAGCACAGGAGGCTGGGAGTAACGAGGAGGTGGACAAAGATGAAGTTGATAGGCCAGAGCTCCCTCGGGAAGAGTCTGACGGCGACATGAAAATGGCGAAACTCCATAGCAAATCATCGACTCAACGATTACATGACAGGATTAATATGCTAGGCAAGTCGCAGCCAGCGCGACCAACAAAATCGATTCCAGCAGCGGCAGCTTTACCAAACGCTACTTATCCTGAACTTCCTACAGCTGACACGCAGGTTCAAGCTCCTGCAGAAGCATCCGGCGCCGCTACTAAAGCCCCTGCTGTTCATGTACCTGAAGATGATGACGACGACTGGATTGAGCCACCGCAAATGCAGTCAAATGACTTAAGTCGACCCAAGCTGTCTAAAAGCACCTCTGTTGACGTAATGGAAGACATTAGAGGAAAGCATAATATCAGTGACCAAGACTTTGGGTTTGACCGTCATGACAAAGAGCAAAACCGAGAGCCATCTCCTCTACGGCAATCTGTCATGGTCGGTTCCCCACACCGTATCAGGCAATCGCGATCCGCATCGAATTCCACTTTTGCTTCGCCTGCAAGGGCTTGTCCACGCTCAGAGACAAAGTACATTCAAGCGCATGAGTCCAATTTAGAGCGCAAACGTTCGCCAAACCAATCTACTACGCCCAGCGGCACTCCTACAAAACGACATGTCGATGGACCCTTGAGTGCTTCGAAGTCGAAGCTGCAGTCAATCATGAAGACTGCACGAGGTTTGTTCACAAGCAGTGCTGGGGTGTCGGCACAAGCGAAAATGGAGACACTATCACCCCATACGAAGCGAACGCAAGGGCAAATGCATGGGTCTCCAAGCGGCAGTACCACGGCTAGCAAACTCAAGTCTTCGGGATTGAACGGCGAACTGTATCCGAATCTTCGACCTGGTGGGCAAATCCAAAGCTTGGTAGACCAGCAACCACCCAAACCGGTGAATATTACAGAACCTCGAAAGACTCGAAGCTCTACTGAGAAAGAAGAGAAAAGGAGGGAGAGGGAAATAAGAGAGCGACATTCGACGGAAGCCGAGCTCGAGTCTATTCGCAAAGCTCAGAGCCAAGACGCTGTGGCGCATAAGCAGGCAAAGACATATAATGCTTCAGCAGATGTTCAAGTGGTAGAACCAGAGACTATCGCTCATTTGAATTCTGCCAAGCTATCGAAGCCAACAAGACAAAGCCCCAGGAGGCTGCAGAATCCGCAGGAAACGCGGCAGCCGATGGAAGCTCTGGAAAGTCGAGCAAATGGCGTTGCTGATGAATCTAGGCCGGCTCAGGTGATGGGGCCCCCTCCGCCGCAAAATCAGTCACAGCCGTCCCAGCTGCAAAAGCCAAAAGACTTGCGAAGACCCGTCAAGCCGGCAAAGGAAGCCGCTCCCAAGCCGAAACCGCAGCCAGTGGCAATCCGAGTTGGCACTTTGTCACAGCGAATACCACTAACCAATGGTGCACTTTCTTCGAGCCTACAAGAATCCTTGCCTGCATCCCAACCGAAGCCACCAAGCTTGGGAAAGAAGCCAAGTAATGCGTCAATTCATACTACCGCTTCCAATGGTAGCCTAAAGACCTCTCAATCATCAACGACTACCAAGCCCAAAGCTCTTCTTGCAGCTGAGCGGAAGAAGGAACAAGTAAGTGATGTTGGGCCCTGGTTGGAGATGTGCATGCTAATATTTCATAGGATGAGAAGGAGGTACAACGAAAGGCTGACCAAAAGCGTGAGATTGAACGCAAAAGAGCCGCACAGCAAGAAGAGCTGCGTCGTCAGGAGCAACTACAGCGCCAAGAAGCAGAGCGGCAACGCGAAAGGGAGCGTTCCGCCGCTGTTGATGATCCTAAGAAAATTGCGCAGAAGCAAGCCATCGAGAAAAGGAGACTAGAACTTGAGAAAAAGAATCATCAGCGGGCCCCACAACGGCCGGGCAATGATGCTGTAAGTTCAGAGACGTAAGGCTTACGTGGTATCTATCCTCTAATTCCGTGCTACAGGAGAAAGCGCAAGCGCCCCCAGCAACTTATAGACAAGAGCTGGGAGGAGCAAGACCACCTTCCAGGATGCACACGGTGCAGGATTACAGTAGACCTGGCCCGAACCACCCCGCCCCAAACCCTGCGAAGCCACCGATCAAGAGAGTTTTCGAGCCTGAAGTTGACGGCGAGCCTGCACGGCCTTCTCGTACGCAAGGAGGGCCAAGTTACCAGCAAGCTGATGCCAAACGACGGCGGACGGAGGATGAGGAGATGCAGGATGCAATTATACGACCTGCAATGGCTCCTCCCATTCGGCAGTCCAACATCCGCAAGGTATAGCATCCAGGACGAGCATATAGACTTCGGACTAACGGAGTACAGGATGCCGTTAAGCCTTCCGTTTTCAATAATAATTATACCACAGCCCCTCCCCCAGCCACTACCTACCATGCGACCTCCCTCCACAAAACCACCACCGTCAACCAAGCATACCAGCAACACCAACCTCCAAGCCAACCAGCTCGCCCCAACGACATGGCCAAATACACCACCGCCAAAATCCCCTTTGCTGACGCACCCAACCCTCCCCAACCCTCCCACAAAACCCCCATGCACTCCAAACCCCACCACCACCAACCCCACGCCAAATCCTCCCCTCACTTCCCCAACGGCGAAAACATTGACCTTGCCGAAATCGCCACCGACTCCGAGACCGACACCTCGTCCCCCGAAGCCGAGAAACAGCACAAGAAAGCCATGCTCCCCGGCTGGGTGCAATCGCCCATTCTCAACGATACACTCCGGCGACAGGAGGAGCTGCAGAACGCGGATGACGTCTTTGGACCCCCGGCGGCGGTCGATATGGAGGGTATGTTCCGGGAAAGGCATCATCGGTTCAGGCAGAGGACGAGCAGTGCGAATTGGAACGGGGCCGATCGGTTGACGGAGGAGGAGGTGAGGAGGGATGTTGAGGGGAGGGAAAGGGTGAGGAGGGAGGGGGGGTGGGTTTTTGGGTTGTAGGGGTTTGGGTGTGGGGGATGTGGGCTTGTGGAGAGATGGATTTGATGGGGGGGGAGGGTTGTGGGCAATGTTTATAATGAGAGTCGAAGAATTGGGTAACCAAGGCGTTTAGGCATAGGATATGGTCTTGAGTCAACGTTCAAACGTCTCTCATAATGCTCATAATGCTCTTCTTGTATCACATGTCCTCTCCGCGGTTTCTGCTCAATCCGTAGTGGGGTTTCGTTAAAAGCATTCGCTGAGCGGTTGGAATCGGTGTTGCCCTACGTTTCCGAACCTTTTTCGATAGCTGGATATGCTCGTTGGGATCTTCTCGACTTTTAGGGGGATATTTGAGGGATTTGAGCGAGGAAAGTCGGAGGGAGTGATGATGCATTAGATTATGCTATGGAATGGAATGGAAGAGATTCCCGGATTTTTCTTTCACGGTGATGACACGTCAAGCGCTATGATGGTGGTGGGTTAAGGTGGGTGCCGGTGGGACATGGTGATGGTGATGGTGATTACAAGCTCCAAAGTTGTATAAAGTAGCTACTGTAGCTACATATATGGGTGGTACTCGTAATAATACTACCTAATGCTGACGCTAAGCTGAGCTAAGCTGATATCGGGTACCCATACAATTTTGTTCTTATACAAGTTACAACAACCCTATAGATAGCTAAATGGCGTGTCTAGTGCTTGCGCATCCCAAAGATTCTGGTTGGACATTTTACATGTTATGTACTCGTTTCTTCTCCCGAGGGGGGTTTGTACAGTTTGGTAATCCTACAACCCTGCCGTTCCTTTGGTATACCTACATTATAGCTTGCTTTCTTTCGTGATCCTGCGGTTATATGGTTAAAGGACCTGCCCTTCCTTGCGCAGGGTTCTTCGACTTGGACTTCCCTCTTCTAGAGTTTTTTTTTGGGCCGTCCTGATTATGTGAATATCCCAGTATTTCCCGGTTCATCCCACGGTGCCAGATGCCTTGGTCTTGTAGTCCGGCCACAGCTCCTTCAGCTTCCCATACAGCTCCCTGATACTCTTCTTCTCCGTCTTCTCGCTTCCTTCTTCCCCTTCGACCAAGGATGGCGGCTCCAAAATCGCTGGGAACTGCGGGACGGGATTCCACGGTTTATGAACTCTGTCGGCGATGGAGGCTAAATATGCGAGGTTCGACTGCAGCCGGCGCATGTACTCCAAGTATTCCTTGTTCACGGCTTTCGTCTGGGCTGCGGCTTGCTGTGCCGTCTGTTGCGGTTTCTCAGTGATTGCGTTGGGGGTGTCGGGCTTGGCGACATCGGGGGGTTGGGAGGGAGGGGAGGGGTGCCCGGGGATGTTAATTTTGCCTGTGGATTGGAGGTCCATGACTTGAAAGAGGAGGACACGGTTAATTTCGAGGAGGAGGGTGACACGTTGGGTTTCGAAGGGGGAAGGGGGGGGTGGCGATGGGAGGGGTGGTTGGACGGCGTGGGCGGGGCTTTGGATTGTGGTGGGTTTGAGAGGTTCGGAGGTGGATATTGAGACGGGACTGGGCTGAGGAGCGGGACTGGGAGCTTGGGCAGTCATTGAGGAGGTGGGCATGGAAGATGTAGAGGTGGGGTTTGGGTTATAATTGTGGGGAGAGAATGAGGACGTTGGTGCGCTTGGAAATGGTAGCGGGGTGGCTTGTTGTTGTTGCTGCTGCTGCTGCTGCTGCTGCTGCTGCTGATCGTTAAAGAAGTGAGGAGGAACGAATGGTTGATGGGCTTGAGCTAGAAATAGAGAAAAGACGTCAATATTGTAGAAGACGTGATGCCAGGGTGTCCATATAATATAGTTTCATTATGCATACCATTGTGCATGTACTGTTCCTGCATGTAACGCTGCTCCTCTGTCATGCCGGTGTGAGGCCACCGGTCTCCCGGCCTTTGTTGCTGGTGCTGGTGCTGGTGCTGCAGGTGGGCTCTTCGGAAATGGCTGTCATCTGGCACATGCGGTGGGGGTGGCATTAAGGATGGAAGGCCACCATATGTCTGGTTCGGCACATGGTACTGGCCCTGACCCTGGGCTTGTGCTTGTGCTTGGCCTGGGCCTCGCTGCGCGTGAGCGTCTGAGGGACCCTGGCCTGGCTGGATGTAGGAGGGAGCAGCAGCAGCGGCGGCCGTAGTGGTCGATGGAGGATAAGGATAAGCGTTCGGGTCAAACTGCTGGTGGTGACCTGCATTAACGGGGCCGCTGGAGTTCCCGTACATTGGCTGAGGGATATAGTTGCCTTGGTAGGCCATCATATTGTCTGGGGGTGGGGCGAAGCTAGTTCACAAATGATAATAATAATAACAACAATGTGCCGTAGTCGGTAAGAAGATGGGTACGGGGTACAGTACCTATCGTGCGGTGAGACGAGGGGAGACGATGGGTGCCAATAGTGGGTGAGGAATTGGTAGGAATAGGTAGGGGATGGGGGATGTGGGTGCGGATGACTACCGGGATGCTGCGGAGTGGCGCCTATAAGCCTGCAAGTGGGGGGTGGGTGATTGGTGTTAGCAAGTCATGGACTGCATTGGTGGCATGCAACAAGGAACGGGAAAGGAATCGCCTGGTCGACGATGGTGTGCTTCTAATATGGCGCGAGGAAGTATAGTGAATAAATGATAAAGGAGGTTAAGATACCTCGAGTATGCTTGCATGTACATGTTATCATCAGAGGGAGTTTTACCGTCGATGCTACAGTATGGTAAGGAGCTGGAGCTGGAGCTGGAGCTGGGGCTGGAGCTGGAGCTGGAGAAATAGCCGAAGTTTGGAGAGCCTTGCTCAGAACAGGATACCCTTCCCTTCCCTTCCCTGCCTTGTCAGATGCGGATTCCTGTGCTGCTGTGTGTCGTGGGAGCAGGGCAGCCATGTCACCGGTAGTCGGCTGATGCTGCTGCCTTAGCTACCTTGATAGTCATCCCTATTCCACATTAGAAGAGAAGGTCAAGGTTCAAAGATTGCTGGGTTGTCTGACGGCAGCTTCATCCCTAAAGTGGAATAGCATGTAGAAAGTCAACGGAGCCAGGCCAATAGTCAATATCGATATCGATGAGTCAAACATCATTCTTCTTCTTCTTGTTCAAAAGCACAACCCAGTAATGGCCAAATCAATAACTGCTTTCAATTTGGCAACATGTGCAAGGCCAAATATACTGGCCTTGCAACCATACAGATGCGCTCGGGAGTAATTCTATTAAATACAACGAAAACACGTTATTTGATTGTGGCTAACAGCATTTAGCGATTACAAAGATGATGGGACCAATATCCTACTGGATGCCAATGAAAACGCTTACGGACCGGGCTTGGACCTGGCTGACCATGACAAGCTAAGTGGCGGAACAATCAATGGTGACTCGGACCAACGAGTGCTGGAAATTGATTTACTTGGACTGAATAGATATCCTGATCCGCAAGTACTTCGTCGGTAGCCATTTGGAATTATGTCTAATCTTTTTAAAGGCATCAAATTGAATTGAAACAATTGCTATGTAATCTACGAAATACCCACACCCATACTTCTAAGAGCTTAACGCCAGAAAACCTATGTGTTGGCGTCGGGTCGGATGAAGTCATTGACGCTCTTCTCCGTTGCTTCTGTACTCCTGGCAAGGACAGAATTCTGACATGTCCGCCGACCTATGGCATGTATGCCGTGAGTGCACAGGTCAATGATCTTGAGATTGTCAAGGTTCCCCTGGACACAGGAAATGGATTTTCATTACGACCTGAGGCTATCAAAGCTGCTCTCTCTTCCGATCCTTCGATCAAGATGATCTACATATGTTCTCCTGGAAATCCTACAGCAAGCCTTCTCTCCAAATTAGACATCCAGCACGTTCTTGAACATCCCACTTGGAATGGAGTGGTAGTGCTGGATGAGGCGTATATTGACTTTGCTCCGGACGGATCCAGCCTTGCGGAATGGGTCAATGAATGGCCAAACCTTGTGGTCATGCAGACTTTAAGTAAAGCCTTCGGTCTGGCCGGAATCAGACTGGGCATGGCTTTCACGTCTCCACCTATCGCTGCACTGCTAAACAATGTAAAAGCGCCATATAACATATCAAGTCCTACTAGTGCGCTGGCATGTGCTGCCTTGCAGCCAAGGAACCTGGCAGTGATGAGAAGCAATCGGGAAAAGATTGTAAGGCAGAGAGAAAGGTTACGAAAGGAGCTACCCCAGATCCCGGGTACGGGCATTTTTTTGGGCGGGGCTGATTCGAACTTCCTCCTGTTGGAGATATTGGATAAACCTCGCGGAAAAGGGGGAAAGCCGTGCAATATGACTGCTATGGCCCTATATCAGCATCTGGCGGAGACGAAGAATATTGTCGTTCGATTCAGAGGGAAGGAAGTTGGATGCGAGGGGTGCTTGAGGATTACTGTGGGCACAGCCGAGGAGGTCGACTGGTTGCTCGAGGAGATATCGAATGTCTTGGCAGATTTGTTGAAGAGCAAGGATAATGTGAATGGTCATGTTCAGGAAGTGAAAGAGCAAGAGGCGAACACTGTGATAGCGTAGTTGCAAAACTAGATCCATCACATCCGTCATCACATCTATCCAGATGGAAGTACTTCGGTAGTGAGGGAAGATCAAGTCCACCCTGCTGCCTCACATGTCAATGGGGGCGACTCACTTCCACTGCCCTGAAGATTCCCAATCCCAAGACCGTTAGCGCAACTGCGGAAAGCCCGGCGCCGACATTGATCCGGTCCCGCCTAATCAACAACAGCCTAACGACTGACAGACTGACAGTTCACACTGCATGACCTCTAAACATTGACCAAGGTCTGGTTGGCAGATGCATACATCCACTCGCTGACCCGCGCATCATCGTGTCTTGTCTTTTCCTACCATCGTACCAACTAGCAGTACCCTGTCTCAGTCTGCTTTCTTCGTGCTGTGAGTGAGAGTATCACGTTCTGACCTGATAATGTTGTTCGGAGCTCACTTTCCATGGTGAACCCCACCAAACAACACCGCTACTGCAAGGCTGCCACTACCTTGAGAGCCCCAAGATCTGACATCGTTACCGGCGCAGGTACCGAGAGGCTGTCAGCTTGATTTCGTTCAGTATCTGTGTCATCACGTCCATCCTTCGAGTCACTTCAAGATCACTTTCTTTGATGTTAGATTCTGGTCCTCATGCTACATTGCTAAAACTCGTTGACACGAAGTTCCTGCGACTGAACCTGGAAAGCTGAGGGCAGCCAGTATATTGTTTTACTATCTTTGGCTTCTGTCTCTGTGGTCAGCTCTGGAGTCGCTCGCATATTGCATAACTCGCCGACAGCTCATTCAGCTGATGCATACTCAGTTTTGTGAAAAAAGGTCTTGAGGACGCTGGGGTTTTGTTGCGGTCTGACTGAGCTCCATCACCACAATGGTGAAGGCGGACAACCGCCGTGACTACTATGGCGACCTGGAAGTCAAGCCGGATGCGGATGCAAGCGATATCAAGAAGCAGTTCAAGAAACTCGGTAAGGAAACTAACCCCAACTACAATTGTAAACGCACGCTAATTTTGATGTCGGTTCAGCGCTCAAGTACCACCCTGATCGTAACCCCGGCAGGGAAACGGAATTCATCGCGAAATTTCAAGCAATACAGTCCGCACACGAAGTTCTTACAGACACCCCGCAACGCGCCAAGTACGATGCAGACCGTATCCGGTCAGGTTTACTTCACACATACACCACACCCATGCGACCAAACATGGCTCCAAGATCTGCTGCGACCAATTTCCCACCACCACCGCCTCCGCCACGCCCACCACCTCCTTCGGCAACGAAGACCACTTTCGCCCCTCCTCCTTCGGGAACTCATCGATATACAAGATATCCAAGACCTGAGCCAGTGAACACTGGCAGCGATGCAGAGGCCGCGAGGGCGAAGGTGAACGCGTTCAAAGCTTGGGACCAGATGCGGCATGGAATGGGACAACCTCCCCAAGGGAGAACCATGCCACCTAAGAGCCCGAGAAAGTCCACGTATCAGTCTGGCCCTCCAGGGAGTAGTGGTATTCCTTTTGACCCTCCACCAAAACGGTCTGGTTGGGACCAGTTTCATGAGCCTTCGGCCCGCTTCCAGGGTACGGCAAGACCAAAACCAGGGGTTGACCCTAATAATACTGGTGGAGAAGAGCCACCATCGAGATACAAATCTGCCTACTCCAGTGTCTCGAAAGGCGACCACCCATCTTCAAGGTCCCGTACGACCTATGCGCCACCGCATCAAGCACATGGAACGTCGCCTACGAAGCCTGACCCACTACGCGCGTTTAGGTCACAAAGTGGTCCAGATGACCCACTCTCTAATAGCGCCCGCGTAAGCACGCCTTATGCTACGGCAGGCGGCGAGAAGACATACTTCTCTAGCACAGGACTTGGGAGATCTGCAAGTACACGAGAAAGCAATGATCACGGTAATTGGTGTGAAGGCGAAATAAACAATGGTGATACTCCTTACCATCGTGCGACATCGGCCACTTCTAGCAGGCAGCACCATAGTGCGAGTCCAAACACAAGGAACTCAACGCCCCTGGCAGCTTCCTTTTCGTCCTCTTCCTCTTCCTCTTCTGATGAGAGCAACACCGGTAGAAAAAAGAACCCCTATGCCCCAATAAGGAAGCCTCCTGGACCGCCGCGTACTCAAACTCTCGACCCCTCTGATGGGCACAGGCGACCCAGCACGAAACCTTCCGTGCAGGTGGAGGAGCCCGTCGATGATGATGTGGTACCACCAGGACAAGCAAAGCCCAGGGCGGATGAAAACCCTTATGCCACGACTTCAGGTTATCCAGAAGGATTCATGTCACATCGAGCGAAGAGGGATTCGGATCGGAGCCAGCAACCTTCGCCACCGAAATCTACCTCTCCAGCACAAGATCCTTCGAAGCGTCCGCAGCGCCCTCTGCAAAACTCCAAAAGTTGGCACAACGAATCTTCATCAGTGAATGGGGATTATGACAAAGAAAACATTCCTACCCCCGGGATAAGCGATCAGGCACAAAAACCCTCAATGTATGATTCTTCTGGGTATACCCCATCTCCTATTGTTCCATCCTTGTCCAAGAAGTGGTCCGATCAATGGCCTTTTATGTCCCCCAAGAAGCCAAGGACTTCGACGGCTCGTCCGCCGTACTGGGCTATACCTTCAATCTTAGCTCCCAGGAAGCAGCAAGAGGCTCAGGCCCCCCCTTACGACCCTTTTCATTCGTTCAGGCACCCCCACGACAAGACACAGAACTATGCTGATATTACTTCATTCAACAGCTTCAAGATACCAGCGAATGACGCAAACAAACCATTCGCTGGCCCCCCGCCGCTCAGAAGTCATAGTTCAGACACCATCAACATGAACTTCTCCCCAATTGAATGGAACGGTAAGTTTAAGGGCAACGCAAGCGAATACTTCGTGCCGCAACCGCCGAGTCGAAGCAACGCTCCACGTGGGAGGACATCGCCCGTTAGAAGACAGCAGCTGCGGCAGCAAGCTCCGGAAAACAGCGGACCAATTCCACAAACTGCGACCTCTCCGGCGCCTCCACCTGCAGCTTCAAACCAATCCGTTCCTCTGGATACAGCAGAGAAGGGTAACAACCCCCAAGAGGAATGGGCCAAACACCTTAAACCTGCAACATGGGATTACCTTCCACCGCCGCCCCCAGGGTCCCCAAATAGGACAAGTCGAAAACGCCCGATAGCCGCAAGGAAAATTTCCAAGACTACTAACAAACGCTCAGCAGCACCTAAAGCTGCGAGCATATCAGCTACACTTGATGACTCTGGTGACGACGATGAAGCCGCAAGCAGTCCGAGCCTGAGCAGCAAAACAAGCGGCGGCGGAAGTGCTATGGATATTGACCCGGCATTGACACCCCCTACGGCTGAGCAGCCCAAGACCAATGGCATTAAGATACCTGCACCAGCTGATCTGGCAGACACCACCACTCGACCCCCTGGCCCTACACTACCGCCACGCTCGAACGGCAACAGCCAGACCGGACTTGACCCATCCTACCTCAACCTCGGCGATCTTAAAAACGTCGCCCCTTTCGCCCCCTCTCAATCCGGCCTCGGGGACTTCAACGACCTCTCCACAACCCTTCCATTTGAATCGCGCCCCTCGCTTAACCCATTCAACATCCACACTCCACAAGCCCTCATCCTCCCGTCGCCCCCGAAATCTGTCCCTGTGCCCTCCAACCTCACCCAAACATCCTGGGAGCGCTACCTCGCTCAGATGCGTGGCTACATGTTCGAGTGGAACGCGTACAACACGAAGATGCTGCGTCATTTCAACGAGCGCCAAACGAGTATTGAGACGACGATGAAACCCGATTGGATGAGCGCCGTGGGGGATGGGAATGACAAGTGGGGATATAAGAAGTACATGCAGGGCGTGGAAGAGGATGTCAGAGTCCGCGAGCATTGGGATGTTAGTTGGGAAAGGCATAGGGAGTGCGTGAAGGGGCTTGGGCTGATGAGGGAGAGGGTGTTGGGGAGTTCGACTGTGAAGGCGTGATGGGAACTGGTCATCAGGACAGGGCAATGGCCGGCTTTCTTTTTTTTCCTTTTGTATGACACGGAGGTGTGGATTGATGTTTTTTGCGGGACAACCCCCCTTATTACTGGACACACGGCACCACACGACCACTTCGTCGGTTAGACTTTATATTTTATGGGCATGATAGCGTTTTCTTTGAGCGTGAGAGCGAGGGAAGCGTATGGGTAGCGAGGAGTTCTTTTAAAAACGCAGGGAAGGAGTTTGCGGGGTCTGTGGATATACTACACAGTACACAGTCCTCTCACAAACTAGCAGAATCATCCCCCGTCCCTTACCGTACGCTTCAGCTACATATGTATGCTGGCTGTGCTTCCCGTATTATCTGAACGAAACCACTCTTCCAAAAATTCCCAACCGGGGCAGCAATGAAACGAGCCGACGTGAGATATGGGCTAATAATGAATGGGGCCTGATTCGTTTATCACGAGGACTTACTTGCATGTGTCGGTTCGTGGATATCGATCTATTTTTTTTCATCTTCTACTTGGAAGAAAAATGGTAAGATGGGGATTGTACTGTAATATATGGGATTCGATAGTGGGCGGTAAGGATTTTTTTTTAACGCTATATGGATTATTTGAAGGTAGCGGCGGTGGGAGACGTAGAGATTGAATTTATCGAATGCGTGGCCGCTGTGAAAGACTGGAAGTGTATGGATGAAAAGTTGGTGATTGCGTGCATGCTTTGCTTTGCTATGATCGAGTGTAGGGTACCGAGGCATGCTATAATGCGGAGTGGCTGAGAACCCAAAGTACCTCTAATGTAAATCCCCCTAAAATGCAGCGGGTATATTTCACTCACCCTCCCCACCCCCACCCCCTTCATCCATCCCCGCGCCCACTCCGCCTGCACCCGCGCCCTCTCCCTCGGCCCCAAAAACCACCCTCCGCCACCCACAGCTCTCGCTAGCATCCTTGACAAACTCCATCGTCGGGAAATAGTGCTCATTCTTCTTCATCGTGGCCACCCACGGCACATTGTCAAACGTCACCACCCGCAGGCGGAAATACGTGTTATCCGGGATGCGGTTGACGGCCTCGAGGAAAGTCGACAATGTGGGCGTGGGCGTGTCGTTGATCGCCGTCAAGAAATTTGTCGGCGAGAGCCCGTACTGGTATGCCGGGCTGCCGCGCGTGCGCGCAGAGACGTAGACCTCGCTGTGGAGCTTGCTGATTTGCTGGCGCACGGCGTGGTGGGGGCGGTGGACCACGGCGCCGCAGAAGATGACGGCGCGGTCGGTTTCGAGGTCTTCGGTGGGGATGGTGGGGACTTTGAGGCGGAGCTCCTGGCCGTGGCGCACGACGAGGGCGTCAAGGTAGGTGTGGTCGTACATGATGTCGAGTTCCGAGACGCGCGTGATGAGCTTGTCGTTGAGGGTGAGGATAATGTCGCCTTCGTGGAGGGATTGGGCGTCGTAGCCGGTAGAAGGAGCGCAGTCGATTTTGCGGACCATGAAGAGTTGATGCCTACTCGAATTCGATTGTGCGACTTTTTGAATCCATTGTTCCGAGACACCCATAATGCGGACCTGGGACATTTGAATGGTGTTTGTTTCGACATTCAATATGCGGAGTTTGGGAAATATGCCGTTTTGGATTTGGTTAATGACGGGGAGGAGGGTTGGGGTCGCGAGGCCTAGGTGGTATTCGGTGTCTTTTTGAGTATGCGGCGAGCGTTCGCCGAGATAGCTAAGCCAGAGGGCTTCAACGGTACCGTCGTCCGCTACGAGGACGCCGCTGCCGCATTGGCTGCTTAGGCCGGTGTCGACGGTGACGGCGTCGAGATTGATAGCGCGGTATCTTGGTGCTGAAGCGTTAGAAGGGATGGCTACGGTGGTGATGTCGGTTACCGTGGTCGGCGTGACCACAGCTCTTAGGTTCTGGTTGAAGCCAAGAAAAGTTGTCGAAGCACCTTGCTTAATGGTGTATGTGGCTAGCTTTGCGCTCTGAACAGGAGCATCAACCAATGAGGGATCATATTGGACGACAGCATAATTTGCCAGCGGATGCATAAAAACGACTTTGGCGTCCACAATAATAGAATCGGCAACAGTGACCGAGAGATCACACAAGTCATATGGTACTATGGCCCTTGATACAATGACCAGACCCCTCTCGGCATTGATGACCAAGCCAAAGCCAATCTTCCGAGCTCGTGGGAAACCGTCAAGCTTGAGCGGCATAGTACATGAAACGCGTACGAAGCTACGGATAACGTCCGTTGCTGCAGCGCTACCGACAGTATCGAGGCGAACGAAGTCTGCTTTGCATCGAACAGGAGCGGCTGCTGGCAAGGGCTCGGCCAGGTCCGTAAAGTCCCAAATGCCAGTGCTGTCGTTGCGGACTGCCATTCTCATTTTGCTGCTCCAATGTCGGTCGATGTAGATGATGCTGGTATTGAGCGTATGTAGATCGCGTAGATGCTTGTAAGTCACCACTACCCGGGCTCGATCTGGGATCTTTGACATGACCTTAATGAAAGTCTCAAGATCCGGGGTCTTTTTCTGGTCGACTGATTCGATGAGCCATCCTGACTCTGTATTTTCGAATCTAAAAGAGCCAGCCGCTTCACAGACAAACACACCTTTTACTGGGATCGCATAAAGGCGGGCTTGTTGATAGGAAAGATTGTGGAATGATGCTCCGGCGACCGTGACGAACCTATCAGGGGTAATGGTATGAAGATCTCCCACGTCTAGCTCAACTTCGATATCTTTGCCTCCCCGTTGTATCAAGAGGGTGACCTTGCGGTTAACATTCGAGTCTAAGATCGCATCCAGGCGGATAAACTGGGTCAGTAATTCTCCGTTGACTTTGACCAAAACATCGCCTTCCTGTAGCTTCCGGTCCGCTGGTCCCTTTGGTAGAACAATTTCCGAAACCAGCATCCCAGTCTCCCTGGGGAAATTCTTTCTTATTGCAGCTTCAGTGTCTGGCGTCAGACCTAATCTTCTGCATTCATCAAATGGCTTGATGATCCACTGGGTTTGTATCGTTCCACGCACAATCGGCTCTCCTTTTCTTATGCATTCTAAAGCTCGTAAGGGACGATCCAAGGGCAGAAAATAGTCTGTTGCGGCGCCATCGGCTCTACCACCAGCTTGCAGGGCTACGGCATATCCGTCGACATTAACAACTGGACTACCAGAACTCCCTCCACTGGCGGCAGCAGCAGCTTGTATATAGTTCGTATTGAAGTCACTATATCCCTCGCCATATTCTGGTGCATTTCTATCAAGCCTACTTATGACACCAGACAGTATACTGAGCTTCTCTCCAGCATCATTGCCCACAACCCTTATCTCGGATCCTACTTTTGCAAGGTCTGGCCTGAGCTTCAGCTCGGTGAGAGGCATGTACTTGATAGCTCTAGGGTCGAAGCGAAGAATTCCAAAGTCGTGGACTGGATCACGGTAGACAGGGTAGACGTCACACTATCAATACAAGCTTAGCATCTGTTTAGTTCAATAGAACACTTAGACTAACCTCTTCGTGATTGTCAAAAATGCAATAGCCCCAGAAAGGACCAGCCCCGACGACATGCCGGTTGGTAAGGATATAGCCTCTTTCCGCGTCAACAACGAATCCCGTTGCCTCACTCGATATCGCAGCGTCCGTATCGAAGGAACACGTCTGGCAAAAGTGTATTGACACAACGTTGCGAACAACTTTCTCTATCGTAGCTTGCCATTCTGCCGTGTCTGCTGTAACAGCTGCGAGGGGTAGCAGCCGGGTATCCTCTCCATCGCTCTCCATGCTGTAGAGGCTGTCGTTGGGGGTTTGTCCATCTTCAACCAGGTCAGAAATGGCTGGTTTAAAGAGCTTCGTCGGACGGTCTAGAGCCTTGACAGGACTACTCTTCCTTTTATGTCGGAGGTCACCGTTGCGTTCCATGCTATTGAAACTTGACATAAGCCTATATCTTGCTAGCAGCTGGAGTGACGAAGCTGTAGGTAAGAAGCTTCTTTTATAGTCGAGGGGGCAGCGTGTTGGAGTAGATTGTACGCGCAAGCTTGTGACTCTTCTGGCTGCTCCTATGCCGCTGACTCGCAGGGCTACATGCATTCAGCTTGCATTCAATTCGGAGTAAAAATGTACGCAATCTTTCAGCCCCAGCGCTTCCTCGAGCTAATCTCAGCCTGGCTGGCTTAGTCATGATATCTTGAAACACCCCTGTCAAGTATTTAGGTATTTAGTCAAGTTGGCATTCCTCGTTCATTCAATCGCTGTTGATATGAGTACCTCCTGACAACAATTGCTGTTCAGAATCATTGGTCACAAGAAATCAAAAGCCATGACTGCCATCGGAAATGGCAACTCCTACACTTGATAAGTTTCTTTTCGAAATCACCAGGATACTACGTGAAAAGAACGGTGCACAGCTGCAGGATTTTCTGATTATTGAACCTCCTCTGCCTCCACTATATGAATCCATCAGGACTGAAGTTAGGCGATCATTTCCTGCTGGGGGTAAACAAGATGCATTAGAAGCAAAGTGTCAGACCGTTTTACCATCCGAAGATGACGAAGATGCCGCTTCTTGGTCGTCTTTTGTCATCTTTCTGGTCAAATACTTTTCCTTTTTGAGAGATGTCGACGTTACAAACCAGGTGGAAACCTATGATTTGCTGAAAGCTTTGCTTAAGTTAGTATTGTAGGCTAACGAACTTTCCAGTCACCACTCTACTGATGCTGTGCTAGTCAATGTGTCCTTGCCCTGAGTGGATCAGACGGGCTTATGATACTACCTACGGTAGTTGCTTTGTCGAAGTCACTAGCAGCTCTCGCCATTGGTCTTGATAAAAGACCCGAACTTATTGCTCATCTAACTAAGAGGGGAGCGAGTGCTGGCGGTGACAGCGAAACTGGTGAAAGGATAACCTTGGTGGAAAACTCTGCTAACGTGATACGAGAAGCGTTTAAGAAGTGCCTGAGCGAGAGAAGTGGTAATGCTTCGGGGCTGGACAGCAATGGGAAGCCTGAAGGACGTCGGATTGGAATATATCTAACCGCCAATCTGTGCTTGAAGCTATTCTTCCACTGCAAGAAGCTTCGCAGCGCTGAACAGGTATTTAGCAATATACACCAACAATCACCACCACTCGCCCTTTTCCCAGCCTCTCAGCGCGTAACATTTCTGTATTACCTTGGCCGGTACCATTTCGCTAATAATCACTTCTTCCGCGCTCAGCTGGCGCTGCAAGCCGCCTACAATAAATGTCATCGTCGATGCGCGAAGCAAAGGTGTCTCATATTAATTTATCTCATCACGTCAAATATCGTTCTCGGTCGGTTTCCATCGAGAAAGCTCTTAGAACGCACAGAAGCCCAAGACCTGGGGAAAAAGTTTCTTCCAGTATGCGATTCTATCAAAAAGGGAGACCTGGTTACCTTCAAGAGTCTTCTAAGCCTCGACAACGAAAGCGCGGGGTGGTTTCTGAGCAAACGCATCTTGCTCCAACTTTCAAATCGCTGTGAGGTTTTGGTTTGGCGTTCACTGGCCCGTAGAATCTTTATACTATCCGGAACCCAGGGAGATGCAACGAGCAAGAGAGCGCCAACACTGGATCTTCTGGATATGCTTACCTTGGCCATTTACTTTGAGAAGCAGATCCTCGGACTCAGTAGCAGCAGTGCGGATTCAAATAGCCACTCGAATCAGCGGGCCCATACTAATTCCATCTTTCTAGTGCAGCCTTCATCGAAAAGCATTGATACAATGAACGGCGAACTGGACGAACGTAACGGTTATGTCGACCCCGACCTTAAAGATGTGGTAGAGCCATCCGGCCCGGACCTACCCACGATGGAAGTCATTGAGTCAATTTTCGCTTCGCTTATCGAGCAAGACCTTCTTCACGGGTTTATCAGCCACAAATCACAGAAATTTGCCATTACGGGGTCCAAAACGACAGGGGCCTTGCAGGCGGGGTTCCCTAATATTTGGGAAACAATCAGTGGCAAAGCAGATAGTGAGGTTCCCGGATGGGTCATGCAGGAAGAGAAGTCCAAGGGAGGAGGGTTGGGTGGAAACTTCGGGTCAGGCAGGGTTGTAAACTTGACTGGTGCAAGACCGGTGGGGGCTGGGCCTGCTTGAAGTTTTCAAGAATTCCTTTCTTCTTACGGGAGATGTCTCACTACAGGGTTAGAAACCGTGGACTCTCCGTCATGACTTCTAATGAATAGTTCTTTTATTGACTCAAGTGCGAAGCTATAACGCTACAATAGACACTCGCTAAATATGTAGGCCTGGTTACCCACAGATTATACAATCGCCACCGAACTGTACCATCCTCAAGACAGGTCCT
>JAABUI010000448.1_pt1 | contig 32126 bp, 27 predicted proteins | sample 5559111 | NCBI WGS metagenome assembly JAABUI01 (sample SAMN10711870, study PRJNA513365) | rock metagenome | isolation source: Antarctica rocks | place: Antarctica: Victoria Land, Buttleship Promontory | reverse complement strand
ATCGTCAGGGCGCCGTCCTGCATCGTGCTGGTCAGCTCGGTCACGCGATCATCCTCCAGGTGGGGCTGTGTCACCGAGCAACCTGCCCCACCTGGGCCGAAGGCTCAAGTGCCGGCGCCGTACCGTGGCCGGGCCGGTCCGCCCAGCAGCGAAGGAGCGCGTGTGAGCCAGTGGCGACGGTGCGACCGATGTCGCAAGGTCACGCCCACCGACCAGTACGACGGCGACGCAGCGACGTGCCGCGCCTGCCTCACCGCGCCGGTTTCGAAGGTGCGGGCAGCGCGCACCTCCGGCGTCAGGACGGTCCGGCCGGCGCGGAGCACCTCGGCCGAGCCTGCTGCCCTGCGCCGGCCCCTGGTCGGCGTCGCCGGCAGCGGTGACCTGGAGGTACGGGAGCGCCGGGCACGTCGCACCGCGCTTGACGCGCTGGCCGAGAACCACGGGCAGGAGTTCGACCTGCTGCTGCAGGCCGCCCGCCGTACCGAGGGGTTGCGCGGGTAGCCGTCCTGCGTTTCCTGGTAGCGTCCCGGGCTGCACGAGCACCGGCGCCGTTAGCTCAATTGGCAGAGCAGCGGACTCTTAATCCGCGGGTTCGGGGTTCAAGTCCCTGACGGCGCACCCCGCTGACCTGGCCTTTCGTCCTCACGGGCGGAAGGCCAGCGTCGTCCCCGTACCGTGTAGGACCGCGGTAGGTCCGTCGTTGCCCTGTCAGACACCGGTAGATGGTGGACACCTTGGTTTCGGTTCCTCGTTGGACAGGTTGCGGACGCGGTCTCGGTAGCTGGGCGACGGTCGTTCCGGTTGGTGCCTGACGGTCACGCTCACTTCCCGTTCGCGGGCTGCTGCTTTTCGCTCGCTTCGATCCCGTGATCGTGGCGGACGGGGCAGGTCGTGCTGGTGGAGCTGGATGTCGTGGAGCAGCGGTGTCGGGCGGTGCTGGAGGTCCTGGAGGGTGCGACCGTCGCGGACGTCGCGAAGCGCAATGGCGTGGCGCGACAGACGGTCCATCACTGATGGCACCGCCACGCCAACGACGGCGGCCTGGGCCGCTTTGACAGGGGCTGGGAGGATCACTCTGGTCTGACGACTCCCTACACGGGGCAATCGGAGGTCACATCATGGGTACGAGATGGGGCAGTGTCGCGACGTACACCGCCGTCGTCGTCGTGATACTCGCCGTGACCGGTTGTGACGGCGGCCAGAAGGCAGCCCCCGAGCGACCGGGGCGCCGGCCACCGCGACGTCCGACGCCTCCGGAACAGGCACCAGCACGCCGGCGGCAGATCCGACACCGAAGGGCCCCGACCCGAGCAGTGTGACGTCGACGCCCAGCTCGGCGTCGCCGACGAGCAGCCACCAGTCGCCGCTGGGGCGATGCCTCGCCAGTCAGCTCAGCGCGTCGATCCAACGGGAGAACGGCTCGGGAGCCGCCGGCAGCTACGAGGTGCAGGTGGTGATCACGAACACGGCGAGCCACACCTGCCTGGTCAACGGCTACCCGGGGGTGTCGTTCGCGACCGGGGACAAGCACGCCCAGCTTGGGGCGGCTGCGGTCAGGGACGGCACCGTGACGCCGCACACCGTGACCCTGGGACCGCGTCGACACGCCTACGCGACCCTCGGCGTCTCGCAGGCCGGCGCCTTCGGATCACGGTGCACGATCACGAAGGCCGCAGGCTTCCGCGTCTACCCACCAGGGGAAACCGAATCTCTGTTCGCCCCGTCCTCAGCGATGGCCTGCACCAACCGGGACATCGGACTCCTGACGATCTTCCCGTTCTCAGAGTCCGTACAGCAGCACTAGCTGCACGCTGACATCCCGGCCGGCGGCTGCCGGCGACCTGTGGGTCGTGGTGGCCGCGGTCCAGCGCTGTGGACCTGTCCCGGCCGGCGGCTGCCACCGACCAACCAGCCGTCGTACGCGCCCGTGCCGCTCACCGACCCGAGGCACAGTGAGCGAGCCCGAGCAGGCGGAAGCGGTACGGCGGGAGGTCGAGGCGGCCGGCGCAGGCGCCTGTCCCCCTGGAGCGCCGCGAGGGTCAAGGCGACCGCAACGGCGCCGATGGAGAGAAGATGAACCGACCGGGACAGGGACGGTGACGCGGCGCCAGGCCGCAGTGCGGTCCAGTGCTGTGCCCCTGGACGCACTGGGCAGCCTCCGGCCGCCTGTCTGGCGGACGGCACTGACGGCGTTGATGTGGCTGCTGCTGGCCGCTTACGTCCTCGGGCTCGCCGCCCACGGGCACGGCTTCGAGCCCGTGGTGGACGGCTGGTTGGGGGAGCTCACGCAGCTGGTGCCCGCCGGTGTCTGCTGGGCGGCTGTGCCCAGGGCAGGGTCGCGCCGCCGGGAGCTGGTCTGCCTCGCCGTCGCCATGAGCGCCTTCGCCATCGGGAACGCGGTGTTCATCGTGGCCGCCTCCCGGCAGGCGGTGCTGCCCTTCCCTTCCATCGCGGACGTCGCCTATCTGTGCTTCTACCCGCTCGCCCTGGCCGCGATCGTGCTCGCCGTGCACCGCGAACACCGGACGCTGCCAGGCGCAGTGTGGCTGGACAGCCTGCTCGGTGGTCTGGCCGCGACGGCGGTGCTGGCACTCGCGCTCGCGCCGGTGTTCGCGCAGGCGTCCGGGAGCCCGCTGGAGGTTGGCGTCGCCCTCGCCTACCCGATCTTCGACCTGCTCCTGGTCGGCGCCGTCGTCGGCGTGGCAGCGCTGCGGGGGCGGCGGACGCAGCGGCACTTGTTCCCGTTGCTCGGCGGTCTGCTGCTGTTCGCGACTGCGGACGTCGTCTACGCGCTGCGCGTCTCGCATGGCACCTACGTCGTCGGGACGCCGCTCGACGCACTGTGGGCGGTAGGGCTGGCACTGTTCAGCGGCTGGGCGGTGACTCGCGGCGGCCGCCCCGACGCGAAGGAGCAGCCGGTCGCGCTGGTCGTGCCGGCGGTCGCCAGCCTGGCGGGACTGTCGGTGCTGGTCGTAGCCAGCCGCACCCCGGTGTCACTGCTCGCCGTCTGCCTCGCGACCCTCACGCTCGGCGCCACCGCGGCGCGTACGCAGTTGGCCTTTCGTCAACTGCGCCGCCTGGCCGACCTGCGGCGGCAGGCGACGACCGATGATCTGACCGGTCTGCCGAACCGGCGCGCCTTCTACGCCGAGGTCCAAGGACAGCTGGCCGGAGCAAGCGGGCAGCAGGCCCTCCTGCTCCTGGACTTGGACAAGTTCAAAGAGGTCAACGACAGCCTCGGGCACCACGTCGGGGACCGGCTCCTGGTGCAGGTGGGGGCGCGGCTCGCCGAGCAGCTGCGCAGCACGGACGTGCTCGCCCGTCTCGGCGGCGACGAGTTCGCGGTCCTGCTCCGCGATGCCGGGCGCGACGAGGCCGAGGTCGTTGCTGTCAAGCTGCGTGCAGCCCTGGCCGAGCCGTTCACGCTCGAGGGCATCGCGCTGCGGACCGACGTCAGCATCGGGGTGGCACTGGCCCCTGAGCACGGCCACGACATGACCGTGCTGCTGCGCCGGGCCGACATCGCGATGTACAAGGCCAAGCGGGGACGCGACGGCCACCGGGTCTACACCGGGGCGGACGACCGGGCGGGGGACGGGCGGCTGCGCACGTTGCAGGAGCTGCGGACCGCGCTAACGGACGGGCAGCTGCTGCTGCACTACCAGCCGAAGGTCGACCTTGCCTCGGGCCGGGTCCGCAGCGTCGAGGCACTCGTGCGCTGGGAGCATCCGACGAGGGGCCTGCTCTACCCAGACAGCTTCCTGTCCCTGATCGAGGACGCAGGACTCATGCGCCGGCTGCGACCAGGCCCAGGGCTACCACCTGTCCCGGCCCGTCCCCGCAGCCGATCTCGACGCCTGGCTCGACCAGCGGGGCGCCAGCTCCCCGCAGGCCGCCGCCCCGCTCGTCGACCTTGTCCCGTAGGCCGTCCGTCCGGGGGCCACCTGGCGACTCCTCCACGTGGATTGCCGAAGACGTCCTGGAGGTGGCTGGCGGAGCTGTCGGGCGCTGAACCTCCGGCCGGCCGCCGAGTCAGGGCCGGCCGGTGGTGGGCGCGAGCAGGTGGGCCGGCGGCCGACCCATAGGTTCACCTTGCGGACGGCCGCGGCCTGCGGCGCTTGCGGGCACGTCGCCGGGTGTTCGGGCACGGACAACCGCGGGAGGAGAGGAGTTCCTATGGAGGGGCTGAACGAGGACGAGCGCGCGATCGTGCTGATGGTGCGCGAGTTCGTCGACCGCGACGTCAAGCCGGTGGCCCGGGAGCTGGACCAGACCAACACCTACCCCGGGAAGCTCATCGAGCAGATGAAGCAGCTCGGGGTCTTCGGCCTGGCCATCGGTGCACCATGGGGCGAGGCGCGCGTGAGCACGCCGTGCTACGCCCTGGTCACCGAGGAGCTGTCCCGCGGCTGGATGAGCCTGGCCGGGGCGATGGGCGGTCACACTGTCGTCGCCAAGCTCCTCCAGGACTACGGCACGCAGGAGCAGAAGGACGCCTACCTGCCGCGCATGGCCACCGGGGAGCTGCGGGCCACGATGGCGCTCACCGAGCCAGGTGGCGGCTCGGATCTACAGGCGATGCGTACCACCGCCACCCGCACCGGGGACCAGTACGTCCTGAACGGCTCCAAGACGTGGATCACCAACGCGCGCACCTCGGGCGTGCTGGCGCTGCTGTGCAAGACCGACTCGTCCGCGACCCCGCCGCACAGGGGGATCAGCATCCTGCTGGTCGAGAAGGGCCCCGGCTTCTCGCTGTCGCGGGACCTGCCCAAGCTGGGCTACAAGGGGGTCGAGAGCTGCGAGATCGCCATGGCGGACTTCCGGGTGCCGGTCTCCTGCCTGCTCGGTGAGCAGGAGGGGCAGGGCTTCACCCAGATGATGCGCGGCCTGGAGATCGGTCGGATCCAGGTCGCGTCCCGCGCCCTCGGTGTCGGCCGGGCGGCGCTGGAGGACTCCCTGCGCTACGCCCAGGACCGGGAGAGCTTCGGCACACCGATCTGGCAGCACCAGTCCATCGGCAACTACCTCGCGAACATGGCCACCAAGCTGACCGCCGCCCGCCAGCTGGTCCTGTACGCCGCGCGGCGCTACGACGCCGGGCAGCGCGCCGACATGGAGGCCGGAATGGCCAAGCTGTTCGCCTCCGAGACGGCCATGGAGATCGCCCTGGACGCGATCCGGATCCACGGGGGGTACGGCTACTCCACCGAGTTCGACGTGGAACGGTACTTCCGGGACGCGCCGCTCATGATCGTCGGTGAGGGCACGAACGAGATCCAGCGCAATGTCATCGCCCGCCAGCTGGTCGGGCGCGGCACGGTCGCCCCGTGAGCCCCGTGAGCCCCGTGCGCCCCGTGAGCCCCGTGCGCCCCGTGAGCCTCGTGAGCCCCGTGAGCCCCGCGGGCTCGCCATGACCGGTTCTGCGCTCCCGCTCGAGGGCATCACCGTCGTCGCGCTGGAGCAGGCCGTCGCCGCGCCGTTCGCGACCCGCCAGCTGGCCGACCTCGGCGCCCGGGTTCTGAAGGTCGAGCGCGCCGGCGACGGCGACTTCGCCCGCTGCTACGACGAGACCGTCAACGGCATGTCGAGCTACTTCGTGTGGCTCAACCGGGGCAAGGAGAGCGTCACCCTGGACGTCAAGGACCCGCGCGACCGGGCCCTGCTCGAGCAGATGCTCGCCCGGGCCGACGTGTTCGATGCAGAACCTGCTCCCCGGCGCGGTCGAGCGGTTGGGGCTGGACGCGCAGAGCCTGCAGACCCGCTACCCGCGCCTGATCACGTGTTCGGTCTCGGGCTACGGGGCGACCGGCCCGTACAGCCGCAAGAAGGCCTACGACCTGCTGGTGCAGTGCGAGGCGGGCCTGCTCTCGGTGACCGGCACCCCGCAGTCCCCGGCCAAGGCGGGTATTTCGGTGGCCGACATCTCGGCCGGGATGTACGCCTGCAACGGCGTGCTCACCGCGCTGTACGAGCGCGAGCGCACCGGCAAGGGCACCGACATCGAGGTCGCCATGCTTGACGCGCTGGGCGAGTGGACAAGCCAGCCCTACCTCTACGCGACGTACGGCGGTAGGCCGCCGCCACGTACCGGGGCCCGGCACGCCTCCATCTCGCCGTACGGCCCGTACCGCGCGGGCGACGGCGCGCAGGTGTTCATCGGTGTGCAGAACGAGCGCGAATGGGCCGTGCTGTGCGCCCACGTGCTGGGCCGACCGGACCTGGCCGAGGACGTCCGCTTCGCCCGCAAACCCCTGCGCGTCGCACACGACGCGGAGCTGCGCGAGCTGCTCGAGCTGGCGCTGTCGTCGCTGAGCGCCGAGCAGGTCACCGCACGCCTGGACGAGGTCGGCATCGCCAACGCCCGCCTGCGCACGATGCACGAGTTCGCCGAGCACCCCCAGCTCGCAGCCCGGGACCGGTGGCGCGAGGTCGCCACCCCGGTCGGACCCGTCCGCTGCCTGCTGCCGCCCGTGACCGTCCCCGGCCGGGAGGCCGCGATGGGCGCCGTTCCGGCAGTCGGACAGCACACCGAGTCGCTGCGGGCCGAGTTCGCCGCTGGCACAAACCCTGCGACGCACGACCGACCATGACCTCCAGCGTGCCGGACCTGCGCGTGAGCACCTCACTGACCGAGCTCATCACCCCCGAGCCGGCGGAGGCACTCGCCGGCCTGCTCGACCTCGACCCGCCGGTTGCCGGGGAGCCGCTGCCGGCCCTGTGGCACTGGGTCTACCTGCTCGAGCGGCGCAGGCAGGGCGAGCTCGGTCCGGACGGCCACCCGACCCACGGCGTCCCGGCCCCCCCGGCCGCCGGGCAGCTGCGCATACTCGCCGGCGGACGCGTCTGCCTGCGCACCCCCCTGCGGTTCGGCGAACCGGCGACCCGCACCACGCGGGTCGATCGCACGACCCACAAGCAGGGCGCGTCCGGGCCCCTCACGTTCGTCACCGTCCGCAGCGAGATCGAGCAGCAGGGCCGCGTCGCGATCGTCGACGAGCAGGACATCGTCTACCGACCGCACGGCAGGGCGCTGGTAGCCCGTCCCGACAGCGGTGCGGCGGATCGCTCACCTGCGCCCGGGCTCGTGCTGGACGTGGACCCGGTCCTTCTGTTCCGCTTCTCGGCCCTGACCTACAACGCCCACCGCATCCACTACGACCAGGCACAGGCCGCCGCCGAGGGCTACCCCGGTCTGGTGGTCCACGGGCCACTGCAGGCGCTGCTCATGGGCGAGCTGATGCGCCAGGCGGGGGCGGCGCTGCTCGGTCAGGAGTTCGCCTACCGCCTGGTCGCCCCGGTGTTCGGCGCGCAGCGGCTGACCGCAACGGCTGTCGACTCGAGCATGACCGCCGTACACGTGCTCGACGGCACGGGCCAGGTGACCGCCACGAGCGCGCTGCGCCCGTGGACGGCGAGCGGGCCGCCGGCTCGCTGAGCCCTCTCGCTCAGAGCAGCGCCTCGTCCAACCCCGCGCTGGCCATCCCCGCCCACGTCCCGTCGACAAGATGGGCGAGCACGACGAGGTCGCGCAGCTCGCCGCCGCGGTCGCGCACGTGGTCGCGCAGGAGCGCCTCGGGCTCGAAGCCGAGTCCCTGGAACAGCGCGATGGCCGAACCCGCGTCGGCGACCACCTCAACCACGATCTTGGTGAGCCCGAGGTGCAGCCCTGTCAGCAGGCCGGCCCGGGCAAGCTCGCGCCCGATGCCCTGGCCGCGCCGCTCAGGGTCGACGACGACCCGCAGGCTGCCGACGTGGGAGGACCAGCCCACCAGGGGCAGCACCGCGACGTAGCCCACGACGTCCTGCCCGTCGAGCGCCAGGAAGCGCCGGCCCGTGGGCTCCTGCAGCCACGACTGGACCACGCCCGGCGCGAAGACGTCCTCGGCGAAGGAGTTGTGGTCGGACTCCGGGACCCTGCGGAAGAACGCCTCGAGCGGGCCCTGAAGCTCCGCGGTCAACGGCACGTGACTGCTCACTGCTGCTCCCCCTCGTGCTCGCGCAACCAGGCCAGCAACCGCGGCATGGTGGTCGTCGCCGCGGCCTTGCCCATGACCAGCCCGACGTGACCGGCGGCCAGCTCGAGCAACTCGGTCTGCTCGGACCCGACCAGGTCCGTGACCGGCCGGGCGGCCGCGCACGGAACGATGTGGTCCTTGGCGGCGACCACGTTCAGCAGCGGCCAGTGCAGGTCCCTCAGCGAGATCGCCCGCCCGTCGAGCTGGACCCGGTCGTGCATCAGCGATTCGTCCCTCATCAGCTCGACCGTCTCGCGGAACGCCTGGCCCGGGAACGGGATGTGGTCGCGGGTCCACTGCCCCATCGCCTGGAACCCCTCCATCTGACCGGAGTCCCACAGCTTCTCCCACAGCACGGCGTACGTCGCCAGGTCCGCCGTCGGCTTGAGCACCCGGAAGGCGTTGCGAATCACCTCGGCCGGCACGTTGCCCGTCCCGTCGACCACATCGTCCGGGTCCAGCCTCCCCCGGTCGAACATCCGCCCGAACAGCCCCATCTCCCCGAACTCCACGGGCGTCGCCATCGTCACCAGCGACCGCACGGGCAGGTCCGGTCGGGCCGCACCGAGCAGCAACGACAGCACCCCGCCGTAGCAGTACCCGATGAGGTGGACGCCGTCGACGGCCGAGGTGTCCAGGACGACCTCGATCGCCTCGGGGAGCAGGTCCTCGACGTAGTGCGCGAGCCCGTTGGCAGCGTCCCGCTCGTCCGGGACGCCCCAGTCGAGCATGTACACGTCGAACCCCGCGTCCCGCAGCGCCTCGATGAAGCTGGCACCGGAGTACAGGTCGAGGATGTAGCTGCGGCTCACCAGGCTCATGACGATGAGGACGGGAGTTCCTGCGGTCACCCCGTCGCTGCGGTAGCGCCACAGCTGCGCGCGATCACGGCGCCAGACGGTCTGCTTCGGTGTCGTCCCGACCGTCGGCCGGTCGACCCCCGCGACGTACTTCACCCCGTTTCGGGCGCGCATCAGGTTGCGGGCCACGTCCCGCCGTACGCGACCGGCGAGGTCCGCCGGGTCGGTCGTCGTCACCATGCGTGCTCCTGTTCTGCCGCCGAAGCTCGTCCTCGAGGCGTCGCACCGCCCTGTCCAACCCTGCCAGCTGCTCCCGAAGTCCTGCCACGTCCGAGGCGGCCGGGAGGTTGACCCGGTGCAGCGCCCGTCGCGAGGCGCGCTCCACGCGGTGACCGAGCCCGGCTCGCAACCGGAGCACCGCCCCTACCGCGTCGGCGAACTGCTCGGTCTGCACGGCGCGCTCCAGACGCTGCCCCGCCGGTCGCTCGACCGCGTCGAATGTCCTGCGCCACAGTGGCTTTCCCGCCATCCAACACCTCCACCTCACCCCAGGTCGGCCGCTGCCGTGAGGTACGTCAGGCCGACAGTACGCTGGCCACATGGCCCGTCTCCCGCTCGTGGACTCCTCCGACAACAGCACCGACCCGCTCGCACGAGAGGTACTGGACAGCGTGCGCGCCGCGCGGGGCCGAGGGGTCGACCCGAACGTGTACCGCGCGGTGGCAAACCACCCTCGTGCACTGCAGAAGATGGTCGAGTTCGGCACCGTTGTGTACTTCCAGAACTCTCTGAGTCCGGCTCAGCGCGAGCTCGCCTACCTCACCGCGTCGGTGACCAACGACTGCCACTACTGAATCCCCACGCACGTGCTGCTCGGTCGAGCAGCGGGGCTATCAGAGGACAAGCTCGCGCACCTCGGGGACGACCCGCTTCCCGACGGGACGTACGACGACGACGAGGCCGCGATCGTTCGCTATGCGCAGCGGTCGACCCGCATGGCGGTCATCGACGACCAGACCTATGGCGACCTGGCAGCGCACTTCACCCCCGAGCAGCTCATCGAGATCTGCTTCACCGTCGGCTTGTCGAATATGATCAACCGGTTCCACGCCACGTTCCTGACCGAGGTCGACCCGCAGACGCAGGAGGCACTCGCGCCCAGCTGCCCGTTGGCCTATCCCGAACCCGCGGGGGGATGAGCGTGGACTACCGCGACGCAGTCGAGGCGTTCTTCGCACCACGCCCGGCCGGCACGGCGCTCCCCGCCGCGGTCACCACGGGCAGCCCGGCCCGACGACTGCGCGACGCCGCCGAGCCGATCGCCATGCACGCGGTGTGGAGTCGCGGCACCAACGAACGTCTTGCCACCCTCGGCTTGGACTTCCTCACGGCGTACGTCGGCGGTCGCGCGGCCAGTCTGGGCGAGCCAGTCGGCGCGGTCGTCGCCTCCGCCTTCGCCTGGTTCGAGCCTGGCCTGGTGAGCTCGTCGTATGACGGGGCGCGCTCCGTCGTACGACGAGTGGAGCTTCTGCAGGTCCGCGACGACGCAACGGTCGCCAGCCTCCGGGAGGTGCTCGCCGGGCAGGACCCGAGCGGGATCGCCGACCTGCTGGCCGACGCGGTGACGGCGGCGGACGGCACCGGCCGCGCGCTGTTCAGCGGGCTGCGCGCTCGCGGGCGTCCCGAGGATCCCGTGCAGCGGCTCTGGTGGGCATGCGACCTGGTGCGCGAGCACCGCGGCGACAGCCATCTTGCCGCCGCCACGGCGGCCGGGGTCGGGCCGGTCGAGATGAACATCCTCACCGAGCTGTGGGTAGGGATGCCGCTGCTGTCCTACACCGGCACCCGCGGGTGGCCGCCCGAGGCGATGCAGGCCGCGGTGGAGTCGCTGCGGACGCGTGGCTGGCTCGTGGGCGAGGACCTGTCCGAAGAGGGCCGTACGGCCAGGGCTGCCCTGGAGGCCCGTACCGACGCCCAGGAGGACTCGATCGTGGCAAGCCTCGGGTCCAGGCTCGACGACGTCTGCGCCCAGCTGGAGGACTGGGGCGCGCGCTGCATCGCGGCGGGCGCCTTCCCCGCCGACGTCCTCAAGCGCGCCGCCGGCTGAGCCCACGCCGAACGCGGGCGGCGGGCGGACACGCCGAGGGCGCCCCACCGGATCGGTGGGACGCCCTCGGAACAGGTGCCGACTGCTACGGGGTGAGCGTCCAGATCCCGCGGCCGTGGGTGGCGGCGACCACCGCCCCGTTCGGGGCGAGGGTCAGGTTGTTCGTCGGAGCGTTCGGCAGACCGCTGCCCAGCCGCGACCAGGCGGTCGGTCGGGAGGCGTCGGCGGCGAAGACCCCGATGTCGGTCGCCAGGACGAGCAGGCCGTTGTGTATGACCAGCGCATCACCGGGGGCGTCGGGCAGGTTCCCCGACAGGTCCTTCCAGGTCGCCCCGCCGTCGCGGGTCTCGAACACGATCCCGGTACCCGCGCCGTCGATCCAGCGACGCGAGTAGCCGTTCATGATCGCGTACGCGTGACCGCCGTTCTTGGGGTCCACGGTCACGCCGGCGATGTAGCGGTTGGGCAGGCTCGACACGTCGAGCTGGTGCCAGGTGCCGCCGTAGTTCGTCGAGATGCCGCGGCCGAAGCTCGCGCTGGGGTTGCCGGAGCCCTTGATCCAGGCCGCGTACGTCGTGCCGGCCGCGCTGTTGACGGCCGTCGTGGCGTGGCCGGCGCCCTGGTCGAACACCGGCTTCCAGTCGCAGGTCGTCGGGTCGCAGCGGGTGTCGAAGCCCTTGGTGGTGTCCCAGACGTACCTGCCGCCGGCGACCCAGTGGTTCGGGTTGGTCGCGTCAGCAGCGAGCGGAGCCTGGAACCGGGCGTTCGGGTCGCAGTCCGGACGCTCCTTGCCGTAGCCGATGTCCTGACCGACGCACGAGGGACTGATGGTGGTGAAGGTGTGTCCACCGTCGACGGTGCTGTAGGTGGTGAGGTTGGTGTACTCCCCCACGGCCCGTGCCGCATTCGCCGGATCGACGATGACGCCGAAGCCGTCGCCGCCGGCCGGGGCGTAGGACGAGCCCTTGGCCGGGACGAACGCGGTGCCGTTGTCCTGCAGACCGCCCCAGAACGCCAGGCCCTTGCCGGCAGCACCGGCACTGGCGTCGTAGAACTGCAGGTTGTGCAGCGTGGCGTTGAGGTCGGTCCAGCCGCCGTAGCCGTTCGCGGACTCGGGACGCGAGTAGACGCCTCCGTCGTTGCCGAGGACGACCCGGTGGTCGTCGGTCAGCAGCAACGCGTGCTGGTCCGGGTGCGTGGTCCTCGGGCACGTCGTGCCGCAGGCCAGGCCGTAGTCCCAGTAGGGGCTGGCGGTGTTGAAGCTCTTACCGCCGTCGGAGGTCTTGAAGACCTCTTCCAGGCTCAGGAACACGGTGTTCGGGTCGGTTGGGTCCACCGCGAGGGCCTGGTTGTACCAGGACTGGACGCCGACGTTGTAGCCCGGCGAGTTGTCCGCGCGGATCGCCGAGCCCGAGCCCTGGAGCTTGGCCGAGTCGGCCAGCTGGGTCCAGGGGCCTGCCGGGCTGCCACTCGCGGAGACGTAGAAGCCCTTCAGGTTGGTCGCGGAGCCCTTGCCGTCGGTGCCCGCGGCGAGGAACGCCGGAGACTCCATCAGTGCGTACAGCCGGCCGTCACCGGCGTAGGCCAGGGACGTACGTCCGATGTCGCTGCCGTCGAGGGCACCGGTGGGCATGACCAGCTGCCAGGTCGTGCCGCCGTCGGTACTGCTGTAGATCCCGTTCTCGGCGCTGCCGCCGCGGTAGCCGTTCACCGCGACCAGGGAGCGACCAGCGGTCCCCGGCTTCACGGCCACGTCGCTGATGTGGTTGACGTACGGCGTCGTGGTCGCGCTCGGCGCGAGCACGCGCGTCCAAGTGCCGGCGCCGTCGGCCGAGGTCCGGTACAGGCCCATGTTGGTGGCGGCGAACACCGACGAGCCGTCGACGAGCAGCCGGTAGACCTGGTGGTCCACCAGCGCGGAGCCGCCGACCAGCGTCGGGGCACCCTTGGGCTTACCGCTGCCGTTGGTCTGCTGGCGGTAGACGCCGACGCCCAGGTAGGAGTCCGCGTTCGTGTTGGCCTCACCGGTGCCGATCCACAGCGCGTGGTCGGCCGGGTTCACGGTCAGCGCGCCGGTGGACAGCGACGGCTGGTCATCCGACAGCGGCGTCCACTTCCCGCCGCCGTCGCGGCTGACCCACACCCCGCCGCCGGCAGTGGCGGCATAGAGCTGGTGGCCGTCCCGGGCGAGCGCGGTGGTGCGGCCGCCGACGATGCCGAAACCGGCCCCGGCGTTGGACCAGATCGGGTCGTTGAACCCGGCGGGCTCGGCGTTGTAGGAGGAGTCGGTCTGCTCCATCCAGCGGCCCGCGCGAACGGGCAGCGCCGCTGCCTGCTGACGCGCGGCGAGCAGGGCAGCAGCGGAGACGTGGTTGCCGGGAGCGGTGCGCTCGGCGGTGTACTGCGCGGCGCGGTCGGCCAGGCTGCCGGCGTCGTCGCCACCGCGGGACGGGCCGCCGTCGTAGGCGGTCGCGTGACCCCCCTTGTGGCGGGGCACCTGATGGCTGCCGTGAGGTGAGGCGACGGCGCTGCCGGTGAGGGACAGGACCAGGACGGGGGCGGTGACCAGGGCTGGCAGAGCCAGTCGGAACCGCAGACGTGACGAGGGCAAGGCATCCTTCCTCGCGCGCCGGATCTCGGTGCGCGAACAAGCTCCCGCCTTGTCGTGCAGGAGCCTGCGGGAGTTCTACACGACGCACGTGACGAAAAGCACTGCGCGCACGTTGAGTACCGGAACTGTCACTGGCAGGTGAGCCCGGTTCGGGCGGTCAGCGGCGCCGGGTGGGCTCGAGCGGTGGACCGTCGACCGCACAGTGCCGCCGCGCCACCGCCACCGGCGCAGCGCCACCTCCGGGCACGCCGTCCCCGGGCACGCCGTCGGCCCCGCGGGCGCCGTCGCCCGCGGTCCCGGGTGACCGGGCGTCGTCGCGCAGGAGCAGGGCCGCGGTCACGCTGCCGAGCACCAGCAACACGACCACCACGAGCATGGCGGTCCGAAAGCCCGCGGCGAACGCTGCGGGGCGCCGGTAGTCATCGCCCGACAGCCCGGCGACCACGGGCAGGACCGCGACCGCCAGCAGACCACCCGTGCGGGCCACGGCGTTGTTCACCCCGGAGGCCACGCCGACGTAGCGGGCGGCAGCCGCCCCCAGCACCGCCGCCGTCAGCGGCGCGACGACGAGAGAAAGGCCGAGGCCGAACACCAGGCAGCCCGGCAGCACGTCGACCACGTACGACGCGCCCGGGCGCACCTGTCGCAGCAGCAGCACTCCGCCCGCGCACACCAGCGGCCCCAGGGTCAGGGGCCGCCGCGGCCCGATCCGGGCGGCGAGGGCGCCGGAGCGCGAGCTCAGCAGGAGCATGCAGCCGGTGATCGGCAGCAGGGCCGTGCCGGCAGCGAGCGGGGCAAAGCCCCCGACGACCTGCAGGTGGACGACGAGCAGGAAGAACACCCCCCCGAGCCCGGCGTAGACCATCGCCGTGACGGCGTTGGCCGCGGCGGACTGCCGGTCGGCGAGCAGGGCAACCGGCAGCATCGGGTGGCTGGACGTGCGCTCGACCAGGACGAAGGCGAGCAGGGCCAGCACGCCCGCGGCGCCCGTCACGACGACCACCGACCGCAGCCCGCCGCCGAGGGCCACCAGGGCGTACGTCGTGAGCGCCAGCCCGCTGGCAGCCAGCGCGGCGCCCGTCAGGTCCAGTCGTGGGTCGGCCTGCTCGTCGCGCGACTCGGGCACGTGCCGCACCGCGACGAGGACCACGACGACGGCCAGCGGCACGTTGATGAGGAACACCAGGCGCCAGCTCACCTCGACCAGCAGCCCCCCGACGAACGGGCCCAACGCCCCGGCCACACCTCCGAGCCCCGACCAGGCGCCGATCGCGCGGCCACGGTCCTGCTCCTGGAACGACGCGGCGATCAGGGCGAGACTGCCGGGCGTGAGCAGCGCCCCGCCGACCCCCTGCAGGACGCGCGCGGCGACCAGCAACGAGACGTTCGGGGCGGCGGCGCACAGCACCGACGCGGCGGCGAACCACACCGTCCCGATCACGAAGACCCGGCGCCGGCCGTATCGGTCGCCGAGGGAGCCGCCGAGCAGGATCAGCGCCGCGAGGCTCAGCGTGTAGCCGTTGACGGTCCACTGCAGCCCCGCGAACCCCGACCCGAGGTCCTTGCCGAGCGTCGGCAGGGCGATGTTGACGACCGTCGCGTCCAGCAGAGCCATGCCACTGCCCAGGACGGCGGCCAGCAGGACCCAGCGACCCCTGGCCTCGTCGAGCCGGACCTGCGCCACACGTACATTGTCCCAGGTGCCGGCCGGCCGCACTCAGCCGCGCCGACCCGAGCCTCCTAGCCTGTCCCACGTGAACGACCCCGCCTGCCTCAGCCTCGTCGAGCTCCTGCCGTTGCTCGAGAGCCGCGAGCTCTCCTCCCGCGAGCTGGTGCAGGCCTGTCTGGCCCGGGTGGCCCTCGCCGAGCCGCTCGTCCAGGCCTTCGTCACGCTCACCCCGGACCTGGCCCTGGCAGCGGCCGAGCGAGCGGACCAGTCGCGCGCCCTGCGCCGGCCGGTCGGCCCGCTGGCCGGCGTACCGGTGGCGCTGAAGGACCTCTACCTCACGCGGGGTACGGCGACCACGGCAAGCAGCCGGGTCCTTGCCGGGCACGACCCGGGCGTGGACGCGGCCGTGTGGGAGCGGTTGTCCGCAGCCGGCGCCGGGCTGCTCGGCAAGACCACGACGCACGAGTTCGCCTACGGCACCGACTCCCGGCCCACGAGGAACCCCTGGGACACCAGGCGTACGCCGGGCGGCTCGTCCGGCGGCTCGGGCGCAGCGCTGGCCGCCCGAATGGTGCCGATCGCGACCGGCACCGACACCGGCGGCTCGTTGCGCATCCCCGCGGCAGCCTGCGGGGTCAGCGCCTTGCGCGGCGCGCACGGCCGGATCTCGGCGTACGGCGTCCTGCCGCTCGCGCCCACGCTCGATGCCGTCGGACCCATGGCGCGGCGGATGCTCGACGTCGCGTTGTTGCTGCGGCTGCTCGCCGGGTACGACCCTCGCGACCCGTACAGCCGCGGCGAGCCGGTGCCGGACTACCCGCGGACCGCGCCTCGGGACCTCACCGGTGTACGCGTGGGGCTGCCCCTGGACCTGCAGTGGGCCGGGGCGGACGAGCAGCTGGCCGAGCTGTGCCGGGGCGGCCTGCAGACCCTTATGGACCGCGGCGCCACGCTGGTCGAGATCGCCTCGCCGATGGGGTCCAGCCAGGTTCTGGAGGCCTACGCCACCGTGAGCGGCGCCGAGGCGCGGCACGTGCACCGGGAGCTGATCAGCGCCAGGGAGCTCTACACGCCTCAGGTGCTGGGCCGGCTCCTGGACGGCGAGGGCACGTCGGCAGCGGACTACCTCGACGCGAGGCGGCTCTGCCAGCTGTGGGTGCAGCGGTGGCGGGACCTGTTCGTTCGCGCCCGGCTGGACGCGGTCGCCCATCCCGCGCTCGACCAGGCGCCGCAGGTCGTGGACCCGGACGGCCCGGCGCGCGGACCCAGCACCCGACTGTCGTTGCCGTGGTCACTCGCCGGGTTCCCGGCGCTGAGCGTGCCCGTGGGCCTGGACGACAGGGGGCTGCCCGTGGGGCTGTCGTTGGCCGGGCTGCCCGAGCACGAGGCGCAGCTGGTCGGGCTCGGGGCCCTGGTCGACGAGCAGGTCGCCCTGTGGCGGCGGGAGCCTGCGCCCATCCGGTAGCCGGACACCGAGCTCGACCGCACGACGATCTTCACGACGATCTTCACGACGATCTTCACGACGACTTGGGCGCGCGGGAGTCGACCTCGGCACAGTTCGCTACCAACGTGCCGGAAGCGCCGCCCGCACCGGCCTGTCCCCCTTACGGTGCCCGCCATGGCGACCACGACAGTCCCCGGCGGGGCCAGCACGCCCGACCTGCGCGCCCACGTCGCCGTACCAGCGGTGGGCTCCGGACCGTGGCCAGGAGTCGTCGTGCTGCACGAGCTCTTCGGACTCACCGACGACATCCGGCAGCAGGCCGACCGGCTGGCCGCGGCCGGCTACCTCGCGGTCGCCCCTGACCTCTACAGCGCGGGCGGCGCCAGACGGTGCCTGCTGTCCACCTTCCGGGCCCTGTGGTCCGGCAGTGGAGCCGCAGTCGAGGACATCGAAGCGGTCCGCGTCTGGCTGAGCGGCCGGCAGGACTGCACGGGCAAGGTGGGGGTTATCGGCTTCTGCCTCGGTGGAGGCTTCGCGCTGCTCGCCGCCGCCCGCGGCTTCGACGCGGCCGCACCCAACTACGGGCCGCTGCCGAAAGACCCTGCGCGCGCCCTGGCTGGAGCCTGCCCCGTCGTGGGCAGCTACGGCGCCAAGGACCGCGCCCTGCGCGGCGCTGCCGCCGAGCTCGAGGCCGCCTTGACCGACGCCGGCGTCGTCCACGACGTCAAGGAGTACGCCGAGGCCGGGCACAGCTTCCTCAACCGGCACGGCCTGGGACCGCTCTCGGTGGTCGAGCGGGTCGGTGGCTTCAGCTACCACCAGGCGTCCGCCGAAGATGCATGGGGGCGCATCCTGCGCTTCTTCGACGACCACCTGGCAACGCCCTGAACGCGGTTCCCGGAATGCGGCCCCCTGACCCTCGAAGGACGACTCACATGACCGGTCGCAGCCGGCCGGGCCGGCGGCCGAGTGTTGGTTCGTTCGCGATGGTCTGGGCGACGTGAGGCAGGACCTCCTCGCGGCGGCGGTCCGCGGGCTGTCCGGGGTCACGGACTCCACCGAGGTGCTCCAGCAGCTCGCCGGCCTCGTGACGGCAGAGCTCGTGGACTGGTGCCTCGCCGATCGTCTCGACGATCCGGACCTGGTGACCCGGGTGGCCGCCGAAGGGCGCGACGGGCCGCTCGCCCTCCCGCCGCGGACCGAAGGCGCGGCGGACTCGCGGCGCTCCTCCGCCGCGGCCGTCGGCCTGCTGACACAGCTCGTCCTGGCCCCCCAACGGATGCCGCGGCTGTCCCACGAGGACGCCGTGCGCCTGGCCGGGGGGCCAGACCCACGCCTGCGCGCCCAGGGGGAACTGGCCCTACGCCTGGGCGTCGCCGACGTACTGGTACTCGGTCTGACCAGGCGCGACCAGCTGCTGGGAGTGCTCACTGTTGGGCGCGTCGCGCAGCCCTTCCAGGACGAGCAGATCGCCCTGCTCGCCGATCTCGCGCTGCTGGCCGGACTCGCGCTGGACGGCGCCCGGCTCCTGCAGGTGCAGCGCAGCGTGTCCGCGGCCCTTCAGACCACACTGCTGCCACCGCTGCCCGTCCTGGCCGGGTTGACGCTGGCCGCGCGCTACCTGCCTGCCGGTCAGGGCCTGGAGGTCGGCGGCGACTGGTACGACGTGTTTGCGCTCCCGAACGGCATGGTGTCCCTGGTGATCGGGGACGCCACCGGCCACGACGTCGTCGCCGCCGCCAGCATGGCCCAGCTGCGAAACCTGCTGCGCGCCTCGGCCGTCGATCGCTGTGAGCCGCCGGACGCGACGCTGGCCAGACTCGACCGCACGACCGCCGAGCTGGGTGCCTCCGCCTCGACCACCTGCCTCTACGCCCAGCTCGAGCGCACGGCGTCAGGCCAGCGGCTGCGCTGGTCCTCGGCGGGCCATCTACCTCCGGTGCGCCTGCGCGGGGCCACCGCGGAGCTGCTCGAAACCCCGCCTGATCTCATGCTCGGCGTCGACCCGCTGTCACAGCGGGCCGAGCACGTGTGCGAGCTGGATCCCGGGGACGTGCTGGTGCTGTTCACCGACGGCCTCGTGGAGGACCGACGCATCGGGCTCGACGACCGCCTCGACCTCCTCGTACGCCTGGTCGAGCGGGCCGCCGGTGAGCATCCGGAGCAGCTCTGCGACCAGCTGGTCCGCGAGTTGGCCGGCCGGGAGGACGACGTCGCTGTCCTGGTCGTCCGCCTCGACCGGTAGCGACCTTTCAGCGCGGGCCTCGACTCGGGGCATCGGTCCGGCGGCGTCGCACCAGCGGCATAGGCGCGAGACCATGGCCTGTGACCACCGCCGGCAAGGGGCTCGTTCTCATCGTCGAGGACGAGCCCGCCATCGCCCAGCTCGAGCGGATGTACCTGCAGCGGGAGGGATTCGGGGTGCAGGTCGCGACCGACGGGCACGCGGCGCTGCTGGCCGTACGCAACCTGCGGCCGGTCGCCGTCGTCCTCGATGTCGGACTGCCCGGGCTGGACGGGACACAGGTGTGCCAGGCCATGCGGGCGGCCGACGACTGGACGCCCGTGCTGTTCGTCACCGCGCGGGATGACGAGGTGGACCGCGTCCTGGGCCTCGAGCTCGGCGCCGACGACTACCTCACCAAGCCGTTCAGCCCCCGCGAGCTCGTGGCGAGGGTGAAGGCGGTGCTGCGGCGCGGACCCCGGGAGCAGACCGCGCTGCTGCGCCACGGGCCTGTCGCGATGGACCCCGCCCGCCGGCTGGTCACCATCGACGGCGGCCCGATCGGGCTGTCCGCCACCGAGTTCGACCTGCTCGCGCACCTGCTCCGGCGCCCCGGTCAGGTCTTCACCCGCGACCAGCTGCTCAGCAGCGTCTGGGGGTACGCCGCGGCCGGCGGGACCCGGACCGTCGATGTCCACGTGGCGCAGGTGCGCGCGAAGCTCGGGGCGTACGCAGACCTGGTGCGCACGGTGCGTGGAGTCGGGTACGCCGCGCGGGACCCCCTGTGACGCTGCCGGCATGAAGCTGTCCCGCCAGGTCTCGCTGCTGACCTGCGGCGCGGTCGCCGGCGCCGTCGTGCTCTCCGGCGGACTGGGCCTCGCCCTCGTCCAGCATGCCTACGACGCGCAGGCACAGGACGTCCTGCACCGCGAGGCGGTCCTGCTGAGCCGGGTGGTCGTACCCGGGCGGGCCCGCCCGGTGGACCGAGTCCTGGCCGGCGCCGGGGTACGTGTCGTCCGGGTGCAGCCCGACGGGCGGGTCCTGGGCCGGTTGCACCCGGACCCCGCGGATGTAGCGGCGGCGGCGGCGGGACGGTCGGTGTCCGGCGTCCGCGACCTGCCCGGCGGCCGGTACCTGGTGGACGTCGAACCGGTCGGCCAGGACGGCGGGATCATCCTGCTGCAGCCCCGACGACAGGCCCGCGCCACGTCGTACGCCGTCCTGCGCCGCCTGGCCCTCGCGCTGCTGGTCGGGTTGGTCGTCGCCGGCGCACTGGGCGCTCTGCTGGCCCGGCGGGTCGCCCGCCCGCTCGGCAATGCAGCCCGGGCGGCGCACCGGATGGCCGCCGGGGAGCGGGACGTGCGCCTGGCACCGGACGGGCCGGACGAGGTTGCCGAGGTGGCCGCCGGGCTCAACGGGCTGGCCGGCGCCCTGGCCGTGAGCGAGGCGCGCCAGCGGGAGTTCCTGCTGTCGGTGAGTCACGAGCTGCGCACGCCGCTGACGGCGGTCACCGGCTTCGCCGAAGCGCTCGCCGACGGCATCGCGGTCGACCCCGCCGCAGCCGGGCGCACCATCGCCGTCGAGGCCGCCCGGTTGGACCGGCTGGTGTCGGATCTGCTCGAGCTCGCCCGGATCGGCGCCCAGGAGTTCCGGCTCGACATCGACGACGTCGACCTCGTCCCCCTCGTGCAGGCCGCCGCAGGCGTGTGGTCCGCGCGCTGCGCGGCGGTGCAGGTGCCATTCACCCTCGAGCTCGGCCCGGCACGGGCCTGTGTGCGAAGCGACGCCGGCCGGTTGCGCCAGGTCCTCGACGGCCTGCTGGAGAACGCCCTGCGCGTTACGGGCAGCGGCGTCCCGGTGCTCCTGGCCCTGCAGGAGGAGCCCGGCTGTTTCGCGCTCGAGGTCCGCGACGGCGGCCCCGGCCTCAGCGAGCAGGACCTGCCGGTGGCCTTCTTACGCGGGGTGCTGCACGACCGCTACCGAGGCGTACGACCTGGTGGTACCGGCGTCGGGCTGGCGCTGGTCGAAGGTCTCGTGCGCCGGCTGGGCGGCACCGCCGTCGCCGGCCAGGCCCCCGAGGGCGGCGCCGCGTTCACCGTGCGGCTGCCGCGCTGAGCTGCCGTACGGCCCAGTTGTCCCAGGGCTGGGGGAGGATGCGTCGGTGTCCTGGCCGAGCCTTTCGTTGGCGCTACGGGCGTTGTGGTTCCACAGGGGCGTCTCGCTGGCGGTGCTGCTCGTCGCGACCGTCACGACTGCGGCGGCTGCTGCCGGCCCGCTCTACCTGCGGGCGGGCAGCGAGTCCGTGCTGCGTGACGGCCTGAGCTCACCGGCTCTGGACGTCACCGGGCTCGACGTGGTCCTGACGGGCGGTGCCAGCACCGCGGTCATCGACCAGCTGACCGCAACCGTGGCCGCGGCGGGCGTTCCGACGGCCTATCCGCAGCAGATCCGTTCGCTGCAGATGAGCCTGGACATCCACGCACCCCCGGGCCGCAACGACAGCCAGACGCGCATGATGTGGCGGGAGGGAGCCTGCGCCCACCTCCACCTGGTTGCCGGTCATTGCCCCGTCGGCCCCCGCGAGGTCCTGCTCAGCGTGCGCGCGCAGCGCACGACCGGGCGGCGGGTCGGCCAGCCACTGAGCGAGTGCCCGGCCCCTCCCGAGTTCGGGCAGGCGTGCCGTTCCCGTTCCGGTGGTGGGCCGCTGGTGGTCAGCGGCGTCTACCTGCTGCCCGGATCCGACCCGCTCTGGTTCGACCAGCCGTACTTCGGTGCGCGCCTGGCGCTCGGTGACGGGCCGGACGCCCTGGACACCAGCTTCGTTGACCGGCCTGCCCTGGAGGGCTCCGCGGAGCTGGAGGCCGAGGTGCAGCTGCCGCTGGACCCCACGCGGGTGCGCCTGGCCGGTGAGGCCCGGTTGCGGAGCCAACTCGCCGGCTTCCGCGCGGTCCTTGCCGGCAGAGCGGAGCAGCCGGAGTTGCTGACAGGCCTGCCGAAGGTCCTGAACCGGGCCGACCGCGACCGGTACGACCTGTCCCGGTCGGTCCTGGTCGTCACCCTGCAGCTGGTGGCGCTCGCGTTCGTCGTGCTGCGCCTGGTCGTCGCCGACGCCGGCGAGGCGCGCGGCGCCGAGGTCGCCTTGGCCAAGCTGCGCGGCCACCGGGCCGGTCCGACGCTCGCGCTCGGGCTGCTCGAGCCGCTGCTGCTGCTGCTGATCGCCCTGCCTCTGGGCCTACTCGTCGCGGACGCCGCCGTACACCTGCTGAGCGCCACGGTGCTGGTCCCGGGCACCCCCGTCGTCATGCGGCTCGCGTCGGTCCTGACCGCGGCCGGCGCGTTTGCGGGTGGGCTGCTGGCTGCCGTGCTGGCCGGACGACGGGTGCTGACCCGGCCGGTCCTGGAGCAGTGGAAGCGCACCGGCGAGGTACGGCCTGGACGCGCGGCGGCGGTGCTGGAGGGCGCTGTCGGCCTCGTGGCAGCGACCGCGCTGGTGGTCCTGGTCTCGACCGGTGGCCTGCGGGGCGACCAGCGGGGCGGCGCCGTCCCGCTGCTCGTACCGCTGCTGCTGGTCGTCGTCGTCGCGGTGCTGGGAGTACGGGTACTTCCGGCGCTGTGCGACGCCCTCGTCCTTCGTACGCGGGGAAGCCCCCGTCTCGGGATCTTCCTCGCGGTGCGGACGGTGGCCCGGCGCCCCGCCGGCCTGCGCCTCGCCACACTGCTCGCCGTGGCGGTGGGGCTGGCCACCTTCGCCGTGGACGGCTCGTTGGTGTCGGACAGCAATCGGGCCGAGCGGGCCGCGACCGACGTCGGGGCCCCGTCCGTGCTGGTGGTCCGCACGGACGGGTCGGCGGACCTGCGTCAGCTCGTGCGCACGGTCGACCCGCGGGGGCGCTGGGCGATGGCGGCCGAGAGGTGGCTGCCGTTCCGAGGCCTGCGGGGGACCGTCCTGGCGGTCGACAGCGGCGCCCTGCCGCAGGTCGCGCACTGGCGCGCCGACTTCGCCGACCAGCCGCTGGACCAGGTTGCGGCCGGGATCGGCCGAGCGTCCCCACCGCCCATCACGCTGACCGGCCAGGAGATCGGGCTGGCGGTGACGGTCGTGTCGCCGCCTGCGCTCCCGACCGAGCTGCAGGCCCTGGTCACCCGAGGCAGCAACCAGGTCCGAGTGCCACTGGGCGCGTTGCAGCCGGGGACTCGGCGCTACACCGCCCAGCTGAGCGGCTGCGCAAAGGGCTGCACGCTGACAGCGGTCGTCCTGGCCCGTCGCGGCGCGTCGGCGGGCCGCGACCTGGGCGCCGCGCTGCGCCTGACGGGTGTGTTGCAGCGTTCGGCCGGGAGCTGGCGTCCGGTGCCGGTGGACCTGGCCGTCGGCGGCGGCTGGCACCAGGAACCGACCCTGGCCACGGCGACCTCGACCGTCCGGGCCGCCACCGGTGCGGTGGACTGGCGGTTTGCCGTGGGGGGCGAAGGCTCAGCCGTCCTGCTGCGCAGCACGCTGGCCTGGCCGTTGCACGTCGCGCCCGGCCGCGACGTCTTCGAGGACCCCGCCCGGCCCTCGTTGTCGAACTTCACCGGCCCCCCGCTCCCCGTGTCGGTCGAGCCGTCGGTACGGGTCGTCCCGCAGCAGGGGCGCACCGCGACGCTGGTCGACCTCGACGCCGCGCGCCAGGCGCTGCCGCGGTTCGAGGAGTTCGCCGAGCAACAGGTCTGGCTGTCCGGGCGCGCCCCCGCCGACGCGGCCGCGCAGCTGCGCGCAGCCGGGTTGCAGGTGGTGCAGACCCGGACGACCGCAGCGCGCCGGGCCCTGCTCGACCGGACCGCGCCGGCCCTGGGCCTGGAGCTGTTCGCCTACGCGGGCGTGCTCGCCGCGCTGCTGGCAGCGGCCGCCACCGCGGTGGCGCTGTACCTGTCCGGACGGCGACGGGCCTTCGAGATGGCCGCCATGCTCGCCGTGGGGGTCCCTCGCCGGAGCCTGTTGGCGGCGACCTTCGCCGAGCAGCTGCTCGTGCTCGGCACCGCCCTGGGTCTCGGTGTCGTCGGCGGGCTGGCCGCCGCGACGCTGGTCCTGCCCGCGGTCCCCGAGCTGCCCGACCCGGGGCCACCCGACCTGCAGTACGCGCCGCACGTGGGTGGCCTGGTGCTGTTCCTGCTCGTGCTGGCCGCCGTCGTCCTCGCGACTGCTGCCGGCGCAGCCGTCGGACTGCTCCGGCAGGCCAGACCGGCGGTTCTGCGCGAGGCAGCGCCGTGAACGGCGTAGCGGTCACTGTCGAGGCCGTGGAGATGGTCTACCCGGTGGACGACCAGCAGGTCGTCGCCCTCGACGGCGTCGACCTGCACGTGGAGGCCGGTCAGACGGTCGCCCTGCTCGGGCCGTCCGGATCCGGCAAGTCGACTTTGCTGACGCTGCTCGCCGGTCTGCACCGCCCCACTGCGGGCCGCATCCTGGTCGGGACCCACGACCTCGGGAAGATGAGCGAGCGGGAGCTGCTCGCCCTGCGGGCCGGCCACATCGGTGTCGTCATGCAGGGACCGGCCCGCAACCTGCTGGCCTACGCCGACGCCGACGCCAACATCGGGTTCGCCCAGCGCGCCGTGCCGCGAGGGCGCCGCCACCTGCTGTCGCGTCCTTCGCAGCTGCTGGACGCCCTCGGCCTCGGCCACGTCCGGTCCTCCCCGCTGGCCGCGCTGTCCGGCGGGGAGCAGCAGCGGCTGTCGCTGGCCGTCGGGCTGGCCGCGGCCCCACATCTGCTGCTCGCCGACGAACCAACCAGCCAGCTGGACACCGCGAGCCGGCTCGGCGTCCTTGCTGTTCTCGAGGCCGCCGCCGAGCAGGGCACGACCATCGTGGTGGTGACCCACGACGAGGACGTCGCGGCCCACCTGCAGCGCACGGTCGTCCTGCACGACGGCCGGGTCCAGGGCCAGAGCGAGCAGTGGGACACCCGCCGTGGATGAGCTCCGGGCAGAGGGCGTCGGGGTGGTTCGGGTCGGACGCCAGGTACTCCAGGACGTGTCGCTGGTAGCACCGGCAGGTCGCCTGCTGGCCCTCACCGGACCCTCCGGTTCGGGCAAGTCCACGCTCCTCGCGGTCCTGGCCGGACTGGAGAAGCCCACGACCGGCACCGTGCACTGGGGCCAGGACCTGGTCGGTCCGCGCCAGCGCGAGCTCCGGCGCCGCTGCGGCCTGGTGCTCCAGGGGTACGGGCTGGTGTCGCTGCTGTCGGCCGCGGAGAACGTCGAGCTCGTCCTGCAGGCCCGCGGTCTGGCCGCAGAGCAGGTCGCCGAGCGTGCCACGCAAGCCCTCGCAAGCGTGGGCTCACCGAGGCAGCCGACCACCTCGTCGAACAGCTCTCCGGTGGCCAGCAGCAGCGCGTCGCGGTGGCCCGGGCCGTTGTCGCCGAGCCTATGTTGGTCCTCGCCGACGAACCCACCGCCGAACTCGACTCCCGTACCCGCGACCGGATCCTGGGCGTGCTCGTCGCCCAGGCCGACCGTGGAGCAGTCGTCGTGCTGGCGACCCACGACCGCGCTGTCGCCGACGCCGCCGACGACGAGATCGTCCTGCATGACGGCCGGAGGCAGGAGCGGTGACCGCTCACCGGTCCTGCGGCCGCTGCGAGTTTCCTTCGCCCCGCGCAGCGGCAACGCCGTCGCCGGCGAGGCTCGCGGACGAGGAGAGCATCTGGTGCACAGCAGAAGGTGCCGAGGGCCGGCCCGAACAGCGCCCCTCGGACCGGCCCACGCCAGGGCCCGGACAGCTTGCCCGGCGCCCGTACAGGTGCGGTGTTCTCGTGGCCTTGCTGGCATCTGCCTGAGCACACCGAAGGTGCCGAGGGCCGGCCGACGATCGGCGTGCCACACCCACGCGGGCCAGCCCACCTGATCCGGCACGGCGACCTTCGGAGGCCGCGCTCGGTGATCGGCGTGCCACACCCGCGCGGGCCAGCCGGCCAGTGTCGGCACGGCGATCTTCGGCGGGCAGGCTCGGTGATCGGCGTGCCACCAGCCAACGGGGGCCAGCCGGCCAGTGTCGGCACGGCGACCTTCGGAGGCCGCGCTCGGTGATCGGCGTGCCACACCCGCGCGGGCCAGCCCACCTGATCCGGCACGGCGACCTTCGGAGGCCGGGCTCGGTGATCGGCGTGCCACCTGTGAACGCCCGCCTAGGGCCGTGGGTGGCGCCCGGCGGGACGGGCCGGTTCGTCGGTCAGTGGCGGGTTGCACGGCCGCGGAGGTAGTGCTGCTCGGGGGCGCTGAGGGCGCGGACGGCGGCGCGCTCGTAGTACTCACGTGCCGCGTCGGGTTGCCCGGCCTGTTCGAGCAGGTGCGCGCGGACGGCGTCGAGGCGGTGGTGGCCCGTGAGGGCCGGGTCGTTCGCGGCCGCATCCAGCTGCAACAGCGCCACAGCGGGCCCCCGGACCATGGCGACCGCAACGATGCGGCTGAGCGTGACCATCGGTCCCGGCGCGAGGACGGGGAGTAACTCGTAGAGCCCGAGGATCTGTCGCCAGTCGGTGTCCTCGGCGTCGGTGGCCTCGTCGTGCACAGCGGCGATCGCAGCCTGGAGCTGATAGGGGCCTACGGCTGCGGTCGCCGCCGTCGCGGTGATCAGGTCGATGCCCTCGGTGATGGCTGCGGAGTCCCAGAGGTCGCGGTCCTGCTCGGCGAGTGGGACCAGCGCACCGTTGCTTCGGGTGCGGGCCGCGCGGCGGGCGTCGGTGAGCAGCATCAGCGCCAGCAGGCCCGCGACCTCGCCGTCGTCGGGTAGGCGGGCGTGCAGCGCGCGGGTGAGGCGTAGCGCTTCCGTGGTGAGTTCGACGCGGTGCAGCGCGGGCCCGGAACTGGCTGTGTAGCCCTCGTTGAAGATCAGGTACAGGGCGCGCAGCACTGCGGGTACACGCTGGGTCAGGTCGATGTCGCTGGGCTCGCGGAACGCGGCGCCGCTGGCCTTGATCCGCGCCTTGGCGCGGCTGATGCGCTGGGCCACGGTGGTTTCCGGGACGAGGAGCCCACGGGCGATCTCTGCGGTGGTCAAGCCGCCGACCGCGCGAAGCGTCAGCGCCACCTGGGCGGGCGGGGTCAGCGACGGGTGGCAGCACAGCACGAGCAGCGACAGAGTGTCGGCCTGGCCGGTCGTCGGGACTGGCTCTGTGTGCAGAACCGCAGCCGTCTGCTCGCGGCGTCGCCGGGCCGACTCGTTGCGCCAGGTGTCGATGAGCCGCCGGTTGGCGGTGGTGATCAACCAACCCAGCGGATTTGCGGGCAGCCCGTCGGTGGGCCAGCACAGCGCTCCCGCCAGCAGCGCCTCCTGCACCGCGTCCTCGCACGCGTCGAACCGGCCATGACGCCGGATCAGGATGCCGAGGACCTGCGGCGCGAGCTCGCGCAGCAGGCCCCCGATGCTGGTCGGGTCGTGCGCCGGTGCGTCGCTCACAGGTCCAGGGTGCTCATGTCCAGCACCGGTCGTACCTCCACCAGCCCCCACACGGCGTCCGGACGCGCGCGGCGATCTGCACCGCCCGGTCGGTCGACTCGCAGTCAACGAGATAGAACCCGGCCAGGTGCTCCTTGACCTCGGCGAAAGGGCCGTCCGAGGTCATGACCTGTCCGTCTCGGGCCGTGACGCGCTTGGCCAGGGCCGGGTCGGCGAGCCCCTCGGAGACGATGAGCTCTCCCGACGCGGCGAGCTCGTCGGGCAAGGCGAAGTGGCCACGGCCGAACTCCCCGCGTTGGGCGTCGCTCAGCCCCTCCCAGCGCTGCAGGAACTGGGGGTTGCTGTGGATCAGGATCAGGTACTTCACGGTGGCCTCCACCTTCGTTGGGACATTCTGCTGCTCCGGTGTCGAACCGCGGTCGCGATCTCGACACCCCGGTGTAGCGCGCCCACCGAGGGCGCCGCAGGAGGGACGAGACGATGACGACCGACAGCAACGAGACGACCCTGGCTGGGATCACCGGCATCAGGACGGTGGGGGTGCCGGTCACCAACCAGGACCTGGCCGTGGAGTTCTACGTCGAGAAGCTCGGCTCGCAACGGCGCCGCCGTCATAGGCCATCTCGACGAACGGCTCGGCTAGCAGCCCGCGATGTCCTGGACGGTCTGGGTGATGGTGTGCCGCGCCCAGGCCGTGATCTGGCGGTTGGTGTGGACGTAGTACGGCAGCGCTACGAGAGCGATGGACAGGGCCCAGGCGCGGCCGCGGGCCCAGGTGGCGTCGTCGACGCCGACGCGGGACCGAAATGTCGGACGCGTCGAAGGCGTGAGCAGGGTCCAGGCCACGAGGCAGTCGATCGCCGGGTCGCCGAGCGCGAGCCCGCCCCAGTCGATCACCGCCGAGAGGCGCCCCTCGCCGATGAGGAGGTTGCCGGGCTGCAGGTCCGCGTGCATCCAGACCGGTTGTCCGGTGTAGTCCTCGACATCGACGGACTGGTTCCAGGCGGCTGTCACGCACCTGATGTCGAGCAGGTCGCGGCACTGCTGGATGCAGTCGCGGGTGTCCTCGTCGCGTCGCGCCAGAGGGTCGGCCCGGTAGGAGTGCAGCGAGCCTTCGGCGGCCAGCCCGAAGGTGTCGATGGTCCTCAGCGCGCTGACGAACTCTGCCAGCTGGACCGCGAGGCGGCCGTCGGCGACCCCCGGCGTGGCGGGCAGCCCGACCAGCCACGGCGAGACCGACCAGTGCCACGGGTAGCCCGCGTCCGGCACGCCGAACCCCAACGGAGCCGGGACCGCCACCGGTAGAAGTGGGGCCAGCCGCGGCACCAGACGCTGTTCCTTATCGACGCCCGCTGCCGCCGACGCCGTGCGTGGCAGCCGCACGACGAGCGTCCCGCCGAGCCGGATCATCACGTTGTCCGTCCCTGCGGGATCAACCAGATGCAGCGGAAGGGCCGCCCACTGCGGCATCTGTGCGCCCAGCAGCCGACGTACGAGGACCTCGTCGATGTCGACCTCGTCGTTGTGCAGCTTGACGACTCGCATACGCCGCACTGAACAGCAGAGGGGCGGTGGCGCCAAGCCCTCGGTGGCCTGGCTGCCGGATGTGCCGGCAGCACCTACGACCTGTCACACCTGGTTCGACGGTTGCTCGCCCCGTACGAAGGCCTCGATCTGAGCTGCGGCAACCGCCCAGGCACGGTCTTCAAAACCCGCTGTGCTGCCCGCGACGTGCGGTGTCAGCAGCAGTCCCGGTGCGTCCCACAACGGGTCGTCGGCGCGCAGCGGTTCGCGTTCGGTGACATCGAGTGCCGCCAGCAGCCGGCCGCTCTGCAGCTCGGCGAGCAGTGCCGCCGGGTCGACGAGCGGACCTCGACCGGCGTTGACGACGACTGCACGGTCGGGCAGGGCAGCAAGCATCTCAGCGTCGACGATGTGGCGGGTGGCAGGCGACAACGGCAGTACGACGATGAGCGCGTCGGTCTTCGGCAACAGCGTGCGGGCCTGCGCGAGGTCGACCACCCCGGCACGCGCGTGGCTCCCGACGAGCGTCACGTCGACGCCGAACGGCACGAGCCGCTCCCGCAGGTTGACGCCAAGGTCACCAGCGCCCAGCACGAGCGCCTTCGTGCCCAGCAGCGTGCGCGTGACGCGCTGGTCCCAGCGGTGCTTGCGCTGGTCGGCGGCGAAAGCCGGGATCTCGCGGAGGACGGCGAGCAGAGCGGTCACGGCCCACTCGGCTGTCGAGCCGCCGTGCGCGCCGCGGGCAGTGCACAGCGCGACCCCCTCGGGCAGCTTGCCCTCCCACTGATCGCTGCCGTGGTGGAGGGTCTGCACCAGCCGCAGCCGCGCCAGCTCCCGGATCCGGGCGAGGCTCGCGTCGACGCCGGTGTGGCCGACGACAACTACGTCCGCGGCGCGAGCCTGGTCGGTCAGCGGTTCATCCGGCGCCACCCGAACGACGCGGATGCCGGAAACGGCAGCGAGTGCACGCTCACCCCGCTCGTCGGGGACGAGAACGAGGAGCTGGGTTTGCATGTGCGCCTACTACCCACCGCGGCCCGGTTCCCTCCCGCCGCCGCGTCGACAACCGAGTCGCGCGGCACGACAGGGCCTGCCACAAGCCGCCTGGTCCGTTCGGGCCATGGAGGTCTGGTGCCGCTCGTGGCGAAGGTAGAGGGTGCCGGCCTCGCGTCGGTCCATGGCGAGGAGCGTCGCTGCTTGCGTCGGGCGGCCCGCGCCGACGGCAGCGGCGCGGCGTGGCGGAACGGAGGTGCTTGCACGCTGAGCTGTACGAGAGGGTGCGGCGCGACCGTGCGCAGCTGGTGGCCCCTGCACGAGTTCACCCTGACGCTCAGCTCCTCGCACGACCGCGCGTCGAGGCCGCAGCACGTCACGGACGCGGGGGCCCGGCTCACGGGCGCCGATCGCTGCCGTCTGGGACTGCTCGAACAGGCCGACACCTACCGGATCGCGGCCGTCACGGGGGACACCGACGAGGTCGGCACGGCCTCGACCTCGCCATCGGCGGCTGGATCATGCGGTCCGGTCAGGCCGCGTGGATGACATGGAGCTCCGCCGTACGCTCCCGTGCCGGCGACACGCTTGCGCGCTTGCGTGGCGATGAGCTCGCCGTCCACGCCAGCATCGGTATCGCCGTCGTGGAGGCCCCGATGGCAACGCCCTCGTGCGAGAACCTGCTCGGAAACGCCGACATCGCGATGTATGAGGCCAAGAACAACGGCAAGAACAAGATGTCCCTGTTCCGCCCAGGCATGCGCCTGGCCAACGCCGTAGACGCTTTTGCCTAGCGGCTCACCCGGCGCCGCAACCGCACGAGTCCCGCAGGACGATGGAGGGCTCAAGACGCACGGTCCGGGGCACCTGGTCCCGGTCGGCGATCCGGCTGAGCAGCAGCCGTACGGCTTCTCGACCGATGGCAGCGTCCGGCTGCGCCATGGTCGTCAGGCGCGGCGAGAACAGGTCCGCCCACTCGAAGTCGTCGAAGCCCACCAGCGCGACGTCCCGGGGTGCCTGCAGACCGAGCTCCCGCAGCGCCCGGACCGCGCCGATCATCATGTGGTTGTTGCCGACCACCAGCGCGGTCGGAGGGTCGGGCGCGGCGAACAGCTCGAGGACGGCGGCATGGGCGCGTACATCGTGCGACCCCCCGTCCACGATGAGGCGCTCCTGCCCCGGCAGTCCGGCCTCGCACAGCCCACGGCGGTAGCCCTCGAGGCGTTCGGCGCTGGTCACCAGGCCGGCGAGTCCGGCCACCATGGCGATCCGGTCGTGGCCGTGCGCTGCCAGGTGAGCAGTGAGCTCGGCGGTCGAGGCGATGTTCTCCGTGCCCACCTTGTCGTACGGCCCCTCGACGAGCCGGTCGATGAGCGTCACCGGAACCGCGCGGTCACCGAGGTGCCTCAGCGCTCCAGCAGGTCTGGGCGAGGGAGCGAGCAGGACGCCGTCCACCTGCCGCTCGCAGAGATCGCGTACGGCGCGCTCCTCGTGCATGGGGTCGTCATGGGTGTCGGTGACCAGCAGTCGGTAACCGTGCTGCTCGGCCTCGGCCTGCAGCGACCGGACCAGCGATCCGAGGTAGGGGTTGGAGATCGCCGGCATCACCAGGCCCACGGTGTGGGTCCGCGAGGTCCTGAGGGACCGAGCCAACGAGTTGGGTACGTACCGCGTCTCCAGGACTGCCTGCAGCACCGCCTCCCGCAGTGGCAGGCTCACCGGGCGGGTGTCGTTGAGGACGTGCGACACGGTGGTCATGGAGACACCGGCCCGACGAGCCACCTCGGACATGGTCACCATGCAGACCCGCGCCCTCCCCGTACGCGGCTGCCGAAGGCCTGGTTCCGCGTTGATCGCCACCGTGAACACTAGAGGCGGTGCAACGTGACACAGCCGAGTCACTGCTGGCAAACGGTTGCGCAAAGCATTGCGGCGGCTTACTGTCCGTTTTCAGGTGCCTGCGATGTGGCGGGGGTCACACCCGCTCGGCCTGCTCGACGGCAGTGCCGAGCTCGGAGCCTGACCTTGGAGAAGACGTGCCTGTGCGCAGAAGATCCCTCTCAGCGGCTGTTCCGGCCCTCGCCCTGCCCGTGCTGGTGCTGGTGTCGTCCTGCTCGGGTGCCGGCGGTGGCAGCACGGCGACGGGGGGGTCGAGCGGTGGCACGGGTGGTGGCGGCGGCTCCATCAATGTCCTCATGGTGAACAACCCGCAGCAGCTGGACCTGCAGAAGCTGACGGCGGATCACTTCACGAAGCAGACCGGGATCAAGGTCAACTACACGGTGCTCCCCGAGAACGA
>JAABUI010000446.1_pt1 | contig 32138 bp, 13 predicted proteins | sample 5559111 | NCBI WGS metagenome assembly JAABUI01 (sample SAMN10711870, study PRJNA513365) | rock metagenome | isolation source: Antarctica rocks | place: Antarctica: Victoria Land, Buttleship Promontory | reverse complement strand
CGCTATAGAACCTAATATCTTCTAATTATTAATTACTAAGTAGGCTAATATATTTAATCTAGTAGGCGATTTTATTCTCTAAAATCTCTTTAAGAACTAAGATATAGATATAAGGCTTCTTTAATCTTTCGAGAATTAGTTATATCTAAGTTAACTAATATTAACTATAAGCTAGTGAATTATAGTTCGTAGGATACCGGTACGAATCCTTAGTAACCTATAGAGGACGTAAAATTTATAGAATTATGGGCTAGGTACCCTTAAATGTATTATCTTTAATTCTAGTCTATAGGGGTTATAACCGCTAGCTAGGCTAGTAGGTAGTTATCTAAACTAAGGCTAATAAATAGTATATAAGCTTAAATCGGTAATCTCTTATATAAAGGATTCTCTTTTTACTTCTAATACCTTAAAGATGATCCGTAGAAGGCGAATATATAAGGAAGGGAGGAGCGAAAAATTATGGCCTAGAAAAGGGTTTCTAGGAGGCCTCTCCTAGGATTAAGGATAAGGTGGTAGATACTAGCTTACGTATAGACCGTATTATTACTAGTATAACTAACCTCCTAGGAGGCTATACCTAGATCCGGATTCTACGCTTAGAAGACCTTAGCGTAAACGTAGCTCTAGAGAGAGGATACTAATATTAATAATAGAGTTTATCTATGCACTAAGCTATTATAATGGATTAAGCTATATTAGCGTAGGTAGCCCCCCACTCTACCCGCGTCGCTATTATATTAATCGTCCGCGTACTAACCTTTTTACTTTAAACTCCCGTAGTAGCTACTTCGCGTTCCCTAACTCGCTCCTAGGTAGCTAGGTATCTATCTAGCCTACCCTATACTCGTAGGCCTTTCCTACTCGTCTCTTACCGAAAATCCTTCCGATCTCCTATTCCTCTTCTTCTAAGGCCGAAATATAATATCTAAGAGATTATCGACTCTTACCTACCCGCATTACTATGCTAGATTTAGTTACTCTAATTTCTCGTAATAACCGTCGCGCGTTCCCTAGCTCGCTTTTAAGTAGCTATAAATCCGTCTAGCGTACCCTATACCTATTTCTTCTTCCCTTCCGTCTCTTATCGATAATTCTCTTAATCTCCTACTCTAGTTCTTCTAATAAGGTAGTCTAAGCTAGACTCGGCGGGGGAAGTTATAAAGGGCCGGCGCTAAAAAGGCTAGTAATCGCTACTACTTAATTATCCTCGTTATAGCTAGACGGCGTATTTCGCTCTAGGGGCGTACAGGTACTTCGATAGGGTGGGTAGTTAGTAGATTCGGAGGTAGGCTCGATAGTAAGCGAATTTAAGGTAACTTACTCGTCTATATACGGAGGAAGAGGGAGGTCTAGATAGGTTTATATATCGATAGGTTCGACTAGAGCCTCTAGGATCTTAGGAACCTTTAGACTACCTCTAGTCCTTAGCTCTTCGACTATTAGGGAACTAAGAGAGAGCACATTTCTAATCTCTAACTCCGCGCTCGTGGCCCTAGTAGAAGCGCTAGCTTCGCCGGTCTTTTCACCTTCTATATCGATTTTAAAGGGATTATCTAGAGTATATAAAGAAAAGCCTTAAAGCTAGTTAAAAGGGTAGATAGCTTATCTATACTACTACTATCTTCATAAGATTAGCTTAGGCTTATTATATTCCCGTATAACTAGAGGTCTTACTAAGAGAAAGATATTCTAAAGATAGGTTTAGGTGCCGATCGGAGCCGTACGGACTCGATATCGCTCATCTCCTCGTTAGTAGTATCTATCCCGTTAATAAGATATCCGACCTTAGTATATTATCGCCTTATTCGTTTAAATCTATAATGCCCGCCGTGCGCTTTAAGGAACTTTAAATGCCTATAGCGTCTAAAGCCGTCCGGTCCCTATCTCGCTAATCGTTATCTCTATTATACCTATCTCGGTTATACCCCTTAACCTTATCTACTATCCCTACCCCTTCGCCGATAGGACTATACCGTATATATTAGGAGGTATACTTACTAGATCCTTAATATACACCGGATGTCGGAGAGGGGAGTGTATTAATAGGTGGTGGTGGTGGTAGTAGTAGTGAAGGAGGAAGAGAAGGAAGAGGAGGTGGAGGAGGGGTATATAATACGGAACTCTGTGTACTCTCGCAGAGGACGGAGCGTCTATACTAGTGCTATCTGCCCGAAGGGGAAAAGGGATTACTGTCGTCCTTATTATTGGCTATGGAACGGTCTTAATTAATAAGCGATCTAGAGGTTATTATTAAGCGCCCGTCGACGTAGAGGATAGGAAACCTTGCCTTAGGCGTTCTCTATATCTTCTACTACTAGCTCGCCGAATGAATTACGAAAATCCACCGGTAGGCCGGTAGCGAAGTATATTTAAGATATTAGCTATAGAACTCTTATACGTGCTACTAGCGCTACGAGCACGGCGTTTTACGGCGGTAGAATGCCTCTAAGTAGGTCGGCTTACACGTAAAGGAGGCTAATAGTACTAAATAGAGTCTAAACTAACGAATGCCATTATAGTGTTTCGCGATTAGAGGTAGTTATAGGAAATCGCCTAAGCCTTTAAGTAGGCGACTTAGGATAGTATTATATTAGCTAAATAGATATATCGTGAAAATTTCGAGCTTCTGCTAAGTTATAAGGCTAACTCGATAAAACTTTCTCGCGGTGTTACCGACCTTATATAACGGTTAATACTACGATATATTATATAAAAAGTAGCTAGAAAGATAGCGTAGGATAACGCTATTAGATAATAGCTTATTTAGAGCTAAACGTAGCCTTAGTAGTGGAGTATTATAAAGCCTAAATCCTGCTATTTTCTGATTCTCGTCGGAACCGTATATCCCTACTAGCGCCGTAGCCAATGTTTTTATAAGAGTTTACCCTTAAGTGGGACACACTACTTAGTAGGATAGCCCCGCTAAACTTAGACTAACGAAGCTAACATCCTAGCGTTATACTAGTAACGGGTGTGTCCTACTAAGGGGTGAACTCTTCTAGATAGTTACTAACGGGCCGCCCGCGGTTACTAATCTTCCGGCTGAGCGCTATAGTTAATACTATTAAGTCGGATAACCCCTCCTAAGTGACGTGTAAAGCTCTAACTCCGTTCCTTTATTAACGTCTTCTTTGGCTTATAGGTCTGCGATTGCTCTTAGCCTATATTTTCTTTTTACTATAGGCTTTGATTTCGGATTCGATTAATTATCTATTATATAGAGGACGGGCTAATATGTCCCTTAAGAGGTAGGTAGAATAGCTCTTAATAGGTACTAGCGGCTACGCTAAAAGATGTGAATTAGAATATAGAGCTAGGTAAGCCTTTAACGTCTTAAAGTAACTAAAGTCGTATATAAGTAATATTAATTTAAGAGAAAGAGCTAGATCTATTTTAAATATTAGTCTTATTTTTACTAATATTCGTAGAGCTGAGATACTAAGACGCTAAGACGCCGGCAAATTATCGATAAAGAAAATAGAAGATAATAGTCTTATAGACTGTACTATATATTCTTTTCCCTATAAATAACCTAGCTTAGTCGGTATACCTATAGTAATATCTATATTAGATACTCTAAAACATAGAGATGATAAGGCGTAGCTCGATAACATTCTATTACGTATTATAAGCAGCGTAAGTAAAAGTAGTCCATATTAAATAGGCCGAAGATTCGCCTACTATTCCTATAATCTTATTATTTATACTACTAGAATTAATCTTGACGATAGGCACTAGATCCGCAGCGAATATAAGCCGTAAGTATAGACCCGATCTCTATCTATAAGGATATATTAATTCTGTGTACGCTAAACTATAGTAGAAGACCTATATCCCGACGATATTCGCGATTTCCGTAACGAGGTTTTTAAAGATCTCGAGAACTATCCCCCCTTTCCGGTTAACTCGATCGATGCGCGGAACGCGTTAAAATATGGGAATAATGCTTTATCTAGAGGTTCCTGATTTAATAGGGCCGTTTCCTTAATAATTTAATAAATTTAAGAGCCTATAGTCTATAGCGTCGACAGTCTTCACAGGCTAGTATATAGTAACGTTTATAAGATAAGATATACTTGCGATATCTCGTGCCACACATCTCGTAGACCTTGCCGCGGCGCGATCCTTTAAGTTTAGTAAACTTACTACTATAGTTACACTTATAGTTCGTCTATAGCTCCTGTTCTATAGCCACTACCCGCTGTTAACGAATAGTAGGTGCTAAGGGCTATAGTGCCTCTCTGTTAATAATTAGCTGAGCTCTTCGATTGAGAGTTCTAGTACCTAGTCGCCACATAGGCATTCCTTCTACTTTACGCTATATCTATAGTAGAACTCGGCACTGCATCTATAACTGTGAATTAATTAGTCTTTACTTATATAATAGGTAGTATTAGGTATTACTCACGTCATATGGTTACAGCCCTTATACCGAAACACCATTTCACCGTATCTAAAATAGGGTTTCTAGCCTTGCACATCCGCGAAATTAATAAGGCTCTGCCTTGCTTTATCTGCTGGATAACCCCTATTATGTGCTAGTACTTTAGAGTGCATATAAGTTCTAGCACTATAGGCCTTATAGTAAGCGCAATCGGGGGTTCGTTACGGTATAGGAATAAACTTAGCGCACTCCGGCTTAGCGTAGTAGACTCTATCGGTGCTAGTAAATTCTAGCTTAGTACTTCGATAGGCACTTATCTCTTTAATTAATAAGTCTACTTCGATGGTCGACATTTTAATCCCTTAGCCGTAATATCGTAGTGGGAAAAGGCTTTCGTCCTTAGTAATACGTAGGAAGAAGGACTTGAGGCACGGCCTATAATATATATTACTATATACGAAACGCACGGTGAAGTAAGGATGAATAGACTCTCTATAGATACTACATTTAATTTTGAGTTAGGGTAAGTGCTTAAAGACAGCTTTTTGGCGGAGACTATAATAGGTCGAAGGGCCTGTAACGGTGCTATAGGACTTATTACTAAAAGTCGAAATTTCTATAGCTCGCTGGACATTATCCTAGTTAACCTACTTCGTGTCGAAATGTGTAAGCATAAGAGAATGTATAAGCTATATAAGTATCCGGGAAAGGAAGGTTCGCTAAGGATAACTAATAGGCTTAGCATATCTACGTATTCTTACCAAGTTTTATATATAGATCTATCCCACTTTATTAATTAATAAAGTATTTATAACTACCTATATTTAAGATCTCCTTCTAGGAGTCTAAGGAACTATTCTAACTAGGCGCTAGCTTCATATTCTCTACTTAGTAAACCCCGAATATTCGCTCGGCTAGTTTCGTAAATCTGGAAGGGGTCTTTATATACTAACCTACCCCGGAACTAGCCTATAGCGTTATACGACATACGATAGTATATACTCTATACGCTGTCTAAGGGATATAAGATGTTATTAATAGAGTATATAAAATAATTAGAAATTAATAGTAATCCTAAGATAGTCAACGACTTAGTAAACTTATTAATTCGAATAATATAAGACACCGCCTTAAAGCTTGCACTACTTATAATCCTTCTCGCACTATTTCTAGTCTATAGCACTAGCCTAATAACCGTAGAATACATCATTTACCCACAGGAGCAATTAGTTACTGAAAAGGGCATTATTCTAGAGAGGTATATCAAGAGTTTCTCCACTAATCCTCAAGATGTCTATGTATTAGAAAGGCTAGGTTAATTATTACCGATATTCTAGATTACTAAGTTAACCGAAGAAGACTACTAAAAACTTAAATAGGATCCTTAGGGATACTACTACTCTAAATATTTATACTTTATAATAACGAGACTAATACCGCTTAGATTAAAGATATCTTCCCTAACGAACCGCTGGTCGAAGAATTCGGAGACTAGGATTAGGAGGTCTAAAATTCGGCACTAAAGGAGCTGAGAATGGTTTCTATACCTAGAGATACTAATAGGATCCTTGCTTACTTCCCTAACTATGTGTACCCGCCGAAGTTACACGAAGAAGTCTTCATCTACTATACAGAATTAGGAATTAACTAATAGTACTAGGAATTTAGTGGACGTCGCATCGAATGGCTTTACCCTAATAGGACGAAATTTAGAAATCAGGATAAGGAGGAAGAATCGCTACTTAGTAGGAAGCTAGGATATAGCACCTACACAGCTTCTAAAGCCACCGGTAACTAATACGGCGCTACTAAATATATAACTCTAGTTATTATAAAGATGTCTAATCTCACCCCTAGCTTAGTCGAAGAGGTTTTCGCGACGATTAGCGACTATATTAAACTCTAGAATAGGTAGGGTAGAAGCGTCGTAACCGTCTTATAGGGATCTAAGGAAGAATTCTAATAGAGCCACCTCTACCGTAGGCACTAGTTACGCATTTTAAAAGATATTATTAAATTATCTAAGATATATACTTTAATCATATTCGCGGCTAGTAATGCGGCGCGAGAGATAGGCATAGAAGGTAAAGTTAGGCTCTAAGTTAACACTGCGCCTATAACTCTCGCCACTAATTTACGACGTACTTTCGTAGTCTCTAATTCTAACCTCGACGGAAGACGTTAGTCGACCTCCTAAAGCTTCGGCTAGGGAAAATTAAACCCGCCGATATATACTCCGGGTGTCGATATCACCTACGCCCTTTACGATTCGAATTCCGCATCAACGCGACGGACTAGAACATCGTACTATAAGTTTTCGGTAGCTTTTAGTATATATTAATATTTATGAAATAACTAATAACGATTAAAAGCTGCTCCACTTATAGTAGGCGTTCTTGCGAGTACTATCGGCGTTTATTATAATTAACCCGAAACGTGGAAGCGATCTAGAGGAGAGGAAGTAATCTATAATAGGGCTACAGAAACCAATATCCCGCTTATAATAGGGCTGGGGAGCGATTTTATACTTAACCCTATCTCTAATTATACGAACTTCACATTTTAAGGAGTTAGATAGATAACGATTTAAAAAGTCTATGTATATAGGTGGATGAGAGAGCCTACTAATAGAGTATAGACGTTAAGTAGAATTACGATTTATAAAAAAAGGGGATTTAGAATATATAGTAAAATTTACGACGAAAAGTTTAGATAATAGTATAATAGAGTTTATACTCAACCTATAATAATAAAGTTAAAGTAGAACAATCCCCCTAGCCGCATTATACTAACAGTTATAGTTAAAGAGTATTAAGTTACCCCTGACCTCGGGTAGACCCACCCAGCTAGCGCTAGATCGACGGCCGCCCGTAAGAGGCCCCCTAGAACCCCCGCAAAAATCAGCGTACCCCTAGAATATCCCTAGAACATTCCTTATATAATCGACGAGCTTTCTCCCTCTAGTCTATAATTTCTACGCCTTTAAATAAATTCGTAGCCTCGAGAACTAATCGGCTCGGCGAACGTGATTAGGCTAGCGACATTAGGAGCTATAGAATAATCGCAGATCGATTTCTAGAGGATATAATAGGATGAGCTTAATGATTTATATAGTAGAATTAGGTAGGTATAATATTATAGGTATTGGCCCTTCTACCTTCTGCTAGGCATAGAATTATATATATATTATTAAATTTCTATATAAGACTAGCTACATACTAAGGTAAAGGGTTATAAGGTTAATAGTAAAAATTAAGCTTCGTAGATTCGAATGGCGCGCTTATTAGGGTTAATCTTTTCGTTTATAGTCTATCGGCGTGTAACAGGCCTAGAACGTAACGCGGGCAATTTATTATATATAATTAATTAGTGGCTTAGATGCTCCGCACGTATTTGCCTCCCCTAAATACTTACCTATTTTCTCGCGAGGATTTCCTATTTCGAATAAATAGTCGTTTAGCTTAATACCGTAGGATACCTAATAGTTCGAGCTTCCTAGTATAGCTTCGTCCGTGCTCGATATAGGAGTTAGTAGTGGCATACTAGTATCTGACATCCGAGTTATTTATCCCTAAAAGGTCGACATATTATACGATTCTCTAGATGAGAAATCCGCGTATCGCGCTCGTCTCTAGCTTTTTGAAGCTAACTAGGAGTCTAGAATCCTACTTAGCTTAGTCTATTATAAGATTATATCTAGGTATATATAAATCTCTTATCGTAGAAATAGTAACACCCGAGTAGTCCTAATTCGATCGAGTCTACTAAAAATTAACACTACAGAAAGACACGGGTAACGAAATAGCATTTAGAATTATTTAGTTAAGGATACTCGTATAAGAGCATCGCTTGAATTAGTACTAATTAGATTCACTTAGTCCAAACCGCCTAAGAGCAATGTCGGTCATTAATATACATTTAGTAGGATTTGCCAAGGCCATCCATCTTGTGACGCATGTATAGTAGTAGCGCCCTTTTCGAGACTCTAGCTTTTCCAATATAGAACATAGCTCTTTCTTATATATATTAGCTAGTCCTACTATTACTTACTATAGGGAGCGTTTAAGGTCGTTATATAGTCTTATAGACATAAACCTATCCTCTAATATTAAAATACCCCTCTTCTATATAAATAGTTAGATCTCGCGTGACCTTAATCTCCTCGTAACTCTGTCTCGATGGGATCGAGGCATTACTATTCGACGTGTATGCTGCCGTACTACTCTCTCCGCCTAAATTATACTAGCGGCTAGAGTTTAAGGGCTTACGACTCGAGCTATCTCTGTTGATACCCTATAATGTCCCTATGGGTTATAGTTTCTAGGCCTTTTCGTTGCGGTTATAGCGTATAAATATCGGATTGATTATCGGAAGGGAGGCATTGATGATGCCGATCTCGACTTCGAGCGCGGTTAAGATGGAGCTAGGGGAGAGGTTATATAAGAAGGCATTTTAGCCTAACACGACGGCTGTAATAAGACGAGTAATATTAATAAGGTAGATGCTATTATTATTATTAGCTTATATGAAACTTTATTCGTCGTAATTACTTCGCTCTGGTACGTATATAGCTCTAACAGCGAATATACCTATAATCTTTAACTTTTTTTAGGCCGGCGTCTAGAGTCTCTATAAAGTCGGTAGCGGTAGTAGAATAATAGCTAAGTTAACCACGGTATTGATCGACGAAGTCGCAATTTAGGACCTAGATAGGCTTCCACAGTGACCGGGCCCTAATATATTCCAGTATCGAGAGAATGGTTAGTAGAGGGTAATAATGGATATGAGAAACCTAATAAAGAAAAGAGCGATGATTACGATAAAGCTATATATTACCTACCGAACTAACTTTTGGATCTTAAAGATATTAAGGTAGAGAAATAGGACTAAAGCCTTAACCGCAGTGGTGGAGAATAGCTATAAGAAATTGTCGGCTATGAAGAGCTTCTGCGGTCAACATTGGCGCATGTCACGAGTTGGAGCTACTTACTTATAGTAATATTGTAATTGCGGTGGGTGGAACCTCTTTAATATGGCTTCTAAGACCACCGATCACGACAGCTTCTCTAGACGTCAGTCGTACTTAAAGCACTTACTACCGTAAGGGCTACTAACCTACATAGATGATCGAAACGTGGCTACACGAGATGAACTATAATAGCTTAGCGATCGTAGTATAGGCCAAAGAACGGGTTATAGCTACTAAAGCTAGGAAGATCAAATAGTTATAGGAGTAGTATAACCTTTAAACGATATGTATAGACTAGACTTGTAAGGCAACTGCTACTATTGCATAAGTAAGAAACACTAATATTACCGTAATAACAGCTATACCCAAGGGTATAATTAGAGGATTAATTATATTAGGATAGGCTTCTGCGCTTCTAATGGATAATTACTTAAATAGATATAGGAAAAGAGCGGTCGCCCGTAAGTAAAGCAGAGCTGAGGAGCTTAACTATAGGAAATTGGCATTACCTAAAAATCATTTCGCAGCTTCACAGAGTGGATACGATCTCGCTGTAAGGCCTAAGATAGAGCTGCGGCGTTGTACTCTATACCTACTTAGTATGTGGTTGTAGGACACTTGCGGTAGATGGTTGAGCATGAGGTTTGCGATAATTTCACCTGGAGTGGCAATGTGCGCCGGACATCTTCTATCTGCCGAGGGCAGCACGAGACGGCTTTCCTTGCGCATTTGTGCTTTAACAAATGAATAGGTAGTCCTAGACCTTCGCGAACAGGGCAGCTTTAACCTGACCACTCACGGCCTCATGCGCTACACCCTTTTTAGGGCAGGAATAGAACTAGTATATAAAGTATACCTACGAACCTCAGTCCTGTAATCCTAGAGGAATAGAAACATTAATAGACCGGACGAATAGACGTGGAGCTGACTGTATATAAGTAGGGAGGGAGGGTTTAAAGGATGAGGTCTGCCTTTAGGCTATCAGCTTGTAGGACAGTATACTTATAAATAGTAGATAGTCGCCAGCGACGCTTAATCTACGCAATGCGTACTATCTTAGTTTGTGGAGGATACCCTGAATGCTTAAACAGCATAAAGATTAGTGGGAAAAGTTCCGGAATTCTACCGCTGCGCTTTACGCAGTCCGGCGCAGCGGGTACCGCACACCCCTTTACATAATTATTGGCGGTATTACACAATTTCAGGGTAGAACTAGAAAGGTGGAAATATTATGAAAGATAGAAACGATATACTTAAATTTTTAGTAATAGAAAATAGAACTATAATACTACAGTAAGTATATTTCAAAAAAATAGAAAATTTTGATAAGTAGAAATATTTATATCTAAATTAAGATTACTTAAGCTAGCTACTTATGCATTTAGAGCTAAAATTAATAATGTTACGGACATAGGGCTGTAGCTAGCCTAGAAATGCATTATGCCCGCTATTAATAAGATACTTATTAATATTTACCCCTAGATACCGCGCCGCGGCAATTCTAAACTCCTAGCCCTAGATAGGTGTTATATAATCTAGCTGAGTTTTGAGATAAGCGCATAGCACGTTTAAATACCTAGCATTTCTTAAGGGTGTCTCATATACGATCTAAGATTGCGGCCTTAAGAGTAAGGTCCAATAATCCTATTCGGCTAGGGTTAGGTTATTAAATAGATTATTCTTCGGGTCTATAATAATGTGGAGGCTAGATGGCTGCTCGTAGGGTTAGTACTTTAATCGTGACCGAGTTAGGATACTCGAGAAGAAAGCAAGGCTCTATATCGGCGACTTACCTACTATCTTATAGCGACAAACTATCTTAGGCAAAGATGGTTTACACGCTACTAAGAAAATTAGCTAAGATAGTTTCATTTCTTAGGTCAAACCATCTTAGGTACGAACGTGCTCCGATTTTAAAAATTAAAACGGCGTTGAAAAGCCCTGATTTAGGGCTTCAAAACGCACTCCTCAGAATAATCATAGGTTATATACCCGATTTAATATTAATTGTTAAAGATGGGGAAATCTTGATGTTCAAACCTTAAACGGGAGATCGACCGCTACCGGTGAGATCTTTCTCTCCCCTCTGCCTCTTAGTTTCACCTATTATAAAATTTAGTATATAATATTATTTCGACTAATAAGCCTATGGGCTATAAAACGCGCTAAAAATTAGCTTGATCCGATAGAAAATGCGAAAGCTATTCGATTACCGAATGCTATTTCCTACCGATATCGATTTCGAAGTAATAAATTTTTATATCTCTATAAGGCAATTAGCCTAGGCTTATAGAGTATAAAATTATCTATTTCCCGAACTAAAAACTTTCCCGATCGGGCTTAAAATCGTGACGATATTAACGACTAAAGTCTTCTAGTAATAAGAATTCTAAGTACGTATCGTACGAACTCTATACTCTAAGATATTCGATATATTAATATATTATCTTAATATATACCTTATTATAGTCTAAATAGTTAATATAGAATATCTAATATACTACTTTCTACTATAAACTTCTTCTTTCGTAATCTCTTCTATAGTACGAACTTTAGTTAAATCTAGAGGTCGAGAATTTTAATATTTTATATTAAAGATAAATACGAAATATATAGAGTAAGACTCGCTCTATACGTTAAAAAAATATTGTCCGAGATAAGTTAGAAACTCGTAAAGGTATTAACGTCGAAGGCTCCGTACTATAGATTTTACTAAGAATATCTTACCTAGTAGACACCCTTCTAAATACTATAGATTTTAATATATTATCTCTTTATATACCCTATAATAGTATATTTAGTTAATATAGAATATCTAATATACTACTTCTTACTATTTACTTTAACTTCTATAACTTACTACATACTATCATCTTCGTAAAAATATAGAGGTTAATTATATTATTATTTTATATTATAGCCTAGTATTTTAAGTATAGAACTATATTCGGTCTATAATATAAAAAAAAAATATTCTAGATAAGTAAGAAACTCGTAAAGTTATTAACGCTAAAGACTTCGTACTATTAATTCTTCTAAGTACGCCCTACCTAGTAGACTATCTTCTAAATATTAGGGTTTTTAATATATTAACTCTTTATATACCTTATAATAGTATAGTTAGTTAATATAGGATATTTAATATACTACTTCTTACTATTTACTTCGACTTTCGTATTCTCTTCTATAGTACTAACTTTAGTTAAATCTAGAGGTCGAGAATATTAATATTTTATATTAAACTTAAATAAAAATCTTATAGAAATTAGTTCGGTCTATAATAAAAAAAAAATTATCCTTAATAAGTTAGAAACTCGTAAAGGTATTAACGTTAAAGATATACTACTATAGATTTTACTAAGTACGTTCTTTCTAGTAGACTATCTTTAAGATATCGAAGACTACTAGATATTATATTCGAATATACTTCGAAAGAAAGAGAAGTAAGTATAGAAAAGGCTTTATATATTAAATAATATTATTTACTTCGAGTTTCTACTATATCTAGTACTAATATCTAAAGTAAGTTCTAGAGGTCGATTATAAGAATATTTTATACTAAAGGTAGATATATACTTTCGAGAGCTAACTTAGGCCTATAAAATAAAAAAATAAAATTCTAGATAAGTTATAAACTCGTAATACTATTAACGATCGAAGTCTTTTAATATAAATTTTACTATATACGCTCTATCTAGTAGAGTATCGTTAGAGTATTAAAGATATTACTATATTTACCTTATATTTACCTTATAACTCTAAAATTCGCCGATATAAATAGTTAAATTTACTAGCTTATATTATTTCCTTCGAGTTTTATAGTAAGTACGTACTCGTAGAAAAGAAAGTAATATTAAATTAGATTAATACTAATAGTAAGTCTATTTTTTATCGACGATATTTAGTATATACTTAGTACTATATCTTAGTATTATAAGTAATATATATAAGTCGGAACTTATAAAGTTATTATATACGCCGTAAATATAATACTAAAGCTTCTCGATTATTTCTACTATTAAATCCTAATAAATATTATACTTTTATATATCTAGAAAGCTTATTATCTATATTATAACCGATAGCGTATTCTAGAATAATAAGATTACTAAATTTAATAGGTACTTCTCTCGATTTCGCGCGCTCGTACTAATTTCTCTTAGGGTTAACGATATTACGATAACGGCCTAGTAACTTTAGTACTAAAATCTAACCCTAAGTTAACCCTAAGAGTAAGAGATATCTTTCCTAGAATTTTCCCGAAATAAAATATATCTTTAGTACGGTAGAAAATGAAAGTACGTTTAAACTAATTTAAAGCCTCGATTTCGACTAGTTCCCGCTAAAATTTCGCTAAAAAAAGTAGCGCATCGTAATCACCGCTATCGATATAGTATAACCCGACATTTTTACCTCGATTAATATATAATAAAATAATGAAGTTCGTCTCGTTATTTAAGATTCTATCTTTAAAGCTAGTACGGCGGGTAGCGTCCTAGCTACGCTAGCGATATTTTAGCGATTCCCGAGCCGAACAGAACCGAAAATAAGCTTAATATCCGCTCGAACTATTACTTAGACGTCTTCTCGTTAAGATAGAACTCTCTTCTCTATTTTATTCATCGAAATTTCAACCTTTCGAACCCGAAACGAAATCCTAGTAGGAAAACCGACCCGCCTCTTTCGATTACGATGGACTTTATCTCGATCCTCGGAGATACCGGATTCCTAGCTTGCCGGCGGTGTAAGTTCTCGATTCTTCCTTCTCGGATTGAATTTTACTTTTCGAAAGCTCCTCACCGCCTTTCGGTCGAAGATCGACGCCGAAGAGCTTCGGAGATAGAGAGATATCCGGAGCTAGTCGCCGGTCCTTCGGATCTTAGAGAAGTTGAGATTCCGAGTTCTTTTCCTTACTTTTTTTCCGAATTATCTCTTTATTCGGATGGATTTCAATGCCACGAGTGTCTCTATTTATCTAGAGATAGACAAACTATAGTAAAACACTATAAGGAAGAGCACGGATGGGAGAACCCTAGGAAACGGGGTGAGAAAATCTCGAAAAACGAAGAAGATACGCCGTGGAAATCGAATATTCCCTGCCAGCGTTTCTTTAATTCAGCTCCAAAAAATACCTATTTTCAGGTCGACCCGAAGAGAGCCTTCGGTGAGGAGGCTAGCCCTAGAGAGGTCAGCTTAGACGGAGGAGAAAGAGACGGAAATCGAGAAATTCGAGAAATTCGGTCCCGATCTTATTCTATCCATAGCCAAGGTATTTTCCTTAGATAATCTTACGAAAAATAGTAACTAATATTTTATTTAGATACCTCGAACTGGGAGTTCGAATGGGAACGTCTTAATTCGAATACGGAGGCTTTTCTCGAAAACGAAATCCGGAAAATCCGAAAAAATCAGTACGACGACCCTAGCCCGTGGCTCGAACGGACACGATGGGCTTTCTATCTAGACGGACTAGATAGAATCGATCTACTCGGCTTAGTAGCGGGCCCGGATACGCCTCTACTTAACGCCGTTTGGATTTCGTTCGACGAACTCGCTACGAAGTCTCAGCAAGCCCTATCGATTATAGGCTCATTCGGACGCTTCGAGATCGTCCGTACCGAGAAAAATCAGAACCGGGCTAGGCCGTTTAGGGCCTATCAGGATTCGGACCGGATTTCAACGTACTCTCGGCCGTGAAAACAGATTCTCAGCTTTTTTATTAGGACTCAATCGGACCCGAGTCCTAATAATCACCCGGAGTATACTTTTAATAGTATACAATTATCTTCCTATCTCCGATTAATCCGAATCGCCTCGGAAGTTGTCGATTCGGCCGATTCCGAAGAGATAATCGAAAAACTAGCCCGGGAAAGCTCGAATTCCAGCGACGACGCTAGCCCGATCGAGTCGAGCGAGGACGACGAAGACGACGAAGTCGACACCCGGATTCGAGCTCGAAAGTCGAAGAAGATTCCTAGTCTAACGAGACTCGAAAAAGCTCTTCTTAACTTTTCTTTTTCACTTCTCGACCAAACGAGCTTCCTAGACGAATACGAGCTTCCGTTCGTCGATGTCCTAGCCGTTCTAGGCGTAGAAGAGAAAGGATTTAGGGGCCCGGATTCCTACCCCTCGATTCTTTCTTCGATTCTAAAGATTAGCCGATTTTTTGTTCTTCGGTTTTCATTCGAGGATTCTATTTAGCCGGACGACGACGACGACGACGATGACGACGACTCCTCGAAGTCGAGTACTCTTAGTACTCCGGACCGACTTTTCTCCGGCCTCGATTTCGGAGAGGGACTTCTCGATCGAGTGAAAATCCTTGTCGATCGATTCCTTATTCGAGGTACGAGGAGCCCGATAAACTGGCTACTAGATCTACGAAATTACGGCCTAAAGATAGCCCGGACCTCGACGTCTCCGGGCTATATCGACTGGGAAGAAGATATAATTCTCTACGGTAGTATTTCTTTCTCGATTTCGAATTGTTGTTCGTTTCTTCACGATCTAATTTCTTCTACCCGGGCTATTCTCCTTCGGGAAATACTCTTCGAAAATACGTCTTTTACTCCGGAGATACCCCTTCGAAGTATTCCGAGTATTCCGTGGAACGGTATCTTCGATAATCCTCTCGATTCGAACCCTTATTCGAATTTTCTTCTCGATTCCCGTACGAATCTCGGTCTAGAAAATCCGGAGAAGTTTCTCTTTACTCGGATAGCTACTTCTCCCGATTTAGCTAGCCGATTCACCTTACCCGGAGCCGGTCTTACGTGGAATACTCGAAAGCTTTCCGATTAGATTTCGAGTATTAATCTCTTTCTCGAAAAACTTCTTCTCTTTTCTCACCTAGGAGGGGGACAGCCGGCTCGGGCTCCGAAGCTCCTATCTATTCGATTTTCGAATAGTATAGAGACTGGAACCCGGAGTATTTTCGTTAAGAACGGACTCGTTTTCTTTGTTACGTACTATCATAAAGGATATTCGATTTCCGGCTCGACTAAAATTATTCACCGCTATCTTCCTAAGGAAATAGGCGAGCTACTAGTCTATTATCTATGGCTAGTAGTCCCTTTTCTTACTCGGATATCTCTAGAGATTTCGAAAAAGCCGCTTTCGGGCTATCTCTTCGAGAATCTCACTCGAAAACCTACTTCGAAGGCTTTGAAACTTACGTCGACAAAGTTTCGAACTATCTTTCGACGGGAGACGCTAGCCGGATTAGGGGTAGCCCTTAATCCGAGCGAGTATCGGCATATTGCTATCGGAATTTCAAGACGTTTTCTTTCGAAAAAAATCCAGTTTCAACCCGAAGACCTTAGGGACTTAGGAGACGAAAAAGATAGTGATTACGAAGAGGAAATTCGAGACTCCGTACTCGATCAACAGGCCGGTCACGATCCGAATACAGCGGTAACGGTTTACGCTCGAAGTCTCTTCGAAGCCTCCGGAGAAGTTCGAAGCCAAAAGAGGCTATTTCAGGAGGCGAGTTTAGTAAGTACCTTTATCGAATTCTACGTCTTCCTATTATCTTTTATTATTCTTATTATTATTATTTCTATATACTAACTTCTTTATTAGAGCTGGTATCGATTCCTAGGTTTCACGAGCTCAACCGACTCATTCTCTCTTAACCGACTAGAGAAGCCTACTTTCGAGGTTGAATTCGAATCTCAGCGTCTTTCCCGGCTCGATTCCCTACGGAAAATCGATCTAATCTCGAACTTCCGTAATTTTTTCGGAAAACCGGTTAATTTTCGAGATAACCAGCTATCTATCCTTCGAGCTATACTAGATAGGGTTAGCCCTATCCTAGTAATAGCCTCTACCGGCTCCGGAAAGAGTCTCCTTTTTCAGCTCCCGGCGAAACTCGGCTCTCTCGGGGTTTCTATCGTTATAGAACCCCTAATTTCTCTACTATAATCTCAACATTTTAGGGCACAGTTCCTCGGTATCTCTTCGGCTATTTTCGACCCTCGGAACCCCCCGGACTCAGCTCGATTAGTCTTTACTACCCCGGAGACGTTCCTCTCGAAAGATTTTCGAAGTTTCGTTAATTGGCTTAGAATAACGCAGCAATTAGACCGAGTCTATATAGACGAAGTTCACGTTATTCTAGGTACGAAAAACACTTTTCGAAAAGATCTTAGACGTCTCGGAGAGGTAGTCGACCTGCGGCCTCAAATTATCTTACTAACGGCTACGTTACCACCGAAATACGAACGGGATCTCCTTGAAACGCTCTTTCTCGCTTCCTATAAGCCGAGGATCTTCCGAAGCTCTACTAAGCGTTCGAATATTCGGTATTCGATTCGAACTCCGAGCTCGAAAGGTGAAGTTCTTTCGATTATTCGAGATTTAGATATTAAGTACTCTCTAAGTCGACTTATTATCTACGCTCGAACCCGGGAGCTAGTTCGATCCGTTAGTACGGCTCTAGGCTACGAGTCGTACTACTCGGATAAGAAGGGAAAGGATCGAATTCTACTAGACTTTCTAGAAGGAAGAATTCAAATCCTAGTCGCTACGAGCTCTCTCGGCCTCGGAATCGACGTTCCGAATATCCGAGCTATCGTTCACCTCGACTTACCCTACACTCTCTACGACTACGCACAGGAGACCGAGAGAGCGGGAAGAGATAATTTAGCTAGCGAAGCTATTTTATTACTTTCTTCTCCGAAATCAACACTCGGTCGTCAGCCTACGACTAGCGAGATCTTCGAGAATAATGTTATCGAACGTTGTATCTCGAAGAACTGTCGAAGATCTATTTTAAATAGCTATCTCGACGGTGAAAAAGAGAAGAAGTGCGATTCTACGTCGATATCGATTCCGTGCGATTTCTGCGAGCCGGAGTACTTAGGTAAGTCTAAAATCTATTCTAATTAACTTTTCTAATAATATTTAGTTACCCCGAGCCCTAGCCGAGAGCCGGGTAGCGTTCGAAGATTAATATCTCTCGAAGACGACGAGAATATCGAAATCGAGGATTCTCCGGAATCTCGAGAAGCTACCCCTCAGCCCCCTCCTACTAGTAAGTACTATTTCGGGGGTTAATCTTAACTTATTTACTTATTATCTAATAGGTCTCGATGAGATCCGAGCGAAAGAAAAAGACTTTATCTCGATTTCGAACGGAAAACGTCGAGAAGTTTAACGAGAAGCCTTAGACCTCGAGGCTACGTCGGCTATTCTTCGGAAATACTACGACTATTGCCCTTCGTGTATTTGCCATTCTCCTTCGGAGTCTACTCATTAATTCCTAGACTGTTGAAAAGAGTTTTCGAGGAGATATTAAGAAGAATTCTTTCTTTATTCGAAAACTATCCGTTCTACTAACGCCTTAGCGAAATATTCCGGGTGTTTCGACTATCTCCTACCGCAAAATCTATGCCAAAAGTGGACGAAGAAACCCGGAGCCCGGAACTTTAAGAGAAGCCTCGATAATCGTACGTGTTCTTATTCGGATTTCGTACTTTCTACTATTATAGTAGTAAGTAATAATCTCCCGGAATTCGCTTATCCTTACCGAGAAAGGCTGGCCGAGAGAGATATATCCCCGGAGGAGATCGAAAAGATAGTAGGATATCTCGGAGAGAAGATAGAAATCGGAGATATTGAAACGAATCGATTTTTTCAGGAATTTAGCGTAGCGGTACGGGATTTAATCGAGTATAGCTTTCCTAGTAGCTAGATAGATAGATTAGTCTTATTTTAGGCGTTAGAGTTAGAGGAGTTAGGTCTAATTTAATAAAATAAAAAAGATAATCGTTTCTCGTTTTTCGTATTTCTTATATTCTTTTTATAATTATTAGTAAAGTATTATTAATTTATTTCTTCTTATACCTTCTTAATATAGGTCTAAATAAGAAGGAAAACGTTCGTATATAATAATACTAGACCGATACCGAGTCGAACTTACGTTAATACGTGAAATCGACTTCTTAGACTTCTAGGGAGGGGTATATAGGAAGACGTTTAATATCGGTTTCCCCGCTCTAATAAGTCGTCGATATAGAGTAAATTAAGTAGAGGTAGGGCCAGTCGATAATACCCACTATCTCAGTTGGCTTTTCTGGGTTCACAAATATGTTATTCGCATGCAAATCGCTGTGCCACATTATTGAGGCTCGGAATGATTCCTCCTTTGGTAAAAGATGTTTTGCCACTTTCAGGTAGTTGGTTAGTGCCGACAATTTGGAGGTCGGAGTTGGCAGATATTGTCCGGGGCCATAAAAAAGACCTTGCGGCCTAGGGAATTCTTGGAGTGCCATGATACATGCAATCTCGCGACGTGCTGTGGCCATAGCGTAGTCCTCAGCGGTGCGCCCTTGGAGCAGGCTTGTCAGCGATATAGAATTGACTTGAGAGGAAGTTAGAAAGTTTCATACAAGGTCCTCGATCCACATGGACAGTTCCACGCCCCTCATCGAAGAACGCAGGTGAGGAAAGGAAAGTACATTCGCGTGGTGGCCATGAAGTAGGTGAGGGCCTTGGACCCGATCTCACCCACAAAAGGTTCAAGCTTTTTGAGTTGTTCCTCTGTGAACGCAGGTCGCCCGAATCCCACGGAGTAGTCGGGTTGCGGACGAGTACCATGAAAAGGGATTGCGCTGTTCCAGCCTTCGTTAACGCATTCATAGAGATGATTAACGTGCGTGGCGCCGTATGTGGCTAATGTCTGAGCGGAAGGGACAATTAGCGAACCGATGTCTCGAATAACCATAGCCTCGTTCCTATTTCGGATCTTTTCACATGTCTTTTTGAACAGATCATCGCGAAATAGAGAGTCCTGAGGAAGCGCCTGGGCCGCTCCCAGTAAGTTCTTGCAGAGAATTTTGATATTCTCTGGGATATCATCATCATCGAACTCGCGCATGTAGCTACCCTTTTTCTCTAGACCAATTTCATATTCTACAGACCTGTATTGAGCGCTTTTGACTTCCCGCGGCAGTTGATCGCTGGGTGTCTAAAGGCTGGATTCCGAATTCTTCCGGCGAAGGGAAGATAAGGACTTCTTCTTCGCAAACAGATACTGAAAGGGGTGAAAACCGTGCATTGGTCGGAATAGCTCTTTTAAGAAATGCTCTTATAACTAATCCCTTTCTTCGAATTCTTCTGGTGACTTGCCCCTCTTAAAATCTACTCTAACCTGGCTGTCTTGTTTAAAGTACTCCCTACGCCACCTTCCGGTCTGAATCCAATACTGGAGTGGATCAGGGCTGTTCTCGCTGATGTCACTCGCCGCCCTCGGACGTAAGTTTTCCTCAGCGGTACAGCTAGAAGGGGAGGTTTGCAGTCGCTTCGACGAAGACTGGTCTCGAGGTCGAGGAGAGGGAAGTCTAGCTTCTTGCTCTTCTTCTTGCCCTCGTTTCCGTTTTCGGGAGGGCTTGGAAGGTTCGTGGAGAACGTGCAGAAGCTGTAATGCCTCGATTAGATCGGTATTATGACATGGCAGGAGGGGTAACAAAACGGACTCACTTTCCTGCCTACAGGGACGTTGCTTGTTGGAGGGGAGGGAAGTGCCCGTGTTTCTTGGTTACGATGATTTTTAGATAAAGATTGCTTGTGGGATTGTAGTATTGCTTGTAGACGTGGGCTTTTGCGAATGGCTTGCTGCTTCTTCATGCGCTGAGGCCGCTTCCCTTCAAATGGTCAGCTTAAACATCGAAACATGGACTCCGAGGACTCCACCTTGATCCTTTAGTATTAAAGGTTGCCGCCCATTCTTCTTTTTATTTGCCTTTGCTTGACCACCGGCCATGTCGACTGGAATGACGGGGCAGGAGATGTCTTCATATAGCCGCTGGCTTGGAACAGGGTGTGAGGGGATTGGAAGGAAGATGGTGTGTTGTGGCTAAAGGGCGCGAAAGTCTTGGCAAGATTCATGCTAAATTAGCGCCTACCCTTACCCCGCGGCAAGCTCACGAGAATGAGTCACAGGTAGATACGGATTTATCGTTCAAGGGCCCTATTTGGCGCTAGCTGCCGTGCATCAACACCTCCAAGAATAGAGAATCCCCGCCTTTCCTCTGCCGTATGGAGTTCTTATAGCCCTCAGTCACAACCCTGAACAAGATGGACTTCTCCCAATCCATACCCGTTCGCGATGCTGAAGTTCAATTGCGACCGCATCTAGTAGACCACAACGATCGACCATCCCCGTCCGGTGAAGACGGCGACACCTCTCTCGAGCCCAGCAGGATCTGGGCGTATCCATGCAAGCATCCTAGTTGCCTTTACTACGGCAAAAACATGGACGCTGCAATGCAACTTCCTCGACCAACTTAAAACCTTCAAAACACACCGAGAAATGAGGCAATTTTCCTCTATTGGACGGCAAATCATCGATAGCCGAGCAGATTCTCTCGTGTTGAATCGGCATCCATGTGTCGTAGACGGTTTTTGTAGAAGAGGTGCTGGGGACGCTTCAGAGTCTGGTGTGAGCACTCGAAGGAGAGTTGAGACCCGCTGTAGGTAGAGAAATCGGACGCTGATGACAGCTGGGCGGGCTCCTGCTACCGTCGCTGACCAATACGCGCAGAAGACCGCCTACAGTGTCAGCAAGCAGAGCCTCAGCTTTCACACGCAAAACAGTCGATGAGCTCCACGGATCGCTCTCCATAGGCTTTGCAAGAAGCTGTGTCTGCCTCTTGAACTTCGATAGTGAGACTTCTTACGGCCTGCATGACCAGAATGTCGTCGACTCCTATGTCCAGGGTATGTCTTGTCTCGTAATTGTCTCGATGCGTCGTTATTTTTCCGGCGATCTGGATGTCTTTTGACCCTGCGACGTCGCCTTCTGCGCCTCTTGCGGGACTGTCCGTTCGAAAGTTCTCCAGTCCCTTGGTCGATTTCTCCAAACGGTTCTCGACCTGCATTGAGCTGTGTCTGCGTTGGCTCTGATGCGCTTGATAGACGACCCGCGTGGTCGCTCGAGCGATACGCGATAATTGTACGGCCGCTACCTGTGTCCCTGTGTGGTGAACTCTCGATTTCTTTTTCATCTTGCTGCCTGCGCCAATCAGGCCTTTCAATACGAGCCGAAGACGGGCAGCGTATCCGCGGTGGTTTGCACTCGCCGCCATTTCTTCCGTTGAAGGTCCCCACACGCTCGGAGACCTCGCGGTCCTCTGTGCCTGCCTTTAACTCGGCTTTCGTGTGAAGTTGGCAACCTGGATCGGATTCTACGACAACCTTGCAATCCACTTGCTCGCTCGTTTCGGAAACGTGTAAAAGCTCAGCTTGCTGTTGTAGTCTAGACTCCTTCTCCTTGCTGTACTGTTTTTTGGCAGCTGCGCGATGCCCGCAGGGCCTTTGACTGGCAGCCGCCAACGGCGACACCGCATCGCGATCTGACTCGGACGAAGCGACGGCTTCCCCAACAGACTCCACAGAGGGTCTTGCAACGGCACTATGAGTCTCGGAAATCGATCGGACGGTGGAAATGCTCGCGGTCTCAACCAAAGCAGCATGGGCAATAACCGTTCCCGCAAGACTCGGAAGACTCGGAACGTAATATATACCGCTCTGGACCGGGAATGGCCGAAACCCGTGATTCCCTTTCCTAGCTCGTGCCTCCAATGCCGTCTGCATACTCTGGACTATGGCCCGTAGCTCTCTCCTGTCCTTCACCGAGTATGGCAAGACATCTGGAATGGTCCAGGCATCAAAAAGTGTGCCATGAGTTGCTGATATCGTGTATTGTGGATGGAGTGAGAGGAAGAGATTGCATAGGTAGCAGGCCGCCTTAGTTGTCCCTATCGCCATGGGCAGGGAGCGGGTCCCCTCCAGCCGATGGAAGGTGACGATTTGGACCTCGGCGTGCACGAACCTTTCTCGTCCTAGTACCATGTGAGGCGCGTAGTTGTCCAAGAACCTGAAACGGAGCGACTGGAAAAGATGACGGAATTTGCTGCTTCCCGCCAAGCGCGACAGCCGTTCGCTGATATGCCGATAGTTGGCGACTTTGTCGAATGCCCTGATCGCTTTCATTCTGATCTCGTCGACTTTTATGGCTGCTTGCTCGAGGGCTAGTTCGAGCGACTGTCGAACGTCGCAAACAGAGCCAGCCAACTGCAGAGCTTCCAGTCGAGTCTGGAAGGTCACGGTGGAATTGTGCCGATGGACTCGGATCATGAAGTTGATGAAGTCCCGCAACCTGGACGTCTGTGACTTCATCTGGTCCGTGAATTTTTTTGGCTTCGACAGGTACCAATTGAACACCTGCTCCAAATCTTCGTGCATGGGACGCCGTCCTTTGGTATGGTACGCTGGAGGGATCCAATCTTTGCATTTGAGCCTACCGATAATCCGAGGTTCGCATAATTGTACCACGGAGCGAAACACAATTTCTGTACACTCCGAGGGTGGTAGTTCTAGCATCCGCGTAGCGTCTCAGCAAATGTCCTGAAAAATCTGCAACTGCATTACCCTTCTGAGCACAAAGCTCCAAACATCTCCCAATCCCGAGAATGCCTTCCCTCACCGATGGTTCGACACCCGAGTTGCTGGCAACGGTGAACGTAAGGCCTTGCTCCGTGGTCCTTTTTTCAACCGTTGCCGCGGAGACTGTGTGCACACCTTCCTCGCGGGCGGCGATGAAGGCGATATCTTGTGCCAGCTGATATTCGACATTGTAGGGGAGAACGTGATCCCCGGAGCTTGCCTGGCTGCTCTTCTGATCATGGATGCGAGCCTCCCCTGGTACTTGCGCAAATATGGTTCGTACTTCCTGGACCGTTCTCACGAATCGATCCTCACTGATTGGTGTCCATATCGTGTTCGGGGTCTGGGAGGCACTGTGGAGTAACGCCATCTTCGGGCTGCTGGACTTGAAATTGGCTTGATGCTTTCCACGCGTTGCAGACGATCAGCAGCTGGGGAGAGTAAATATTCTCAGACGCGGGAGATCGGCATTGCCAGCGTATCCTGTGACAGACGTCATAGAGACCGATCAAATGTATGTGGACGAGAGCAGTGGAGTCGCATCACCGGCGGGGTAGAGCCATGTGTGCTCCTTTCATTGGTCGAGTTTGCGAGGGATGCCCTGACTGCATGGCTTGCCAGTCCATGCTTATCAAAATTGCAAAAAGTGTCTGCGAGCAAAGGTGCCATGTTGGCCGCACGTGAGAAAATGTGAGTCTCGGTCGCAGATGACACCATAGGCTCTTCGGGAGGCGCGTCGTCGGTTGGTACTGCCGGAGGATTTTCTATCGTATTGCAAGATGGCGGAATACAGTCTCCGAATTGTGCAAATAGTGTAAAAGTGTCCTCTTCCACGTCTTTCCAAATAGCAGTCCCGGTCTTGGCTTCTTCCATAAATCCACTGACCAGGGAACGTAGGGCCAAGGATTGCTCGGCGACAAAGGCGGTGTGAATCATCATGGGTTGTTGGTGTTTACCGACGAGGAATCGGAACATGGGGCCTCGAACAACGCTTAAGACCTCGTTAGACGTGACCTTCCAGGGATTGGATAGAATACATACGTATCATAAGAGATCTTCATCTTTGTTTGGCTGGTTTGAGAGGCTCTAAGTAGGGCTCTGAAAGAGAACACATTTGGAGCGGGATGTACGGCGGGCTTTCTTACTGAAAGTGATATTAAGGCGTTCAGCTTACTTCGTCCTCAGAATATCATCAACGGAGACTCTCACCTTCAGGATATGCACAGACAACGGGACAGGCGGTGCCAAGCGGTACAGGAGAGTATTGCCGCTGAGAGGTATCTCACCGCTCGTCTTGTCGATCTTGCCTAGGCGAGTATCTCTATATATCGCTGATCTTAAAATGCTATCACCCCGGTTAGGAATTACGCATTAGACGGAACTTCTACAGCTTATCCGCTGTACTCCAAGCTTTACGAGAAACCGGCTTCGTTGAATTCAAATTGCTACGCCTCTTCATCCTCATCGATCCTGATAGGAATTATGCGGTCTACCGAAAAGCATATGGAGAGCAGTAGGGCCTCCCATTTCTACCTCCTCATATCTGGCAGCTCCAAAAATATCAACAACAAGCGGTGTTGGAAATGGTACCCGCTGGAGGGTACGAGAAGTCGATGAATTCCACGCGGGCGCAAGCATTTGAGCAGCAAGAGCCTTCCTTGGATACGAAGCAGTCATCATGGAGCATTGGGCCTGCGTCATCGCGCACTCTATCCCTTGTGTCGCTGCCAGACGCAACAAGCTTAAGATCCAGGAAGCACCGCGTTATGCTTGAGCCTCGATTGGGGACTCAATGGATCATTACATCACTGAATCCTCCCATTAGCTCAGCCAATCTCCATCAAGCAAGAAATAATGACCTTCAACCCAGCATTTTCTCACTGGCCGATATGGCCCCCAGTCATTTGTGATGGTCAGTCTCTAGACGTAGTATTCGGGCTCTCCTAGGGAGTTCGTCCCAGGAGAATTCTCTCAATCTACACTTGTCGTCTTGACAAGGCTAGCTTTCAGATTATACCGCTTCATATCTGACAAGTACCTTGCACTACCCAGTGGAACTTTCCAACCAATGGGCTGTCCCGTCACCCCGCATCGCTTCGGTCTCATAAGGGTACAGTTCGGGTCCCGTATCATTTCTGGTCCCCTAAGGATACGCTTCCCTAAGCAGAGATTGCTGGGCCTCCACCACGGCCGTAAATCATGTTTCACTAGACTTCGCAAGGGACGGTTGCGTTAGTAAGCGCCTGATACGATCCACCAATAATTTGGGCGGAAATTAGCGAAACGGCTAACGCCAACTTCCGTCACGATTTATTGCACCTGGTGATCTGTGATCCCAGCTGTGAGGTGGTAGGTCATTATCATAGAGGTCGACGATGTCTCCTACGTCGGCCATTAGACGCAGCTGTTGGCAAAGCAAAAGATCGCACTTCAAGCTACAAGTAAACGTAAGGGCGAGCGACCTAAGGACCGAAGGTCTCGTAGCTAACTTATCTACGAATTTATATTACGGTCTACGAGCACGACTATAATATATCGGAAGAAAGATCGTTATACGATATAATAGTCATAGGTCGCTGCCCCTTATCCGCCTTCTATTGCGCCTTTAAGAAGGCTTAAGAAGCTTTACCTTAAGGATCTACACCTAGAGACCCACCATCGTGGTTTCTACGCTCTACTTAGAGTTGCGACGCCTCCTATAACCATAACTACTATTATAGCTATTATAGAAGATAAGAAAGACGATGGAGTGGTATTTCAGCTATACTAGTAAGAAGACGAAGATTATCGGCTGGGTGGAGAAGCAGTATAGATATAACGCGTCTATATCGTGAAAGAACTATACTTTAAAGTGATGAATAACGGGAACTATAGCTTACGGGTCGATTATCTCAGCGATATTACTTAGCTTTCTCTAGATAACGAAAGAATCCCTATTAGCTAGCGAGCACGAATCAGCGAACTCGAAAAGACTACCGAAACCTTAAAAAAGGAGGGCAATCTCGCCTTAAAAGCGGGTAAGCTGAATATTACTATCGAGAGGTAAGCTCTCTATTCCTCTAAGCTCACCTTATTATAGCTGATCCTATAGTATAACGATAGCTATACGTCAGCCCTCTACCGCTTAACCATATTTAAGATGTTATAGATCCTTAAGCTTAATCGATCCTTGGCTAATCTTAAGCTTCGGCACTATAATGAAGCTCTAGAGGACGCTGGAACGCCCACTAACCTATAGTAATTAGAAAAGGGTTTCTACCGCGCAGCTCTCTCTTTATACGAATTAGGAAGATTCTAAGAAAGCTACTAGGTTTTGGTATCTCTTATTTCACACTATCCTTATTACTATGCGGTAAAGAAAGAGATTATTCGGACGAAGTAGAGGTTAAGGGAGTAAGAGTATAGCGATTACGACTTTAGAGCAATATATAGGGCCGCCGAAGATATACTACCTTACCTTAACAATACGACTTTCGCCGGCAACGTCGAAGTTTAAGCTTTAAAAGGTCGTAGGCGTAGTTTATTTACTACGAAGGACGTAATTACTAGGGATTTACTTCTTTACGAGAAAGCCTTTTCTTACTACTCCTTAAAGCGTTCGAAGACGAGCGTTCTTATAAATACTTATATAAATTAAGGCACCCTAGGTACGTAGGCAGACCTCATTATAGCTATAGTATAGAAGATGTTCCGGAATCCGTTACTTAGGCTAGTATTTACCTTACTATACCACGGAGACTATAAGCCAGTTGACGGAGCAGAAGTTAATAGCATACTAGTCATTAACACGTACATTACCTCTATGGCCCTAAATCTTCTCTTATAGTACTAATTGCTTCGCAGCTTCCTCGTCGATCGTATTATTTCTCTTAATATTTTCGGCTGCCCTCGCACATCGCTCGAAAACTGCTCTACCAAATTGACTTCCGAGTCACATTATACTTGCGGCATCTTCATCAAGGCCTCTTATATCAATCATAGCTGCTACAGCAATGCACGACGCAGCTTTATCGGCGACATGTAAATCGTACGTGCTACCCGTAATATCCTAGCAGGCTTAGAGATCTTCTTCTGGTACGCTATCCTAGGGCCTAGTTATATATACGAGAAGACATAGGAGAAGCTACAAAATTAGGGTTTCTAATATACTTACGCTATCTGCCAGCAAAGTAAGAAAATAAAGAAGAATATGTCGAGCAAGAGGCTTGCCCTCTTAGAAGACCTTAAAGCTGCTTTTAGTAGCTAAACGGGTGCCGACTTACTAAAGGCGGAACGAATTTTGGATGCTATTAAAAAAACCTATTCCGAACTAGTAAGTAACGTCCCCAGCCTCGCGCTCTAGCACCCTTACCTCCTCCTTACACGTATCTATAGTTCGAAGAATTAGTAAGATAAAGTAATCGAGACGGTATAGAAGGTCCTATTATCGCTTAGCTTCACGATTAAGAGGTAGAACCCGCTATCTCTTAAATCGCCGTTCGAGGTTAAGTAGTAGGGCTTAATAGAAGACTATCTAATCTAGATATAGATGCATTTATAGACGGCGTATATATAGGTAGCACCGGATCTATATAAGAAGGCGGAGGAATACGCAAAGATCACGTATAAGATTTATATCGGGGAGGATAACACGTTCGATAAGAAGTATAGCAAGCTGGCCTACTAAGCCATGTTCGAGGGTATAGACTTAGGTAAAGCATTCCAGTTAGGGGCTTTATAAGGTGATTGACGTTGGCCTCACCATACCATATAAGATGAGTCCTAACCTAGACTAATTGAAATCTATATTTGATAATAGGCGAAATGAACTGTGTAATTTCACTTATGTAATTATTTGCCAAGCTTGTGGCTGTGGTTAGCGTAGCGTGTAAACCCCTTCGTGAAACAACCTGCGTAATGAAACTTAGTCTAGGTATTTCGATTTGTAAAGCTCTACGTTCTTCACGTATAATACTAAGTAATAATTAAAGCATAAATAATTTAGATATCCTTAGGGTATATCTCTAATCGTGAGTGCCACTAATGTTAAAAGTTATAGTGGGCATAATTTATTTTACGCCCGATCACTTTTAATCTCTATATATATATTTTAGATATTACTCCGATGTATAGCGGGAAGTAGCCCGGCGCGTAATCTAAGACCTGAATCTTATAATAGACGTATATTTAGCTTACCTCTATTATCGAAATACACTCTATAGCGATCTATATAATAGATGAAACTCTTAAAGTAATCTTAGAAGGCACTTAAAGGTACCCTTATAAGAAATTCGAAAGTCCGAGTACCGACCGAAATACCTTAGTATATAATTATAATTTATTTTACGTGATAATGCCGTCGAGTTCTTTTATATTCTATCCTATTCTATTTCCCCTAATAGCTATAGTAGGAACCTTACGCGCCTTTATATCTCTACGTATCTATATATTAAGTTTAGTCTCTATATAGCCGGTATATACTTCGGTATAGCGTAATAGAAATAGGCCCGTTACGCCTTTACTTCCTTACCTTCCTCTCTTATACCTATTTAGTCTTTAAATAGCTTAAAAATAGAATAGAGTAACTACTCGTATTAGAGTTAAAGATTAATTTATATAGTATATCTTATTATACCTAGGATTATGTTATCTTATTTCTAAGATCTATTTACTATCCTATAGAGCCCCTTTTCCGCCCCCGTATACCTACTTTAAGTTTATTTAAGATAGCTTTCCCTATTAATAGTGGCGAGTATAGATACCGGTTAGTATCATATACTCTATCGCTTCTATCGAGCGCCCGCGAATATATCTCTCCTACTTTTATATACCCACCTCGACTAGTATTAAGTAAGCGTAAGTTATTAATAGTACGGAGTATAGAGGGATAATCCGGGCCTAATAATTTCTCGTATCTATCTAGCGCCCGCCGATATATCTTTTCCGCTTCGCCTAGCTTACCTTAATTAGCGTAAAGGGCGCCTAAGTTATTAATAGTAGAGAGGGTAGACGTATAATCCGGGCCCTATAATTTCTCCTTTCTATCTAGCGCCCGCCGATATATCTTTTCCGCTTCGCCTAGCTTACCTTAATTCTTATAAAGGTTACCTAAGTTATTAACGGTGTCGAGGGTGGACGTATAATCCGGGCCCTATAATTTCTCCTTTCTATCTAGCGCCCGCCGATATATCTTTTCCGCTTCGGCGTTTATATTATTTTACTAGTATAGTTCTATAAGTATATATAAATCTCCGGGCTTAATTACACTCTAGTCGATCGTAGCTTTTATTCGATTATACTAAAACCGGCGCGTATATAGTAGTACTCGCCGGTTTCTCGCCTAGTATTCCGCTTCCGACTCCCTACTTACGTTCGCCGTTATATAGTAGATAGTAATCCGATATCGCTCTTAATTAAATTTAGTATTAAGATACTCTAGTGTCTAGTCGTACTTATACGGATATAGACTATACTATTCCGTACTTACTTCGAGAAGGGAGTAATTATATAGTATCGAAATCGCCTAATTAAATCTCGCCCGGCTCTTTAGTATATAAATCTACTATACCGGTCCGTTACTAACGTCCTTCTAAAAAAGTCCGTACTAAAGGTCTTAATTATCTAGGTATACTATTAGCTTTAAAAGCTTAGCCGCCGTAGGGTCTTAGTCCTAAACCCCTTAAAATAACACGTTCTATATTAAATATAGTGTTCGCTCCTTATAGTCTACTAGCCTACTATTATACTAGCTAAGATCGTTCTAGCTATAGTCGTATAGTTCGAAGTACTCGTTAAAGTTGTCCGCCGACTAACTAAGGTATACGCCTACCGTCGCTAGTACTAATAGCAGCCTATTAAGGCGTTATACGAGTCGTTTAGCTAAGTTATCTAAGGGATAATAGAAAGGTTAGCTATTATAATCCCTATTTCTTATCTATAGTCTTTCTCTTACCTCCGTTAACCTTACGGCCTAACCGTATTACTAGAATAGCTAGGCTTTATTTAACTTCTTTTAGTTTTTTTAATAGAAGTTACTTCGTAAACGCTAGTCGCGGCGAGCGCGTCGTAATTAGGATCGAACCCTATACTCGGGATAGGAAATAGGCGCGGATATTGTACCCCGTTACGCTATCTATTCCCGGTAGACGGGGATTATCGTAATTATTATATACGATTAACTACTTATCGTTACCCTACTATAATAGCTATTATCGTACTTATTATACTAATCGCTCTTCCTTATACGCGTCGGTAAGGGCGGAGGACGTAGATATCTCTATTACCTCTATCGCTAGTACCGCGAGTCTAGCCCTTAGTATATTCTTATCCTTCGTATTAAGCTAATATACCGACGAGTATCTACTTACCGACCGCCTAATTATATAGATACCTAGCTACGTTTTACTTATTCCTCCTATTCTATATAGCGCCACCACACTCTACCTTCTATAATATAGAGTAAGTTATATTTATAGCTACTCGAGTTCGTAATCGCGGCTAATAAAGTAGTCCTTATTAATCTGCGAAGCATTACGGAGTCGGACGCTAAAGTCGTAGTTATATATAGTAATTAAGGGTAAGGGTACCTACGCTACGTAAATAGTGTTATAAATAGAGCCTACGTTATGGCCGAGCTAGAAGCCCTAATTATTACCGCTAGTGAAAGTCGCTATAGAGTTCGCGGCGGTTATTACCGTTAGACTAATCCGATAACGCTAAGACGCCGATACTATAGGTAATAGAGAAGTTACTAATTACGTAGTTCGCTAGATTTAGGCATTCGCTCCGTTTATTAAGCAGTAAGTCTAGCGCAGACTTAAAGCTGCGAGTAGGAACCTATACCTTATAAAGGACTGACCTCCTAATTAGGCTAGATTCGGTCGTATTAGCGGTTAGGCGGAGCGCCTATAAAATACTACCTACGTTAAAGCCTTCTCATTTCTTCGCTATATTATATATAGAGTCCCCTATAGTCTTAGCATAAGTATCTAAAGAGCTTAAGAAAATTAAATATTAACCCTAATAGCTAAAGCGATTAGAGTTATAGCCGGTTTACTAGGTATCGTAATATTCGCATTCTAAATAAGTAAGGAAGTCTACGACCTTATAAATAGTATCTAAAAAGCACTTTAAACGATCCGAGACTTAAAGAGCGAGTTACTAGCCCTCGATCCGGTTCTTAGCTCTATCTACTAGGTGATTACGAGCGATACCTCGAAGTTTAAAGATATCCGATATCCGCTCTATTAGTGTAGCATAGTATATTTCTATTTAAGGTCGCTTATTTAATAGTATACCGCGCATTTAGCCGATAGTAGTATAAGCGCGAGAGATTAGGTTAAAATATAGTATAAA